>JGI12053J15887_10000473_pt1 | contig 16370 bp, 24 predicted proteins | sample MedBloCAOM1_O3_FD_15887 | JGI IMG/M metagenome (IMG submission 15887)
GGGAACGCAATCGCAGCATAAGTCCCCGGCCAGGGGGAGGACGAGCCGGCCCGCTGAATATCGCCCCGCGGCACGGCGGCGTCCTACTTGATCGCCCGACCATTCCGGGTTCCAATCGCTGCACTGAACTGATCAGGGAGAAGCCCAATGAAACGGATCTTTTTGGCTGCAATTATCGCTACCTTCGCCGCCGGTTCGGCCTTCGCGCAAGAGTCCTGTGAGACCAAGGCGGTCGGCAAGGACGGCAAGGCGCTCGCCGGCGCGGCAAAAACCTCGTTCATGAAGAAGTGCACGGCCGAGTCCTGCGCGACCAAGGCCGTCAGCGCGGACGGCAAAAAGCTCGCGGGCGCCGCCAAGACCAGCTTCATGAAGAAATGCGAAAGCGGCGCGTAATTAGTCCCGCTTGAACCGGTAATCGAACCGGGCGCCGTCGGTCTTCAGCAGGCCGACGGTCGGCGCCGGGAAGTGCACCGGCAGCATAAGGGTATCGGTATCGGCCACCTCGGCGAAAAATTTTCGCCGCGAGACCGCCGATTGCTTCAGGTCCCAGTCGACGCCAGCCGACCAGTCCGGCTCGCGGCACTGGATCACGTGGTGCATGAGGTCGCCGGCCACCACCGCACGTTGGCCCTTCGAGAAGATGTTCACGCAGCAATGACAGGGCGTATGCCCCGGCGTCGGCGTCAGCGTGATCATGTCGTCAAGCGCGTAGTCGTCGTCGACCAGCAGCGCCTGCCCGGCTTCCACGACCGGCAGGCAATTGTCGCGAAATACCTTGCTCAGGAGGGCGGCGCGACCCAGCAGCGCGGCGCCCTTGGCATATTCGGCCTCCCAGGCGGCATATTCGCGCTTGTGAAAAATGTACTTCGCGTTCGGAAACGTCGGCACCCAGCGCCCGTCGCGCTGCATCGTGTTCCAGCCGGTGTGGTCGATATGCAGATGGGTGCAGAAAACATAATCCACCTGCTCGTAGGAAATACCGAGGGCGAACAGCTCGTTGCGCCAGCGTTCCTTGCCGGGAAAATCGAACGGCGGCGGATGGCCCTTGTCCTCGCCGGTGCAGGTGTCGACCAGAATGGTGTAGCGCGGGGTGCGGACCACAAAGGTTTGATAGGTNATNACCATCTTGCCCGANGCGGTGTCAAACACCTCCGGGTCCATGCCAGGCAGGTGATGCTTGAAGACGGCGTCGTCATAGGCCGGGAAGAAATCCTGCGGCCGCCGCCACGGCCCGTCGCGCTCGATCACCGCATCGATCGTGACGTCGCCGATCCTGATCCGCTTCATGCTCGTTTCGCTCCCGTTTTTGAAAGCGTAACGAGTGCCCGCCGGTGGTTCAAGCCGGGACACCGAGGCCGCTTGCGCGGAGATCACCGCTTTCATGCGGCGTGAAAACGTCCTAACATGACGCTTGGCAATCTGCGGGGCCCCACGATGCAATCCCGCGTGAGAAAATTCGCCCACGTTCTCGAACGGTCCGGGCTTGCGATGGCCGGAGCAGCCAGCGGCCTGTTTGTGGCCGCTCACGTGGGGTCGAGCATCGCAGCGCTGACCTCTCAGGGCTTCCTGCTTCTCATGATGCTGGCCGGCGCCGTCGGATTTTATCTTGGCATCGACACGCCCCAGCTGCCGCTTCATCCGGCCAGTGGCCCGCCTTCGAACCCACGTCCAAAGATCGACGCCGCGGAATTTTTGAGCGCGGTCGGCACGTTTCTCGCGGCGTTCGCCGCTGTTGCATCGGTCGGCGTGATCATCCTTCGTCACGACCCGCACATCGCCTGGACGGCCATGATCATGGCCGGATGGATCGGCGGCGTGACGATGCAGATCGTCGCCGGAGCGATTGCCCGCTTTCGCGCCTGAGCCGTTCAGCTCCGCAAGCCCGGCGCTTCCTGGCCGGTGCGGGCGACATATTCGGTGTAGCCGCCGCCATACTGGTGGATGCCTTCGGGAGTCAGCTCCAGCACGCGGTTGGAGAGCGCGGCGAGAAAATGCCGGTCGTGCGAGACAAACAGCATGGTGCCCTCGAACTCGGCGAGCGCGTTGATCAGCATCTCCTTGGTCGCCATGTCGAGATGGTTGGTCGGCTCGTCCAGCACCAGGAAATTCGGCGGATCGTAGAGCATCTTTGCCATCACCAGCCGCGCCTTCTCGCCGCCGGAGAGCACCCGGCATTTCTTCTCGATATCGTCGCCGGAGAAGCCGAAGCAGCCGGCGAGCGCGCGCAAGCTGCCCTGGCCAGCCTGTGGAAATGAATCCTCCAGCGACTGGAACACGGTCCGTTCGCCATCGAGCAGGTCCATCGCGTGCTGCGCGAAATACCCCATCTTCACGCTGCCGCCGATCGCGACCGTGCCATCGTCGGGCTCGGTCGAGCCGGCCACCAGCTTCAGCAGCGTCGATTTGCCGGCCCCGTTGACGCCCATCACGCACCAGCGCTCCCTGCGGCGGATCATGAAATCGAGGCCTTCATAAATGCTGCGGCTGCCATAGCCCTTGTGCACGTTCTTCAGGTTGGCGACGTCCTCGCCCGAGCGCGGCGCCGGCATGAAATCGAACGCCACCGTCTGCCGCCGCTTTGGCGGCTCGACGCGCTCGATTTTCTCCAGCTTCTTGACCCGGCTCTGCACCTGGGCGGCATGCGAGGCGCGCGCCTTGAAGCGCTCGATGAATTTGATCTCCTTCGCCAGCATCGCCTGCTGGCGCTCGAACTGGGCCTGCTGCTGCTTTTCATTCAGCGCGCGCTGCGCTTCGTAGAATTCGTAGTTGCCCGAAAAGGTCGTCAGCGAACCGCCGTCGATCTCGACGATCTTGTTGGCGATGCGGTTCATGAACTCGCGGTCATGCGAGGTCATCAGCAGCGCGCCCTCGTAGCCGCGCAAAAATTGCTCGAGCCAGATCAGGCTTTCCAGATCGAGGTGGTTGCTCGGCTCGTCCAGCAACATCACATCGGGCCGCATCAAAAGGATGCGCGCCAGCGCCACGCGCATCTTCCAGCCGCCGGAGAGCGCGCCGACGTCGCCCTCCATCATCTCCTGGCTGAAGCCGAGGCCCGCCAGAGCCTCGCGCGCGCGGCCCTCCAGCGCGTAGCCGTCGAGCTCCTCAAAACGCGCCTGCACCTCGCCGTAGCGCGCGATGATGTCTTCCATCTCCGCTTCCTGGTCCGGATCGGCCATCGCGGTTTCAAGCTGCTTCAACTCGCTTGCCACGATGCTGACGGGCCCGGCGCCATCCATCACCTCGGCCACCGCGCTGCGGCCCGACATCTCGCCAACGTCCTGGCTGAAATAGCCGATCGAGATGCCGCGATCGACCGAGACCTGCCCCTCGTCGGGTTGCTCTTCGCCGGCGATCATCCGGAACAGCGTGGTCTTGCCGGCGCCGTTGGGGCCGACGAGGCCAATCTTCTCGCCCTTCAGGAGCGTTGCGGAAGCTTCGATGAAGAGAATCTGGTGGCCGACTTGCTTGCTGACGTTGTCGAGACGGATCATTTTGGCCTGAGGGTGGAATAAGCGTTGCGGCCTCTTATTCCATGTGGCGCGCCAGTGGAACCCCCATCATCGAGTATGACGACTCTGCGAAAAGCCTAAGCCGGCCGCATCAGCTTCAAGGTCGCCGTCAGCCGAAGGCTGCGCTTGCCGGCAAGCGCAATGGCTTCCAGTTCCGCACCTCGTTCGTGGCAGGTACCGGAAAAACCGATGCCGACCTCATGGCCGCCGAACACGGGATTCTCGCCCTTGGCCGGCGTGTGCTCCTGATTGATGATTTCGCCCTTCCAGCGGCCGTTCTGCGAGCTATAGGAGCCGAGGTAGTAGAAGAAGGCGTCGCCGCCGAGAATGCGGCCGTCGATCAGCAGCATGACGCCGGACAGGCCGCCATCGATGCCATCGAGGGTGCGGATGTGAATGGAATAGAGCCCGTTGACGATGCCGCCCTGCCCGACCTTTCCGGCCGGGGCCAACGCCTCGTCGTCGAGCCGGGTCAGATCGGCCCAGAACAGCGCGCCGGGCCGCGGCGCCGCACTTCCCTCGAAGCGAAGCTTGTTGCCATCAGCCCTGCCCCGCACGCTGATCGCGGCGACGTCGGCGCCCATCAGCGGTTTGTAATGGGGATCGTCGTTGTGACGCTCGGTGATGATCTCGGCGGCGATCTCATCGCCGATCTGTTGGTAGGTGCCGAGATGGGCGAATGCCGAGTTGCCGCCCAGCATCTTGCCGTCGTGCATGCACATGACGCTGCGGCCGAACGCATCGTTGACNCCGTATTCAACCTTGTAGAGCCCGTCCAGCAACGAAGAAACCCGCACTTCCCTTNCAATCGCCGCCNCCGCATAGCACCGNCGGGNGAACGAGCACAACCGGGTTTAATGCCGCTTGAAATATTGCACGGCGCGTTCGTGCTTTTCCGCCGCCGCACGCGATTTGAAGGTACCGAGATTGCGCCGCTTGCCGGTCTTCGGATTCACCTTGCGCGAATAGAGCCGGTACTCGCCGGACTGCAGTTTTCTGATCATGATATCCTGTCCATTGTGAACTTTTCCGTTCAATCGCCGGGCTCCCGCCTGGTTCCAGACCGGGCCGTTCCATCCTTGCAATTCGCGGGGAACAGGACGTTAGTCTCCGCCAAGGCAACGATATGGGGGTCCACGTGCAGGCGATTTACCTTTACGTGCTGGCGCTCGGCGCCGGCATCAGCGTCGCAACCCAGCAGGTGTTGAACGCCAGCCTGCGAACGTCGCTGACATCGCCGGCCTGGGCCGGCTTTTTCAGCTATCTGGTCGGACTGCTGACGATGATCGTCGTGCTGTTCGCGCTCGGCGAACATTTGCCGTCGTGGCGGGCGATGGCCAATACGCCGTGGTGGGCCTGGGGCGGCGGCGTGCTCGGCGGCATCTTCATCCTGCTTGCAATCCTGCTGCTGCCGTCGCTAGGCGCGGCGACCCTGATTGCGCTGGTCGTCGCCGGCCAGATGCTCGCCACCATCACGATCGACCACTTCGGGTTATTCGGGCTGACGCCGCACCCCGCCAGCCTGTCGCGCCTGCTTGGCGCCGGCCTGCTGATCGCCGGCGTCATCCTGGTCAGGGAATAACCACAAGCATCTTCCAGCTCGCGAGATGCTGGGTCGATGCCTCATCTAGAAGCACAAATTGGTCACCACGTTGCCGCGCTTGTCCTTGATCACATAGGGACAGCGGATGCGCTCGAGCGCTTTCTTGGCATCTTCGTCGCCGAGAGCTGCGGCGCGCTCGTAATAGGATTTTGCGGCGGACGAATCCTTCGCTCCGCCGCGTCCCTCGGTGGCGAAGGCGCCCANGCGCTCCAGCGCGCCNGGGTGATTTTGCGCGGCGGCCTTTTCGAACAGCGCGCGCGCTGCTGCGTCATCCTTTGCGCCGCCGTTGCCTTCCGCCAGCATCAGGCCGAGTTGATATTGCGCCTCGGCGTTGGTTTCGGCGGCACGACCGAGCAATTCCCGCGAACGCGCAGGGTCCGCCGGCGCACCGCCGCCGCCGAGCGCGGCGAGATTGCTGACGCCGCGCGGATTGCCCGCCTCGGCCGCGCGCTCGAACAGTTTTCGCGCCTGCGCCTCGTCCCGTGCGACGCCGTTGCCGGTACCGTAGAGCACGCCCAGTTCGACCATTGCCGAGGTCGAGCCCTTGTCGGCGGCCTTGCGCCAGGCCGCGACTGCTTCCGGTATCTGGCGATTGGCGGCATGGCCACGGCCGAGCTGGTACATCGCCCGGCGCGACGCCTTCGCGGCGACACTGCAATACTTGATCGCGGTTGGGACGTCGGACGGCGCCACCTCGGCAACGCCCTTCACATCCGCCGGCTTGTCGGGATCGGAGGGATCGGCCGCCAGCCGGTCGCACAGCACGAGATCGGCCGATTGCGCATGCGCCAGGGTCGGCGCGGCGGTGAGCGCAATCCCGATTGCAAAGCTCCAAAACCATTTTCCCATCACGGCAGGTTGCTTCGATGCGCGGACAAATTCAAGGCTCCAGCCCGGATTCACGCAGCGCCGGCGCGGCCTCGGGCGAGGCGAGAAATTTCAATAGCCGATCGGATTGCTCCGGCCGCACCGACGCCGCCATCCTTCCTGCGGAAAACACCGCGGGCGTTTGCAATTCGGGCGGGATCGGGCCGACGACCTCGCTGCCGGCGACCTGCTTCAATTCGCTGATCTGCTGCACGGCGAGATCGGCCTCGCCGGTAAGAAGCCGCTCGGCGGTGAACCCGGATGGAACGATGGTCGCGCGGGCGTTGATTTCGGCCGATATCCCCATTCGCCCGATCAATTGCGCAAACAGGATACCGCTGGCGCCGATCCGCGAATAAGCCACCGAGCGCGCGCCCAGCAGCGCGGTCCGCAGCGCGGCCTCGGTTGCGATGTCGCGATGGCGATGACCTGCCTTCACCGCTATACCGACAAAGGACCGCGCAAGATCGACGCAAGTGGCTGCGACCACGCTTCCCTCGGCGGCCAGCTCGCCGAGCCCCTCTCTGGTCAGGATGACCACATCGGCAGCCTCGCCGCCTCGCAGCCGCTCGAGCAGCGCCAGCGTCGGCGCGAAATCGGCATCGATCCGCGCGCCGCTTTGCGCTTCATGACGTGCCGCGAGATTGGGGACCGCGCCCTTCAGGGCAAGCGTCGAGAGCACGCGAACAATATCCATGGCAGGTTCGCTTTTTTGTTTGAGCATGATCTCCGCGCAAACGCGTTCCGCGTTTGTCGCGAGGGAAAACCGGTGCCCACTTTTCCGGATCATGTTCTAAGCCCGTCGCATCAGCTTCAGCACCGCGGTGAGGCGGAGGCTGCGCTTGCCGGCGAGCGCGGTCGCATCCAGAAGCGCGCCTTCTTCGTCGCAGGTGCCGGAAAAACCGATGCCGACTTCGTGGCCGCCGAATACCGGATTTTCTCCCTTGGCCGGGGTATGCTCCTGGTTGAGAATTTGGCCCTTCCAGCGGCCGTTTTCCGAGGTATAGGTGCCGAGATAGTAGAACGACGCGTCACCGCCGAGAATGCGGCCGTCGTTGAGCAGCATCACCCCGGTCAGCCCGCCCTCGACGCCGTCGAGCATCCGGATGTGGATCGAATAGAGCCCGTTGACGACGCCACCCTCGCCGACGCCGCCGGCGATCGGCACCGCCTCCTCCACGATTGGCGTCATCACCGACTGGAATACTGCGCCCGGCAATTCCTTCAGCGCGCCCTTGAAGCGGTAGAGTTCGCCGTCGGCGCGGCCCCGCGCCAGCAGCGTCGCGTCGTCGGTGCCGGCCATCGCGCGGTAATTCGGATCGGGATTGTGCCTGATGGTCTTGACCTCGATCGCGATCTCCTCGCCGACCTCTTCGTAAGTGCCGATATGGGCAAAGGCGGAGTTGCCGCCCAGCATCTTGCCGCCGCGCGCATACATCACGCTGCGGCCGACCGCCTCGTTGAGCGAAAATCTGACCTTGTAAAAACCTCCGAACAATAGCCGTGTCCCCGGCATCGCCGATGCAATCTTGCATAGCCCGGTTTGCATGGCGGGGGAATGGATTGCGCTGTCGCAAAACGCAATGATCCGCCAAAGCGCTCTCGCTGTGGCGGATCATTTTGATTGCTCCGACGCCCCGCTCCGGGCTTATTTTCCCTTAGGCCGCAGCCTGCTTGGCGCCGGTCGGAACCTGAGAGATCGTCTTCAGGATTTGCGAAGCGATCTGGTAGGGGTCGCCTTGCGAGTTCGGGCGGCGGTCTTCCAGATAGCCCTTGTAGCCGTTGTTGGCGAAGGAATGCGGCACGCGGATCGAAGCGCCGCGATCGGCGATACCGAAGGTGAAGTCACCGATCGCCGCCGTCTCGTGCTTGCCGGTCAGACGCATGTGGTTGTCAGGACCGTAGACCGCGATGTGGTCGGCGCGGTTGCTCTTGAAGGCTTCCATCAGCTTGTCGAAATATTCCTTGCCGCCGACTTCGCGCATATAGGTGGTCGAGAAGTTGGCGTGCATGCCGGAGCCGTTCCAGTCGGTGTCGCCGAGCGGCTTGCAGTGGAATTCGATGTCGACGCCATACTTTTCGGTGAGGCGCAGCATCAGATAGCGGGCCATCCACATTTCGTCCGCGGCCTTCTTGGAGCCTTTGCCGAAAATCTGGAATTCCCACTGGCCCTTCGCCACTTCGGCGTTGATGCCTTCGTGGTTGATGCCGGCCGCGAGGCAGAGATCGAGATGCTCTTCCACCATCTTGCGGGCGATGTCGCCGACGTTCTTGTAGCCGACGCCGGTGTAGTACGGGCCCTGCGGCGCCGGATAGCCGCTGGACGGGAAGCCAAGCGGACGGCCGTCCTTGTAGAAGAAGTATTCCTGCTCGTAACCGAACCAGGCGCCGGGATCGTCTAGGATGGTGGCGCGCTTGTTGGATGCATGCGGCGTCTTGCCGTCGGGCATCATGACTTCGCACATCACCAGCGCGCCGTTGGGGCGCGCCGTCCGGATAGATCACAACCGGCTTGAGCACGCAATCGGAGCTGTGACCTTCCGCCTGCATGGTCGAGCTTCCGTCAAAACCCCACAGCGGAAGCTGCTCCAGCGTCGGGAAGGCGTTGAATTCCTTGATCTGCGTCTTGCCGCGCAGGTTCGGTGTCGGCGTATATCCATCGAGCCAGATATACTCGAGCTTGTACTTGGTCATTGAGCCTCTCTGTTGATGAATGCGAAAGGTGGAAACCGAAGCTTATTGGTCGCCACATGCGTACCCGGCCACCATCGGCCAATTCTTGCCAAGCAATTAAAATGCCAATCGCTGCAGCGCGGGACCGGTCATTCGACCGGGGCTGAGCCTTATCTGCGATTTTTTTGCTGTGGCATAGGAGCGCGCCTGCCATGCCGCCGACGCGGTAAAATGGCCCGGATTGCGCACGATTGAAGCCCGATTCCGCGGCAGCCCGTATCGGGACGGCGCTTTCCGATTAAAGGCGCGGCACCGTCTTGCCAGATCGGCCGGGCGCGCCCAGCCGACCCGCAACCCGGGCGGCGGCTCAAGCGTTAGCCATCTGCCTGCTGCCTCACACAAAGCAAAACCGGATTTGCCTATGATTTGAACAGAAAGCGGTTCTGTTTTCATCAGTTTGCATTCGCCGGGGGCACGACCGATATGGCGATTGGTAACCACTAGAGAACGAGTCGGGCGCACCATGGAGGAGCGTTTCGGCGCAACGGAGAAACCACGATGCTAAACACGGGTACTACTCAAGGAACTGCCAAGATCTACCAATTCCCTGCCGGGGGCCGCTCCGCTCTCGGCGGAGGTCGCTACGGCCAAACCGGAAGTGCCACCGATCTTGCCGCCGCCCCGCGCTTCAACGAAGCCCTTTGCAGCGACAGCTGGTATCACGAGGCTGCAATCCAGGACGCCAAGCCGGAGCGTGACCGCTGATGCCGACAGCACATTTGGTAAAGCCGCGTATGCGAAATCAGGCGCGATACGCAAACCAGAAAAAGGGTCGAAACAACGAGGTTTCGGCCCTTTTTCACGTCGGCTGGCAGGCCGTTGCCGGGCGCTTGGCGAGTTTCAGCGTGGCCCCGGATTTCGTGGTCCGAAGCGTCACCCCGCCGCCCGAATAGCGCGATCCCGACAGCGCCAGCCGCTTCATCAGCGTCACGGCCTTGCCATCGACCTGCATATGGGCGCGCTTGTCATACTGGAAAAACCCGACAATGAACTCGGTGCCGTCCGCGCAGCGATAGGTCTGGAACGTGGTCTGGGCTGGCGCGGTTGATGCGCCGGCGACGGTTGCCAGCAGCAAGGCCGCGCCAAAAATTGCGATGTTGTTGCGATTCATGTGTCCCCCCGGCAAGTAGCGAGTATAGACCAGTCCCGCATCGGCGGTACAATCGCCGTCATTTCTCCTCCCCAGTAGGTCGTAAACCTGCCCCCGATGTCAGAGACCCCCGCCCGCCATTTCAATCTTGCCGGCGCCAGCAATTTCCGCGATCTCGGCGGCTATCCGGGCAAGGACGGCCGCATCGTGCGTTGGCGGCAGATCTTTCGCTCCAACCATCTCGGCCATCTCACTGAGGCCGATGCGGCTGTGTTGCGCTCGCTCGGCGTCAAAAGCGCGTTCGACTTCCGCGGCATGGAGGAGCGCGCAAGCGCCTTGTGCGGCATCCGGGAAATCGAGGTGCATTCGCTGCCGGTCGAGCCGACCGTGGTGGCTTCGCTGCGCGCGATCATGAGCGCGGGAACGCCGCTGTCGCAGGATCATGCGCTGGAGGTGATGCGGGATTCCTACCGCAATTACGTCCAGCAGAACACGCCGCGTTTTCGCGCGTTGTTCGCCCATTTGCTGGAAGACCGCGCGCCGCTGGTTATCCACTGCACCGCGGGCAAGGACCGCACCGGGTTTGCCTGCGCGCTGATCCTGCATGTGCTTGGCGTCGCCAATGAGGTGATTTCGGAAGACTATTTGTTAACCAACCGCTTCTATCGCCGCGATCCCTCCGCCAGCGACGACCTGCCCGAAGATGTCAGGCAGGTGCTCGCATCGGTGCAGCCGCCGTTCCTGGCCGCCGCATTCGAGGCGATCGACGCCGATTACGGCGACCTCGAAAGCTATCTCGCCGGCGGGCTCGGTCTCGGGACCGCCGAACGAACGGCGCTGCAGGCGCGCTATCTGGAGGCCTGATTTCGCCCGAGCACAGCCCAAAAACGCTTACGCAGCTGCTTCCAGTTCGGCATCGAGGTCGGCAATGACGTCCTCGAAGGCCGAGATCGCCTGTTGAATGGCCGCAATCTGCATCAGTTCCCAGCCATTGACCGGACCGTTGCGGTTTTGCAGCGCGACAACCAAATCTCGCCGCTGCTCCTTGAGCTGAACCAGCGGTAAACCGTGGTCAGGCAGTGATCTCATCATGGTATTTCCAACCCCTGGCTTGATGGACATCGAGCTATAACCGGATCGTTCTGCCACTCGCTTACAAAAGTCCGGCAAATTTTAGCGATTGGCCGAAACCGTGGTTCTTACGGGGGTTAGATCGCCGCCGCCGGCGCGCTCGCAATGGCCTCGCACAATGCGATCGACATCCGCTGCGTGCTCCAGTCGCTCTGATGCAGCTTGTCCTGGCTGTCGGTCGGATCGATCAGCCGCTCGAAGGAAACGTTGTTCTGGACGTGCCAGTGCCGCATCAAGGCCCAGCGGCGAAACACGCTGACCTTTGCCTTCTCGGCCGCGGCCGCGATCATCGCCACCATCCGCTCGGACGCATCCGCCTTGTCATCGAGCAGCATCGCCGTGACGTATTGCGGATCCATCAGCAGAACATCCATTGGCTGGCCGTGGAGACGGGCCAGTCCTTCGGCGATCTTGGCGGCGACGCCGTCGAGATCGTAGCTATGGAACACTGCGTTGGTGCCGACCTGCCAGATCACCAGCGACGGTGCTTCGGCAAAAATATCGGCGTCGAACCGCAACAGCTCCTCGATCGCCTCTTCCCTGATCTTGCCGCGGTTGATCACGTCAATCCTCGGATTGGCGTACTTTCGTCGCAGATACATTTCAACGCGGTGCGGATAAGGCACGACGTCTTCGCGGCCCGCCGTCGATGACGATCCCATCGCCACGATCTTCACCGGCGCCTTGCCGCGAAGCGCGGCCGAAAAATGCGGCAGCGGATATTTGAGCGTGGTGAATTCGGCGGGACCATCAGCCATTTGGAATGCCTCTCGTGAAATACTATCTGAAGTTGAATACGTTATTTCGCCATCAAAGTTGCCGGCATTGCAAATAAAATTTGCCAGACCATAGTGTGCGCCCTCCTCACACATGGCCGGAGCCCTATCATGAACGGAAAAGTCATCGTTGTAACCGGCGCTTTGGGCGCGCTCGGCAAGGTTGTCGTGGAGACGGCGCTGGCGCGCGGCGCCCGCGTTGCCGCGGTCGATTACGCGGCCGCGCCGTCGCCGGCAACATCAGACCGTCTCGAACTGGGCGGCATCGATCTCACGGACGCGGCACAGGCAAAGAAAGCGATCGATTCGACGGTATCGCACTTCGGCAGGCTCGACGCGCTGATCAACATCGCCGGCGGCTTTGCGTTCGAAACCATCGCCGACGGCGATCCGAAAACCTGGCAGCGGATGTACGCGCTCAACGTCACGACGGCGCTGAACGCTTCGCGCGCCGCGATCCCGCATCTCACCGCATCGAGCGCAGCGCGTATCGTCAATGTCGGCGCGATGGGCGCGCTGCAGGCCGGCGCCGGCATGGGCGCTTACGCTGCGTCGAAAGCCGGCGTGCATCGCCTGACCGAGGCGCTCGCCGCCGAGCACAAGGGCAAGATCACCGTCAACGCGGTGCTGCCGTCGATCATCGACACCGCGGCCAACCGCGCCAGCATGCCGAAAGCGGATTTTGCCAAATGGGTGACACCGCAGGAACTTGCGGAAGTCATCCTGTTCCTCACAAGCGACGCCGCCAGTGCCGTCACCGGCGCATTGCTGCCGGTGAACGGGCGGGTTTAGGCCTCCGCTTCCACGAGCTTTCGCAGCACCGCCTTGAAACGGATGCTGCGTTTTCCCGCCAGCGCGGTCGCTTCGCCCTCGGCACCTTCGCTGTCGTAGGTGCCGGAAAATCCGATGCCGACCTCATGGCCGCCGAACAGCGGCCGCTCGCCCTTGCTGGGTGTGTGCTCGCGGTTGACGATCTCGCCCTTCCATTTGCCGTTCGCCGCGCTATAGGCGCCGATATAATCGAAGAACGCGTCACCGCCGCGGATTCTTCCATTATGCAGCATCATGATGCCGGTGTTGCCGCCGTCGATCCCATCGAGCATGCGAATATGGATGGAATAGAGACCATTGATGATGCCGTTCGGCCCGACCACGCCAGGGGGTGGCGCGTGGGCATCGCTGATCGGCGTGAGGATGCTTGTGAAGACGATGCCGGGCAACGCATCGGTGCCGCCCTCGAAATGAACCTCGTCGCCGCGGTGTCCGCCCTTGAAACGCATCGTGACGTTATCGACCGGGAACATCGGCACGTAGTTGGGATCCTGATTGTGCCGCGACATCTTCAGTTCAGAAGAAATGATGCCATCCTTCTCGGTATAGCCGCCGATGAACGACGAGCCGGAATTGCCGCCATAGAGCTTGCCGCTCGGCGTCGCGAACATCACCCCGCAGCCGGTGCCGCGCACGGTCTTGAACGAGAATTTGTAGAGTCCCTGAAGCATGGCTTCACCCGAACAAGAAAACGCGGATACCCCGCGAATTTTCCCGATCCACGGGTCCTTCGCTCCTCGCCGCTATTGCTCGTCCCAACGGCGAGAATAGCCCCGCCGGCGCCGCCCGATCAAACGCTTTACGAAAATTCGGCTAGACTCCGGACATTGAGTCGCGGCCGCGCCGCCGCCGGAGAACTTGCTTGGAAACCGCGCTTTATCTGCCCGTCAAACGCTTCCTCGAAAAGCTCGGCTTCACCGTCAAGGGCGAGGTCGGCGGCTGCGACCTGGTGGCGCTCTCCGGTGACGACCCCCCGATCGTCGTGATTGGCGAATTGAAACTGTCGTTCAATCTCGAGCTCATCCTGCAGGCGGTCGATCGCGCCGGCGCCGCGGATGAGGTCTGGCTTGCCGCAAAACTGTCGGCGCGCGGCAAGGGACGCGAGAGCGATGCGCGCTACCGCAATCTGTGCCGCCGGCTCGGTTTCGGCATGCTCGCGGTCACCAACAGCGGCGACGTCGAGGTGATCGTCAAGCCGCCCACCACGGCGGTGCGACGGGACCCCAAAAAACGCTCGCGCCTGGTCGCCGAGCATCGGCGACGGATCGGGGATCCCGCACTGGGCGGCAGCACGCGCGCGCCGATCATGACGGCCTATCGCCAGCAGGCTTTGGCCTGCGCTTCGGCGCTCTCAAGCGGGCCGCGGCAGGTGCGTGAGCTTCGCACGATAATTCCCGATGCCGGCAAAATACTCCTGCACAATGTCTATGGCTGGTTCGACCGCGCCGAGCGCGGCATCTATGTTCTCACGGATGCTGGCCGCACCGCGCTAAAACGCTGGCCGCAGCAGCCAGTGGAGTTTGCCGGTGCAGGCAATTCTGCGCCGTGAACCAGACGACGATAAATGGGGGGTGACATGATCGTGGTGACCGGAAGCGTGACGGCACGGCAGGAAACCTTCGACGAAGTCAAGAAGCTCAGCCTTGAGCACGTCCACCGCTCGCGCACCGAGCCCGGCTGCATCTCGCATGCGGTACATGTCGACTGCGAGAACCCGTTGCGCCTGGTGTTCTTCGAGCAATGGGCCGATCGCGCCGCGTTGCTTGCGCATTTTGCTGTCCCGGCCTCGCGCGACTTCGTCCGCGCGCTGCATCCGCTCGCGGCAGACGCCACGACCATCGAGCTTTACGACGCCACCAGACTGGAAAAGCTGTAGTGCATGGCTGCTTTGCCATGCCAGTTTCATATTGCAATGCAACATGAGGGTTCGTAAGTATCGCTGATCGATATGAGAGGCCTCAATGAGCGAAGACTGGCAGACCAAATACGGCACCCGCCGCGTGCGGCGCGATCCGCCGACCCTGGAAGAAGCGATTTTCGCCGCCATCGGCATTACCGATGACCAGGAGCAGCAGGCCGAGATCGCCGCCGCGCTGATGGGGATGCCGCTCGAGCCGGTGCGTACCGAAGTGAAGAAAGCCAATCGCCTTGCTTCACGGTCGGCCACCCGCGTCATCACGGGCGAACAGGGCGCCCAGCGCTCTGTCGTGGTCGAACGCCGCGTCGTCAGGCGATTTGGCAACGACAAGCGCACTGGGACCTGAATTCCGCGTACTTGATTGGCCATTCGCGCGATCCCCGGGATCAGCGAATGGCCTTTTTGTGTCTGGGCGTTTCAGGCGGCGCGGTGCCAGCCATACAACCGAAACAGCATTCCCCAATAAGCGCGGTTGAAATTCGCGATCGCGCGGGCCGCCTCCAATGGGCTCACACCGGCCGATGTCGCGAATGCCGGCTGATTTTGCTGGGTTAGATCGATGATCCCCGTCGACTCGCCGTGGCTGAAAGTGAGATGCGCGCCAAACTTGTTGGCGAGCGCCTTCATCGCTTCATTGCCAGCGCCGGTGGTAATGCGCAGGTTTTTGTAGCCCTTGGCGCGCGCTTCCGCGATCAGTTTGCGAAACAGGATGATACCGACGCCCTGCCGGCGCACCGACGCTTCCACGCTGAAGGCGATCTCGGGCACCGAATCCGGCGACTGCTCGGGCGGATGCAATTCTGCTGCGCCGCGCACCACGCCATTCTCGATGTAGGCGATGATGACGGTGCCGTCATTGGCGCACTTTTCGGCGTAACGCTCGATAAAACTGTCGTCCATGAAACCATGGAAGCGATCATGGCGGCTGGCTCGATCCAATCTCAACAGATGATCGCGCAGCCGAGGCAATTCCTCCTGCTGGCTGAGCGTCCGAACGGCGCCCTTGGCGCGCGTCGAACCGGCGATGGCTTCGTGTCTCATGGTCTAACTCCTCGTGCGTAGCCCTCGAGGAGGCGTCGAATCCCTAGACCTCAGATATTGTGCATCGCAGCATCATTTTCAAGGCCTTGTCCCGCCTCAATTTTCGGCAGTTTGGCGCAAGGTTTGATTAACGATTCACCGGCAGTGACCTTCTCTATCACAGCACCATTTGCGTCTGTGTGACGACGGCAACCAGCTTGCCGTCGTCGGTTTCCAACCGCGTCTGCCACACCTGGGTACGCCGGCCCCGATGCACTGGCGTGGCGGTGGCGATGACTGTCATGCCCTCCTTGGCGCCGCCGATAAAATTGGTCTTGCTCTCGATCGTGGTGGTGCCTTTGGCATCCTCCGGGAGATTGATGACGGTCGCAGCCGCGCCCACGGAATCCGCGAACGCCATGATCGCGCCGCCGTGAATCGTGTGATGCAGCGTGCAGAGATCCGGTCGCACCAGCATTTTTGCGACCACGCGATCCCGGTCTGCTTCGGTGAATTTGACGCCCTTCAACTCCGCGAACGGCATTTTCATCGAGCTGATTTTCTCGAGCGGCGTCATAACTCCTCCGGTGTTGCTTCAAGCGGTTTCCTCAGGGAGAATGGACGGCCCGCGTAATCAAGGCAATGACGTCCGAGGTAATGGCTGCCGTGACAACGCCCGGGTAATTTTGCATACCGTCTTCCATGCGTCAGTTTCCTCCCCGCCGGATCGTATGCCTGACCGAAGAGACGGTGGAGACGCTGTATCTGCTCGGCGAACAGGACCGCATCGTCGGCGTCTCCGGCTATGCGGTGCGGCCGCCGCAGGTGCGGCGCGAAAAGCCGCGGGTGTCGGCGTTCATCTCGGCCGACATTCCAAAGATCCTGGCGCTGG
>JGI12053J15887_10000474_pt1 | contig 16361 bp, 13 predicted proteins | sample MedBloCAOM1_O3_FD_15887 | JGI IMG/M metagenome (IMG submission 15887)
GTGACGGCGGGGAACGCGGATCGGCTCGGCATCTATGGCTTCGGCGCGGCCGGGCACATCGTCGCCCAGGTGGCGCGCTGGCAGGGTCGATCAGTCTATGCCTTCACGCGACCTGATGACATTGCGGCGCAGGAATTTGCGCGTCGGCTCGGCGCGGTGTGGGCCGGAGCGTCGCATGAGCGGCCCAAGAGCCCGCTCGATGCGGCCATCATCTACGCTCCCGCCGGAGAACTGGTGCCAGCGGCGCTGCGCGCGGTGCGCAAGGGCGGCAAAGTGGTATGTGCAGGCATCCACATGAGTGATATTCCGAGCTTTCCGTACGATCTTCTCTGGGAAGAAAGACAGCTGGTGTCGGTTGCCAATCTCACACGCCAGGACGGACTGGATTTCTTCAAGATTGCCCGTCAGGCTGGAATCCGGACCCAGACGACGGCGTTCCCGCTTGTCGAGGCCAACGAGGTCCTGACAAAGCTGCGGACGGGACAAATCCTAGGCGCCGCAGTCCTCAAACCCTAGGTCCACCGGCGCATGACAACATCACCGACGGGCGATTCTGGCATGCAGGAAAGGGTCTTCGCGTTTCTGACCGCACCCGCGACGCATTCGCGGGTGCATCGGATCGATACCCATGCGGCGTCGGTTTTTCTCGAAGGCGATCGCGCGCTGAAGATCAAGCGAGCGGTCCGTTTTCCCTTCCTGGATTACTCAACGCTCGAGAAGCGAAAAGCTGCCTGTGACGAAGAGATCAAGATCAACCGCCAGTTTGCGCCGCAAATCTACCGCCGCGTCGTCCCGATCACACAAGGGAGCGACGGATCGCTCGATATCGACGGAGCCGGCACACCGGTCGAATATGCCATTGAAATGGCCCGCTTCGACGAGCGCCAGACCATCGATCATCTGGCAGCAGCCGGTCCGCCGAACGCCGATCTGGTTGACGCTATTGCGGACGCGATCGCGGCCTCCCATGCCGTCGCGCCGCTCGCGGCGGCTGAGCCCTGGATCGAGTCGATCCCGGTGTTCATCAAAGGCACCACCACGACGTTCCGAAGTGCCGCATGCTTTCCAGCTGAAGACATCGATGATCTCAGCGCAGCTTCTCAGTCGGCGTTTGTGGGAATTCGCGAGTTGCTGCAGCGGCGTGGCAGAGAGGGATACGTGCGGCGCTGCCATGGCGACCTGCATCTGGCGAACATTGTACTGATCGAACGCAAACCGGTCTTGTTCGATGCGATCGAGTTCGATCCGACAATTGCGTCGGTCGATTTACTTTACGATCTTGCGTTCCCGATCATGGATTTCATTCGCTATGACCGGCATGCGGCCGCGAACGCCCTCCTCAATCGATACCTTGGAATGACATCGGTTGAAAATCTCGACGCACTCGCAGCGCTTCCTCTGTTCATGTCGCTGCGCGCCGCCATCCGTGCCAACGTACTGCTTGGCCGTCTCGGCTTGGCCTGTGCCGACAAGCCTGATGTCCTGCAGTCAGCCCGGGCCTATTTCGAACTGGCGCACTTGGCGATCCGTCCTCCGGCGCCGACACTTGTCGCTGTCGGCGGACTGTCCGGAACCGGAAAATCCGTTTTGGCACGCGTACTAGCGCCCGATGTCACGCCGCTGCCGGGAGCTGTGGTATTGCGAAGCGACGTATTGCGAAAGCAACAATTTCAGCTCAACGAAACGGACCGACTGCCGAAGAGCGCGTACCAACCGACGGTCACCGCACAAATTTACGAAACCCTGGTGCAGCGTGCAGTCGGTGTCCTTTCACAAGGTCATTCCGTCGTTATCGACGCGGTGTTTGCGCATGAAACGGAACGAGCCCTGATCTGCGACGTCGCGCGCAAACTGAATATCCGGTTTGTCGGGCTCTTTCTCGCGGCTGACCTTGCGACCCGACTGAGCCGTGTCAGCCGCCGTGAACACGATGCATCCGACGCGACGCCGGAGATTGCCGAAATTCAGGAGAAATATAATATCGGTGCGGTCGACTGGGCTATCATTGATGCATCCGGAACTCCAGAACAAACCCTGAAACAATGCCAAATCCAGATCGCTCACNGTGATCCGGCTTANGGGCCGATAGCGCGAAACGGCAATGTCTCTATCCCCAAAATCAGAACGCAAAGCCACGGCCCGCGCTGAACCGCCGCNGCGGCAACGCCGCTACGCAATTCCGCGACTGAATCAAATGATGGCGTGCGACACAGCATTCCGGATCGTGGCGCGCCGCTATCTCGGCGATTTGACCGCAAATCATGAGGCGACATGCAAAGGTGACCAGGTTGCACTGCACCAAATGCGCATTGCGCTCACCCGCTTGCGCACAGCCATTTTGTTTTTCTCTCCGATGGTTGCCGATACTGATCAGGCGAGAATAAAGCGCGAACTGAAGTGGCTGAACACCCATCTTGGCGTGGTGCGGGATCTGGATGTCGCGATCGAGCGGCTGGACGCCGCCGTCAACAAAGGGCGGTCGCAAGCAATACCCGACCATCGATCATGGAACATGAAGCGCGCCGACAGCCATCGACGTTTGGCGCGGGCGCTTCGATCAGCCCGGTATCGACACGTGGTCAAGATCACATCCGATTGGATCGAGAATGGATCATGGTCCATCACGAAGGGGAAACAGGCAACGAGGGAACGCGCGTCCTCGATCGCCTCCTACGGCGCGGGCAAACTGGCGCGGTGGCAGCAAAAACTTCTGAAGAAGAGCCGCAGGCTTCCGAAAATGGGCACGAAGGAACGACATCGGCTGCGTCTGCTAAACAAGAAGCTATGCTATTCAATAGGATTCTTCGAAGACTTGTTTCTCGACAAGGGATTTTCGAGGCAACAGGCTGCGCTGAAGTGTCTGCGTAAAGCGCAAAGATCTCTCGGGCAGCTAAACGACGACGCAAACAGCCAATCTCTGGCGGCCGCTCTGCAACGAGACCGTATCCGGTTCCCCTTGCAATTTCTCGGCCCGAAACGTGAAAAGCGACTGATACGGGTCACGGCCGCAGCCTATCGGAAGCTGGCTGAGCTAGGGCCGTTTCAGATTTAGGATCGTGGGCCTGAATTTTCTGGAAGACGAAAATCTGGCAAGGCAAGCTGGTCGGCGCGGCTGTTCGCGTCCATCTACTTACTCTCGCATCATCGGCCGTGCCTTATCGAGATCGTTTCGAAGTCCGTCGGCTTCCTTACAACAGCTTGCCGTCCACCCCAAAGAACGGATGCGGCCCGTCGAAATTCCCGATCGGGACTTGATGGGTGACTACGCTGCCGAAGCCGTCGCCCGGAAACCAGCAGTGAAGATGAAATGCCGGCGGCTCGATCTTGAACGATGGCTCTCGCAAGTGTTCCAGATCCAGATCGACCGCATGGTTGGGCGCCGGGCAAATCGTGGTCGGGACACCGGCAAACATCGTCAGCGTCGCGCGATGAACGTGCCCGGTGGCGATCAGCCGCACGCGCGGATGGCGCCTAACGATCGGCGCGAGTTCGCTGGCATCGAGCAAATTCTGGCGGTCCATGTGCCAGATGCCGGTTACGAACGGCGGGTGATGCAGGAACAGCAGCGCAGGCCGGCTCGGTGAAGATGCAAGCGTTGCATCCAGCCAATGCAGGGTGGCCGTATCGAGATCGCCATGCGGTTTGCCAGCTACGCTTGAATCCAGCAGCACCAGATCGAGCCCGCCGACTTCGACCGATTGATTGAGCGGGCCTGAGAGAAAGGCGTAGGCTTGTGGAAATGCGGCACGCATCAGTTCGCGTGAATCGTGATTGCCGGGGATGCTGACAAATGGCAGCTCGAGCGGTGCCAGCAGACGCTTGAGGTGTTCATACTCCTCACGCGTCGGCGTATCGGCAAGATCGCCTGATATCACCACGAGGTCAGGCTTCGGTCGGAATTCGTTCAAGGCGGCCACGCACCGCTCAAGCGCACCTGCCGTATCGACTCGTCCGTAAGCGAGCGATCCCGGCGATTTGATATGCAGATCGGAAATCTGCGCAATGTAAACTGGTTTTGATGGCATCGACCTTCTTCAATCTTCCAGTGGCAAAAGTCGGATAGCATCGGGCGCGATCAAAAGGCCGATCTGCTCGCCGGCCTCGGCTCGAACCGTGTTCGGCGCATCCACCGCAAGTAATTTGTCGGACGCGCGACTGACGATCATGCGTTGTCTGTCTCCGATGAAGCTGACGCTGTCGATGGTTCCCGACAGCGGCGCGCTTCCGGCCTCCACCACCCGGATTGTTTCGGGGCGGATCATGACGATCGCGGCCGCGAGACTTGCGTCGCCGCCAATCGGTTGCCGCCCGCCCGGCAGTACAAGATGGCCGCGTTCGATCGGTGCTTCAATGATATTCGCAGCGCCAATGAATTCCGCCACGAAGCGAGTTCTCGGCGTGAAATAAATGTCGCGTGGCGTGCCGATCTGGGCAATCGTGCCTTTTTGCATGACAACGATCCGGTCACCGAGCTCCATGGCTTCAGACTGATCGTGCGTCACATAGATCGTGGTAATGCCGAGCGCGCGCAGCAGACGATTAAGCTCGCCGCGCAGGCGGTCGCGCAGTGCTGCATCGAGCGCGGTCAGGGGCTCATCGAGCAGCAGGATACCCGGCCGGATCGCCACCGCGCGCGCCAGCGCCACACGCTGGCGCTGACCGCCAGAGAGCTGGTCGATGCGGCGATTCTCCAACCCCGTGATATTGGTCAGCGATACCAGCTCGGCAACGCGCGACGCGCGCTCTTGCTTAGCCATGCCCCGGATCTTCAGGCCATAGCCGATATTGTCCGCGACGCTCATATTGGGGAAAAGCGCGTAGGACTGAAACACCATGCCGACATTGCGCCGCTCGATCGGCACCGATGTCATGTCGTTGCCGTCAAACAACACCCGGCCGCCCGCATCCGGCAATTCGAGCCCTGCGATGATGCGCAGCATGGTGGTTTTTCCGCAGCCGGAGGGACCGAGCAGAACCAGCGTCTCGCCTCGCGCAATGTCGAGCGTGGCGGGCTCAAGGGCGCGCGTACCATCGGCGAACGTCTTGCCGCAGGTCTCGATACGGACCGACGCCCCATGCCCTGCAGCCACGCTCATCGTTTCTGCTCCTTGTCGGCAAACATCTGCATCGCGACAAGAAGCGGAATGATCATGACAAAGAAAATCAAGGTATAGGCCGACGCCACTTCGAGCCGCATCGACGCGTAGCTGTCGGCAAGACCGATCGGAAGTGTCTTGGTCAAAGGTGTATGCAGCATCCAGGTCAGATTGAATTCGCCCAGCGAAAGGGTAATCACCATCAGGCTGCCTGCAAGAATCCCTGGCACGGCATTGGGAACAATCACATCGCGAAAGCGCCGCCATGGTGACGCGCCCAGCGAAGCCGCGCCCTCGTCGAGCGTCTTGATGTCAACGGTTGCAAACACCGCCATGACGGACCGCACCATGAAGGGCATGGTGAAGATGACATGACCGGCGAGGATGAACAGCCAGGAGCGGCGAAAACTGCCGAAGTCACCGTAAGTGAGCAGCAACGCCAAGGCGATCGCGAGACCGGGAATCGCAAGCGGCAGGGTGATGATTTCCTCGACCACTCGCGAGAGCCGCCCTCCCCGGACATGCAAAGCGTAGGCTGAGGGAACACCAACGACCAGCGTGACGGCGAGCGTCGCAAATGCAATCACGAACGACAGCAGGATGGTGCCGGCATAGAGGTCCCAGACCTGAAACACCCATTGCAGCGTCACGCCCGACTGGATCCCACGAAAGTAATTCACCGTGACGCCAGCTGAAATCGACAGGACGGCTGGTACGACGAGGAATGCGGCGACGAGTAGAGTAAATAACAGTTGGCCGGCGAAGATCAGGCGATCGCGCATGGTCTCATCCAGCCGCCGCGACAGTGCTTCCGCTGAACGAGCGGGCAAGCGCGAGGATAGCCCAGGCTATGATCCCGAGTCCGACCGATAGAGCAGCCGAGGTCGCGAAATTCGCCGCCAAGGTGAATTCGGTGTAGATCAGCATCGGAAGCACGTCGATATTCGTCGCCAGCGTGAACGCCGTGCCGAACGCACCCATGGCGGTCGCAAAGGCGATGGCGCCCGACGCGACGAAAGCGGGCCCGAGCGCTGGTAGCACAACATCGCGCTGCACGGCCCACGGGCTGGCGCCAAGCGACCGCGCGGCCTCTTCCAGGCCGCCATCGAGTTTCTGGACCGCGGCCATGATCGTGAGAATGACGCGCGGGATCGAAAAATACAGATATCCGAGAAAGAGCCCGTAGATCGAATAGGCAAACACCAGCTTCTCCCCAAACAGCCGGTTCGAAAGATCGCCGATCAGCCCTTGGCGCCCCGCGAGCAGAATAATCAGGAAGCCAACGACCACGCCGGGAAACGCCAATGGAAAGGTCAACATCGCAATCAGCATCGCGCGGCCGGGAAAGCGATGCCGTTGCAGGAACATGCCCGCAACCGTCGCAATGGCGAGCGTGACGATTGTGGTCGCCGTCGCCAAGATAACGGTGTTGATCAAAGTCGCGCGGTAGCGCGGCTCGGTCAGGATCGCCAGATATCCGGCTAACCCTTGCGGACCTTCAGCTCCCGTCACGACCAGCCGCGCCATCGGCAACAGGAAGAACGCCGTCGTCACCACGGCGAGCGGCAGCAGGCACAGCCAAACGAACGATTTATGCGGCATGAAACAATGGCGCCCCTAATGCAGGGCACCATACTGCATCAGCGGACCTCGGCGAGATAGCGGTCGACAAAGCCTTTTTGCATGGTTTCCATCTGGCCCCAGTCGACGCTCTTGGCACGGGCATAGTCGCTATCGGGCAAGAACTTCGCCTTGACTGCCTCAGGCAGTTCAATTTGACGTGCTGGGCGTAAGTAAGCGTTGGTCCAGATCGCCTGGCCCTTGTCGGACAAAAGATAGTCGATCACCTTCTTGGCTTTATCCTTATCGGGCGCGTTCTTGACGAGGCCGACGACGTAGGGAAACACCACCGATCCCTCGCAGGGGATGACGAATTCAAAATTGCCCTTCTCTGAATATTTCGCGCGATAGGCGTTGAAATCATAATCCAGCAGGATCGGCATCTCGCCGGAAACCACGCGGGCATAGGATGTCTGTTTGGGAACGATCGGGTCGTTCTTCCGCAGTTCCTTGAAGAACGTAATCGCCGGGTCGAAATTGGCCGCGGAGCCGCCGAGCGCCAGATTGATCGCAACCGCCCCCACATATCCGACGGCGGCCGACGATGGATCGAGATAGCCGACCATGCCGCGATAGTCCGGCTTCAGCAGGTCTTTCCAGCAGGCCGGCGTTGGTTTGCCACCGAGCGCATCCTTGTTCACAAACAGACCGAGCGTGCCGGAATGGATCGTGGTCCAATAGCCGTCCGTATCCTTCAATCCAGGGGCGACCTGGTCCCAATTGGCAGGCTTATANGGCTCCAGCGCATCCTGCGCCTTTGCCTTCATGCCGAAAGTGACGCCGAAATAGCCGATATCGCCGACCGGATTGCTCTTCTCGGCAAGGATCTGCGCAAGCGCTTGACCCGAATTCTTGTTGTCGTGAGGAATATCGTAGTTGAGATCGGTCTTGATGGCCTTGAGCATGGAAGCCCAGTCCGCCCATTCCGGCGGGCAATTGTAGCAGATGACGTCAGCCGCTTTGGCAGACTGCAACGGCGCCACGAGCGACAGCGCCAGCAAGGCTAGGACAAAACGGATGGTCTTCATGAAAGTAGCTCCGAGTTTAAAGCAGGGCATCCTCAAGATCAGGATACTAACGCGGTGACCAAGTATAGGCTGCGTGTGAAGGATTTGCGACGATCACCGTTTTGCCGTGCAGCAAAGCGAGCGCAAGCGTCTGACGTCCCTGTCGGCGAACATAGGGCGGCGCGTGATAGCGAGCCCTCTGCCCGCTACGTGGAAGCGTCATTCAACGCGGCACTACCGCCGTCGCCTCGATCTCGACCCGCGCCGCCTTTTCAACGAGACGCACGACCTGGACCAGTGCCATGGCGGGATAATGCGCGCCGAAGATATCGCGATAGACCTGCCCGAGTGTTTTCAGGTTCGCCAGATATTCTTCCATGTCGACGACATACCAGGTGAGACGGATCAGATGTTCGGGCCGGGCGCCGCCCTCCGCCAGAATGGCTGAAATGTTGCTCAGGGTTTGACGGACCTGCGCAACAAAGTCCGCAGGCAAATCACCCTGACTATTCCAGCCGATCACGCCGCCGGTCACGACGAGCCGGCCATCGGCCGCCATGCCGTTGGCATATCCCTTCGGCACCGGCCAACCGCTCGGTTGCAAAATCTGCGGACCAACACCCGAAGTCTCATCCTTCGCAACCGGCACGACGGCAAGGTTGGGCCCTTTTGGCATGTTCACAAAAAGCTCTCCGTCATCTCAGATGCATTCATTCGGCGGCCATGGGTGCGGACTTCGAGGCCGCCCCGGCTTGAGCCATCTGCCGCAAGGCAAATCGCTTCAGTTTGCCGGTTTCCGTCTTGGGCAGGTGCGCGACGAATTCGATCGCNCGCGGATACTTATAAGGCGCGATCTCGCGCTTGACATGATCCTGCAAATCACTCGTCAGTGCGGCATCACCCGTAATGCCAGGCATGAGAACTACATAGGCCTTGACGATCATGCCGCGTGCTTCGTCGGGTGCGCCGACAACGCCGCACTCGGCGACGGCCGGATGGGTCAACAATGCTGATTCAACATCCGGGCCGGCAATATTGTAGCCGGCGGAAACAATCATGTCGTCGGATCGGGCCACGAAAGACAGGCGGCCCTTCTCGTCACGGATGAACGTATCGCCCGTCAGATTCCAGCCATTGCGCACGTAGTTCGACTGCCGCGAATCCGCGAGATAGCGGCATCCGGTCGGGCCGCGAACCGCAAGCCTGCCGACGGTACCGGCCGGCAATTCGTTCATGTCATCGTCGACAACCTTTGCCTCGTAACCCGAAACCGAAAGCCCCGTCGTTCCGGCGACGGCGTCACCTACTCGGTTGGTAATGAAGATATGCAGCAATTCCGTGCTGCCGATCCCATCGAGAATCGTCTTGCCCGTCTTGCGGGTCCAGCTTTCGAAAACAGGTGCCGGCAAGGTCTCCCCAGCCGAAACCGCAAGACGCAGCGTCGAAAGATCGGCGCCCTTGTCCATCGCGGCCATCATCGCCCGATATGCGGTCGGCGAGGTAAAGCAAATCGTGGCCTTGTAGGTTTCAATGATCCTGACCATTTCGCTGGGTGCCGCGTTTTCCAGCAGCGTCGCAGTAGCGCCGAACCGCAACGGAAAGATCGCGAGACCGCCGAGTCCAAACGTAAAGGCAAGCGGCGGCGAGCCCACGAAGACATCATCCGGAGTGACGTTGAGTACTTCCCTCGCATAACCGTCCGCGACGATCAGGAGATCGCGATGGAAATGCATCGTCGCTTTTGGTTCGCCCGTGGTACCAGAGGTAAATCCCAGCAAGGCGACATCATCCCGGCCGGTCTTTACCGCATCGAACCGAACCGGCTTGTTCAGCGCCACCCGATCGAGTTCGGCGTCATGGTTTGACGTTCCGTCAAAATTCACGACCTGCTTGAGAAATCGGCTGGTCTTCGCGCACGCGACCAGTTCGTCGGCGATGCGACTGTCCGTCAGCGCGAGGCCGATCTCCGCCTTGTCAACGATCTTGGTCAATTCACCGGCACGAAGCATCGGCATGGTATTGACGACGACGGCACCTGCTTTCGTGGCCGCAAGCCATGCAGCGACCAGGGCCGGATTGTTGCCCGAGCGTATCAGAACCCGATTGCCGGGCTTTACGCCGTAATCCTCCACCAATGCATGCGCAAGGCGGTTCGACCAGTCCGCCAGTTCCTTGTAGGTGCGCTGGCGACCATTGCCAATGAGCGCGATACGATCGCCAAGCCCCTTCTCGACGATCCGATCGGTCAACTCAACCGCCGCGTTGAGATATTCGGGATACTGAAACTCCGGCCGGTCGAGAAGCAATTCCGGCCATTGGTGGAACGGCGGAAGATTTCGCCGCGTAAAATCATCAACATGACCCGATGGGCCAAGGCTGGGAATTTCACCGGACATTTCCATCGTCCTCGTCTGCGGGATGAAACGCCACGACCGATATCCAGGCCGTCCAGCCGCGCTTTATCTCCCAAAACATTTTATACTTAAAGTAATTTGGCGCAATAGTCTAAATCCGGACAATCCTACACTTTTTTGAAAGCTAGCGCCCCGCCAATTCCTTCAAGCGCGCGACCATCGCCGAATTCGCATCCGCCAGCGGCGCGATCGCCGTGAAATGGTTGGCATTGGGAATTGTGCCGAACCGGGTCGCGATCGCAGTAGCGCCCCAGGCGTCGACAATGCTTTTGCTTTGCCGATGATATTCCGAGCTTTCGTTTTCGCCCACGAGCGCATCCAAGCTTCCGTGCAACGGCGGGCCCCAGAATAGCGGGCTCGCAGTCCTTGCGGCTTCGTGGTCGAGACGAAGTGCATTGTTAATCGACGTTTCGACCAACGGCCCAAGGTCGAACAGGCCCGAGATGGTGTAGGCCGCAATCACGATATCTTTGGATAATGATGCATCGAACGCCGGCCAATCGGTCGCCAACATGCAGGCCGCGAGATGCCCACCTGCAGAATGGCCACTTATCACCAGGGAGCGTCCGAGCCGCACCAGCTCGCGCGATGCCGCCCGCATCTGCTGGATAATCTGATCGACGGTGACTTGGGGACAAAGGTCATAGCTTGGAATGGCGACGCTGATGCCGTGGGCATTCAGCCCTGCGGCGAGGTGGCTGAAAAAAGTGCCGTCGAGCGCCTGCCAGTAACCGCCATGGATGAAGACGACAATCGGGCCTTCGCTAACGCCAGGAAATAAATCAATTATGTTCCGCGCGCCGGGACCATAGGAAATGGAACGCGGAGCGTGCCGCTCGCGATAGGCTGCCGCGTCTTTCGCCCAGCCGGCGATCAATGAGGGATTCTCCGGAACCCGCGCCCGGTTATTGTATTCGACCTCGTAGTCCACGTCCGAGTTCAAGACTTACAACTCTCGTGCTTGCGCGGACTTCCGCGCGGAAGCCTTGGTCTTGGCCAATAGACGCATCAATTCGCGGACATCCTTCGGGCCAAGATCCGCAAAGATGTCGGCGATCCAAGTCTCGTGCTCGGCGGCCATCTTGCGAAATTCCGCTCGGCCGGCTTTCGTAAGCCGTATGACCTGCACGCGCCGGTCGGAATCCGATGTACGCCGATCGAGATGGCCGGATTCGACCAGGCGCTCGACCAGCCCGGTAACATTGCCGTTGGAGACCATCATCCGTTTCGACACGTCCGACAGCGTCATGCCGTCCGGCACCTTGTCGAGCTGGGCCATCAGATCGAAGCGGGGCAGCGTGACATCGAACCTCTCACGCAGCCGGCTGCGCACCTCGCCCTCGATCAAGGTCGTACAGGTCAGCAGCCGGAGCCATAACCTCAGCTCATCGCCATGATCTTCTGGGAGCTCGACGGCCTTGGTCTCGGAATCGAGGATCATGATGCAATACGCCTGCCGGGTTTCGCTCGCTGATATCAACCTTCAAATAATTTAGCGGGTGCTGCAAGTCAAAACGCTGGAGGTGGAAGCCTGCACTGTTTTTCCGAATTTCTTTAGGTTTCAAACAATTGGCGCGCGGCTTGCATGCAGCCGCTTGTAATGGCGCGGGCTTGCTGCCGCTTTGCTTGCGGCGATAGCCATCATCAGAATAAGCTCAAATCTTGGAAGCTCGGATTTGGGTTGGCACGAGTTTCGGCTGCTCGCGTGGTGGCCGGTCAGAGGAGAGATCATGAAGCAGCAGTTGAAGTTGGCCGGGCTGGCAGTTCTGTTGAGCATCACAGCCGGTCAAGCCGTCGCGCAGGAAAAACTCAAGNTCGGCGTGATCGTGACNTTATCAGGTCCGGCGGCGGCCCTTGGTCAGCAGGTTCGCGACGGCTTCACGCTCGCGATCAAGGATCTCGGCGGCAAGATGAGNGGCCGGGATGTCGAGGTCGTGGCGGTCGATGACGAACTCAAACCGGATGGCGCGGTAACCAAGGTCAAGGGCTTGCTNGAACGCGAGAAGGTCGATTTCGTGGTGGGGCCGATCTTCTCCAATATCCTTCAGGCGATCCACAAGCCGGTGGTGGATTCAAAGACTTTCCTGATCAGCCCGAATGCCGGCCCGTCGAGCTACGCGGGCAAGAACTGCAACCCGTTTTTCTACGTGACCTCCTACCAGAACGATCAAGTCCATGAGATTCTCGGCAAGGTCGCCCAGGATCGCGGCTACAAGCGCGTCTATCTCTTGGTTCCGAATTATCAGGCCGGCAGAGATTCCGTCGCCGGATTCAAACTCGACTACAAGGGAGAAATTGTCGAGGAGACCTACATGCCGCTGGGTTCGCTGGATTTCCAGGTTGAACTCTCCAAGATCGCTTCGCTGAAGCCCGACGCCGTATTCACCTTCATGCCGGGCGGCATGGGCGTAAGCCTGGTGAAGCAGTACAAGCAGGCCGGCCTCGCCGATCAAATTCCAGTGCTTTCGGCGTTCACGGTCGATGAATCGACGTTGCCGGCGCAGCAGGATGCGGCGGTGGGCATGTTCGGGGGCGCGAACTGGGCGCCCAATCTCGACAATCCGCAGAACAAGAAATTTGTCGGCGCCTACGAAGCCGCCTACAACAGCGTGCCTGGCACCTATGCCTTCCAGGCCTACGATACGGCCATGCTGATCGATAGCGCCGTCAAGGCGGTAAAGGGAGATCTCTCCAACAAGGATGCGGTGACGGCCGCACTGAAGAAAGCCGACTTCACCTCGCTGCGCGGCGGTTTCAAGTTCAACATCAACGGCTATCCGATCCAGGATTTCTACCTGACCAAGGTCGCGAAACGCCCCGACGGCAAATTCCAGACCGAAATCGCCCAAAAGGTGTTCGAGAATTACGGCGACCGTTACGCCAAGGATTGCACGCCGGGCAACTAACCATAGCGTTTTCGAGCGAAGTGGATACCGGTTCGCGTGAAGAAAACGCGTCAAAATAAACGATCAGAAAGGAGACAAGGCCGTGAACAGCGAGATAACCGGCATCACCCGGGCCAACGAGGGCATGCAGGGAATTTCCTGGAATATCCTCGGCCAGACCTACGTTCCGAAGAACTGCACCGAGCACTGCTTCTCCTGGCATGCGACACTGCCGCCCGGGACCTTCGTGCCGCCGCATATCCATCCGGATCAGGATGAGTACCTCTATATGCTGGAGGGAAAGCTCGATTTCATGCTGGCTGGCGCGGATGCCCAGGCAACGCCGGGCGACCTGATACGCCTCGGAATGGGCGTTCCCCACGGCATCTTCAACAAATCCGATCAGACCGCGAAAGTGCTGTTCTGGGTGTCGCCGACCCAGAAACTGTACGATCTGTTTTGGGGCCTTCACAACATGAAGGAGCAGAAGCCCGAGGATGTCGTGGCCATGGCGGCAGAATACAATATTCATTTCCTGCCACCGCCGCCGGGGGCGTGAGGGTGTTTTCGTAGCCCGGATGAAGCGCAGCGCAATCCGGGAGGCCTAGGTCGTGGACATGATGATCCCGGATTTCGCTTCGCTCATCCGGGCTACACGGGCTTCAGCAAGTATCACGAAAACGTCGTTACGCCCGTACTGCCGCCAGCCCTGGCACGGCCGCAAATCCAGCCTTGCTGGCGTAGCCACGCACGATGGCCTCGCGCTGGGAATAGCTCAGCACGTTCTCGACATTGTCGAAGCCGTCGGGCGCCAATTGCTCCACGGCGTCGATCACGCCTTCCGGACCGCCGCGCCGGTTCGAACGCACGATCTCTGCCGTCATCGGCAGGCGCTTCTGCTCATAGGCCACCAGTGCCTGGCGCGGATGCTCGGAACGCGCCAGCGCGTCGGCCAGACAACGCGCGTCGAGAATGGCCTGCGACGCGCCATTCGACCCCACTGGATACATCGGGTGCGCGGCATCGCCGAGCAGCGTGACGCGGCCGCTCGACCAATACGGCAAGGGGTCGCGGTCGCAAGTCGGATATTCGTAGAATTCCGGCGTCGCCGAAATCAGGTTTGGCACATCGACATAGGGTACCGAGAACCGCGCGACATGCGGCATCAATTCCTCGCGCTTGCCCGGTCGTGACCAATCCTCGCGGCGCGGCGGCGGCGCGTTGCCGTCACCGACTTTGACCAGCACTGCCCAGTTGGTCAGACGGCTCGCCGGGCCCGATCCTTCCGCGATTGGGTAAACCACGACTTTGGCATGCAGGCCGCCGGCGACGATCATCGAACGGCCGCTCAAAAACACCGGCCAGTCGCGCGCGCCGCGCCACAGCATCAGCCCGTTCCAGCAGGGCGGCCCTTCCTCAGGAAACAAGGTCTCGCGCACCCGCGAATGGATGCCGTCAGCTCCGATCAGGATATCGCCGCGCACCGTCTTGGTATGCGCACCGGAGCGATCGAAGAAATATGCCGTGACCCCGCCCTCGTCCTGGATGAAGGCCCCTAACCTGCAGCCGGTGTGAATTGCATCCCGCCCCAGCCGCTCCTCGACCACGCGGTGGATCACGCTCTGCAGCCGGCCGCGATGAATCGAGAACTGCGGCACATCGTGGCCGGCGTCGATGCCGCGGGATTCGCGCCAGACTTCCTGACCGTGGCGATTGAGATAGTAGAGCACATCGGTTCGGATCGCGACGTCGTCGAGTTTCTGCAACAGGCCGAGGCCGGCGAGTTCGCGGATCGCATGCGGCAGGGTATTGATGCCGACGCCGAGTTCGCGAATGGTGTCCGACTGCTCGAACAGTTCGCAGCCGATGCCGCGGGCTCGCAGCATCAGCGCAGTGGTAAGGCCGCCAATACCGCCCCCGACGATAATCGCCTTCATCACCTTACTCCGCTCAATACCCTACGCAGCGGCCACCAACGTCGCATAGCGGATCACTCCGCCGCAAGCGGCTTCGTCGCCTCCGCCTTCAGCTCGGCCCGGGTCTTCGGCTTAGCCTTAATTTTCAGATCGTCGAGATCCTGCCGGTCGCGCACGCTATTGCGGAAGATCTGCTCCTTGCCCGGCAGGTATTGCGGGGGACAGAATACCGCCTCGGCGCCGTACCAGGCCGCGGACTTCAGCGTGAACGACGGGTCAATCAGATGTGGGCGCCCGAGCGCCACCAGATCGGCTCGCCCGGCGGCCAGGATGGTATTGACCTGATCAGCCGTGGTGATGTTGCCGACGCACATGGTTGCGACACGCGCCTCGTTGCGGACCTGTTCGGAAAACGGCGTCTGGAACATGCGGCCATAGACCGGCTGGGCATCACGCACCGTTTGTCCAGTGGAGACATCAACGAGATCGACGCCGGCCTCGGCGAAGGCGCGCGCGATAGCAACGGCGTCGTCGCCGGTGATGCCGCCCTCGGCCCAATCAGTGGCGGAGATGCGTACCGACATCGGTTTGTGCGCCGGCCATGCCGCTCGCAACGCCTCGAACACTTCCAATGGAAAGCGCAAGCGGTTGGCGAGCGAGCCGCCGTAGCCGTCGGTGCGCTGATTTGTGAGCGGTGAAATGAAACTCGCCAGCAAATAGCCGTGAGCCGAATGCAGTTCCAGCATGTCGAAGCCACAGCGCTCGCCGCGCTGTGCCGCTGCTACGAACGCTGCTTTGACCGCGTCCATCGCAGCGCGGTCCATTTCGCGCGGCACCTGGCTGTCGGGAAAGTAAGGAAGCGGCGACGCCGACAGCACGTCCCACCCGCCCTCTTCCAATGGACGGTCCATGCCGTCCCACATCAGCTTGGTGGCGCCCTTGCGGCCGGCGTGGCCGAGCTGCAGGCAGATTTTCGCCGCAGAATTGGCGTGGACGAAATCGACAATGCGGCGCCATGCGGTTTCCTGCTCGTCGTTCCACAGCCCGGTGCAGCCAGGTGTGATGCGGGCGTCACGGCCAACGCAGGTCATCTCGGTAAAGATCAGACCGGCACCGCCAATGGCGCGCGATCCGTAATGCACCAGGTGAAAATCGCCGGGCACGCCCTCAGTGGCCGAGTACATGCACATCGGCGACACTACCGCGCGGTTCGCGAGCGTCATCTCGCGCAGCCGCAGCGGCTGGAACATTGGCGCCGCTGGCTTCTCGACATCGACGTCCAGGCCTCGGGCGCGGACCTGCCGCGCGAAGGCCTTGTCGACCTCGGCGACGAAGTCCGGCGCCCGCAGCGTCAGATTGTCGTAAGTGATCGCCTTGGCCCGGGTCATGACGCCGAACGCGAACTGCACCGGATCGAAGTCCC
>JGI12053J15887_10000475_pt1 | contig 16361 bp, 19 predicted proteins | sample MedBloCAOM1_O3_FD_15887 | JGI IMG/M metagenome (IMG submission 15887)
ATCACCGCAATCAACTCCAACACGGCTCCTGGGTCTTTCAGCTTCAGCAATCCTAACCATTCCCTTTTTTCCCTTGAAGACCGATAGAAAGTCTACCAAAGACGTTGCGGCAAGCCGGGGCCGCCAACACCTGACGCCATCATAAGATTAATCCTCTTCTGTTTTGGACCTCATCTGTTCGAGTATCGCCTGGTTTCGCGGATCATTGGGTTCGAGTTCGAGGGCCCTCTTTATCGCAGACTCGGCTTCGGTAATCCGACCTAGCCGATGGAGAGCAATAGCCAAGTTGCTCCAGGGAGCTCCAGAATTTGGCATGAACTCTGTGCTTTTGCGTGCAGCCATTTCGGATTCCTCCCATTTGCCCATCTCCGCCAGACACCAAGTCAGCTCCAGCCAGGCCTCGCCATTAGTTGGTGCAATCTCAAGGACCCCAAAAAATCGATCGGCGGCGATTTCCCATCGGCGCACCATTCGGTTGGCCAGTCCAGCGACATAGAAGCCCAACATCTGATGTCGTCCGGGTATTTGTGCGAAGCCGTATGCCTTTTCCCCGGTCCGTTGGATTTTCAATTCTCGCTCTTTTACGGCCGGTTCGTCTCCCTTCTGGCTGGCGAGATCGGCTTCTTGCTCAAGCTCCCAAAGGTAATTTCCCATTTCCCGCAGCTTTCTGTCGTAGTCTTCTTCGGTGAGCCTGGTGTAGCGCGGAATCGCCATCGCAGAATGTGATGGGTGGATGATGCACCGCAACCCAGAGCTGCAGAATTCTCTGAAAATTGGCCGAATTACCCAAAAAAAAGGCGTTTTTTAACCTTGAGAAGGCCGCTATTCCAAGAAAGAACTTGATCAAAATAGGGTTTTCGGAGCGTTATACGGGTTGGCTGATGAGCGCGAAGATTCTTGCTTTTATTAATTTCAAGGGCGGAGTCGGTAAAACTGCGAGTGTTGTCAATCTCGGGGCCACTTTGGCTAAGCTTCACGAAAAGAAGGTTCTGATCGTTGATCTTGATCCTCAATCGAACTCCAGCCTTTGGCTCATGCGGCCAGATCATTGGCGGGATCACGTGGCGAAAGGGCGCCGTTCCACCTACCAAATCTTTGATGATGCCATCCAAGGAAAATCCAGATTCAATTTTGAAGAGTCGCTCGTGAAGGGTGTTATTACCTGGACTGGTTTTACCGATTTGCCGCGATTACATCTTTTGCCCTCATCGGTTGAATTGCTCAGGATAGAGGATCGGATTCATGAACTGCGGGCGCCGAACGTTTACCGCCTGGTTGAGCACGCGTTAGCGGATCATGTGCAGGGTTACGATTACGTGTTTTTTGATTGCCCACCCAACCTGTACAGCACTACCAAGAACGCGATTTTTTTCGCTGACCATTGCGTGGTGCCGTATGTTCCGGACTACTTGTCACTCTCGGGTTTCCAAGTATTGGCTGAATACATCACGGAGATGCGAGAAAGGTATGCTGATTCGATCGGCGGCGGTAAACGTCCAAATATTGGTGCCCTGTTAGTCAGCCATTATCGCCAAACCGGTAACGTATTCCGCCTCGCCATCAATGAGCTGGAGATAGAGTTAGCCTCGTTCCGTGATCAAGGATTTGTTGATGGGAATGCCGCGCTACTAGAACCTTACATCCGTCACTGTGTGCGAGTGGCGGAGTCCACTAGTGAACATCTCCCGGTCGTTTTATATGCGCCTGGCAGCATTGGGGCTCAGGACTACAGCGATTTGGCTCAGCATTTTCTTAATCACTTCCAAAACAGACGATGAACTATCTCGATCTTTCGACCAGGCTATCACATTTGGCGGAGAAGCTCAGCAAGCAAGCGACGAAAATCGAAGGCCATGACGTGGCTAAATCTGCAATGAAACTGGTGTCCGAACTCGATCGTTTCGAAGCAGTTTTGGAAAGCTACTTGGCCAGTCGGAAGTCTGGCGAGTTTTTTCTCGAGACGCTGCTTCGGTCACCTTCGGCGAAGAGACATTTATCGCTCGATCTGCTCAAAAAAGGACTTCGGGAGACCTGTGGGAAACGGTTGAAAGCGGAAGAATTTGGTCCGGCAAAATCGGAATTTGTGGAGACGGTCCATGCCCAGGACAAATCCGCAGCGGCCGCCAAATTCCTGAAGCACTCGTTTGCCGAGGCCGCCTCGGTCGCATCTGGAGGGAAGGATAAAGCTTCGCTGCAACAGGAGTTTATTCAGCTCGGCCGCTTGAGTGAAGAAGAGTTTGCCAAAGCAATCGCCAAGCGGACATTTGGAGAACTGAGACGATTGGCTGGCAATAATGCGGTGCGTTTCACGGATAAGACCACTAAACCGCGTTTGATCCAAGTGATTCGTCGTTTCTCGGTTCGCGCGGCAATCAATGCTACTCCAATTCACCTCAGTCGATAACGCCAAGAGTGATGTACGGCGACCTCGCCAGAATCCTCTTTGAGGAGGAAGAGATTGCGACCCGGCTTGACAGCTTGGCCGCTCAGATCACCGCTGATTATCAGGGATTGGATCTCACGGTAATCGCAATCCTTAATGGAAGCCTTATTTTCATGGCAGATTTGCTGCGCCGTATCCCGCTTCCTCTGCAACTGGATTGTCTGCGGGTACGCAGTTACTACAGTGGCATGGTGTCGACTGGCCGAGTCACATTTGATCCGCAGGCATTGCTGGATCTAAGCGAACGACACGTTTTGCTTTTGGACGATATCTTGGACAGTGGCCACACGCTTGCAGCCATTATTGACACTATGCGGATCCAGGTAAAACCGCTCAGCGTCCGCAGCTGTGTGCTTCTTCGGAAAATGAAACAGCGTGCCCGGCCGGTCGAAGCCGATTACGTCGGATTCGATATCCAAGACGAGTTTGTCGTAGGTTATGGATTGGATTATAACGAAAAGTATCGAAACTTGTCGGTGATCGGCGTACTGCGACAGGAGTAATGTTAGTTCAAATTCAGTATTTTTCCCGCTTGCGCGATTTACATGGACCGGAGAAAGCCGAAGTCAGCGATGAGGCGTCGATTGAAGAGTTGCTCAATCGGCTGTACGCCGCCGTTCCCGGCTTGAAATCGTGGGACAAATATCTCCTAATCGCAGTCGGTACGGAGTACGTCTCGCGGGAACATCGTCTGGCAGCCAATGACCTGGTATCGCTTATGCCGCCGGTTCAGGGCGGCTGAAGCCGAATGACCAATAGCAAATAGCCGATAGTGAATTTAGGCTATCGGTTATTTCTTTGCGCCATGAGAATTGTTGTTCTGGGAGCAGGTATCGTTGGTGCCAGTGCGGCTTATCACCTGACTCGACTCGGCGCTGAGGTCTTTCTGGTCGACCGAGATGTACCCGGACGCGCAACTTTCGCTGGAGCCGGAATCATTTGCCCTTGGCTTTCCCAAGTCCGAGATCCACGCTACGAACGGCTGTCGTTCGCTGCTGCCAAGTTTTATCCAGAGCTGGTGACAGAGCTTGCTGCCGGTGGCGAAACTGAGACGGAATATAAGGTGGTTGGGGGTTTGGTCGTTGGCGAATCCGCCAGACAACTTGAGGCAATCGCCCGGCGACTGCAAGAGCATCTCGATCGTGGGGTAAAAGAGATTGGTGAGGTTCGTCTTCTCAGCTCCGGCGGTCCAAAAGAGCGGTTTCGTTATCTCGATTCGGCTCTGGCCGGCGTCTACCTCAGCGGAGCCGCCCGCGTGTCGGGGGAAATGTTTCGAGCGGCGCTGTGCAAAGCGGCCATTAGGGCAGATGCTAGACGCTTATTAGGGACAGCTGTACTGGAAGCCTCTGGTCAAACCGTGGTCGGCGTTCGGGTAAACGGTGAATATATCCCTAGCGACACGGTGATAATCGCGGCCGGCGCCTGGTCGTCCGAACTATGCCGGCCGCTCGGTATCGATTTAGCAGTCGAACCTCAACGTGGCCAAATCGTACATCTCCGGGTGCCCGAGACCGACACTGGAACACTCCCGATCATCCTACCCGCGCTTAGTGACTATTACCTGCTCGGTTTTCCTGATTCGCGAATCGTTATCGGTGCGACGCGAGAGACCGGAAGCGGCTTCGATTTCCGAGTTACCGCTGGAGGAGTCACTGAAGTGCTCCAGGAAGGATTTCGAATCGCGCCGGAACTGCGACAAGCAACTTTGGCTGAAGTCAGAGTCGGGTTCCGGCCGGTGAGCAAAGACGATTTGCCTTTGCTGGGCCGAATTCCCTCTGTTTCCGGCCTCGTCATAGCGACCGGGCTCGGTCCGTATGGCTTGACGGTTGGACCTTATATGGGCTTGCTGGCCGCTCAATTAGCGGTCGGCAAAACACCTACCCACGACATTAGCGCCTTTGAACCTGAACGAGTGATCTAATGCATCGTCTCATATGCCAGCTACATATGAGACGATGCACTAGTTTGCTGATCTTTTCTTGCGGAACCTGATGCTCTATTACCTCGGCAGAGCATTAAAGCCGTCGGTACGAAAGCGGAAATCTGTAGTAAACGCGCACGAAATTTGGCGATTTCTCATGACACGAAAGCTCACTCGGACGGTGGGCCGAAAAAGCCGCGGATGTAGCGCAAACGTCCATCAGTCCCTATTTCAGCAAAGGAGGCGCCTCTCATCTCGATTTCGCTTTCACGATTTTGCATGGTCCAACGAGCGAGGCAGCTGTTATGATGCGTAATTATTTCGGAAATAATGAAGCGCCGACCGGGATAGTCGGTTTGAAAACTCTCCATATAATCGGAAATCTCTTGGTACCCTGACGTTTCGGTCACCGGGTCGGTATACTGTACATCTGGCGTCAGCCGCTTTTCTAGGATCTGACGCCTGCTTTCTCGATCGGGAGTCGACCAGGCTGTTGCATATTCATTCCATAGTGCTTTCATCGCTTCCTCTTTCGCTTTGGTGTCTTTTCCTCGCGCAAAATTGCTTCGATGGTGATACGTACTGTCTCGTCCAAGATCTTGGCCGGCGTGCCATTTCGCACCCGAATAAGGAGGCCTTGATAAGCAGAGAGTAAGAACTCTGCGGCGGTTTCCGGCGCAAGGTCTAGCGGTGCGAGACCTTGTGACTGGGCGTGGCGCATCTGCAAAACAAATGCCTCGCGCAAGATCGAGAAGCCTTCTTCTACCTTGCCTTGAATCTCGGGATCATCGGCCCCAATCTCTGCGGCAGTATTGGTCAGGAGACAACCGGCGTTGGGTATGCCTACCACCTCGTAAGTCGAGCGGAAAAATTTCGTGAGCTCGTCGAATGGCCCCCTCATCAAACTCCTTGGGTGCGGCCGAGCGGCCAACGCGTCCGCTGTACTTGCGACAAGCATGTTCTGCAATCTGAGAGGCTTCCTGGGACGGACATCGCGGGAAATGTTGTCGAATCGCTTTTGCGAAATCACTCACGAACCTCTGATCGAGTTCGGCTTCTCGCTGTGCTCGCCGCTCCGCCTTCCGTCGCCGCTGGTCCGCGTCGGCCAAACATTCTTTCTCAGCCTGCTCGATAGCCTCCGTCTCCACTAGGATGCCCTGGCGTTCGTATCGCTGTCGAGTGCGATTCCATTGGAGAACGACCGCCTTGAGTTTGGAATACTTTGACGCGCGCCTTGTCACCGCTGCGTCTCCAGTTGGCAAGAACTCGAGATGATCCAGATCAGCACACACTAGACAAAGCGCGCCGCGCTGTCGATCGAGGCTGATCATGCTGCCGGAGTACAATTCCTGAGCGCACTCCGCGCATTTGGTGTCTCTGCGAACGAAGAAGGCGAGAAGCTCGCTCGTCCTTATTCGGGACCGGCGTATCGGGTTCCACAGGCGAACAATTTGACCTCAAACCGATCAGAGTACAGCCCTTTTGGAGTCGGGTAGACCGAAACGCGCGGGTGATTTCCGCTCGCTTGTCGAGGATGTCCAAATCATTGGCGGATTCTGAGGGAACCAAGAGTGTCTCTGGCAGTCTTTCTGGGACACCGCAAGAAAGGCGATCGGCTAGGAACCATCGCTGGTTTAATCAGTTCTGCCGACGAGAAAAATCAGATGGTTGCTAAGACAATGCAGAAGCCCGAAACTGATCGACTAGATTGAATCGATCCCCCCGGACTTGACTCCGGTGGTGGAAGTCACTCGGGAGGCTAATCTCGAAAGTTCTTAAACGACAGAGCGACCCCAAAATCCTTTTCGCGAAGGAATTGGATTACCACTTGTAAGTCGTCCCTTTTCTTTCCCGTGACTCTGACTTGCTGGTCCTGCAATTGGCTCTGCACCTTCACGTCGAGACCTTTGATTGCCTTAATGATTTCCTTCGCCTTGTCACCCTCCAGTCCTTGCTTGATCCGAATTTCCTGGCGAGCATGACCAAGTGGTGAAATGGCCGGATCCTCACGTTCGACGTTTCGTAAATCGACGTTCCGTTTAGCAAGTTTGCCGATTAATATTTCATGTAATGATTTCAGGCGACTCGCATCTTCTGCTTTGAGCTCAATCACATCCGGTGTTGAAAGTTCGATGGTGGCTTGGCTCTGCTTGAAATCGAAGCGAGTACTGAGCTCTTTTCTCGCCTGGTTCAGAGCGTTATCGATCTCTTGTTTATCAACCTCCGAGACGATATCGAATGAAGGCATACTCTTTCCTTACGAGCGTCTCACGGTCTTTGCAATAATTGTTCTTGCACGAAGGCGCCGATCTGAATCGGGTGCGGCCGCTCCGCAGAAGCTGGCTGGACGGCATGGGATTCCAAGTCCCGGATCCGACAGATTCGGCCATTTTGCCAAACCCAAGCGTCGTTACGATATGGTCCGATCTGCTTCGGATCGCTCCAAAAGTGGATCGACAAAAGCTGCCGAGAGATCGCGGCCGCCAAATGCATTGGCCCGCTGTCGACGCTGATTACGAAGCTAGCCCGCCGCAAAAGCCAGATCAGCTGAAGCAAATCGGTTTGGTTCACCAACGAAGCTGCATTCAAAGCGAATCGAAAGTCGGTTTCGGTCTTTCCAACCACGATCACCGCCAACGGAGCAAGTGCCCGAGTAAGCTCATAGATCTCGGACGATGAAAGCGATTTGTTAGCGCCGCGCGCGAATGGGTGCAACACCACGAATCGATCCGGTAGTTCAAACTCGGGGATCGCCCGACCGGCAGGTAATCCAAAATGTGGTTTTTCCGGGATGGAAGCGCCAGCCAGGGACGCGAGCGCCAGATACCGTTCCACGGAGTGTTGTTGAGAATTGACCGGAGCGGTTTGCTGATAAAAAAAACGAGCACCTTCTCGCGCATCTGACAGTCCCAATAGTCTTTTGCCCCGGGTGCAGCGCGCAATCCATGCGCTGCGTAAGAGCCCCTGGAAGTCCAAGACGAGATCTGGTTCGTACCGTCCCAATTGCCGGCACCAGTTCAAGAATTTGGGCGCTCCCGCCAGTCCGCGAAAGCTTTGCCGCGGAAAAGGGATTACTTCCGCCAGGTCGGGGTTGCCTAACAACAGAGGGCTCCATTCGCTGTTTACTATCCAATAGAATTCGCTATCGGAAAGGCTTTGTCGCAATGCGTGCAGCGACGGAAGAGTATGGACGATATCGCCGAGCGAGCTTGGCTTGACCAAAAACACTGCCCTCATCGGCCATGGAACAAACGCTCGGCTAATTTTGCGGGTAGGCCGGCATTCACGATCTTCAATTTGGTCGAGGCGATATCGTAACGCACCCGTCGTAACCGCACTATCTTTTCATCGAAATCAAAGATGGCGTAAGCAGCTCGCCAATCTCCGTCCCGGGGCTGTCCGACGCTACCGACATTGATGAAATATTTTCTTTGTGGCTCGATGACCACTTCCTCCAAAGGAAGGCCAACGACGGAACCGTCACGGATATAGAGCCGTGGTGCATGGGTGTGGCCAAAGAAGCATACTTGCGCTTTCTGCTTAGAAAAACTCGCGGCTGCGTCGAGTTGATTGAGCACGTAGCCCCATTCGCCTGGTCCATCGAGAGTGGCGTGGACAATGGTGAAAGACTCCACATCAGTGATTAGCGGCAAGTCGCGTAAGAATGCTTTGTCCGCGTCGCTGAGTTTGTCTCGCGTCCAGCGGATCGCTGACTCGGCCAGGGGATTGAAGTTGTCCAATGAATTTAAAGTGGATGCGTAATCGTCATGATTGCCTTTGACGATTGGGCACTTCAACTCTCGCACTTTGTCCAAGCAGGCTTTGGGATCGGCATTGTAACCTACGATATCACCGAGACAAATGTTTCGATCGCAACCCTCCTCTTCTGCATCCGCGAGCACGGCCTCAAATGCCTCGAGGTTAGCGTGAATATCGCCGAAGATCGCAAACCGCATTTCCCATTGAATATGAGACCGAATTTTCGGGCCGTCTAGAAATTTGCGAATTTATGGGCCGGCTTGCGCCCTTATCTTCGGATGGAGAATCCGCGAAGCGATTCAGTTGGATCGATGTTTTGGATCGACTGATGATGAATGTGAGACCGGAGGTAGCTCTGAAAGATTGCCTCGAAAAACTGTTCGACTTCCTCCGGCGCACCTTGGACCTCGAGCTGAACTCGGCCATCTGCCAGGTTGGCTACCCAACCCGCGATATCAAATCCTTGAGCGATCTCCTTAACCGAAAAACGGAAACCGACTCCTTGGACACGACCCTCAAAGACAGCGCGTTTAGCGGTGACCGATTTCATGTCTGAACTTAAGCGTTTAGGAAACTATCGTAAGAAATTTTCGCACTCAATCACGATGCCGGCCCGAAAAGGAACGCTCGGAAACGTCTGCGGCCCGACCTGTCCGCCGTAGTCAGGATGCCGCCTCTGCTCTCCGAGTTACGGCGTGCGCGTAATACGAAAAGGCCGCGCCATAGCGAAGCGACGGCGGGACGAAGGTGGAAAGGGCGGACAGATCGGGACCGCAGACGTTCTTGAGCGTTAGTTTAGCGCCGCCACTCCAGCGCTCCCTTCTTGATGGCGTAGACAAATCCAACCATCAAGATCGCAACGAAGCTAACCATGCTGCCCAGTATGGGGAGAGCTCCATACTTGGCAATGAAATCCCGGTACACCACCGCCCAGGGATACATGAACACGATCTCGATATCGAACAGGATAAAGAGCATCGCGACGAGGTAGAATTTAACGCTAAATCGGGGTTGCGCCTCTCCCTGCGCAATCATTCCACATTCATAAGGTGTGTCTTTGACCGGATTTCGCTTTCCGACTCGGCCAACAACCACGCTCATCAACAGCGCCACTCCAGCAAAGCCGATCGCAACGATGACCTGGAGCAGCACCGGCAGATAGTCCTGCGTCATAGAACGCACTAAGGCTTTGATGCAATAGCCGCGGCTTGTGCCGCATTTGCTGCCGTCATCGCAGCCAGCGCTCCTGAATCTCCCTTATAAATCTTACCGTTCTTTTTGACGACACCGCGGGCTACCAGATTTTGTAATTTCTCATACGCACGCAGCCGAAGCATTTCCTCGCCTCCACTCGCAGCGTTCCTTTGGCGCAAGTTTTCGTGAACGATTGCAAAGAGCTGCTTGAACTCGAAAGACTTCTTCTGCGAAAGTACAGTAACTAGTTCTTCCGTGACGAGGTCTGGCAGACGACGAGAAAAGGCGTTTTTCTTCTGAATAGCCATAGGGACCGCTAGTATAGCATAAAACAGTCCGAAAACGAGGGGTTTTAGGCCGATTTTTAGCAAATTACCCCTAAAAAAACGGTAATTTTCGATGGGTAATGCCATCTGAGCGTCCTTTTGGCTGCCCGTTGTTCCCGTCTCGGATAGCGACAGGTCCTTGGAACGGACAAGAACAACTCTCCTTCAAAAGTGGCCGATTTTCGCCTCTAGTAGCCGTTTTTCTCGGCCGCGGAACGAATCTCGTAGAAAGAGGCAAGCAAAAACGTTGGAAGATTACTCGAATTTAATTGACCTGGTTGGCGCGAAGTGGGTAAAAGTGGGGCGTTGTGGTTTGAAATGGTTTTCTTGACCATGATTTCCCATGGAAACACCTCATCAAGGTTTGCCAATTTTTGCCGGCGAGTTTCGGCACGCGATGGACGCGAAAAATCGCGTTACCATTCCGGCACGGTGGCGCCGTGGTGAGGTGGATGAGTTCTTTGCCATACCCGACCTCGAAAACGGATTATTGATGATGATGCCTCCCGAGGTGATGCAGGAGGTAGCAGTGCGCGTTGAAGGCGACCCGAGGCTTCATGCACAAGAGAAACGGCGTTTTATTCGCCAGTTTTATTCCCGTGCCCAGCATCTCACGACAGACAAGCAAGGTCGTCTCGTTCTTCCAGACGAGCATTGTCGCCAGCTCAAACTTAAGCAGGAAGTGGTTCTGGTCGGAGGACATTCTCGCTTTGAAGTATGGAATCCAGACACTTGGAAAAAGGCGTTGGACGAAGAGACGCCGACGTTCCAGCACGTGCTAGGGATGTTAGGCGTGTAGCGGGTTCGAACCAGATAGCTAACAAATTCTTTAACTAGGAGACCAAGAAAGGAAGTGATGATTGCCTTGGCAAACGACGCGGAAATAGACAGCGAAGCAAAGGGGTATCACCGTCCGGTGTTACTTAGGGAGGTCTTGGACTACTTGCGCCCGGTGCCCGGGAAGAGGTTCCTTGACGGCACAATCGGCGGGGGTGGCCACTCGCGGGCTTTTCTGGAAGCGGGTGCAGAAGTCATCGGAGTAGATCAAGACCCAGACGCAATTGCCGAGAGCATGGCGTCGCTGGCCGAATTCGCATCCCGTCTGACGCTCATTCGAAGCAACTTCGCGGATGTTACTCACTACCTCAAAGAAGAGATGGGCGGGTTCGGATTCGATGGAATCTTGATTGATCTCGGCATTTCTTCCCACCAACTCGACACTCCGCAACGCGGATTCAGTTTTCAGCATTCCGGCCCCCTCGATATGAGAATGGGACCGAACGTGCCGAGGAAAGCCTCCGATCTGGTGAACTACGCACCGGAAGCAGAATTAATTCGAATTTTTCGAGATTATGGGGAAGAGCCTGCGGCTCGGAGAGTTGCGGCGGAAATCGTGCGAACCCGAGTTTCTCATCCTTTCTCTACGACGGCGGAACTCGCGCAGGCCATCGAAGCGGTTTTGCCGCGGCGTGGACCGCGACATCCGGCAACCCGCATTTTTCAAGCGCTCCGGATCGCGGTGAACGATGAGCTTGGGACGATCGAACGCGCGCTTCCTCTCCTCGCGGATCAAGTCAAGCCGGGTGGACGCTTTGCCGTGATCACTTTTCAATCCTTGGAAGATCGATTGGTAAAGCAATTCTTTCGCAAGGTGACCCAGGAGTGGGTGGATCGCCCGGAGTGGCCCGAACCGAAACGTAATCCAAGCTTTGGATTTAGATCACTCACGTCGCGCCCGGTTGAACCGAGCGACGAAGAACTTGCCGTCAATCCGCGATCCAGAAGCGCCAAACTCAGAGTAATTGAACGGAACCTTCTATGAACCGCACCCAGAACAAGACCACTCACTCGATCCGTGCCTCATCCATCTGCAAAGTGATTGTCGCGATGACCTTTGCTGCGGTTGCCGGTCTCTCTTATGTCTATCTGAAGAATCAGTTAACCGAACTTGGTCACGAGCAGATCATTTTAGAGAAAGACCTGACTGATCTTCAACGTGACAATCAAATTATCGAATCGACTTTGGGCTCTCTGAGTTCTCGGCGTGAACTCATGAAGAGCTTGGCGAAAGATTCTCGGGGATTGATCCCGATAACTACCGATCAGGTTGTTCGCCTTAATCAAGGACGCGCCCCGGCTGGAGATGAATTGAGAATTGTTTCCAACCGTGCCGGCAACCAATGAGGTGGGATGCACAAACGCGAGCCGTCACCGTGTGCTTTGGGTTGGTTGCGATTTTCAGCGCCTACTCTTATCGACTGATTTATCTCCAAGTCATCAAGCATGACGATTACACCGCCTTGGCGGCCGAAAAACATGTCCACAAACAAATTATCCGGGCCCGGAGAGGCATCATCCGGGACTGTCATCGGGAGCCGCTCGCTGACAACCTACCGGTCCGACTCGCGATTGCCGATGGTTCGCACATCCGGGACCCGATTGCTTTGGCACAGGCAATCGCAGGTGAGCTGGAAATGGATCCGGGTGACCTTGCGGATAAGCTGACCGCGGCGAAGCAGAATAATAAAGAGTACGTTGTCCTAAAGAGGAAAGAGGTTTCGGAAGAAACCTCTGATCACGTCCGCAAGATCATTAGCGACAGCAAAGGCAAACTGCGCGGAATCTACTTTGATCCCGACTTCGTGAGGGTATACCCAAACGGACCGCTCTTGGCTCAGGTGATCGGATTCCTCGATCGCGAGCATAAAGGGAAGCTAGGGATCGAAATGGCGATGCAAGAGTTTCTCCAGGGAAGCGACGGGTATCGCTATAGCGAGCAAGACCGCACTGGGCGTGAACTTGTCCAATACCGTGGTCAGGAGAAGGCGGCAAAGAATGGCTGCGATGTCGTTCTGACAGTTGATCTGGGTCTGCAAACAATCGTCGAGCAAGAACTAGATGCGGCCTGGGCGGAATATCAGCCGAAAATGGCAACTGCCATCATGGTTCGGCCCCAGACCGGCGAAATTCTGGCAATTGCGAGCCGGCCGACATTCGACTGTAACAACATCAGAGAGGCGACTGACGATGCGCAGAAAAATCGTCCAATCGTCGATATGATCGAACCGGGTTCGACCTTCAAAATCGTCGCCACATCTGCCGCACTGGAGGAGAAGCTGGTGACTCCTGACACGACGATTTTCTGCGAGAACGGACACTTCCAATATGCGGGCCGGGTGCTCCGAGATGCTCATCCGATGGGAGTTTTGACCGTCCACCAGGTTCTGGCAAAATCGAGTAACATTGGCGCGGCGAAACTGGCGCTACAGCTTGGTGAGAGCCGGTTTTACCAATATATCCGCCTCTATGGATTTGGAGAACGCACCGGAATCTCTCTACCGGGGGAGATCCCCGGTCTGGTGAATCCCCCTTATCGGTGGAGTAAGCTTGACATCACCCGCATACCGATGGGTCAATCAGTTGCAGTTACTCCGCTGCAAATGGTGATTGCGATGTCGGTAGTCGCAAATGGCGGCAACCTACTGAAGCCGATGATTGTTTCGCAGATTGTCGATTCTGACGGCCGCACCGTCGCTAATTATTCGCCGGAGATCGTTCGTCGAGTAGTTTCGGCAAATACCGCGCAGAAAGTAGTGGCCGCATTGAAAGACGTTGTCAGTAAGGAGGGCACCGCTCAGGGTGCTGCGGTTCCAGGATTTGCAGTTGCCGGCAAGACAGGCACGGCGCAGAAAATCGATCCAAGAGGGGGATATCTGGAAGGCAGGTACGTTGTTTCTTTCGTCGGCTTCATGCCGGCCGATGATCCAAAATTCACGCTTTTGGTGCTGCTGGATGATCCCGTTATGAAACAAGGCAAAGCATTTGGGGGAACGGTAGCCGGCCCGATCTTTGCCAAGATCGCCAAGCGGGTAGCTGACTATCTCGACCTGCAGCCAACCGAGCCCACCACTCCGTCAGATTCCGGCACGGAGAACAAGAAAGTTGTTTCAACACTCCGAAGTCATGATTAATCGAAAGAGTATGGAATTGGAACAACTGGTTCGTCGGCTCAGAGATCCGATCGTGACCGGGTCACTTGATCGGCGAATCACTTCAATATGTTATGACTCCCGAGAGGCGAGTCCGGGCGGTTTATTCGTTGCCATCCGCGGAAATGTCGTGGATGGCCACAGCTTCATTGAACCAGCGATTGATCGCGGAGCGATCGCGATCGTGTCAGAGGAACCTGGATTGACCCAACGCGTGACGCATATCCAGGTGCCGGATTCACGAGACGCATTGGCCCGATTGGCCGCGGCATTTTACTCCAACCCTTCGAAGCAATTGCGCATGATCGGAGTCACAGGCACCAATGGAAAGACGACAACTACGTATCTAATCAAGCATCTATTGGAACGGGCGGGACAACGCACCGGTCTGATCGGGACGGTTTCCTATGAGATTGGAGAGCGAGTCTTGCCGGCTTCTCGAACCACCCCGGAGTCGCTTGATCTGCAATCGATTCTTGCTCAGTGCGTCGAAGCCGGTTGTGCCAATGTCGTGATGGAGGTTTCTTCCCATGCGTTGGAACTCGAGCGGGTTGACGGAATTGGATTCCGGGTAGCGATCTTTACCAATCTTACTCAGGACCACCTCGATTTTCATCGCGGGATGAAGGAGTACTTCGAAGCCAAAGCAAGGTTATTTGCAGGTCTGCGCGACGGTGAGCGAAAGAGTCGGACCGCGATAATCAATGTTGATGACGCGTATGGACAACAATTGATTGCTCGGTTCGGTCGAGATCTATCGATTGTAACGTTTGGAATGGGCGCACGAGCCGATTTGCGGGCGAGTAATTTCAAGATCGAGCCAACTGGGACTTCCTACCAGCTGGACATTAAAGGAAAAAGTTTTCTGGTAAGATTGCCATTGATCGGAAGGTTTAACATCTATAATTCGCTAGCAGCTCTGGCCGCGATCCAAGCGCTTGGGCTTGACGTCCGCGCTGCTGTACTTGCACTGGCCCGAGCTCCTCAAGTTCCGGGCCGCTTAGAGGCAGTACCAGCCAGGCGGCAATTTCAGGTCTTTGTGGACTACGCTCACACTGATGACGCGCTGCTGAATGTGATTAAAACCTGCCGTGATTTGAGCCCGAATCGACTGATCGTCGTGTTCGGTTGCGGGGGGAACCGAGACAAAAGTAAGCGCCCGCTGATGGGTGCGGCTGCTGATCAAAACGCGGATTATTCGATCATCACTTCTGACAATCCACGAAAAGAAGATCCGGCCCAGATCATACGGGATATCGAGGCCGGCTTCAGGACTAAGCGATTCGAGTCGGTACTCGACCGGCGCGAGGCAATTACCCGAGCGATTCAACTGGCACAGCCGAGGGACATCGTTCTAATCGCCGGAAAAGGTCACGAAAAATACCAGGAGTTCGCCGACCGAACGATTCCTTTCGATGATATTGAGGTCGCTGCTCGAGCCTTGGAGGAAAACCCGGTCGAGATGAAGAGTCATGGAACCTAAATCTCTCCGCCAGATTGCTGTTGCGACCGGAGGCGCCGTCTGGGGTTCAGAAGAGACGATAGTCACCAGTGTCGGCACCGATAGTCGAAATTCGACGTCGCAAGAGCTCTTCGTTGCTTTGCGTGGCGAGCGATTCGATGGGCACCAATTCGTCGCAGCGGCTCGGAAGCGCGGAGCGGTCGCGGCCTTGGTGGAAACTGTCAATTCCGAATGGCGCAATTTCCCTCAGATTCAGGTCGCCGACAGCTTACAAGCACTACAACAGCTGGCTCGAGCTTATCGGACTGAANTGTCGGTTCAAGTCGTTGGCATCACGGGCAGCAATGGCAAGACCAGCACGAAAGAGATGGTCGCTGCAGTGCTTGGCGAAAAGTATGCGGTGACGAAAACGGCGGGCAATCTCAACAACCATATTGGAGTGCCATTGTCCATTTTAATGGCAGATAGCAATCATCAGGTGGCAATCTGGGAATTCGGAATGAATCACATTGGCGAATTGGCGCCCCTGGTTGAAATGGCCAAGCCCGGCTATGGGATAATCACGAACATTGGTGTAGCGCACATTGAGTTTCTGGGGTCCCGGGAAGCGATAGCTCGCGAGAAAGCGGTGCTGGCCGAGCATCTTCCGTCTACCGGCGTTGTGATACTCAATGCGGACGATGAATATTCCGATTGGATATCGGCGCACTGCAGTGCCCGAACGATTAAGACCGGGGTTGAGCAAGGCGCGATCCAAGCCCGCCAAATAGCTCATCACGTCGATGGTGAGGAATTCGTTCTCTCGGACGAGAGTGGTGAAGTTCCTGCTTTCCTTCCGGTTCCGGGGGAACACATGGTAAAGAATGCGATGCAAGCCGTCGCGATCGGGCGCACTCTGGGATTGTCGCTGGCCCAATGCGCCGACGGTCTAGCTAAAACCTCCCTGCCAGGCGGTCGTTTTCGAATTGAGAAAATTGGCCAAGTTTTGGTCATCAATGATGCATATAACGCAAACCCTGACTCGGTTATCGCTGCCCTGAGGACCGTTGCTAAGCTGCCGCTGAAAGGGAGAAGAATTGCCGCGTTGGGATACATGGGGGAACTGGGCGAGCAGAGTCTCTCGAGCCATGAACGCGTTGGTTCAGCGGCCGCGGAAAACGGATTCGATTTTCTCATTGCAGTCGGTGAGCGAGCCAAGCCGATTGCGTCCGCTTCATTTAAAGCCGGTCTTGACCATACCCGAACGGTGGCGACTCAGAGAGAGGCA
>JGI12053J15887_10000476_pt1 | contig 16360 bp, 13 predicted proteins | sample MedBloCAOM1_O3_FD_15887 | JGI IMG/M metagenome (IMG submission 15887)
CGGGCCATCGGCCGATCCAGCGGATCGGCCAGGTCGCCGCTCAGCCAATCCTCGGCGGACTTCATCATCATTACTGCCGGATGTAATTCTCGGTAGAGACAACGGGATCGCTGCGTGGAGACACGCTGAGAATTGAAGGCGCGAAGCGCGAATTACTCACGTTTGGGTTCAGGTTTTCGGTATACACAATAGCTTTGTTAGCCTCTTCTGGACCACCGTGAAGTACTCTGCCTCTCAGCTTTCAAAATCCGGCAATACTTCTCAAGGGCAGGCGTTTGGCAAGCATCCGCCAAATTTGTGCACTGATATTACTGATCGTGCAGGCCAGTTGTGCTCCGAGTATTGTTCCGGCTGGTGATGCTATTCGTCAGCCAGCAATCGAGAACGACCGATACATTGCCCCCGATGGCACAAGTCTGCAGCTCGCAGTCTGGCCAGCAATTACTGATCCAGAGAAGCTACCAAAGGCCGTCATACTCGGCATTCATGGCTTTGGGGACTATCGCAATGCCTGGCAACAGCCGGCTGAAATTTGGGCGCGCGAGAGCATCACTACTTTCGCATACGATCAGCGTGGTTTCGGGTCCAGTCCAACGCGGGGCCGTTGGGCGGGTACCCAAACGCTTGTTGATGACATCAAGACTATGTCTGGCCTTCTTCGGAGCCGGTATCCTGGCGTCCCGCTTTACTTAGCAGGGGAAAGCATGGGCGGGGCGCTGGTTCTTGTCGCCTCGGACAACCACCTGGATGTAGATGGTATTATTCTGGTCGCCGCAGCGGTACGTTCTCGCGACACGCTCGGACCGGTATTGAGCGCAGGCATTTCGTTCTTCGCTCATGTTGTGCCATGGCTACCATCCGGACCTACATCCATAGATTTCCAACTCACAGATAATCCCGAAGTCATGGAAAAATTCAGCAAAGATCCACTAGTCCTTCATAATCCTCGGATGGATCTTGCTTACGGGCTTTTTGATGCAATGGACGCAGCCAAAGCGGCCGCGCCCAACATCGGTAAGCCCTACATCATGGTGCATGGTCTGGGCGACCGTTTGGTTCCCTTAGGCCCTGTAAAAGCAATAATCGAGGTGATGCCTCGTCGCGACGACTCGCATCTTGCTTTCTATACAACCGGATATCACATGCTGCTTCGCGATAAGAAAGGGTCCATCGTCACTAACGATCTTGCCGCTTGGATTGCGGATAAGTATGCTCCTCTACCATCGGGTGCAGATGCCCAACATATAAGACCCGAACTAGCAACGCTTTGGGGAACCAAGCGAAGCGAACAGGTCGGTCATGGCCGTTTGCGTACGCGGCCGTGACTCAAACACGGCGGAAGACAAGAGATGTGTTGATGGCCGAAAGCGACGTTGTTCGACATTAGGTATTCGATCTGCGCTGACCGCGACGTCGTCAACGCCGCGGGTCTTGAGCTCGTTCATGATGCGCAGCCAGAACTTGGCGCTCTCGCGGACCAACGCTGGCACAACCAATCTCCAAATCCACAGGTGGCCTATATTGTATCTCCGTCTTGATCTTCAAGGCGACCCGCTTGCCGACCTCGTCCCGAGGTGGCCGTGCGGAACCGGCGCGCTGATCCTGCGTTAGCCAAGAATCTGGTCTTCCAGGAAATACGAGCAGGCATCGAGCAAATATCGGCCGGGAGGGTGCGTGCCTGAAGCAAACATGCACGAGGCAGCCGGGCAAAGGGCCTGGTTCTATCTGGCTCTTGGCCTGGTGACGGCAGCAACCCTAATGCTGCAGATCATCGAGACCAGGATCATATCGGTCATCTCCTGGTACCACCTCGCCTTCTTCATCATCAGCATCGCCATGTTCGGCCTGACCGCCGGCGCCGTATTCGTCTATCTGCGCCGGGCGCGGTTCCGACCGAAAGAGCTATCCGTTGACCTCACCGTAGCGACGCTGGCCTTTGCGCTCACGACCGATCTCGCCATCCTCGTGCAATTGACCCTGGTGACAGGGGCCTCTCCGTCGCTCACCGCCTTCGTCGCCTGGACGCAGTTCGCCCTCTGTCTCGCAGTCCCGTTCTTCTTCTCCGGCGTCGTTGTCAGCCTGGCGCTGACGCGCAGCCCGTACCCGGTCGGCAAGGTCTATGGCGCCGACCTGATCGGCGCGGCCGTGGGCTGCATCGGGGTACTGGCGATTCTGAACCTGACCACCGGGCCGTCAGCGGTGTTGTGGGTCGGCGCGCTCATTGCGCTCGCCGCACTCGCCTTCGCGCGTGCCGGCCCCCCCGTCGTGCCTGGGTCCGTCGTGCCGGGGTCCGTCGTGCCGGGGTCCACCGTGCCCGGGTCCCCCGTGCCCAGGTCTACGTCGCCGAGTTCCACCTCCAGGCTGTTCCGCCACCGCCGCAGCATCGTCGCCGGCTGCCTTTTGCTCGCGATTGCCAACACGCTCACAGACCATGGCGTGCGACCGACCAACTTCAAGGATCAGGTGGAGACGGCGGACAAGCATGCCTACGACCGCTGGAATTCCTTCTCCCGCATCACCGTCAGCCAGAACGAGACCGTCCCGCCAGCGCTGTTCGGGGCTTCGCCGCACCTGCCGCGCTCGACCGTCGAGCAGCGGTCGCTGCTCATCGACGGCGGCGCCGGCACCGCCATGTACCGATTCGACGGTAACCTCGAAAGCCTCGGCTTCCTGCGCTATGACGTGACCAACCTTGCCTATGCCATTCCGAATCTGAAGACAGGCGCCGTCATCGGTGTCGGCGGCGGCCGCGATGTGCTGTCGCAACGTCTCTTCGGCGTGAGGGACGTGACGGGCGTCGAGATCAATCCGATCATCATCGACGTCCTGCGGGGACGCTTGGCCGGCTATACGACGATCGCGGCACTGGACGGGGTGAGGTTCGAGGTCGACGAGGCACGCAGCTGGTTCGCACGCACGCCACGCTCCTTCGACGTCATACAGATGAGCCTGATCGACACCTGGGCGGCGACGGGCGCTGGCGCCTTCACGCTGACCGAGAACGGCCTCTACACGGTCGAGGCTTGGCAGCGCTTTCTCGGTCGGCTCAATCCGGGCGGCCTGTTCACGGTGAGCCGCTGGTATGCGCCCGGCGAAGTGAACGAGACCGGGCGTCTGGTCAGCCTTGCCGTCGCGACGTTGATCGAGAACGGCGCCGCCGAGCCTAGGCGCCACCTGTTCCTGGCCACGGCGGGCAACGTGGCGACGCTGATCGTGACCAAGTCGCCGGTTTCGCCGGCCGCGCTCGCGGCGCTCAAGGACGCAGCCAGGGCCAACGCATTTCCGGTGCTGCTGAGCCCCGACACCGCGGCGCCGTCCGAGATGCTGGAGAGCATCGTGACGGCGCGCAACCGCGCGGCGCTCGACCATGCCACGGCGGGCTACTACCTGGATCTCACGCCGCCGACAGATACGCGGCCCTTCTTCTTCAACCAGCTACGGTTCGCCACGCTGCTCGATCCCGGCGTGTTCTCGCGTTTCACCCACACGGGCGTGTTTGCCGGCAACCTGATCGCAACGCTGACGCTCGCCATGCTCGTCGTGATTTCGCTGGCCCTCGTCGCCGTCACGATCATCGTTCCGCTGCGGCCGACAGTCAGGGAAGCTGGCTGGGCGCTGGCCGCGGGCGGCACCGCCTACTTCGCCCTGATCGGCAGCGGCTTCATGATGATCGAGATTGCGCTGCTGCAGCGGATGAGCGTCTTCCTCGGTCATCCCGTCTACGCGCTGAGCGTCGTCCTGTTCAGCCTGATCCTGTGGACAGGCTTCGGCAGCCTGGCATCGGAGCGCGTGCCTCTTGACGGGCCCGGCAAGCTCGCCGCCTGGAGCCTGGCGAGCGCCGTCTATGTCTTTGCCCTGCCTTCCTGGCTGCCGCCGCTGCTCACCGAGTTCGACGGCGCAGACCTTCCCCTTCGCGCCGGGCTCTGTGTCCTTGCCCTCGCGCCCGCCGGCCTGCTGATGGGCTTCGGCTTTCCCACCGGCATGCGACTCGCCGGCGCGATCAGCACCGGGCCCACGCCCTGGTTCTGGGGTGTCAACGGCGCCGCGGGCGTTCTCGCCGCCAGCGTCGCCGTCGTCACGAGCATTGCCTTCGGCATCGACACGACCCTCAGGATCGGGGCTGCCTGCTACTTTCTGGTTGGCGCTCCGGCCATGGTGTTGATGTCGGCCGGCGTGCGCCCCAGTCGCACAGTTCCCCAAGCCCTGTCCCCGAGCGCCGCCGGGGACAGCTAGGTCGGTTCGAATCCCTTCGGCCGCTCCAACTTTCTTCAAGAAAATACAAAGCTTGGAAGGATGCTCAGGGTTGTGTTCTGCTTCCCCGCCTCGGGCAGCCGGAGAACGCAATGGCGGTCGAAACTCTCTAGATTCAACTATGATGCTCGGTTGCGATGACGCCGGGTACGTGGGACTTCAAGCGCTCCTAGAGGTGAGTGCCGCTATTCTCAGGTGGCCACGTGCCGATGTCTGCACCTGGCCCAAATGCGAAGTGCCGACGGGGTCCAGAAACGTCTGCTGTTCGGGGTAGACCGGACATATCTCCGACATGTCTAAAACGACGCGAATGACCCAAAGCGGATATGGCAGATCCCCTCACTCGATTACCTCGTCGGCGCAGGCGAGGATCGACGGCGGCATTGTGAGACCATACAGAAGCCGATTTTCCGGCTGGTCAGCTGCTGGACTTTATTAGGGTCGTTTGCAAGTGGGGCAACTATGCGGGCGTCGCCAGCCGTGTCCTTATGTCCACCATTTTGTCAGGCAGGTGCCGTGCATAGGACGGCCTCGATCTCTTTGACGACATGTTCTGCAGCGTCGCCATCTGCGGCCATCGCCGCCGCCAATCGCACCGCGGCCGCCCGAAACCGGGGGTCTTCAAGTACGCGCCGGATAGCTGCGGAAATTTGATCAGGTTGCGCGTCGCTCCGTAATCGAACGCCGGCACCGCGCGCAACGACGCGCGCGGCATTCTCAGGTTGGTCGCCGACCAATGGTACGCAGACAAGCGGCACGCCGCAGGCTAGGGCCTTTGTTAGCGTGCCGATACCACATTGTGTCACCATCGCGGCCGCTTGCGATAGCACGGCCGAATGCGGCACTGACCGCTCCATTTTCACATTTTCTGGCACGTCAAATTCGGCGGCATGCAAAGCTGGGCCAAGCGTTACCAGCGCGCGCGCATCAATGCGGGCGACCGCGAGAAGAATACGGCGCAGGAGCGGCACCTGACCTTGATTGAGCGTGCTGAGCGAGACGACGACGAGAGGGCGTGCGTCACTTAGCGGCCAAGCAGATACCCATGACGCGGCGCCAGCGTCGTCAATCGGCGTACCAACATGGCGAAGGTTGGCCGGCCAGTCGCGATTGGGATGGTCAAACGCCGCACTCACCAGCATGAGCGTCCGCGCCGACCGATCGTATTGCTCGAACGGCGAGCGAAGCGGGGGAAGGCCGCGTGATGCCCGCGCATCGTTAAGCGGTGGAAGTGCATGGCGGTGATGAATATGCTCCACCGTCGCGCGGCCAAACACATCCCGAACGTAGCCGAACGGTCCGCGAGCCGGCGCCCAGCCGGGTCCATAGGGTGGCATACCGGGAATCGGGCGCGGGGTGACAGTGTGCATGAGGGCCACCGAGGGAATACCCAACGCTTCAGCAGCAGCAAGGGCGCCGAGCAGCACGAAATCAGAGATCACGAGGTCGGTAGCTACCCGCTGACTTTCCGCAGCGACGTTGTCGGCCCACGCAGGCGCCCAAGCGGCAGCCTGCGCCTCGCGCGTAACGCCTCGAAATCCCGCCGGGACCCATCTTCCCAAGACGCCGTTCTTGAGTGCGGTGTCGAGGGGATGGCTATGGGGCTCCCGAAATGGCACTTGAACAGCGCCGCTAGCGATTATTCGTTGAACGAACCCCGCGTTGACCTGAAGCCGGGAATGGCGGACGCTTGGTCCGGCAAGGATCCGTACGGCATGACCGCGTTCAACAAGGCGGGCCATTACCGGCATGATAAGCGGAATATTCCCCCCACCCTGGAACATCGCGGCGAGAATACGTGCGGGTCGATGCATAGTGGGGAACTGCCTGCGAAGCGTCTTCCCACTCAAGATGGATCTTGGGGCAGCGCGGTTGCGGGTCTCATTGCGGGCGCATGCCGTAAGTGCGCGCGAGCGCCGCCCACCTGGAGCGTTGCTCAGCGAGGGTTGAGCCATATTCGGCAGGTGTGCTGCCTCGTGCGACCATTCCGAGGCCGTTCAGGCGCAGCCGGATTGCAGGATCGCTTGCAAGTGATCTCACATCGCCTGCGATGCGCTCTCGCAACTCCATTGGCATCGTTTTCGGCCCAAAGAATCCCAGCGGCGCCTCGACGGTAAGCTCCGGATACCCCGCTTCGATGGCCGTCATGAGATCGGGCGCCGCAGCGCTACGCTCCGGTGTGGTGACGGCCAGCAGCTTGATGCGGCCATTGCGGGCCAAGGGAAGTGCCAATGCCAGAGGCATGACAGTCAATTGAATCTGATCCGCCATCAGATCGGGCAGTGCCTGCGCAGAACTGCGGTAGGACGTGAAGGTCATCACAAGCCCGGTGCGTCGCTGGAATTCAAGGAAGGTGAGATAGGGAGCACCCGGAGCGGCGGCCCAATTCAGAGTGCCGGGTCGAGACTTTGCGAATGTCACAAGATCGCCAAGCGTCGACACCGGGAGCTTCTCGGGCACGGCGACGCACAGGAAGTCGTAGGCAGCCGAGGTAATCGGGACGAGATCATTGACCGGATCGTAGGGAAGGCTGTCATGCAGAAGCGGCACCACCGTGACGATGCCCGGAAACGCAAAGAGCAGGCTATGACCGTCGTTTGCTTGAAGGAAAGCTTGAACCGAGATAATGCCGGCCGCCCCAGGCCGATTGTCGATAACGACTGGTTTCCCCCAAAGTTCTGCGAGCCGCTCCGCGAATAGGCGAGCGGCGACGTCTATGGAGCTTCCGGGAGCGCCAGGCGTGATGACGCGAACAGTGCGTTCCGGCCATGACCCCGCCAACGCGGAAGTGTGCAAATGGATCGCCGCAACGGCAACCACGATCGCCATCACTGACCGAATGCTGATCATCCTTGCCTCCTACGATTGGCGTGGCTGGCGAGGACGTGAGAATAGGGAGCGAAACTATAATCGGATAGTTCTGTGATATGATGCTGACATAACCATTTGGATAAGGATGGTCGCATGCAATGGCACGAGCGCATCGGGCGGCGGCTCAAACTGCGCGACCTGCACATCCTGCTCGCCGTCGTCCAACACGGCAGCATGGCGAAGGCCGCCGCTGCGCTAGCGATTTCTCAGCCCGCGGTGTCCAAGGCGATTGCCGACCTGGAACATACGGTCGGCTTGCGGCTGCTTGACCGCACCCGGCAGGGCATCGAGGCGACGACGTACGGCAGAGCACTCGTCAAGCACGGAACGACTGTTTTCGACGAGCTCAAGCAAGCCGCACAAGAACTCGACTTGCTTGCCGACCCCACAGTCGGTGAATTGCGGATCGGCAGCTCGGAAAGCATGGCGGCGGGCCTATTGCCGGCAATCATCGACCGATTCTCTCGACAATGCCCACGGGTAGACCTTACCGTTACGCAAGTAGTGTTCGCCACGGCGCATACTCGCGAGTTACGCGAGCGCAGCATTGACTTGCTGTTGGGCCGAATGTTCGTGCTGTTGGAGGACGACGATTTGGAGTCCGAGGTGCTGTTCGACGACCAGCTTCTTGTCGTGTCAGGAAACCAGAGCCGCTGGGCTCGCTCGCGGCGGCTCGAACTAGCAGACTTGGTTGGTGAGCAATGGATTCTGCCGCCAGCGAACAGCGTGGCTGGAGCGTCGAACGCGGAGGTTTTCCGCGCCTGCGGCGTGGAAATGCCGCATGCGTCCGTCACCACGTTATCAATACATCTATTCTTGCAGTTGGTCGTCACCGGCCGCTTTGTCGCGATGCTGCCTGGTTCGGTTCTGAGTTTGAGCGGGAAGAATTGGCCTCTCAAGATTCTGCCGATTAAACTACCAAGTCAGCCCAAGCCAGTTGCCATCATGAGGCTGAAGAATCGGACGTTGAGTCCGGTCGCGCAAGTCTTCATCGATTGCGCTCGAGCTGTCGCCAGGGCGATTCCAGCCAAATAGCCTATGCCATTGAGCACGTGCAGATGTCTGCTTGTGGCACAAAGCCGACATTAACGAGGTACAGAGTGACGTCCGCTTCCAAGGGTAAAGCGGACATGCCGCTGACTGGCTGTCACTTCCGAGTCTGACCCAACTCCGACCTACTGGGGCGTTCGATTCGTCCCCTCATACGCATGACCTCTTCCTCCGAGTAAGTCCGAGGCATGCGCGTTCCCGCTCGAGGCGATTCTCGGCCGCCTGCTCGACGTCACCTACTCGTCCAGGACGGCGGCCCGGTGCTGCCGGCGCGCCCGTGTTGATGAGCCGTCGATATGGATACCGCCATGAACGAGCCGGCAGACTAGCTCCTGACGCCGCCAAGCGTCAGCCCGGCCAACATCCAACGACGCAGCGCGAAGAAGATCGCCACCGGCGGCAGGCCGTAGAGCATTGCGGTGGCCATCATGTAGTTCCAGGGCGCCTCGTCGGCGTCGAAGAACTGCGCGATCGCCACCGCCACTGTCATTTTGCGTTCTGAGGTGAGCAGAATGTATTGGTAGATGTACTCGTTCCAGGCGAACAGCAGCGCAAACGTGCCGACCGCCGCCAGCGCCGGCGCCGTGAGCGGCAGGTAGAGATGGCGGTAGATCTGCCAGGGCGTGGCGCCGTCGATTTGCGCCGCCTCGTCGAGTTCCTTCGGAATGAGCTTCGCGTATTGCTGCAGGATCAGGATGGCGTAGGGCGTGGTGAAGGTCACGTCGGCGGCGATGACCGCCCAAAGGGAATCCGACAGGCCGTATACGCGCATGATGCGATAGAACGGGATCACCAGGAAGGACGCCGGGACGGCATAGGTGAGAACCGGGAAATTGCCGAACAACCAGCCGCGCGCCAGCTTCATTCGGTCGAGCGCGAAGGCGGCCAGCGAGCCGATCGCGAGCGTGATCAGCATGGTCGCGAGCGCGATGAACAGGCTGTTGGCAAACTTCAGCCAAAAGTGTTGCAGGTACCAGTAGTCGCCGGTCAGCACGACGCGAAAGGCATCGAGCGTGGCCTCGGTCGGCCAGATGATCCCGGCATACTCGGTGTCGCCCTCCTCGTCGAGCGCGATCAGCAGCATGTTGTAGGTCGGCAGCAGCGACCACACGAACAGCAGCAGGCCCAGCGCCCATGCCGCGACGTCGGCCAGCAGCCTGCGCCGCCGATGCGGGCGCCAGGATGAAAGCCGCCACGAGGCCGCGGTTAGGCCGTAGGGGGGCGTGGCAAGGCTCACAGTTGCAGCTCGCCCGCGTGCAGGCGGCGCATCAGGATCAACGCCAGCGGCACCAGCACCGGCAGAGCGGACAACACCGCGGCCACGCCGAGCTCCGGTCGCGCAGCGTCGAAGGCGTAGTGCATGCCGAGCGTCGCCAGAACATCGCTCAACCTGGCCGGCGCGCCCATGGACACCAGGAACACCGTTGTGTAGTCGCCCACCGTCCACAGCGTCGCGAGCAGCGTGCTGACGACGTAGATGTTGGCGAGAAGCGGGAACACGACGTGCAGGAAACGGCGCACGCCCACCGCACCGTCGATCGCCGCCGCCTCGTAGATCTCTTGCGGGATCGCCAGCCGGCCAGCGATGAACACCAGGGTCCAGAAGGGCAGCCATTTCCAGATGTGGGCGATCATGTTCGAGCCCAGCGCCAGCCAGGGATCGTTGAACCAGATCGGGCCTTCCAGGCCGAAAAGCTCGCGCAACAGCGCATCGACCAGCCCCTGCTCGCCGATCAGCATCCAGTGGAAGGAGATGAAAGCCGGAACGGCGGGCAGCGCCCAGCAGAGCAGGTAGATCGCGAACAGAGCCCGCACCCACCACTGCCGGCGCATGAAGAAGCCCGACAGCAGCACGGCGCAGAACATCATGACGTTAACGCCAAGGCCGACGTAGAGGAGGGTGTTGATCGCGGTCGTGACATAGCGCGGGTCGGCGAACAGCTCGCCATAGAGGGCGGGCTCGCGCGCCATCCAAAGTCCATAGCCCACGGGATAGACGACGAAGGCTGCAAAGACGGCAGCGTAGGGCACGAGAAAAGCGAAGGCCCAGGCGAGTTCCGCGCGTTGCAGGCGCCGCCCGGGCGGGTGGCTCCCGGTCTCGGAGTCCGTCTGGGAGTCGACGGCCAGCGTGCGCCCTGCGCTGCTCACGTCCGCCCCGTTGTGGCGTTCAGCCTCGCGGCGTTCAGCCCTTGACCCCGCCCATGGTGAGGCCGGCGGACATGCGGCGGCGGAACACGTAGTAGATCGCGACCGGCGGGATCGCATACACGATCGCGGTCGCCATCATGTAGTTCCAGGGCGCCTCGTCGCTGTTGAGGAACTGCGCCAGGGCCACCGGCACGCTCATGCTCTGCTTCGAGGACAGCAACAGGAACTGATAGAGGTACTCGTTCCAGGCCAGCAGCAAGGCGTAGGTGCCGACTGCGACCAGCGCCGGCGCCATCAGCGGCAGGTAGATCTTCCAGTACACCTGGAAGGGCGAGGCCCCGTCGATCCGCGCCGCCTCGTCGAGCTCGATCGGAATGCTGGTGCCGTACTGCTGGAAGATGAAGATCGCGTAGGGCGTCGCGAAGGTGACCTCGGCAGCAATCACCGACCACAGATTGTTGGTCAGGCCGTAGATCTGCATGATCCGATAGAAGGGAATCGCCAGGAACGAGGCGGGGATCACATAGGTCAGCAGCGCCGCGTTGCTGAGCAGCCAGCCGTAGCGAACGCGCATCCGGCCGATCGCGAAGCTCGCCAGCGAGCCGATCGCCAAGGTGAAGAACACCGTGCCGACGCCGATATAGACGCTGTTGGCGAACTGGTGCCAGAAATATTCGAGGTACCAGTAGCCCTGGGTGATGACGATCCAGAAGCTCTCGACCGACGGGCGGGCGGGCCAGATCGTTTCGGTGAACACGTCGCCCTTCGACTCGAGCGATACCATGAAGATGTTGTAGACCGGAACCAGCGTCCAGATCAGCACCAGGACGGCGACGCCCAGGGCTCCCGCCTCCTTCCACCAGCGAAGCCGCCGCGCGCGCCGTCCGCGCGCCACCGACGCCGGCACGGCGGTTACGGCAACGGCTGTGGCGTCGTTGACGGCGACGGTCATAGCGTGACCTCGGTCGTGCGCAGCTTGCGCATCAGGATCAGCACCAGCGGGATCATGAGCGGCAGCGCCGTCAGCACCGACGCCACGCCGAGTTCGGGCCGCGCGACCTCGAAGGCATTACGGATGCCGAGCGTGGCCAGCACGTGGGTGGAAAGCGCCGGCCCGCCGCCCGAGACGAAATACACCGAGTTGAAGTCGCCCAAGGTGAAGATCGTCGAGAGCAGCGTGCACACGAGGTAGAGGTTGGCGAGCAGCGGGAAGGTGACGTGCGTAAACCGGGTCAGGCCCGTGGCGCCATCCACCTCGGCCGCCTCGTAGAGCTCCTGGGGGATCGCCATGCGGCCGGCCAGCAGGATCACGGTCCAGAACGGCATCCACTTCCAGATGTGCGACGTGATTACGGCCCCGAGCGACAGCCAGCGCGAGGTGTCGAGCCAGCCTGGCCCCTCGATGCCGAAGACGGTATACAGGAAGTTGTTGAGCAGACCCCACTCGCCGTTGAGCATCCAGTGGATCGAGATGAACGCCGGCAGCGCCGGCAGCGCCCACGGCAGCACGTACACGAGCAGCAGGCCCTTGACCCACCAGCCGCGCCGCATGAAGAAACCCGACAGCAGCAGCGCACCGAACATCTTCAGGTTCACGCCGATGCCGACATAGAGGATCGTGTTCACGATCGTGCGCTGGAAGATTGGATCCTCGGCCAGCTCGACATAGAGGCTCGGCTCGTGCCCCAGCCAGGCGCCATAGGCGACCGGATAGGCGACGAAGGCCAGGAACAGGGCGATGTAGGGAACCGTGAAGGCAATCGCCCAGGTGTATTCCGAGCCCTGCAGGCCGCCGCGCCACATCCGCTGCAACGGCGGCCGGCGCCTGACGAGGAGTTCGGCGCCTTCGAGGGTCTCAGTGCTCATGATGGCTCCTCAGCTGCGCCCAACCGGGTATTTTGCGAGGATCGTGCCGATGCGTTTCAGCGCCTTATCGGCCGCCGCCTGCACCGTCATGCCGTCCTTCACGATGTCGGCCACCGCGATGCCCCAGACCTGCTGGGCATTGGCCTCGGCGTAGCCGGGGTTGAAGCACGGATAGTTGGGCACGGTCGGGTCGATCATGCCTTCGGTGGCGTAGGCCGTGCGATGCGGGTCCTCCTTGAGCCAGAACGGATCCTCCTTCACCAGGTGCGGCATCGGCGGCAACCAGCGGCCCAGCCCCGTCTTCAGGTAGAGGTTGAGGTTGTCCGGCTGGATCACGTACGTCAGGAAGTCCTTGGCGACCGCGACGTTCTTCGCGCTTTTCGCGATGAAGGCGCCGGCCGCTCCGAGCTCGGCCCGCATCGGCTGGCCGGCGTTGTCGTTCGGCAATTTCAGCGTGATGGCGTCGTTGTACTTTTCCTTCTCGTGGAACATCGCGACCTCGGTCGAGATGGTGCCGTCGAGATCCATCACGATCTGCTTGGCGTGGAAAGCGTTATTGTCATCGGCGTCGCTCCAGCTCAGCGCCCCCGGCGGCACGTAGCCTTCCTTGTAGGACGTGGTGATGTAGGTGAGCGACTTGATCACGGCCTCCTTGACCTTGGCATCGTCGAGATGCGCCTGGCCGTCCGGCGTGACGATGTCGTTGCCGCCGTTGGCGATCAGGAAGTGGTGGAAGGTGTTGTTGCCGTCGGCCGGCCCGTTGGTGGTCGGCTGCAGGCCGTGAACGTAGACGTTGCGCTGGGTCTCGCGCAGCTTCTTCTGCATCGGCTTGAAGAAATCCCAGAACGCGTCCCAGGTCTTGGGCGCGTCGGCCAGCTTGAAGCCGGCCTTTTCGACCATCGAGTTCCAGACGTGGAACGGCAGCACGCCGCATTTGATCGGCACGTAGGTGTAGCCGCGCTGCTTCGTGACGTTATTGTAGTACCGCGACGCCAGCAGCGCCGTGGGATGGAAGTGATCCTTCTGGGTCTCGACGACGTCCGACACGTCGATCAGCTTGTCGTTCCAGGTGTTCTGCGGCACGACCGCCTGGTCGGCAATGTCGTGGAATAGGATGTCGGGCGTGTCGCCGCTGGTCAGCCCCGCGATGATCTTCTGCATGGCCGGTCCGAACGGGATGAGGCTGAACTCGATCTTGTTGCCGCTCGCCTTTTCGTAGGCCGCCACCAGGTTCTTGAACGCTTCGTCCTCTTCCTTGACGAAGCCCTGGACCCACAGGACGCTCGCCGTCTTGGCCTGCGCACGGGCGATGTAGGGGCTGCCGAATGTTCCCGCCGCCGCCAGCCCAACCGATCCGCGAAGAACCAAGCGCCTGCCAAGTTTGCTCATCGTTTGCCTCCCAAGTCGCTCGTCGCTGAAACACTTGGACGCAACGCTGCTGCTGACCCGCGAGGTCTGCCAAATGCCGGTGGCAAAAAAACCGGCATCACGGGACAAACGCCTTAACTGCCCTGTCGCCTTTGTCGGGGCAAACCATGTTGTTGATCTAGACGATACGCAAGGAATGAACGGGGGTCATGCGAAATTAGAGCGGAGGAAATGCAGTCAGCAGTGCTGTCCTAAATCGACGCCGACCGATGTCATGGCCGCTGGCAGGATTGACCGCATGTTGCGCCACCGTCTGGACTTGGTGCGCGAGGTTGCGGCCAGTTCGCCGGCCAGTTGACGTCGTGCGTCGAACTTGACCTTGCCCGAGTCGAGACCCAACTGCTGCATAGCGCCGCCGCCCGGCTCGCTGCTGGACGATGCAATGGCGATGGCGACGGGCGTGTAGTCAACCGGTCGCGGGCGGCCTTCTGCTTGGCACGGCCGGGATTCGTGGCGCTGAAGCGCCTTGCAAGGCCGAGCCGGAAGCGCAGCCGCTCCCATAGCGACCAACGAGGGGGGCTTTATGTCGACCACTGAAGTGGAAGAATATATGACGCGCGCCGAGAAGTGCCTTCGTCTGGCGGGCGCACGCATCGCAGAGTCCAACGAGCAGATCCTCATATACGCTGCCGTCCACTGGCGGATGTTGGCCGAAGTAACTGCAAGCAAGAGCGTTGAACGGCCCAAATCTGACGAGTCAAACCCCGCGAGCCATCGCCCAGGAGCTTGAACTCGTGGTGCGGATGCCAGCCGGCCGATCGACATGGCAGCCCGTGCAGGTGTCGATGCTGCTGGCCGCTTAAAAGGGGATCACGCCGTGCGAAATCGTCAGGCCGGAAGACGAAAATCGGGAGTCCAAACCAGCTCCGCCTGCCCCGCGCCAGAACAGGCTAGAGCCAGTTCGGTGCCAGCGGAGCAGAGTCTCTGGCTTGAAGATGATCGACGCGTTGAGCATGGGAGGGAATAGGCTGATGGAGGCAGAGGAAGATCAGGCGATCTGTCGCCTTCAGCCTGGCGCGGGCCCGTGCCGTCCGTTTAGGACGGTTGCTGCGGGACGGTTGCTGCCAGAGAGAAGCGATCTCGGCTTGACGCTCTGCCGGTGAGCGACGCAACCAGCTGAGCAGGGCCGCGATAAATCTCAGCATTCCACCAGGGAGCTTACTCGACTCCAAGGCCTTTGACCGTCTGGATAAAGTCTTCGGCAGCGCCAAATGGATAAGGACGACTTCGCACCCGCGCTTTCGCTATTCTAGGGGTCACAGGCCAAACTAGGAGTGGAAGTCAATGGTGGACATATTCTTGGGCCTTGGCAGCTTCAAGCTGATGCTTGATGCAGCGAAGAACCTGAAAAATATCAGCGATTCGGATATTAGGAACGATGCCGTCGTTGCCCTTCAAGAGCAGATCGTCGCCGCCCAAGAGAGCTATTCGGCGCTGCTGGAGAGTGTACGCACGCTCGAAGCAGAGGCGCGAAACCTCGAAACATGGGAAAGTGAGAAGGAACGGTATGAACTAAAGAAAGTAACTGAACATTCAAAGATCTTGGCTTACACCTTGAAAGAATCGGGACAGGGTGCTGAACCACCACATTGATATGCCCAGACTGTTATTCGCAGGCAAAAAAGTCGCTTCTCCAATATGCTGTGAGAACTCCAGGACGGGCAGAGGTGTTGGCCTGTCTAACGTGCGGATGGGCCGGCTACCTTAGCGGTATGTGGTACCCAGAAGCGGTATGTGGTACCCAGAGCATGGCGGTGCTCGCCCGCTTTCGCGTCCCGCGCGCTAACAAAGCAGATGCTGGCCATCAAGACCAATGGTGGAATGAGTGATCTGGATGCCGAGCTTTGGCAGTTCACCATGGATGCGCGGTGCACCCCAGAGGGCTCTGCTGACTGATACGTCGGACGAGGCTTCGGGTGGCGGCGACACGGCAGGGCGGCCAAGCTGCCGTTATGACTTCCAATACCAGAACAGGCGAATGCCGATTCGGTGACAGGTCTTTGGCCTGAAGATGATCGACGCGCCGAGCAGGGAAGCGCTTCGCGATTTGGGACCAAGAGCGCAACCTCGAACTGCAAGAGAGCGTCATCCCGCCGAAAGAAGAAGGGGGTCGCTCTATAAAGACCGGGCCCACGTGATCCGGCCGGCGAGGTTTTTCAAACACGATCCTGTCAAGCGTGGGCAGGAAACCAGCACGGCAGGTAGGCGAGAAGTCGTCTCCGGGCGCCTCAGCCACAAGGAGCGGAGAACGCCTAGGACGTCTTCGGTTTCGATCTCGTTCACCGGGCGACTGCGAATGGTGGCAGCGTACTACACAAGGGTCATCTTCCACGGCCGACGATGCATTTCGTTGCGCCACTCGGTGGACTTACCCCCAATCACCTCTTCGGCCAGTTGCCCAAACATCGGAACACCCCTGGAAGCCGCTTTTTCGGCTTTGCGAAGGACAATGGGATCTCCCCCACTGTGCAGCAAGGCGAGCCCGCCGAGATCAAGGCGGAGATGGTGCGGTGGACCAATGGCGATCGTGCCTCATAGGCATTGGTTGACGCGCGTGCTAAACAGACGTTGCGGCGGAGTGAACCATGAAACGGGCGATGGGAACCGCAATTCTCTGCTTTGGCCTTGCTGCTAACGCGGCGGCGCTGGCGCAGGACATGATGCGCTACATTGACCTGTCGTCACCCGAGATGACCTTGGCTGAAATGACTCGCGGAGATGTCGAGACCGCGCTTGACAAGGCGAC
>JGI12053J15887_10000477_pt1 | contig 16350 bp, 9 predicted proteins | sample MedBloCAOM1_O3_FD_15887 | JGI IMG/M metagenome (IMG submission 15887)
TTACCGGCTACGAATCACGCGGAATCGCCCCTGTGAGATCTTCTCCCAAGCTATATCACGGTCGCCACTGCCATTTAGAAGGAAATGCTCGCGCTAGCCTGCAGGAGAATTCAGTTCTGTCGGTAAGTAATCGTGACGGCCCTGGTCGAAATAGCAATTGGCTTGCGTGGCTTAGTGTTCGAGCAACACGAGGAATTTCGTTACGGTCTCTGTGCGACGGACGCTTTCTTCATTTTGACGCACCGCGGCGGCTTGTTGGAGTGAGGTCTGTTGCTTAGCTAGCACCGTTAAGCCCAAACGTCGGTAAATGCGCGAGAGTTGATAATGACCATCAGGAGAGCCGGGATCTAACCGCACACACGCTTCCGCCTCGGGTCTGGCCGGACTCCACAGTTCGGCCCATTCATAGGCTTTAGCTAACTGACATCGAGCGATTGGCTCCCTGGGCGCAATACGAGCGGCGTGTTGCAGGCGACGAAGAATCTCCGGGCGACGTGAAACATCTTCGCTGTCACGGGCGACCTTCAATAAAATGCCTCCGCAAAAGGCATCCGCGGTTTTGTTTTGCGGGTGTTCATCCGCGAAGTTACATACCTGAGCAGTGGCTGCGGGGTCGGGAGCGGAAGTATCCTGCAAGGTGATTTCACCGAGGTAACGCGCTACAGTCTCGTCTCGCGGATCTATTTTAGCTGCGTCCCGCAGCGCTTGAATGGCATCCGCGGAGCGGTCGACAAAGAAATACGTCAACCCCAAAAGGATTCTTACGCGAACGGATTGCGGGAAAAGTGCCGATGCCTGCTCAAAGACCACCAGAGCAGCGTCAAATGTCTGATGGCGCAATAGTTCCAGACCCAACGCAAGTTGGTACCGTTCATCTGACGGTTCCAGAGCGACCGCAGCCTGATAGCTGTGAACTGCAGCGAGCGGGTCTCCTCGCTTTTCCTGAATATCTCCGATGAGGCTTTCTATAGAGCCGCTGTCTGCCACGCTTTTGGCGCGTTCGGCGCTGACCAAGGCATCGTCGAGGCGGCCGGCTCGGAGATTCGCCAAGGCAAGATCGTAGAATAAATCACCGCGGTCTGGAGCGAGAGCGCTCGCTGCCGCAAAATCAACCACTGCCTCGGAAAACAAATTGGCGCGGCTGAGAATTTCCGCCAAACGCAGACGGATATCAACGGCTTGTCGTGGTGGCAGAGTTTCGCCGCGCAACCGTTTGAGTGTTTGCGCCGGGTCGACGTGCGTATCGACCTGGTCCTGGAGACGCGCGATGCCCGCCGCGATGCGTAAATCTTGATTCCTGGGTGCCAACCTGGCTGCGTTATCCATATTTTCCGCTGCCACGGTGAAATGGCCGAGTCCTGACGCAATAGCGGCTTTTAATCGGTAAAAAGCTATTTTTTGGGCAGGATCTACGGGAGCGTTTACGCCTTTCAGTGTTGCTTCTGCCTCGGCATAACGGTGTTCGCGTGCCAACTGGAGTGCTTGCCCTATCGCCACGTTCGACTCGTTTTGGGGCGGCTGCTGGCTCATCGCCATGCCGGTCAGAGTCAGGATGATTGCCGAAAAGCAGAGGGCGCGCAGCGCGAGCATGACAGGTTCATCTTACCTTGCGACGTTATGCAAACGTGTGAGAAAATCCCGCCGTGCCTGGCCAGAATTCTCCCCATCTTCAACGCCAGCTTGGACTTCTAGAAGCAACTGCGGCAAACATGCTGGAGATGATCGGCGTCGGGCCGTTCATCACTATTCCCCTCATTTTAGCCACCATGAACGGACCGCAAGCCATGCTGGGCTGGTTGCTGGGGGCGCTGGTGGCAATTTGCGACGGACTGGTATGGGCAGAACTGGGCGCGGCAATGCCCGGCACGGGCGGCCCATATCGCTATCTCTCAGAAGCGTTTGGTCCCAAACGCCTGGGAAGGCTTATGAGCTTTCTGTTCATCTGGGAGACGGTGTGTCTGGCACCGCTATCGATCGGAGCCGGGGCGGTGGGCTTCGCGCAATATACGAAATTTTTGTGGCCGCACATGAATTGGTGGGAGGGCAAAGTGGTCGCCGTGGGAGTTTGCGCGCTTATTACAATTTTGCTTTATCGCGACATTCACTCCGTCGGTCGGCTCTCGATTGTCTTGTGGGTCGTGGTGATCTTCACCGCACTGGCGGTAACGGCAGCGGGTATCGCCAATTTTCATCTGAGCCGCGTTCTCGATTTTCCGCCGCATGCGTTCACCTTCACGAAACAATTTTTTGTGGGATTGGGGGGAGCTACGCTGCTGGCTATGTATGACTACGGAGGCTACAACAACGCTTGTTTCTTCGCGGGAGAAATAAAGCGGCCCGAATATGTTATTCCGCGGTCGATTCTGGTGTCCATTCTCCTGGTAGGAATTTTATATTTGACCATGAATGTTTCGATCATCGGTGTGATTCCCTGGCGGGAGGCTAGGCATTCGACCTTCATCGTGTCGGACCTGATGCAGCGAGTTTACGGCTCCATGATTGCAAAGGTAATGACCGCATTTGTTCTTTTCACTACGTTTGCGTCCCTATTCGCCGTCCTGCTGGGTTACTCGCGTGTGCCTTATGCGGCTGCGGTGGATGGGAGGTTTTTTTCAGCGTTCGGGCGCTTGCATCCCACGCGGAATTTTCCGTGGGTGTCCCTGTTATTTATCGGGATCACTTCCGCAGTTGCGAGTCTTCTGAATTTATCGGATCTGATTACCGCGCTGGTCGTTATTCAAGTGCTGGTACAGTTCATGGCTCAAGTCGTGGCGGTGACCATGATCCGTCGCTATCGCCCGGATATTCAACGGCCGTTTCAAATGTGGTTTTATCCGGTCACAAGCGTAATTGCTTTCGCAGGATGGGCCTTCATCCTCGCTGCCAGTGGAATGAAATTCATTCTTTGGGGAATCGCTTTGATTGCAGTGGGCATTGGTGCGTACCTGTGGCGTGCGCGCGTACAGGCTGAGTGGCCGTTCACGGCGCCAGAAGTCAAAACAGCTATATGAGCGCCGGCAAACCTCTGGACGTAATGGTTGTAGGTGACTTGTTCGCGGACCTGGTCATGAGCGGTTTCGCTTCTTGGCCAACTCCCGGGGAAGAGTTGTTCGCGAAACGTTTTTGCCGGGAAATCGGCGGAGGAGCTGCAATCACAGCCAGCGGCTTGGCGAAGTTGGGAGCAAAGGTCGCCGTGGTCGGGGTCGTCGGCGAAACCGACGGGCAATGGTTGATCGAGAGGCTGGAGACCAACGGCGTAAACACCTCAGCGATTCAGCGAAGTTCGCGCGAGCCCACGGCTGTCGCCGTGAGCATCTCCAGCGCAACCGACCGAACCTTCTTAACCTACATGGGAGCTAACCGCGAATTGCCGGCAATGTTGAAGCCAGTTGTGTCGCGTAGGGAGTTTGCAAAGGCCCGGCACGTTCACTTGGCGTTTGCCCCAGAACCCGCTGAAGCAGGAAATTTATTCACAGACTTAACCGCGCAAGGCTGTAGTCTCTCGGTGGATGTAGGTTGGCACCCGGAATGGCTTTCCAATGCAGACTGTCGGGAAGCGCTTCGCAACGTAAACATTTTTTTGCCAAATGAGCGAGAAGCGGCACTCATGACGGGCGAGACTGAGCCGCGGAGGATTCTGAAAGCCTTCGAGAAAGCGGGCCTTCGGACCGTAGCCCTCAAACTGGGGCAGGCGGGAGCGGGGTTGCTATGCGATGGGAACATCACGTTTTGCGAGCCCATCACGGTTCCATCGGTTGATACCACCGGGGCAGGTGACTGTTTTGATGGAGGATTTTTATTTGCGTGGCTACGTGGAGATGACCCGCAAAATTGTCTTAAAGCGGGAACTGTTTGCGGTGCCCTCTCCACCAGGCGTCTTGGTGGAATCGCCGGGTTTCCGACGGTCGCGGAAATGGACGCTCTGATATGAGCGGCAAGGTATGCATTATTGGCGGCGGTGGTGTGCGAACTCCGTTGCTTGTTCATGGACTGCTGCAATCGCAGGAAATTCTGAAAATCAACGAGCTGGTGCTTTTCGACGTGAGCCACGAACGCGCGGAAGTTATGGCCGCACTGGGCCGGCAAATCGCCAGCAATCTGGGCGTGGACATCCGGCTGACTACAACAACTTCATTGGAACAGGCTGTGGAGGCTAGCTCCTTTGTTTTAAGCAGCGTGCGCATTGGAGGTATGGCTGCGAGGGCGCGAGACGAGCGTACCGCCATCGAACACGGTCTTGCGGGCCAGGAAACCACCGGGCCGGGTGGGGTGGCCATGGCGTTGCGGACCGTGCCAGTTGCACTGGCACATGCGCGCGTGGTCGAACGACTGGCGCCGCAAGCATGGTTTATTAATTTTACGAATCCCGCCGGACTCATAACTCAGGCACTCAATCAGCATACCAACTTGCGCGTAGTGGGTATCTGCGATACGCCGGCGGAGTTGTTTCACCGCATAGCGCAGGCGTTAGGCGAGCTGCTTTCGGAGACGGTATGTGCGTACGCCGGATTGAATCATCTTGGCTGGGTGCGGCGTGTTACCGTGCGCGGCAAAGACGTCACCGGACAACTACTGAAGAATCCAGACTTGCTGCGACAGCTGTATCACGCCAGTTTGTTCGATCCGCTCCTCATTCAAACCCTCCAATTGATTCCTTCGGAATATTTGTTTTTTTATTACAGCCAACGAAAGGCGTACCGCAACCAGTTGCGGGCGGGAGCCAGCCGTGGCGAGGAATTGGTGCGCTTAAACGGCGAATTATTCACTCAACTGCAATCGGAAACCCCGCGCGAAGGTCTGAACACATATCGAAATTACTTAATGCAGCGTAACTCCTCTTATCTGCGGCTGGAGGCTGAAGCGGGATCTGCGTTCGGCGACGAACAAGAGAAAATTGATCCGTTTGAAATTGCCACCGGATACCACCGCATTGCCATTGACGTAATGACCGGCCTGTTGTCCGAAGAACCACGGCAAGTCGTCGTGAATGTGCGCAATCGCGGCAGCATTGCGGATTTGGACGACGAAGATGTGGTGGAAGTACCTTGCCGAATCAGCCGAAGCGGAGTTACGCCCGTATCAACCGGGCCCTTGCCGGAAGCGGTCCGTGGTTTGGTTCTGGCAGTGAAAGCCTACGAACGCACAGTGATTCGAGCAGCAGTTGAAAAATCGTGGCCCCTGGCGCAACTGGCCATGCTCGAATATCCGATCATTGGTCAATGGGAAATTGCCGGTGATTTAAGGGAAAAGTTAGCCGCCAGCGATCCGGAATTTCTCGGATATTTGCGGTCAGACTAAACATATTCCCGGCCATTGACATACGGGAGGGCGTGGAATTACAGTACGTTTGCTGTTCTGCAAACGTGTGCAGAACATAACGACCGATCCCGTGTACCGTCCTACCTCCATTAAAGATATCGCCCGGAAGGCTAACGTTTCCTTTTCCACCGTTTCCAGAGCCTTGCAAAATAGTCCGCTGATTAGCCGCCGCACCGCCGAAAAGATCCAGAAAATTGCCCGCGAATCGGGTTATCGAGCCAGCGCCGTAGCGCGCGGATTGGTTACGCAAAAGACTAAAACGATCGGAGTGGTAGTGACTTCCATTGCCGATCCCTTCGTAAGTGAGGTCGTCGACGGCATTGAAGAGTGCTGCAACGACCATGGGTACTCGGTGATTCTTGCAAATTCCAATGCCGACCCAGACCGCGAACGTAAGGTGGTGCAGGCGTTTTACGAAAGACGCGTGGACGGCATCGTGGTGACCTCCTCGCGCGTCGGAGCGTTATACATTCCGCTGCTTTCGGAAATGAGAGTTCCCATCGTGCTGGTAAACAATCAACATCCTGGGGAATTCGTGCACTCGGTAATGATTGAAAATGTGCAGGGCAGTCTCGAGGCTACCAATCACCTGATTCAACTTGGCCATCGCCGGATTGCCTATCTCGGGGACCGCTTTGGCCACCAATCGGATACAGAGCGATTTTCAGGATACCGACGGGCACTTGACGGCGCAGCCTTGCCATTTGTTCCCGAGTTAGTCGTCCACGGCGACGGAAAGTCGGAAAAGGCCATCGCCGCTACGGAATCGTTACTGCGTCTGAAAGAGCCGCCCACGGCTATTTTTTGCTACAACGACATGACCGCGCTGGGGGTGCTGCGCGCGCTGCAGGCGCACGGTCTAGTCGTCCCAACTGATATTTCCGTAGTTGGTTTTGATGACCTTTTTATTGCCTCTTACACTAACCCGCCACTTACGACAGTGCGCCAACCGAGGCGACGAATGGGGCTACTGGCAATGGAAAGTCTCTTGCACTTGATGAGCGGGCAGAATCCTTCGCAGGCCATCACCGTGGCGGCCGAACTAGTTATTCGAGAGTCGAGCGCGCCGCCTCGGAAGTCCCCGAAATGACTTCGATAGGCGCGGTCTGAAGTGACATCGGGATCGGGCAGTGTGTGCCTTTGAACGCTTGTCAGCCGGGTGAAGGACAGCGGGAAAGATCACGCAGCCGCACAGCTTCGCGCCAATAGGATCACCGAATTTTAAAGAAGGGAGCCCGCTTGAAAGAGAAGCGACTAAACGTCGGCATCATTGGCGCTGGGCGCATCGGGAAGGTGCATGCGGAAACTCTTGCGTTTCGCGTGCCGGGTGCAGCCCCAGCAGCCATCGTCGACATTAATCTCGCGATGGCCGAGACGGTAGCCAAGCAATACGGAATCAGTCGTGTAACTGTTGATCCAGGGACAATTTTATCCGACCCCAACATTGATGCGGTGCTGATTTGTTCGCCCACCGATACCCACGCGGATCTGGTTATTAGAGCTGCGCTGGCGGGAAAGCACATTTTCTGCGAAAAACCCATCGATCATAACTTGGCGAAAATTGACCTTGCGCTCGCCGCTGTTGAGAACGCCGGCGTTAAATTTCAGGTCGGATTCAATCGACGCTTCGATGCAAATTTTGTGCGCGTCCGCAAAAGTGTGACCAGCGGAGAAATCGGGACGCCGCACCTTATGCATATTATTAGCCGCGACCCGGGCCCTCCTCCGATTTCGTACATCAAGGTGTCTGGCGGCATTTTTCTGGATATGTCCATTCACGATTTTGATATGGCGCGCTTTCTGATTGGCGATGAAGTGGAAAGCGTATACACCGCTGCGGCCGTGCGGGTCGATCCGGAAATCGGAAAAGCCGGCGATCTCGATACTGCGCTGATCGTTTTGCAATTCAAAGGCGGCACCATCGCCACCATAGACAATAGTCGCAAGGCCGTTTATGGATATGACCAGCGCGTCGAAATTTTAGGTAGTGCGGGAGCGATTGCCACCGGAAACTGCTTTCCTAATCAGGCCATCATAAGCACCGCGACCGAGATTCGTCGTGATTTGCCCCTAAATTTTTTTATGGAGCGCTATACAGAAAGTTTCATAAGCGAGATGCAGGCGTTTGTACAAGCGGTGCAGCAAGACAAACCGACGCAAGTAAACGGCACGGATGGAAGACTCGCGGTCCTGATAGCGTTAGCGGCGCGCAAGTCCTACGATGAGCGCAGGCCCGTCCGCTTGGAAGAAGTGGCAAAACTCCAACCGTCTAGCGTTTTAGCCTGACGCCAAACAACCGCAACTGTAACCTCTATATTAGCGGCTGGCCTTGACCTGTTACTTCACGTTTGGGTTTTTTGGCAGGCTGATCATATTTGCGAAGATACGGAAAGCTCCCGGGACGCCTTCGGGTAACTCGCGATAAAACGCGTAGGCATTGTAAATATAAACGCCTTTTCCATACTTCGCATATAGCAGCCCGCCCTTTTGAGGTTCCTGTCCTTCGTCATTGGTGGATAAAAGCGGCTCGTAGTGTAAATCCCAGGATTTCAGGAATTTTGAGCCGCGCTCTTCGACCCAGCCCTCGAAGTCACGCGCGGTAATCTGGTTGGGCCAAAGAAAAACAGGATTTTGGGGATCCAGAATTTCCATTTTGGAAGTCTCGTCAGTAACTTCTTCAGGATTTGAGCCCATCTCATAGGGATAAGGGCCAAAGTTGTGGTCAAATTCCGGCGTATTGTATTGCACGATCATTACGCCGCCGTTTTTCACGTACTCGAGTAACCGGCTGTTATAGGTCTTCAACTCATCGCGCGCGGCATAAGCGCGCACGCCGAGCAAAATGACACTGTACTTTGACAAATCCGCGGAAGCGACGTCGCTGGGAGCCAGGAAAGTGACGTGCATTCCGAGGTTTTCAAGCGAGGCCGGTACATCATCACCGCTGCCGGTGATGTAGCCGACCGTCAATCCTTCCGCAACTTTTACATCGACTCCAGAGACGCGCAGAACCGCTGGTCGATAAAGATAATCGGGGCGCAGACCTGGATAGCCGGTGACCTCGTAGCCCTGCTTATATTGTTCGCCGGCATAATCAGCCACGGCAGTAAGCTGGTAACTTTTTTCCGCGAGATTTTTGGGCGTAACCTTAAAAGTTGCGAATTGCTCATCGCCATCATTGACGGTTGAAAATTCGGCGGAAGGCGGAGTGCTCGTCCAACCGGAAGGCAATTCGAGTTTGACAGTGCCTTTAGCGGCACCTTTCACATTGCTGCGAATCCCGGTAGTAACGGCGAATTCCTTGCCTTTCAGGGGCACAATGCCAGCTTTGGGATTAATCGTCACCGAGATAGCCGGCCCAACCACCAGTGGCTCTGACACTACACCAAGACCATTAACACGCTTGATTGTTTGTACCACCTGGCCGACACGAACTGGCACGCCTTCGAATTCGAAATGTGCCCAAGCCTCCAGCGGATAGGGAGAGAGTGGCTGGTTCAGATATTTCGTGTCAGTAATGTCGTAATACGATTGTTCAATATTCGGACGGCGGAAGTACGGCTGCGTGAATTTGGCGTTCTTAGGCGCAGTCAGTTCAAAACGCGTGTCCGCCGGCTTATCCTCGACAAGCTGTTGAGAATCAGCGGTACCTTTAATTTCCCAGTTGTTACCGTCGGAAGCAGCAACTTCAACATGCTTCAATGTGATCGGCAGCGCACTCTGACTCACCACGTGAACTTTCACGCCAAATTTTTGGCCGGGAATCGCGACCCGGGTGGTGTCCGGATCGCCCATGAACATCGCATACAGCGGATTGGGTTCTTTTTCCGGCGCCATAGTGGCGGCCACCGAAAGACCTAAAGCTTCCACCAAAGCATTGTTGAATTGCGCTTTCTTGGCCTCCAATTCAAAGGTGACATTGTATTTTTCATCGGCGGATAACTTGCTGTCCTTCACTTGCTCAATTAATTTTTGTGTTTCTTTTAAACCTTCGGCCAACTGCGAAGCGATGTTTTCTGGCTGGGCCGCCGAAAAATTGCTCATCGCGCGTTCGACAAGTTCATTCATCTTCTTTAAACCAGTCGCAAGAAAATCTTGGTTACCATTCTTCGCCAGCGTGGCGATGCCCATCAGGGAGATGTCGATGCCGTCAAAAAAGGACTTTTCCTTGTCCTCCGCAGACATCACTGCGCCGAATCGGTGATACGGAGTATTTACGGCTCCGGCTTTGGGGATCATCCCGCCGCCCGTTTGGCTTTTCTGATAGCCCAGTCCTTCCCGCGCAATTTGTACATAAGACATGCCGAGGACCGGATCGTAATCACCTTCAGGAATTTCCACATTAACGGCTAGTTTTCCATCATCATTTCCGAACCACGGAGTCCTCGCGTAGTCCTTCAGCGGGGTCCATGGCCGCAGCCCCGCGGCAATCTGATCGGGGAAAACATTTGGATCGCCGGCGGCTTTAAAAACTTCCTGAGCCATGGCGCCCGCGGTCTGATGATTGCCATGCCCATCCGTGGGCCCACCTACGAAGACGGACGTGATGACCAGCGGACGCGTCATGCGAACCACGCGAACCACATCCGCGAGAACCCCATCGTGCGTCCATTTTGAAATCGACTCAGCTTTCGTTTTTGAAAAACCGTAATCGACTACGCGAGTCCAATACTGATCGACTCCGTAGTAGCGATCCGCAGCCAGCAATTCTTCCGTTCTTACCAAACCGAGCCCGTCGAAATAGTTCGCAGACATCACATTGGCGCCACCTTCACCGCGATTCAGCGTGAGCAGCGTTACTCGGGCGCCTTGACCGCGCGATTCGTAGGTGAGCATTCCGCCATCCTCGTCATCCGGATGCGCGGTAATCATGATGAGGCTGGCTCTGGTACGCAGCTTCTTAAGGCTTTGCCATAGCGCGGTGCTTCCGCGGTTAATTGGCAGCTCCACCGGCACCACAGCCGGTTTCACCGATGAAGCGTAAGGGGATTGGCCAGACAGGGGCTGAATCGACAACAATAATAGTAACGCGGCCAAAGCGGCGGTACGTTTCATGGTAGTCCTCATCGAAAGAATTTATGTTTTTACCAAGCGTATGCTGAAGTCAGCGGAGGCCGCAAACGCAAGGAGCGCGTCAGCCGTAGGCGCTATCTGGAAACCGGCGGCTAACGCCAGAGATCAGAACGGCCTAGAAATAAAACTTCAGCGCAAACTGAACGATCCGCGGGTCCCCAATGGTCGAGGAAATAATTCCGAAACCGCCACCACTCCCCCCCGCGAAGAACGATCCGGGATTCGAGAAGTTGGCGTGGTTAAAGGCATTAAAGAACTCGGCGCGGAACTCGAATCGCATGATTTCCCTCACCGGGAAAATCTTGAACACACTGATATCCGTATTCGTGAATCCCGGGCCATGATATCTGCCGACGCCGCAATTCCCGAACTGGCCGAGCGCCGGTAACGCAAACGCAGTGGGGTTCAGCCACAGCCCGGTTCTGGGATCATTAGAAGCTCCAGCCCTGCCGTTCCCGATGCAATCCGGACGTGAAGTATGATTTCCTCCGGACAAACTGCTGTCGGGAGCAAAGAGTTGGATGGTTGTTCCAGATTGCTTCGTGAAGATGGTGTTGGCCTGCCATCCACCCAGAATGTAGCTGGCGATGCCGCCGTCACTGAGGTACCTTTTGCCTCTGCCGACGGGCAACTCGTAAGTTAGGTACCCGACAAAACGGTGGCGCACATCAAACATCGAATCGCCTCGTTCCGCGCCATAGTTGAAAGCATTTTGCGGAAATGCTCCGCCGGTCAAGTTGTCTACGTAATTGGAAATAAGATGACTCCAGGTATAGCTAGCTCCGTAGGACATCCCTTTTGAGTAGCGATGCCGGAGAGAGACCAGCAGCCCGTTGTAGTCAGCGGTTCCGTCGTTCGTGGCCAATTCCAGGAAGGCGTGATTTCCTGTTGCGCTGCTATTTGTAGTGTTCAGATTTGCGTACGAGTACGTGTCGATGGGATTGCCGCTGCCATCGAAGGTGCCAGTGAAAATTCCCTGATTAGCATCGCGAAGACGATTCATTTTCTTGGCAAAATTTCCCACGTAGCTCACATCCAGCGATGTGCCCGGGGTGATCTGAAATTCTGGACCGAAACTGGCTTGTTCGACGTAACCAGTTCTCTGGTTCGGATCCTGGGCGCGAATCTGCAGTTGCGAAAGGTTAACTGTGGTGGAGGTGAAGAGGCCGATGGGAAAACCGTCTTTCAATTGAAAAACCGGGGTGGTACTGCCCAAAGATTGCCCCAGGTTGTAGGAAATAACCGCTGGCGGATTCAAAGCCAGAATGCTCTCCGAACCAATGCGGACTCCTTCCTGATAAAAAACACCGAAGCCTCCGCGTAAAACAACCCTGTTCCAGGGGTGATAGCTAAAGCCGAGCCGTGGTGCAAAGTTGTTCAAGTCCGGATGAATCAGCGACCGGTTGTACCAGCCGGACGCATTGGGGGCAACAGTGACGAATTCACCACCGTTCGCGGGGCTGAAATTACTAAGCTGATTTTGACGATTCAGCAGCGGAGAAAACAGCTCATAGCGCAAGCCAAGTGTAACAGTCAGGTCTTTTCGTACTTTCCAGGTGTCCTGTCCATAGATGCTGTTTCCATTGGTGTAGTTGTGCACCACCGTGGGAGTTACAAATACTGTGGAATCTACGTCGCCAAGCAGGAAATCCGGCAGACCGAACTTGCCGCTGGCGGTGTAAATTCCATTGATGCCCAGTTCGCCCTGCGGCGCACGAATGTCCAGGAAATTGTCGCTGAAGCGGCGGAATTCGTAGCCAAATTTGAAACTGTGATTCCCCTTAAGCCAGCTCAAATTGTCCAGCAGTTGCCAAACCTGTGAAATCTGAAACTGCGGACGCCAGGGCGAAGTGCCGATGCGCGTCAATCCGTTTATCTCGATCGGCGGAATTCCGGCGGTATTCGGTCCAACCGGGACTCCCGTTAAACCGAAATCTCCAGCCAGCGACGTGCCCAATTTAACGCCGATAGGATCGCTGTGCGCAAAATCGCGGTTGAATCCAAAGCGCAATTCATTCAGCAAGGAGGAACTGATGGTGTGGTCCCAGGCCAGAGCCACAGAACGCTCGTGAATGTTGTATGCCGTCGCAAAGTTGCCGTTTCCCGCGACAAAGTTACTGGTCCAGGGGGGATCCTGGTTTGAGATAATGTATTGGCTGTACCGTCCAAAAAGGTGACTCTTATCGGTAAGATTGTGGTCAATCCGAACGTCCCAGGACTGAGTATCCTTAGGAACCGAATACTGGAATTGATAGTTAGGGGCTCCGTTCCAGCTAGCGGGTAAACCTTCCTTAGCAACCTGGCTGGGAATATTTGGATCTGGGAACAACGCCACTAACTTCACACCTGTGGGATCGAGGCAGCTGGTGGACACCATGTTGCCTGCTACGCAACCGGCTTGCCCGGCCACACCTGAGTTATGCAAGGTCTGGGACAATTCTGTAAAATTTCCGGTTTTCATTAAAGGCGTCGGCACCGTGGATTGAACGGTGGTGGCCTGGCGACTAGTGAATATCTGAAAGTCTCCAAAGAAAAATGTCCGGTTCTTAATGATCGGTCCGCCTATAGTGGCGCCGTATTGGTTTTGTGTGAAATGGCCGCGGGGTACGCCATTCAGGTTGTTGAAATAGGTGTTGGCGTCGAGCGAGCTGTTGCGAAGATATTCCCAGACATCGCCATGAAATTGATTCGTTCCGGATTTGATACTTGCGTTGATTACCGCGCCCGCCGAGGTTCCAAATTCCGCCGAGTACGTTCGCGTCTGTATGCGGAACTCTTGCAGTGCATCCGGTGGAGGTTGGATCACCTGCACGGAGCTTTCCTGCAAGTTAGTTGAACCTGAGTTGTTATCAATTCCATCCAGCGAAAAGTAATTTTGGGTCTCCAAATTTCCATTCGAACTGAAGCGGTCCGGCGCGGTGTTGTTGGTATTGACCTGATTGCGCTGAATACCCGCTTCCAAAAGCGCCAGGTCTGAATACCGCCTGCCATTCAGCGGCAAGTCATTGATTTGCTGGCTCTGCACGACTCCGCCAATGTCCGCGGTTTCGGTTTGCAGCACCGGCGTGACGGATGAGACCTCCACTACTTCCGAGGATGTTCCGACTTTCAATGCGAAGTTAATGGCTGGTCGCGACTGCACATCAATTTCGACGTGCGTGCTGACGGCTGATTCGAAGTTCGGCGCGGTGGCTTGCACGGAATACGTCCCAGGTAACACGGCAGCGAATTGATATTCGCCATCGCCGTTGGTAGTCACCGAACGCGTAACACCGGAAGCTTCGTTTGATAGTGTGACCGTAGCGCCAGGTATGGCCGCGCCGCTGGGGTCGCTCACAATCCCCACGACCGAACCGGTATCAATCTGCGCGGAAACCAAGCACGGTAACAGCAGAACTGCGATGGCAAACAGAATTCCTGCGGACACTGTTACACGATGAATTAAATGTTTCATGGTGCTGTACCCCCCCTTGTCCGAACCAGACGTTCAGGGCCCCCAAAATTGTGCAAACGTTACCATAGAGCCTTTTTCATGTAAACATGAGATCGCAAAATCCTTTTGCGCCCCCGCTCCTGCCGCACTTGGCTTTCCTGATTGCCATTGCCTTTTCGCGTGGCCGCCGATTAATCTGGTTCGAAGCCGCCACCCGATTGTTCCAGCAATGATTTTTCTTGATCAATCTGCGGCGCGCGGCTTTGACATATCTGAGCTATGGTGAATCGTCGCCAATTTCTATCCGGTTTCGGAGGTGTCGGCGGACTAGCGTTACTCGGCCAACGCCCGGCGCAGTCTGCTTTTTTTCGAGAAGTTCCTCCTGCCTCCAGCGGCATCCACTGGGTGCATGAAAACGCTATGTCTCGGGAAAAGTATCTGCCCGAGACCCTTGGTCCCGGTTGTGCATTTCTGGATTACGACAATGACGGCTGGATGGACATATATCTGGTGAACAGCGGCCCCTCAGAGTTTTTTCACCCCAAGCATCCAATGAGAAATGCCTTATACAAAAACAATCGCGATGGCACGTTCACCGATGTCACCGAGCAAGCAGGCGTTCCAGGTGGAACCTTCGGCATGGGTGTGGCCGTAGGAGATTTCAATAATGACGGTTTCCCGGATATTTTTGTGACCGCGTGCGGACGATCGTTGCTGTATAGAAATAATGGCGATGGCACTTTCACGGACGTTACTGTGAAATCTGGCCTCGAAATCAATGGATGGACTACCAGCGCCGTCTGGTGTGATTTCGACAATGACGGCCGCCTGGATTTGTTCGTGTGCAGTTTTGTCCGCTACCTGCCCGAAGATCGACAATCCTGCGGTGACAACGCAGCGGGCCAGAAATATTACTGTATTCCTCGCGCCTTTCATCCAACCGCCAGCTATCTTTTCCACAACAACGGAGACGGCACGTTCACCGAAGTTGGAAAAGGTACCGCCATCGGCAAAAACTTCGGCAAAGCGTTGGGAGTAGTTGCAACCGACATCAACAACGACGGGCGCATGGATCTATTCGTCGCCAACGATACGGTTCAGAACTTTCTGTTCGTCAATCGTGGCGCAAATCGCTGGGAGGAAATCTCCATTCCCGCAGAAGTCGGATTCAGCGAAAACGGCCAGGCTCGGTCGGGCATGGGCGTGGATGCCGCGGACCTCAGCAATCGCGGATGGCAAGACCTGTTTGTAGCCAATATCGATCAGGAAAAGTTTGCGCTGTATCGCAATCTGACGAACGAAACGTTTGAAGACGTGGCTGCGTCGCAGTCTATTGCCCAGGCCACCAGACTCTTGAGCGGCTGGGGATTGCATTTTTTTGATTACGACAATGATGGCGAACTTGATCTAATTCTGGCCAACGGTCATCCCGACGACATGGTTGCACAGCGTTCTCAGGCCGTCACGTACCGCGAACCGCTACTGTTGTTTCAGCAGAAAAATGGAAAATTTCGTAACGTCAGCGCTGACGCAGGCCCGGCATTTGCCNAGGATTTTTCTNCCCGCGGGCTGGCCGTCGGCGACTTTGACAACGATGGCCGGGTGGATGTGCTCATTGGCGTTAACGGCGGCGCACCAGTTCTTTTACAAAATCAGGCCGGCATAGGTAATCATTGGCTGGGAATCAAGTTGCAAGGCGTTACTTGCAATCGTGACGCGATGGGCGCAAGACTCGTTTGGTCGGCTGGCGGAAAGAAGCGTTCTTGCATAAAGAACGGCGGCGGAAGTTATCTCTCTTCTCATGATCCGCGCCAAGTGCTCGGCCTCGGTTCGGCTAGCAAAGTCGATTGGCTAGAAGTTCATTGGCCCGCTCCCTCCACCGTCGTGCAAAAGTCAATCAACATTCCGTGTGATCGCTACCTCACACTCATCGAGGGCCAGGGTGTTCCTTCGCTTGACCCGCGGTCCTAACGACTCGCTGTACGCCGCGCTTATCAGCCACTTGGCGTACCCGTTTGACGCGAGCTTCATGCACAGCCTACACTCTGGCGTTCACTCTTGAATGACCTGGTCGCCGAAGGGAAATTATGACACCAGAATTGAAAGGCAAGGTTGTGCTTGTGACCGGCGGCACATCGGGTATCGGTCGTGATACCGCCATCCTTTTCGCGAAGGCCGGAGCCAAAGTGATGGTCGCGGGCCGCCGCGAAATGGAAGGAAAAGAAACCGTCGAGGCGATCCGTGCCAGCGGCGGCGATGGAGTGTTCGTGAAGGCCGACGTGTCGAAAGCCGCCGAAGTTGATGCACTTATTCAAAGAACCGTGGAAAAGTTTGGCCGCCTGGATGTCGCGTTCAATAATGCCGGGATCGAGGGCCACTGGGTACCGATCACCGAACAATCGGAAGAAGATTGGGATCACACGGTCGACATTAATCTCAAAGGCGTTTGGCTATGCCTCAAGTACGAAATTCGACAGATGCTGAAGCAAGGCGGTGGCGGAGCCATCGTAAACATGGCGTCCGTA
>JGI12053J15887_10000480_pt1 | contig 16273 bp, 12 predicted proteins | sample MedBloCAOM1_O3_FD_15887 | JGI IMG/M metagenome (IMG submission 15887)
TAGCAGTAATAGATAAAAATACTATGATCTTAAACTTCTTATTTATTAGATTTGAATATGTTCTGGAAAAATGAGCATTGTACAATGTTAATATTAACAATGTATTACTACCAATTGTAGTTTCAATCACTAAACTAATATTTGGTAAAAATTATGATAATAATATTACTAATACTAGTAATATTGATATGGTTTCTTCATTTATTTATTTTGTATTTGTTTTACCTTTCTTTATATTTATTAATCTAATTATTTTAAGTTTAAGTATGATTTGTGTCTTTGTTATTCCGCTTTTAATTTATTTTACTTATGGTTTCATTTGTTTTATTTAAATATTCTTTGCTTTTTAACTTGATTACTTATTACCCGAATTAAAAATGTTAATCTTAATACTATTAAACAAACACAACAGTTACCAATATGATTAGCTAAATTATTATTTGAATATTCTTACTTAAATAATCTTTCTGCTATAATTTTTGGTCCTATGGCTATGGGAATGATCTGTTTATTTAGTAATTATGGTATTATTGCTGCTTTATTTGGACTATTATTAATTCTTATAATATTTAATATTGTAATGGATCAAAGATTTATTAATTTCGTATTTAAACATTCGATTTGATTTAATGAAGCTAGTATGCAATTACATGATTCTCTAGTTCAAGCCTATAATTGATGATTAGATAGATCTGGAATTCAAAATAAATCTAGTCTAAATGTTAATACACCTTGATTAAATGATTCATCACTTAAAGGTAAAGTACATGATTATGAACCTTATCATGGACCTAAGGCTGATGGTAAAATTGCTGGATTTAATTCAATATTAACACAATATAATTCTTTATTTAGTTCCGCTTATAATATACCAAGTTTTAATTTATTAAATCAAAATTTAGATTCTAATCTCCCTACTACTCAAATTGATGATGGAATTTTATCTGCATCAATTCAAAATTTACATATTGGAATTCCACTAGGTACATTACTTCAATGAGAAATTATGCAATCTTTCCAGCAACAGGTTGATTTATTAGTAGAGCAAATGAAATTAAATAATAATAGTAAAGTTATATCAAGTTTATTAAATAGACCTGAAATGAAATCTATGTTTATTATTCCTCCAGTAAATGATAATTTATTTTCTCCTTATAGTAAATTAAGTTCTAATTTAAAATTAGTTAGAGGGCCTAAAGGGCAAAGAACTTTTAGTACATTGATTCAAACATCCTCTCCTTCAGTAAAACGACTAAAGGGTTACTTAGGTTATAATAGATTTACCGAAATTTGTTTAATGACGGATGTCCTTTTAGATAATCAAAAATTAAATAGCTCTGCTTTAGAAAATCTTTTAAGACTTAAAATAGATAATCAATTAGAAGAGAATAAAATCTATAATAGTTTATTTATGATTTATAATACAGATATTTATGGTAAAGCTGAAAGGTATACTGTTACTAAAGCAATTAAATTAGGAATTGGAGTAGATTATAAAAGCCATTTCTGAAAGATTGATTATAAGATTAAATCAATTACATGAAAATTATCAGGGTGATTTAGGAAGTGGATCTGCTAAATTAATATTATTAGATAAAATTTGATTATCCGAAGAAGAATATAACAGTAAATTAACTTCTAAAACAAAATCAAAAATTATAAATTATCTTAATGAAACTATATTATCTTCTGAAGATACTAAAACGATAAATGTAGATTTAGATATTCAAAAAGTTGAAGAAAAGATTTTAGGAGAATATAAAGTAATTCCTTATAATAATTATGGTGATTTAATTAAGTCTAATAAAGATATACTGCGAGAGGTAATAGTAAATGATGGTGCTTTAGTTTATAAAAATAGTTTAGTTAGCCAAGATAGATTATTAATGGTTACATCTAGCCCTTGTTCTTTAGATAATAAATTTAAGGTCGAGATTATATCAACAAATTATAATCTTAATAATATAATTTTATCTTGAACAGATGAGGTAACAGAAGGTAATATATTAATTAGAAGAATTTCTGAGTATCAATTTTATTATAATCTAAATGGTGGAAATCAATCACCACAGGGGGAACTAATTAAAGTAGAAAAATTATTCAATTTCCCAAATATGATAGTAAGTTCAAAAAGTCAAGTTAAAAATGAAAATTATGGTTCAATTGATTTAGAAACTCTATCAATTACTTCGGATGGTGAACAAGAAACTTATGCTGGAGGATATTGTATTAAATCTACCGATAATGAACTTGGATATATACAGAAAACATTCATGAGTAAAGATATTAATGAATTAATTATTGAAAATATTATTGATTCAATTTTCGATTATATTAAAGGTAAAGAGGATTCAACTAAACGAGAAGTAGAAGCTAGAAATGGATTAACTCTATATGCTCATAATTTAGGAAGATTTGATTCATTAGAAATTATTAAAGGATTAATTAATACTAAAGGAAGTTTAAAATATGAAGTAGAAGGAAAATGAAAAACTGAGGAAAATAAATTATTATCTTTAAAAATTAAACATAAAGAAAGTAAATTATATATTAGATTATTAGACTCAATATCATTCTTTAATTTTACTAGCTTAGATAAATTATTACAAACTAATAATATAGACGTGCAGAAGGGTCAGTTTCCTCATTCTTTTATTAAAGCTCATAATTTAAATTATGTAGGAAATAAACCAAGTATTGAGTTCTATAATAATATTAATATTGAAGAATATAATAAAATACCATTAGAAAATTGAAATATTAGAACAGAATTACTTAAATATTTAGAAAGTGATATTATTGGTTTATTTAAATTAATCCAATTACACCATAATCGATATTATGAAAAATATAGTTTAAATATGATGGATTACATTACTTTCCCTTCATTTGCTAAAGCTATATTCACAAGTAATTACTATAACGAAGATCACGAAATTAAAGTAATTAAAGGTAAAATCGAAGATCAAATTAGAACTTCGTACCATGGTGGGCTACTTCACTATAAAATGATAAAGAAATTCATCAAGGTTACCATTACGATATGAATTCTCAATATCCAAATGCAATGTTAAAAGATATGCCAACTGGAAACCCTGTTTTAACAACTGAAAAAGATTTAAATAAATTATTTGGATTCAGTTATGGTTTAATAACTCCACCAAGTGAAGAACAATTAAGAGTTCCATTATTAAGACAACGAATTGATGGGGAGACAATTTATCCAAGAAAACCTTATAAAGCTATGATTTTCACTGAATTAATTAAAGAGGCTATTAAATATGGATATAAATTTAATGTAGAATTTTCATATACTTTTGAAAGAACACCAGATGTATTCAAAAATTATGTACTAGATAATTATAAAGATAAACAAAATGCTAAAGATGTAGTAACAAGAAATATTAGTAAATTATTACTAAATTCACTATATGGTAAATTCGGAATGAAAGAAATTGATTCAATGATGAGAATTGTACCTATAGATAAAGCTTTAGAACTAGAACAAACTCGATATGTTGATTATATGTTCCCAATAAATAGCCAATTTGCTATAGTTAAATATAGAGGAAGATTACCAAATGAAGCTAGAGAATTATTATCACCAAATGGGGAAGATCAAACTCTTAATACTACTGTCCCAGAATGAACAACTAAATCATTATCTAAAGGGAATGTTAAAGGAGTACAATCCTCAATACCTATNGCTGCAGCAATAGCTGCTTATGCCGCTTTATCAATGTTCCCTTATATGAATNTANAANATAATAACTTAATTTATATGGATCCGGATTCAGTAGTACTAGAACAACCATTAAGTAAACAATTAATTGGAAAAGATCTAGGACAAATGAAATTATATTATTCAATTAAAATCTAGGTAGGAAAAGGGGTTTAGTATAAAATAAGTAAATATATAAATTACATTAGGTGGTACTTCTAATCAGAGTTAATTATCCAGCCCTATTTCCAAGGGAGGGTAAGGTTTCCTTAGGAATATAAAGAAGAGAAATAAAATTTTTATATTATTTATCGAATTATTACCTTTTAAAAATTAATCTGATTTAAAATCCGGTCTAATAAAAATACAATTAAAAACACAGCTAAATAAATAAATATAACAAAAAATAAAACTTTTTGCGCAATTTCAAGTGCTTTAATATCCGAAAATTTTCTATCAAAGATAAATAATCAAATTAAACAATTACTACTAAAGTAGAAAACAAAAGGAATAAAATCTTGAGCTGGGCCATAAAGTGGCGGACAACCTACTCACAATATAAAGAGAACTGATAAGGCTCCGATAAATTGTAAAGTAAATTTAAATAGTAATATAAAAACATCTTTAAATTTTGTGTATATAGTAAAAAATAAATTTCGGATCATTATAATAATTTTTTAAATGTAGTTAAAGTATCCTACCCTCTTAAACTTTATTTGAAATTTGTAGCTATAACTCATCTATCAAGAGGAGAAAGGGATTAAATAGAAAAATAAGTAAAAGGATGAAAAAAATGTCTTTACCTTCCCTAAGAAGCACGGGAGGGGGGGGGCAGACTTCAATTAATAAATTAAAACAAAAAATATAAATCATATTAAAGTTTATAATTAACTAAATTTCATTTTAATATAAAGGAGAATATGCCCATCCAAATTAAAATATAGATGAGAAATAACATATAATTGTAATAAAAGTAAGAAAATAAAAAACGAAATTAAAAAAATAAAAGCAAAAAAAGTAAATTTATCGCTAAGACTATCGCCTGGTTTTAGAAATTTAGCAAATCAACTGTTAGCAATAAAAGTATAACTTAGTAAGAATTTATTTATTAAGCCAGAAAACAATTTAATAAAATTGAGATAAGCTAAAAAAAAAAGATTAATAAATAGTAGAACAGTTATCGTTAACATACTATTTAAAAAAGTTTCTATTGGAGGTAATTCTTGTAATTCTTGGGTAGGTGCTTCACCAACTTCTAAAGGGGAATTAATAAACAGACTTTGTGTATTGATATTAGCGTGTGGAGAAGATTGGATTAAACTATTAGTAATGTCTAGACTATTAGTAAAACCTTGACTAATCCCTTCCCTTGTGTCACTTTGGTGGGGGAGAGCTCTATATAAAAAAGCTGAATCTATAGCCTCTTGTCCAGTTATCGTATCATTACCCGCATAAAAATAAAGAATATTATTTAAATTTAGGTCAAATACAAAAACAACTACAACTATAAACATTTGTAAATAGGCCAAAATAGTAAAAAATAAGACTGTTTGTTTAATTTCAAATGCTTTAATATCCAAAAGTTTTCTATCAAAGATAAATAAATAAATTAAAACATTACAACTAAGGAAGAAAACAAAATTAAAATACTTTGGAATTAAAGGATAAGTTATTCATAATACAATTACAGCTAAAAAGACTAAAAAAGTAAATTTAAATAGTAATATAAAAACATCTTTAATTTTTGGGTATGTAGTAAAAAATAAATTTCTGATCATTATAATAAAATTTTAAAAATAGTTAAGTCTCCTACCCTTTACCTTTAAAAAAATGGCTTTAGTGCTTGCCACCTGCTAAACCTTTCAATTTTAAACTCACAATTTGCCCTCACTGTTAGGTAAGGGATAAATAAAAAGTAGATAGTTAAGGGAGAGAATATATAAGAAGCTAGGGATAAAAATAAAAATAAAAGAAAAGAACAAACCCTCAAAAAAGATGGAATGGGGTGAGGTAATAAAAGAAAATAAAGTAAAGTATAATTTATTCTTTAATTTTGAGTATAAAACGGAAAGTGAAATTAAGTAACCCTACTTGAATTTAAGATGTGTATACACAAGAATATATTTATCTAGATTTTCATTTAAATTACTAACTGAGAAATAAATAACAATTAGATAGCCAAATATAAAAAATGCAAGAATTAAAAGTAAACTAAAATAAAATCGATCATTAAAATCTTTAAAAGGTTGAAAATATTTTGCAAATCTGCTATTAGCCATAAAAGGTAAAGCTAAAAAGAATTTAAAAAAATACGCAGAAAAAAATCTATAAAAAAAAATATAGAAAAAGAGACCTAAAGATATAAATAATCATAGAATAGCTGTAAGCGTATTATCTAATAGACCTTCTAAAGGAGTAGTTACAACTTCAGTGGAAACTATATCCCCTGGAGCGCAATAAATGAAACTATCTGAAATATATTGATATATAAAAAGTACAAATAATACAAAAAGGAAAGTACCTACATAAGTAAATAAAATTATTTGCATATATCTTATAGGTTTAAGGTCTGAAAGTTTACCTTTATCCAAAATAAATGAAAAGATTAAAACTGAAATAGTTGTACAAAGAATATCTACAATATATTTATTAAAAAGAGGATAAGTAAAAAATATAAAAAGTAATGTTAAGCTAATTAAAATAAATCCTTTTAAAAATACTTCTCTTCTTGCTAAAAGGAAGACAGGGGTTATTAAACGATTAATAAATAATTTAGATTTAGTAACTACACCTCAGGGAAATAGTCCAGCTATTCATATCGTTTCTAAGTCATTCCCTAAATTTAGAGGTTTGTTTATATCCAGTCCTAATATTCAATTAAAAGTTTCTATCTCATCTATTTTAATAGAATAAGGTAAAAGAAAGGTTATTAAGGATACAAAACAAATTGCACCTATTATAAACAGTAAATATCTTTCTTTGAGGTGTGTTACACCACTCCCCCATCCAAGATGACAAAGGGGCTTGATACATTAAATTAAATAAATTGAGAACATTAGATATTAAATGGTTTAAGAATTTTTTAAACATTGTAACTCAAAGGGAAATCAGAGATCTAAACCCTAGACACAGATTTAAGAATGAATTTAAAATACTGCTACTAATTAAAGCTAAAGATAAAGATAAACTATCAATTCAACTTAAATATTCCTCTACATTTACAGTGTTAACCACAATTGGCATGAAGCTATGATATACACCACATAATTCACTACATTGTCCTGTAATAGTAGTTTCTCTATCAGAAAGGAAAGAAGCTTGATTTAGTCTACCTGGTGCAGCATCTAATTTAATACCAGCAGAAGGTAAAGCAAAATCATGTAAAACGTCTGTAGATGTAATTAAAAATCTAACATGAGTATCAGTAGGAAGAACTACAGGTTGATCAACTTCTAATAATCTCATTTGTCCTAATTCAAGATCAGATTCAGGTACCATATAAGAATCAAATTCAATAGGATCACCAGATTCTGTTTCATAATCAGAATATTCATAGCTTCAATATCATTGACTACCTGTTGCTTTAATCGTAATAGTAGGTAAAACAAGTTCATCAATAATATATAATAATTTGAAACTAGGTATAGCAATAGCTATTAAAATTATTGCTGGAAAGATAGTTCATAATACTTCAATTAAAGTACCATGTACTAAATATTTATAAGTAATTTTAGAATTCTTTGAATTAAAATGTAAGATAATTGCACCCATCATTCAAAATACTAAAACTGCGATGATCACTAAATAAAAGAAAATAGAATTATGTAATTCTAAAATCCCATTAAAAGTTGGAGAAACTCCATCTTGGAAACCAATTGCTCAAGGTTCTGGTGTATCCGCAAATACCACTAAGCCTAGGTTTAAAAGTAAATTATAAAAAAAAGTCATTGTTTGTGTAAAATATATATTATTAAACTAGTTAAAAAACTAGCAGATACTTTTAGTATCTTAAAATTATCCTTGAATATTTCCTTGCCTTAGCTAATCTACTAATATTAATAATAAATTTTTAGAGAGCTAGACTAGGGCCCGTGACTCCGCATCTATTTAAAATGTTTTTCACTTTGTGTGGCTTTATTATCAATTAGATAAACATAAAAATTAAAATGATAAAATAACGGTTAATTCTATATCTTACCTTAAAATTGCTCCTTTCTTTTAAATTAGTCAAACTTTTAGCCACTTTTTAAAAGTTTAGGACTCAAATCTAGAGGGATAAGCGATTAATAAAAAATAAAAATAAAATGTTTATTTTGAATAGTACATTACCATCCTTATTAAAATTAAAAAGTTAAATAAGAGAATAGAAAAAAGGTGTCATGTCAAAAAAAAGACTAAAGTAAAGTAAAAAGATTAAAGTAGAGTTAGTAAGAGATTAAAGTAAAAATAAAGTAAATTAAAGTAAAATAATAGAAAGATAAATAAACTAAACTAAATTAATTTTTAAACTAATTCTTTAGGAGGACTAACGTTATACTTCAAGGATCAAGAAAATGTAGTAACGAGCTACTAATCTATAAATATTTTAACTTATAAATTAAATCCTCTTATTTTCTTATAAAAAGGAGGGCAGGGGTAAACAAAGTAAAAGTAAAAGTAAAAGTAAAAGTGAAAATTAAGTTAGTGTAATTCGATAGCGTCTTTTAAGTAACTACTTAATAATAAAGTAAATACATAAGCTTGAATAATTGAAACACCAATTTCTAATCCAATGATAGCAACAAATAATGCAAAAGGTATTATAGCTAAAACGGCTATAATTATACTACTTGTAAACATTTGAGCTAAGAATGTTGAAAGGATTTTCAATAATGCATGACCAGCACATAAATTAGCTAATAATCGAACTCCTAATGAGAAAGCTCTAGCAAAGTAACTAACTAATTCAATTAAAGTTAAAAGAGGAGTTAACATTAACGGTGTACCAGCTGGGATAAAATAAGAAAAGAATTTAATTCTATGTTTAGCTAAACTTAATAAAGTTACAGCAATAAATACCGTAATACTTAAACCTAATGATACAATAATTGAAGTTCCTATAGTAAAGTTATAAGGAATATTACCAATTAAATTAGAGATAATAATAAAGAAGAAAACAGAATAAACTAAAGGGAAATATTGCTCATTATGAATTCCAATTTGTTCTCTAACAATAGATAAAATGCTAGTATAAGTAGTTTCTAAAGCAATAGATCATTTAGAAGGAATTAATTTAACATCATTATTACCTAAAATATGGAATGAAATTAAAATAGCTAATACAATTAAAGAATATAAACCTAAATTAGTTAATGAGATTATAAAATAATCAAAAATAGGAGCATTAAGAGAAATTAAATTTAAAACTTCAAATTGTTCTAATGGTGAATTAATAAAAATATTTGTTAAGTTAATCATTGTGTATTGTAATATTATAAATTTATAATTGAATTTAATATTTGTACCTCTCCCTATCAAAGAGTTAATCAAAGATTTAAAAGGTCGATATGTTTCTGGTGATAAGCACCATTATTTTATAATAAGTTTGAAAATAAAGTGGTTTAAGCAAGTGGCAAGCTATACTTCCTATATATTTTTAAATAAGGTTAAGGTAGGAATTTAACACTTTACCTTTTTAGGGTAAGTATAAAAGTTTAAGAGGGTAGTAAATATTAAATCATCCTTAAATATTAAGCTAACTACTATTTATTAGCTTTTTAAAGCAGATTAAAGATAGAGAATAACATAATAAATTAAGGGGGATAAGTTTTTTCTTTTTCAATAGTATAGAATCTATTAAAAGAGAAAATAAAAATAAGAGCTCTAAACTTAAGATTAAATTTATCCAAAGTTAATTATAAATGTTTATTTATAAAACTATTAAAATAAAGATTCTTCAGTAGTAGGAGGTTAAATTTATACTCTTAAATAACCCATCATCTTTTGAGGAGGTGGACAGTTAAATAAGGACTAATATGAAATATCATATTTTGAAAGCAAATAGAGTTGAACTATTTCTTTCCCTTTAAAAGAGGGACACTCAACCACCCGAGTTCTGCTTTCTTTAGCTGTTTATTACGGAACTGGCAAGATTTGAACTTGCGACTCTTTTTGGAGTGCTCGTTTTCAAGACGAGTGCAATAAACCCCTCTGCCACAGTTCCAAATTTATTTAATTTTATTAATCTTGAGTAGTTCCAAATTTATTTAATTTTATTAATCTTGAGTAGTAAAGGAATCGAACCCTTCTTAGTCATAAAAGACAAATGCATTTACAGTGCACGACCATTACCATTCGGAGCAACTACCCTTTTATTTACCCTATTAAAATAATTAAGGTTATATCATTATTATTATCATTTTCATTTAATAAAGATACTAGTATTCAAAATTTAATAAAGACTGAGTCGCCCAGACTCGAACTGGGATAAAGCCACCACCAAAAAATGGTGTTTTTCCAAATTAAACTACGACTCATTTACCAAAAACTGGAATTGAACCAATATTTGAATCTTACAAGGAAACTGTTTTACCAATTAAACTATTTTGGCCTTATAATATAATATAATATAATAGAATAGAATATAATAGAATATATATAATACTAATTTTAGTATTTCGAGCCCTACCCGATTTGAACGGACATCTTCTCAATCGACAATCAAGCACTTTACCAATTAAGCTAAGGGCCCATTATTAATAAAGAAATAATTAATTAAATAATTAAATAAATAAAATCTTTTTATAAAGTTGAGAGTTATATAAAGAGGGATAACAGGAAGAATAAATAATAAATTAAATAAGTAAAGTAAAAGTAAATTAACTAAAGCTAAAGGACACTATAGTCAAGTTATTACAATCAAATAAATTAAGCAATATGATAAATTAATTCAGAGACGTTACAATGTAAAGAATCTAAAATTAAGTTAGGGAATATACCTAAGATTACAGTAGGAATTAGAAGAGTTATTAAATTAAAGAATTCTAATCGATTTAGATCAGATAATGGTTTTAAATGACTAGAGTAAGCACCAAAATTAATTCTATTAAATAAAAATATAGAATAACAAGCAGTTAAGAAGATACTAGTTGCTCCTAATATAGCTAAAATTGGAGAAATTTGAAATAGACCAATTAATGCCATTTGTTCTCCAACTCAACCTGCAGTTAAAGGAATTGAAGCATTAGATAATGCAAATATTAAAAATAAAATAGAAAATATAGGCATAAAAGTAGCTAAACCTCTAATATAAGGAATAGTTCTACTATGAACTCTTACATATATACATCCACCTACTAAAATAAATAAAGCAGGAGAAACAAAACCATGACTAATTGAAACTAATATACCTCCTTCAATACCAATTACTGAATTAGAAATTAAACCTAANACAATTAAAGCACAATGACTNATGGANGATAATGCAACTAATGCTTTAGAATCATGAGTTCTTAATGCAGATAATGAAGCATAAACTAGAGTAATAATACAAATTCCTTGAACTAAAGGACTAAAATAATGAGTAGCATCAGGTAAGAAACCTAATAATATTCTAAGATAAGCATAAGTAGCTAATTTTAAAATAACAGCAGCTAAAATAACTGATCCACTTAAAGGAGCTTCAACATGAGCTCTGAATAATCAACCTGTAAATGGTCATAGTGGAGTTTTAATAGCAAAAGCTAAAAAGAAACCGATTCATAAAATTTTTTGAGAATTTAGACTAATTTCAGAAATACTTAATAAAATAAAATCAGTAGAACCTAATTGACTATAGATTAATAATATTGATAATAACATAAATAAACTACCAAATAAAGTATATAAAAATAATAAAAAGGCTGCTCTTACTTTAGCTTCACTTGCTCCTCATATTCCAATAATTAAGAATAATGGAATTAAAACACTTTCAAAGAAAACATAAAATAATAATAAATCAATAACAACGAATACTGCTATTTGTAAAGTTTCTAATAATAAAATTAAAATAAGATATAATTTTAAATGTTTATCTATTTCTTTGTAAGAACTTAATAATGCAATAGGTGTAATAAAGGTTGTTAATAATACAAAATATATTGAGATAGAATCTATTCCTAAATTTAATTGTAAAAAGGAAGGTAAATATGTTGAATTAAACTCAGTGACAAATTGATACCCTAAATAATTAGCATCAAACTGTAATCACATAATAATTGAAATAAATAAATTCACTAAAGAAGTAATTAAAGCGATTTGTTTTAATACTGAATTTTGAGCATTACCTAAACTTCAAGGTAAAGTAATTGAATTTGATCCATTATTTGATATAACTATTTCATTTTTATAAGGAAATAATAAGATAAAAATAGAACCTAATAAAGGGACTACTAATAAGGTTAAAGGAGTAAAAATATTCATTTTGTATAAAGATTAAAATTTGACTATTAAATAATCGACTTTTTCCATTAAATAAATGGTAAAATTAAAGTCAGAAAAATAATATAAATGTCATATAAAGATAAACAGAGTCAAATCCATAACTAAGCATTAATCTAATTATTAAATATCGATTAAGTTAGACAGATCATACATTTAACTGTGGGGTGTGAAACACCACGAGGGAATGGATTAAGATAGAGGAGGGATTATATTATATAAGGGTAAAATCAGGGAATCGAACCCTGACTCTTACTGCCACAAAGTACTGTTCTACCATTAAACTAAATTTACCTTTTCCAAATTTATCAGTGATAGGAGTTTTTTACACGATTTAATGTTTAATTTAAAATATCTATACCTCACTCATCAAAGATGACACAAGGTGAGGGCTTAAAATGTTTAATTTAAAATAATTTAAAATGTTTTTTTATAATATAGAATTTATATTATAGAATTTATATTATATAATTTTAATATATAATTTATTCTTCGCGTCATAATTTTAATTACTTTACTAATTTATTTAAACTTTGTATTTAGGCCCGGACTAGAAAGGATTCGAACCTTTAAATTCAAAATGAATAGCAATTAGCAATTGCTTTAACCTGCCAATGTATACTAGTCCAAATTATTATATCCTCTACCTGATTTGAACTGGTGATTTCGATGCGAAAGATCGATGTATTACCACTATACTAAGAGGACTTGATGCTCCGAGATAGAATTGAACTAACATTTCTTCTTCTTCAGAGAAGCGCTTTAACCATTGAGCCATCGGAGCTTTATTAAAGATGGAGAAAGCGAGACTTGAACTCACATAAGTGTAGTGCAAATACACTGAATTACCGATTATTCGATTTCCCCTTATTAAATTAAGAATAAGAAAAAGAATAAAAATAAGAATACAATAACAAAAAGAATACAAATAACAAAAATGAATATAAAAAGAATATTTCTATAGATAGCCTCTCTTTTATGCGTTTAAATAAATTTACTTAACTTTTAAAATAAGCTAGGGATAAAATGTAAAAATAAAAATAAAATAAATTAAGTTAAAAAAAATGTTTATTTGTAGCTTCTCACCTCCCCTGTGGGGAAAGGAAGACTTTAAATGAATTAAACAGCTAAATTAACTTTATTAGAAATAGAGATAGTATTATTACTTGAATTTATTGATTTAATAGGTAATGCAATATCCATTAAAGTATTTTCAGCTATTCCAATTATAGGTACAAAGATTAAGAAGTGACAGAAGTATAAAGCTGTACTAATTTGTCCAATTTCTATAAAAGGAGTTTCTGGATGTAATTGACCGATTCACATTAAGATTAAGAAATTTACAAAGAATAATCAATTAAATATTTTCATTAAAGGTCTAAATTGAGAACTTCTGATTCTAGAAGTATCAACAATAGGTAAAATTAATAAAATAAATAAAGAACCAAACATTGCAATAACTCCCATTAATTTATTAGGAATAGATCTTAAAATAGCATAGAAAGGTAAAAGATCATATAAATATTAACATTCTTTTTCAATAATGATTGGACTATTTCTTCATCCTTTTAAATCTTTGATTAACTCGCACTTTTCATTTTCATTTTCATTTTCATTTTAAGAAATTAATAAGAAAAACATGAGATATCTAACCTTTACAATTAGGCCGGGTATAAAAAAGATTAATAATATACCCCTATAATCTTTAATGGTGAAAGGAGCTTTACATATAGTCTCTGAGGAATCCTATTTAGTTAAGCATTCTACTTATTATTTTATAGAAAGAATTATAAATTTGGGTTTCCTGCTGATTGTCCTTTACATATTCTACTTAATATTTATTAAATAAAGGAGTTTCCAGCAAATAGTAAAGTATATTTGATCATAAGATTACTCTTAAGCATGACATCTTTTTTTATATCATTCAGGTACAATAGAGCTTGGTGTAGCCATTGGATTACTTGGTACATAATTATCACTGTGTCCTAGTACATTAGGGAATCAACAAACAAAAATTGTTAATACTAATAAGAAAGCAAATACTGTTACTAAATCTTTAAATGTAAAGTAAGGGTGCATTGCTAATCTATCAACATTTCCAGTTACTCCATTAGGATTATTTGAACCATGAGAATGAAGCATTTTAATATTATATTAACTCCTTTAACATATAATTCTTTAAAGGAAGGATTTGACCCTTTATCTATAAAATTATATAGTGGATGAGGAGGTGGACTATATCTTTATCTTAATTAAATAGTTTAAGGATATCAAGCATTAAGTCTCTGAGGATACTAAATTTAGTTTCCTGCTGGTTATCCTTGATCTTTAAAATATTACTTTATTTTTTTTTGTATTACTAATATAAAGTATTACTAATATAAAGTATTTAAAGTTTAGAAACTTCCAGCATATAACTTGATTAATTAAATATTTATCAATATTTATAGCCCTTCATTTTGGAGCTAAGAAGTGTGCAACTACTAAAGCAGCTAATACAAATGGAAGTAAATAATGTAAAGAAAAGAATCTATTTAAAGTAGCATTCGAAACACTAAAACCTCCTCAAATTACAATATATTAATGATAAAAATTTTAAATTATATCTTTCTATTACCAGAAGGTAAATGTTTAGACTATGTCTTCAACCAAAATCTCAGGTAATAACGGCTTTATTTCATAATAGTTTATAAATAAGATTATAAAAGGAAAGCGCCTATTCTGGTTGTAGGGTTCTCGTGTCGAGTTTATTGTTGGTATTACTCACTCGTTAGTCGTTGAACGCTCTTGATTTTATCTAAATTTTTAGAATACCTAATCAAGGTCCGCTGCAAATAGTCTTAATATCTTTATTAACTATAGCCTTACTTAGATTTTTAAAAGGAAGGAGTCATTAATAGGGAGGAGTAATAAATTAGGACGTCCTTGCAATTCTCCCCATTTGCTTCTAAAACATTACTGTTAAAGGGAGCCAATTAAATGATATAATAATTTGACTCAACTAGATCATGTCCAAATATAGGAATAGCAGATAATAAATTAGTAATTACTGTAGCTCCTCAAAAGGACATTTGTCCAAAAGGTAAACAATACAAAGCCCTCTGTTTAAATTTTAAGCTAATCTTTTGTTTGTTTATTTATAAAGGCAAAAAGTAAAGGAAGTATATATTAAACAGTTGTAACTAGTCAATGAGGCAATCCTCCTTAATTAAAATAAGTTTCTGACTCATATTAACCTAGTCCTGGAGTGATAAACAAAATCACAGGGATCGACTGGACATCAAGCATCTTTTCAGACACCTACAAGTGACGCAGTCAGTAGCGACTTTTCATATAGCCGACGGTCTTGAAATCTTATAATTTGTTTAACCGTTTTCACTTGTATTGCCAATAGTATCTACATTATACTATCAATAACCCTGTCAGGTTATTTCACAGATACACCTTATTCTTTATGAAAATTTTACTAAGGAAGTGCTGTGAGACTACAATTTTAAATAGGTTATGAATTTAGAAATAACTAAAAGACATAGCAAAAGGAAGAAAGAATTCTCTAAATTTAAGTCTAAAGTTATATAAATTATAATCATTAAATTGTGTTAGGCTATTGCTGTAACCTAGGAATCCGATAGCCATCGTAAGTACTAACATAATTACACCAATTGATCATACTAAAGCTCTAGGTGATTTATAACTAGAGTAGTATAAACCTTTAGCAATATGAAAATATAAGAAAAGGAAGAAGAAAGAAGCTGCATTAGCATGTAAATATCTTAAAAATCAACCTCCGTTTACATCTCTCATAATCAAAAAAGTAGATATAAGTTAACATTATGTTTATCTATCACCTCCTTTAAATAAAAGTTAAAGAAAGTTAATAAAACTAATACCGTGGGGAAATAATAACCCTATACTTTTAAAGGGTAAGTAAAAAAAAAGTTTAATAAAAGCATAAGAATATTAGCTTAATCCTACTCTAGAGTTTTAAAAACTTTATATTAATGATAATAATATTAACTCATTTACTACCTTGGACTATATCATCATTCAATTTTATTATTTTTTATTTTCACAATATTAATTGAAAGCCTTGCG
>JGI12053J15887_10000481_pt1 | contig 16271 bp, 12 predicted proteins | sample MedBloCAOM1_O3_FD_15887 | JGI IMG/M metagenome (IMG submission 15887)
TGCCAGCAGGCCGGCCGCCACGTCGCGGCTCGGTCAGCGGGGGTTGAGCTGGCCAAAATTCGCGGTTGGGGCGGTGACCTGCGCGGNGAAGAGCTTGCGGCGCGACAGTTGTTGAGCGAGGCAGAGCGGGACGGAGATCAACGAGGGATCGCGGAGGCACTCGGGGCGTTGGGTCACACTCTCGGCTGGCAAGGCCGTTTCGATGCGGCCGAGAACGTCCTCCTGCGTAGCGTCGAGATGGCCACCGCAGCGGTGCACTTCTCGTGGATGTCGCAGAGCCTGGCGCTGCTCGCCTGCCTGGATGCCTGCCGAGGCCACCTGGTCTCCGCACGCACCCGGTGTACCGAGGCCGCCGCGTCCAGCCCACACGATGACCCGACGATCGGACGCTGCAGCGAGTTCATCGAACTTCTCGCCGGGGATCTGACCATGGCACAAGCGCATGCACGGCAAGCAGAGCGCCACGAGCCGGCGGATCGATCCCGGGTGCCGATCCGGCTGGCAGCCCGGGCGGCGATGGCGGCAGCGGAGCGGGGCGATCTCACCGAAGGTCGCCGGCACCTCAACGGCATGACACGCACCGACATCGGGGGCCTGGGAATTATTGAGCCCTTGTACTGGTGGGCCCAGGGTGTGGTGGCCAGGGCCGAGGGCCAGTTGACCACCGCGGTCGTCGCACTCCAGCGTGCGGTCGACCGCTACTCGGCGATGGGCGCCTATGCCCTGAGAGGGTTTGCTCTCGTGGACTTGGCCGAGGTCACGGTGATCGTCGGCGATGGCGTCGCTGCGGCCGGCGTCGCGCAATTGGCCGAAGACAACGCCCGCCGCACCGGCGCGCCCATCCACCAGACGCTGCATCTGCTGGCCACGGCGTGGGCGCTGATTGGGCGGGGGCACCAGGCGGCGGCGGCGCGAGCCGCGTTGCGTGCGGTCGATGGCTTCAGCGGTCGCGGATATGTGCTCCTGGCGGCGCGTGCCCGCGTCACCTACGCAGAAGCGATCCAACGATGTGATCGCGGCGCGGCAGAGGAAGCATTGCGCGAGGCAGCCAACGCATTCGAGGCATGCGGCGCCATGGTGCGGCATCAGCAGGTTTGCTCGCGCCTCAAGCAACTCGTGTCAGGCGGACAGTGCACCGCGCGTGCCGAACTCGGCCCGGGGTCGCTCACCAGACGCGAGCGGCAGGTCGCCGAGCTGGCCGCGGGTGGCTACACAGCCTCGCAGATCGCCACCCGGCTGTACATCGGTGTGCGCACCGTAGAAACCCACCTCGCTCGCGGCTACCGCAAACTCGGAGTGACCTGCAAGCAACAGCTGGTGCGCCGCGCCGCGGAGTTCGGGTTCACGCCAGATCCGTAGTTTCTACGGACCCGGCGACACGCCGAACAGGTTTACCGGACCAGGTTCAGTATTCGGGTCCGTAGTTTCTACGGATGTCACCTTGCGTGGTGATTCCTAGAGTATGTCGTGACCATGACACTAATGACTGTCAATGATGACCCCGCTGCGGGTATCGATACGGATAAGATCGGTGGTGTGTGGCGTGACTGAGTCGGTGCAGGTGGAGTCGGGTGTGAACGGTCAGCAATCGCAGAATGGTCAACGTCCGCAGTTGAGTTTGGCTACGGATGTGGCCCGCAATCTGGCGACGACGACCAAGTCCCAGCCGCAAATGCAAGAGATCACGTCGCGCTGGTTGCTGCGGGTGCTGCCATGGGTAGAGGCCGCGGGCGGAACTTTCCGGGTGAACCGCCGGGCGAACTACACGGTCGGCGATGGCCGGATAGAGTTCACGATGAACGGTGACGAATCGATCCACGTCATCCCCGCTGAACTGCGCGAACTGCCGATGCTGCGGAATTTCACTGATTATCCGGGCGTACTGGAGGAGATAGCAAACCAGTTCGAGCTACAAGACGTCCCGCCCGGCGGCGTAGTCGTGCAGGAGGGTGACAATGCTAACCAGCTGTTCCTCATCGCCCACGGCAAGCTCAACAAGATCGGTCCTGGCAAGTACGGTGAACCGACAGTGTTGGAGACCCTCTCCGACGGCGGCTATTTCGGCGATCGCGAGCTGGTCATCGAGGGCGGCGACACCTGGACCTACACAGTCAAAGCGGTGACGTCGTGCAAGGTGCTAGCGCTGTCCGAGCAGGCATTTCAACGAGTATGTGATCAAAATGATCCGTTGCGGGAAAGCATCAACCGGTACCGGGCTACTCTGAACCAACACCAGAACGAACATGGTGAGGCCGCGATCAAGCTGAACGCGGGCCATCCGCAGGAACACCCGCTGGATGGGACTTTCGCCGATTATGAGCTGAACCCCCGGGAATATCAACTCAGCGTCGCCCAGACCGTGCTGCGAGTCCACACCCGGGTGGCGGATCTGTTCAACAACCCGATGAACCAGGTCGAGGAACAGCTCAGGTTGACGATCGAGGCGCTGCGGGAAAAGCAAGAAGAAGAACTGATGAACAACAAGGACTTCGGTCTTTTGCACCAGACCGCGTTCTCCCAACGGATCAGTACCCGTACCGGGCCGCCCACACCCGACGATCTCGACGAGCTACTGGCCACGGTGTGGAAGGATCCGGATGTCTTCCTGGCTCATCCCCGAACCATCGCCGCGTTCGGTCGGGAATGTAACCGTCAGGGGGTCTATCCGCACAGCATCGACCTCAATGGTCACATGATGCCGGCCTGGCGCGGGATACCACTTCTTCCCTGCGGCAAAATTCCCGTCACCCGCTACCAGACCAGCTCCATTGTGCTGATGCGCACCGGCTTGGAGAAGCAGGGCGTGGTCGGTCTGCACCAGACTGGCCTACCCGACGAGGTCCAGCCCGGACTGAACGTCCGCTTCATGGGCATCGATGACAAGGCCATCATGTCCTATCTGGTCAGTGCCTACTATTCAGCGGCCATCATGGTTCCCGATGCGATTGGCATCCTCGAAAACGTCGAGATATCGCGTTTCGACGAATTGCCGGCGCCTGTTACTTCGCGGCCGTCTGCCTCCACGGGATCGTCGGAATCTGCCACTGAGCCGTCGCCGCCCTCGGGATCGTCGAAAAAGTCGAAATAACGCGCTCTTTCGTACATCAACTGAGGGCTAATCATGCAACCCTATGAGCTGCCAGACTTCTACATGCCGTACCCGGCGCGATTAAACCTTCACCTGGACATGGCCCGCATGCACACCAAGGCGTGGGCGCGGGAGATGGGAATGTTGGACGCGCCGCCAGGGGAGCACGGAGCAGATGTCTGGGACGAGGCCAAGTTCGATTCCATGGACTTCGCTCTACTGTGCGCATACACCCATCCCGACGCGCCAAGCCACGAGCTGGACCTGGTAACCGACTGGTACGTTTGGGTATTTTTTTTCGACGATCATTTTCTTGAAGTCTATAAAAGAAGCCGTGATCAGGCCGGTGCGAAAAAATACCTCGACGGGCTGCCTGCGTTCATGCCAACCGATCTCGCCAGCTATCCGCCGGAGCCGACAAATCCGGTTGAGCGTGGACTGATCGATCTGTGGGCGCGTACCGTCCCCATGAGGTCGATGGAATGGCGACGGAGGTTCTTCGAGAGCACGAAGAACCTCCTGTACGAGTCGACGTGGGAGCTCTCCAATATCAGCGGAAGCCGCTTCCCGAACCCGATTGAGTACATTGAGATGCGTCGCAAGGTCGGTGGCGCTCCATGGTCTGCCGACCTCGTGGAGCACGCCACGTTCGTCGAGGTACCGGTCAGGATCGCGAACAGCCGGCCGATGCGTGTTCTGAAGGACAGCTTCGCCGACGCCGTGCACCTGCGCAACGACCTCTTCTCCTACCAGCGCGAAACCCAGCAAGAAGGCGAGATCAACAACTGCGTCCTCGTACTGGAGCGTTTTTTCGACATCGCCCCGCAGCGCGCTGCTCACCTGACCAACGATATCCTGACCTCCCGCCTGCAACAGTTCGAGAACACGGCCCTCACGGAGTTGCCTGCTCTGTTCGAGGAGTTCGCCCTGAGCCCGCCGGAACGGGAAAGCGCCCTGCTGTACGTGAAGGGCCTGCAGGATTGGCAATCGGGTGGCCATGAGTGGCACCTGCGTTCGAGCCGATATATGAATGAAACCGTGAATCGTGAACCATCGGTGTTAGAGCGGCTGCTCGGGGGGCCCACCGGCTTGGGCAGTTCGGCAGCACAAATCAAGCTGTCACCCGACGCCTTGGGTCTACAGAGGGTCAAAAGCTACGCATATGTATCGCACGAAACAGTGGGACCTACTACGTTGCCCAAATTCTACATGCCGTACACCGCCCGGGTTAATGCCGATCTCGAGCGGTCTCGTCAGCATTGCGTTGATTGGGCGCGCCAGATGGGGATGCTGGAGACGCTCCCCGGCGGTATAGGAATCTGGGATGAGGAGAACCTTGCATCATTTGATTTCGCTGTCTGCGCGGCGCGGATTCATCCGGACGCATCGGGTCCTGAACTCGATCTGTCCTCAGCATGGCTAACCTGGGGGACCTACGGAGACGACTACTTCCCGGCGGTGTTCGGGACGACCCGGGACATGGCAGGCGCGAAGGTATTCAACGCAAGACTGCCGATGTTCATGCCACTAGATTGTGGCGCTACGCCACCGCCGGCCAACCCGTTTGAAACAGGTCTGGACGACCTGTGGATCCGCACGGCGTCGCCGATGACGATCGATCAGCGGCGTCAATTCCGACAAGGTGTCGAGAACATGACAACAAGCTGGCTATGGGAGCTCGCGAACCATATCCAGCATCGCATTCCCGACCCGGTCGACTACATCGAGATGCGGCGCAAGACCTTCGGCTCAGACATGACGATGAGCCTGGCACGTATCACGCAGGCCGAGGAACTTCCGCCCGAGATCTTCCGCACCCGACCGATGCGTGGGCTGGAGAACTCGGCCAGTGACTACGCCTGCTTTACCAACGATATTTTCTCCTACCAGAAGGAAATCGAGTTTGAAGGTGAGGTTCACAACTGTGTGCTGGTCGCGCAGAAGTTCCTCGACATAGATCGCGAGCGAGCAGTCTCGGTCGTCAACGACCTGATGACTTCGCGTATGTTGCAATTCGAGCGCATCATCGCCACCGAATTACCCGTCCTGGTAGACGAGTTCAACCTAGATACGGATGCTCGCGAGGCCCTGGATGGCTACGTCGTGGGCCTGCAGGACTGGATGGCTGGAATTCTCGACTGGCACATGTTGACCGGCCGGTATGGCGAGTCAGCATTGAGGCGCCGCTATCAGATGCCTCCACAGCGGCTCGGTGGACCGAGCGGGCTGGGCACTTCCGCGGCCTTCATCAGCGAGTTACTGCGCGCATGAATCAGTCCGGCTCGGGCGGTTCGGATCCAGCGCCGGCTCAGTTACCCGGTCGGCGATCGGTGGGTGCGCTTCATCGACCACTAACAAAGGAGGACCGGTGTCTGTGCTGTCTCGTGTGTCCGCGCCCGCGGCCGCCCATGACCTGGCGGGCGTGGTGGTCGCCCTGTTCTCCGATCCGGAACGCGCTGCCCCGAGGGACATTCCTGAATTCACCGCGGATCAACTGCCCGGGGATGACAACCAGCCCACTGGATCGGTGGTGGGCCGGCTCGTCACCGGCCCTACGGGGCTGGGTACGTCCGCGGCCCGGATCCCTTGGCGAGGCACCGCAGTCAGCGAGACAACCATGGCCACTGGCCGTGGCACGCAACTCCGCATACCCGATGTTCCCACCGGATTGGGCACCTCAAGCGTGCGAATTCCGAGTCGAGTTTTCGCCGGTGTATCCGCGGACAGTGGGTCAGGTCCAGCGCTGTACTGCCCTCCGGCGGTTCGTGACGACGTAGCCCTCGGCGAAGAGGTCAACGACCGCCTGGTCGACTGGGCTGAGCAGGTCGGGATCTACCCCGGACAGCTCGACCGCGTGCGGACGGCCAATTTCGGACGTCTGATGATGCTCACCCATCCGGCTACGGATGACCCGGACCGGCTGCTGGCGGCATCGAAGTGCGTACTGGCGGAATGGGCCACGGACGACCACTTCCTCGACGAGGAGTCCCTGGGTGCCGAGGCGAAGGTGATCGCCTCGCGGTTGGGGATCACCTTCGCTGCGGTGGATCCGGTTGATCTCCCCGTCAGGTACGCGCCCCAACTCGACCAGGCTTTATCGGAGGAGCCCGTCGCGGTCGCGTACCGCTCGGCTTTCGACCACCTTGCCCGGTACGCCACCGCGACGCAGGTCGCCCGGCTCCGCCACGAGCTGGCGGTCATGTTCATGGCCTACAACCACGAGGCGAACTGGCGCGCCACAGGACGAATCCCGCCGGTCTGGGAGTACCTGACGCACCGGCATGAAAACAGCTTCTTGCCTCCGATGGTGCTGGTCGATCCGATCGCCGGCTACGAGCTTCCCGCCTTCGAGTTCGCCGATCGCCGGGTGCGCCGAGTGTTTTGTTTGGCTGGCAGTGCGAGCGTGATTTTGAACGACCTGTATTCGATGGGTAAGGAAGCGGACGACGATTTCGACCTACCCAAGTTAATCGCCAACGAGGAAAAATGCTCTCGAGAGGAAGCGATCGAGCGCACGGTACAGATCCATAACGAGCTGATGCACACCTTCGTCCAGGAAGCGACCGTCCTGAGCCAGGTGGGCTCGCTTGCATTGCGGCGCTTCCTGGCCGACATATGGGCCTGGCTCGGCGGCAACCGTGAATGGCACAGCACTACCGGGCGATACCACAGCGCGAGCAACGCGTAAGCGCCACCTTTGAACCCAGCCTCGGCGCCGGCCCGGCTGATCAGCCCGACAAGCAGAAGGAGGTCCACCATGACAACGACCGCCCCTACCGCCGTCAGGGTACTTCACACCGCCTACCAAAAATCCGTTGCAGCGTATTGGAACGACAACCAGCAGGACCCGGTCAACTTGCGGCTCGGTGATGTCGACGGCCTGTACCACCACCACTACGGGATCGGCGAGTACGAGCCATCCGTGCTGGAAGGACCAGATGACACCCGGGATGACCGGATCATCAACGAAATGCACCGGCTGGAGACACAGCAGGCAAACCTACTCCTCGATCACCTCGGCGACATTTCGCACGGTGACCGCCTGATGGATGCCGGGTCCGGCCGGGGTGGTACGAGTTTTATGGCCCACCAACGCTTCGGCTGCCGGGTGGACGGCGTGACAATTTCGGAATACCAGGTCGGGTTCGCCAACAACCAGGCCGACCAACGGGGCGTAGCCGATCAGGTAAAGTTTCACTTCCGTAACATGCTGGATACCGGTTTCGAGACGGGATCGCGCCGAGGCATCTGGACCAACGAGACCACCATGTACGTGGACCTGTTGCAGGCGTTCGGCGAGTTCTCCCGCCTGCTGGAGTACGGCGGCCGCTACGTCTGCATCACCGGCTGCTACAACGACGTGACGGGTGGTCGATCCAAAGCGGTCAGCCGGATCGACGAGCACTATATCTGCAATATTCACCCCCGGAGCGACTACTTCAAGGCGCTAGCAGCCAACAACCTCGTGCCGATCAACGTCATCGATCTCACCTCCCACACCATCCCCTACTGGGAACTGAGGTCGAAGTCCTCGGTGGCCACCGGTATAGAGGACCCGTTCCTCACGGCGTACCGCGAAGGCAGCTTCCATTACCTGCTCATCGCCGCCGATCGCGTCTGACTTCTACCGGCACCATCCGCGGATGCTCGTAGCAAAAGCGTTGCCAAGACCAGTTGAAACCGGCGAATGTATCGAGATTGGTGAGGTGCGTGGTGACCGGGACGGATCCGAGCGTTGATGTTGCCGAGCAGCCACAATCGAGTCAGCCGCAGTTGAGCCCCCCTCAACTAAGTCTCAGCACCGCCGCGGCGGCCAACCTGGCCACGACGACGAAGTCTGTCCCGCAGATGCAGGAGATCACGTCTCGCTGGCTACTGCGCATGTTGCCGTGGGTGGAGGCCTCGGGCGGCACTTTCCGGGTGAACCGCCGGTTGACTTACACGGTGGGCGATGGCCAGATAACGTTCGACACGTCGGGCGCCGGAGTGCGGATTATTCCCGGAGAGCTGCGCGAGTTGCCGGTGCTGCGGGGCTTCGATGACCCTGAGGTACTCCGTGCGTTGGCCGATCAATGCGAACAACGGGAGTTCGAGGCCGGTAGTGCGTTGGTAGAGATGGGCCAACCGGCCGATCAGGTATTCTTCATAGCGCACGGCAAGGTTAATAAGATCGGTCCGGGGAAGTACGGTGAACAGACGGTCCTGGACACCCTCGCCGACGGCGACTACTTCGGTGATCAGGAATTGGTCGAAATTGCAGACAGCTGGACATTCACTATCGCGGCGGCGACTGCCTGCACCGTACTGAGTTTACCTCAGCAAGCATTCGAGGAGATGGTCGGCAGATCTGCGGCACTGCAAGCGCACGTTGAGCGGTTCCGGACCCAGAGCAGTCGACCACAGAATAGGCGCGGCGAGGCAGCCATCGCGTTGAGCGCGGGACACACGGGAGAACCTGAACTGGCGGGCACGTTCGTCGACTACGAGACCAACCCCCGCGAGTACGAACTCAGCGTGGCCCAGACCGTCCTGCGAGTGCACACCCGAGTGGCAGACCTGTACAGCCAACCGATGAACCAGACCGAACAGCAGCTGAGATTGACCATCGAGGCGCTGCGGGAAAAGCAAGAAGACGAGCTGATCAACAACCCGCATTTCGGATTGCTGCACAACGTAGATTCTCAGCATCGTATACATGCCCGCACCGGGCCACCGACCCCGAACGACATGGATACGCTGCTCGCCCGCCGGCGAAAGACGCGGTTCTTCCTGGCGCATCCACACACGATCGCCGCGATCGGCCGGGAATGTAACCGCCGGGGTATCTACCCGCCGGGCGTCGAAGTCGATGGTCGGCAAGTACAGGCATGGCGCGGGGTACCCGTCCTCCCTTGTAACAAAATTCCCATAACGGAACACCGGACCAGCTCAATCCTTGCGATGCGCATCGGTCTGGAAGACGAAGGCGTGATCGGGCTACGCCAGACCGGGATTCCCGATGAAGTCGAGCCTGGGCTTAACGTCCGATTCATGGGTATCGACGACAAAGCGATCATTTCCTACCTGGTGAGCGCGTATTACTCGGTGGCGGTCCTGGTTCCCGATGCGCTGGGAGTCCTGGACAACGTCGAAATCGGCCGCTAGGAGGAAGGTGAGATAACCGTGACCACCGTGGACGTGATGACCGTAGGCCGGTCGGCACGCGAGGTGCTCGCATGGAGCCGTGACCTCGTCGAACCCGCCGTGCGAGCGGCGGTCGACACACTGCCTTCTTCGATGCTGCACATCGCCGGCTACCACTTCGGCTGGTGGGACGAACACCGCCACCTGGTACAGGTAACCGGGGGCAAAGCGATCCGGCCCACGCTCGCATTGCTCAGCGCCCAGGCCGTCGGCGGTACAGCGGTTGCGGCACTGCCGGCTGCGGCCGCGGTGGAGCTGGTGCACAACCACTCGCTGCTGCACGACGATGTGATGGACGGTGATCTCACCCGCCGTCACCGCCCCACGGCGTGGAGCGTGTTCGGGGTCAACGCGGCGATCCTGGCCGGTGACGCGTTGCTGGTCCTGGCCTTGGATGTGGTCGCGGCCAGCGGGCACCCGGCTGCGATGGACGGGACCCGGATGCTCAGCGCCGCGGTGCAGGATCTGTTGGACGGCCAGAGCGCGGACTTGTCTTTCGAGCAACGCGCGGAGGTCGAGCTCGCCGAGTGCGTGCGGATGGCCGAGCGAAAGACCGCCGCCCTGCTGGGATGCGCGTGCGCGGTGGGCGCCGCATTCGGAGGCGGGCGCCCGGAGCAGGTTGCGCAGCTGCGGGACTTCGGGATGCACCTAGGTTTGGCGTTTCAGCACGTGGACGATCTCCTGGGTATCTGGGGAGACCCGGCCGTGACCGGTAAGCCGGTCCATTCGGACCTGCGCAGCCAGAAAAAGTCTCTCCCGGTGGTAGCCGCTTTGGCCTCTGAGACTCCGGCAGGGCGCGAGCTGGCGGCGCTATACCACAGAGACCAGCCGCTGGCCGAAACCGACGCGGCCCACGCCGCGGAGCTGATCGACCTCGCGGGCGGGCGCACCTGGAGCCAAACCCAGGCTGACGATCTGCTGGCGCAAGCGATGCAAAAGCTGCAGTCAGCCAGTCCGACGCCGCGAGCGGCAGCAGAGCTGGGTGCGCTTGCCCGGCTGGCCACCCACCGTGACCACTGAGCCCCCCGGAGGCACCCCAGATGGCTGTCACCGTCCTGCTCGCCGCACCTCGATCGTTCTGCGCTGGTGTCGAGCGTGCCATCGAGGTCGTGGAGCGGCTACTCGACCAGCGGGGTGGTCCGATCTTTGTGCGCAAACAGATCGTGCACAACACCCATGTGGTCGCTGATCTCAAGACACGCGGGGCGGTGTTCGTCGATGAGCTCGACGCCGTCCCGGATGGCGCCACGGTGGTGTTCTCCGCCCACGGGGTGTCCCCAGCGGTGCGGGCGCAGGCCGCCGACCGGGGGCTGGAGGTGATCGACGCAACCTGCCCGCTGGTGACCAAGGTGCATGCCGAGGCGCGTCGGTTCGCCGCCCGCGGCGACACCGTGATCCTGATCGGCCACGCCGGACACGAGGAGGTCGAGGGCACCCTGGGCGAGGCCCCGGATCAGATGGTCCTGGTGCAGACGGTCGACGAGGTCACGGACCTGACCGTCGCCGACCCGGCGCGCCTGTCGTACCTGACGCAGACCACCCTGGCCGTGGACGAGACCACCGAGATCATCCAGGCGCTGTCGGCCCGGTTCCCCGCGCTGCGGGGCCCAGCTTCCGATGACATCTGCTACGCCACGACCAACCGCCAAGACGCACTGCGGGCGATCGCTGAGGAGTCAGATGTGGTGCTCGTGGTGGGCTCGACGAACTCGTCGAACTCCGTGCGGCTGGTGGAGCTNGCGCACCGTCACGGCACGCCCAGCTATCTCATCGACGACGCCGGTGACATCCGCCCGGAATGGCTCGACGGTGTTCGCGTGGTCGGGTTGACCGCCGGCGCCTCGGCTCCACCCAGGCTGGTCGACGCCGTCATCGCCACCCTGGCCGAGCTCGGACCGGTCACCGTGGTCGAACGCGAAACCACCCGTGAGGATATCCGGTTTACCGTACCCCTTGCAGTGCGACGATCATGACCCTACTGAGCTGTATCACCGGGCCGGCTGACCTCAAGAGACTGTCAGTTGCGACGCTGAGCGTGCTGGCGCAGGAGATCCGGGCGTTCTTGGTTGAGAAGGTGTCCGGCGTCGGGGGGCACTTGGGGGCCAACCTGGGTGTGGTCGAGCTGACCATCGCCGCCCACCGGGTGTTCGACTCACCCCGTGACGTGCTGCTGTTCGACACCGGGCATCAAGCCTACGTGCACAAGATCCTTACCGGCCGATGCGCGGAGTTCAACTCCCTGCGCCAAGCTGGTGGCCTGTCCGGCTACCCGTCGCGGGTTGAGTCCGTCCACGATGTCATCGAGAACTCGCACGCCTCCACCGCCCTGTCCTACGCCGACGGCTTGGTCAAGGCCTTCGCGCTGCGGGGTGACGCCGGCCGGCGGGTCGTCGCGATCGTCGGAGATGGGGCGCTGACCGGCGGCATGTGCTGGGAAGCGCTCAACAACATCGGCGCGGCCCCGGACCGACCTATGATCATTGTGCTGAACGATAACGGCCGCTCCTACTCGCCGACCGTCGGCGGCTTCGCGCGCCATCTGGCCGAGTTGCGGCACAGCGATGTGGACCGTCACGCCCTGTTCGAGGATCTCGGGCTGGCCTATCTCGGGCCGGTCGACGGGCATGACATCGCCGGCATCGAGAGCGCGCTGCGACGGGCCGCCACGCTGCGCCGCCCAGTCGTGGTGCACTGCATCACCCGGAAAGGCAATGGCTACCCACCGGCTGAGCAGGACGACACCGATTGCCTGCACTCCGTCGGCGTCATCGACCCCAGCACCGGCCACCCTCGCTCGGTCGGCAAGGCGACCTGGACGTCGGTGTTCGGGCAGGAGATCGTCGCGATCGGTGTCGACCGCGCCGACGTGGTCTGCGTGACCGCGGCGATGCTGCACCCCACCGGGCTGGGCGGATTCGCCGCCAGGTTCCCGCAGCGGGTATTCGACGTGGGGATCGCCGAGCAGCACGCCGTCACCTCCGCTGCAGGTCTGGCCCTGGGCGGGTTGCATCCCGTGGTCGCGCTCTACTCCACCTTCGCCAGCCGGGCCTTTGACCAACTGCTCACCGACGTCGCCCTGCACGGGCTGCCGGTCACCTTTGTGCTGGACCGGGCCGGGATCACCGGCCCGGACGGGCCTAGCCACCATGGCATGTGGGACGCCGCCATCCTGCCGGTCGTGCCCGGCCTGCGCCTGGCCGCTCCCCGGGACTGCACCCAGCTGCGTGAACTACTCCGCGAGGCCGTCGACGTCACCGATGGGCCGACGGTGATCCGCTACCCCAAGTCGACCGTGGGTCCAGACATCCACGCGGTCGGCAGGTTCGGGCAGTGCGACATTCTCCGGGACGACCCCGCTGCCGTGGGCTTGTTGATCGCCGTCGGACCGATGGCGCAACCCTGCCTTGCCGCCGCAGAGGAACTCGCCGTCCACAGCGTGCCGGTCACCGTGATCGACCCGCGCTGGATCGCGCCTCTTGACCCGGCGCTGGTCAAGCTCGCCGGGATGCACCGCCTGGTGCTCACCGTCGAGGACACCACCACTACCGGAGCGCTCGGCGCCCGGATTGCCCAGGCCCTGGCCGCTGCCGGGGCGGACACCTGCGCGGCCACCTTCGCCCTGCCACCTCGGTTCCTGCCACACGCCTCCCGCGATCAGATCCTGCAAGCCCACGGCCTGGACGCATCCGGCATCACCGCCGCGGTCCTCAAACGGCTCGCCAGCACGCACCGCGGGAAGGTCCCTGCCAAGGAGATGAGATGAACACTGTTCAGCTGGGCATGCCCGCACCGGTCCTGCCAAATATGCCGGCCCCGCCGACGAGGCGCCGGGCATCCCGCCAGGTCATGGTCGGCGATGTGCCGGTGGGCGGTAACGCGCCGGTATCCGTGCAGTCCATGACCACCACCCGCACCTCCGACATCGACGCCACGCTGCAGCAGATCGCCGAGCTCACCGCTGCAGGCTGCCACATCGTGCGGGTCGCGGTCCCCAGCCAGGACGATGCCGACGCGCTGCCCGCCATCGCCGCCAAGTCACAGATCCCGGTCATCGCCGACATCCACTTCCAACCCCGATACGTCTTCGCCGCAATCGACGCCGGCTGCGCCGCGGTCCGCGTCAACCCCGGCAACATCAAGAAATTCGACGACAAGATCGCGCAGATCGCTGCTGCTGCCACCAGCGCTGGCGTGCCGATCCGTATCGGCGTCAACGCCGGCTCCCTAGATCCCCGGCTACTGGCCAAACACGGCCACGCCACTCCTGAAGCGCTGGTCGAATCCGCCCTCTGGGAATGCTCCTTATTTGAAGAACACGATTTCCGCGACATCAAGATTTCGGTCAAGCACCACGATCCGCTCGTCATGATCGCCGCCTACCGCCAGCTGGCGCAGCGCTGCGACTATCCCTTACATCTGGGCGTCACCGAGGCCGGGCCGCGCTTTCAGGGAACCATCAAGTCCGCCATCGCCTTCGGAGTGCTGCTCGCCGAGGGAATCGGTGACACCATCCGCGTCTCGCTGTCCGCGCCACCCGTCGAGGAAGTCAAAGTCGGCAACCAGATCCTGGAATCCCTCGGCCTACGACCCCGCCGGCTGGAGATCGTGTCCTGCCCGTCGTGCGGGCGCGCCCAGGTCGACGTTTACACCCTTGCGGAGCAGGTCACCGCCGCATTCGAGGGTTTCCCCGTCCCACTCCGCATCGCCGTCATGGGCTGTGTGGTCAACGGACCCGGCGAAGCACGCGAAGCCGACCTCGGTGTCTCCTCCGGCAACGGCAAGGGTCAGATCTTCGTCCGCGGCGAAATCATCAAGACCGTGCCCGAACACCGGATCGTCCAAACCCTCCTCGACGAAGCCCGACAGCGAGACTGGTCGAAGCCATCCGAATGATGCGACGNGAGCGTTCCTCGGAAGGACACCGTTATGTACTGGATCTANGACATCCCTGCCGAGCTTCTGGGGCTTCTCTTTGCCTTCACCTTCGCCTCGTTCGCCGTCGCAGGGGTATTCATCACGCGAAAAATTCGGGGACCTCGTGTTCATGAAGAGGGGTGGCAAGAACACGTAGTGATCGTTCTCGAAGGCGCGTTCGCATTTTTCGGACTGCTCCTTGCCTTGGTGGCCATCGCAGCGTATGACAACTACACGGACGCTCGCTCGAAGACAGCAGCGGAGGCCTCGGAGGTCGGGTCTCTCTACCGTATAGTCTCCACCTACCCCGAGCCTATCCGGGGGCAGCTTCAGGCGGACCTGCGTGACTACATCAGGTATGTCATCGAGAAAGCCTGGCCCCTTCAGCGCGACGGGATCCTTCCCACTGGCGCCGTTCCTCTCGTCACGAGGTTCCAAGACCGACTCGCGTCCTTCGAGCCTCAAACGAATGGTCAGAACGCGGTATACAGCGCCACCTTATCTCAGTTCAACGATTTCGTAAAGGCTCGCCGAGAGCGGTTACATCTCGTGGAGGTGGGATTGCCGGCAGCGCTGTGGGAAGTCCTTATTGCCGGGGCCCTTCTGACCATCGCGCTCACGTGGCTCCTTCCCGTGAAAAATTTGAGAAGCCACCTACTGCTTTCAGTAATGTCCTCTTTGATCGTTAGTTTATTGATTTTTATTACCGCAGACATGGACCACCCGTTTCGTGGTGGATTTAGCGTAGATTCTCACGCGTTCGAGATTATCCAGCACGATCTAATGGGTTGACGGATTGCCGCCCGCCGGACCCGTCCACGAACACCCGATCGTCCTAAGAACAGCCCGGTTCCTAACCATGGAAGTGCCCACATGGACCTGCTGGTGGTAATCATCGTACTCGGTGCTGCGCTCGCCAGTGTCGCCGTGTACGCGGTGGTCGGCCGAGTACTGCCAGGCCGTTGGCGCAAGAGTGATGTGGAGGAGTCCGAGGGCTTCGCCATCGAGTCGGTCAATGTCATGCTCGGACTCCTCTTTTCGATCCTGCTTGCCTTCCTGATCGCCACTGTCCTGGCAGACTACGACAAAGCCAGCTCAGATGCACAAGAGGAAGCGAACGCCATCGGCGCCGTCCACAGCCTCGCCCGAGGCATATCAGAACCCGCTCAATCACTTCGAAAAACGACAGCAAAAATTACACCATGCTGGTCATCAACCAGGATTGGCCCCTGATGCAGCACCAGGAGGCAAGTGAACCCGCCTGGACGGCCCCGGGGCAAGTTACGCAACGACATTTTTGCGCTCAAACCCGTCCCTTCAGCGCTGCCTTCCGAGTTGAGCCCAGCGCATTCCAGATTCCTTCTACACCGGTTCAACGCCTCACCATGAGCCTCGTCCGCGTGCCAGAAACGTTGAACTGGTCACAGTGTGGAGCTGAGGGTGATTAGCGAAATGTGCAGGCGTCGTCGTCGCGATGAGCAGACCGAAAACCGCCACACCATGCGAATAAGCGCCCAGCCGTGACGCGTTGGGTCGCAAATCGCTATCACAGTGCACTGGCCGCTACGCCCCCACAGAGCAACACTTCGTTGAGGATATATAACCTTGGTAGAAAGCCTTGCTTCGCAGCTCGCCCGGTTGGTATCCTTAGGAGACCGCCGAAGCGTGTGACCGGAAGTATATCGCGGCACGTATGGCTTTTTCCAGCCACATACTGAATCCGCCCGGATTTTAATGGACTCCGCTTCATAAAGAGGTAGAGCCATGCCACGTCGTCAGTGAAATGGGTACCTAATGAGTGCCAGCGATAAGACCAGACAAGACTTCGACGAGATAGACGTAGATGGTGATGGATATATCACGGCCAGTGAGCTCCTGAGGACGTCCGTCGAGAACAATCCTAAGATTAGCGATGACAACATTGCCGTGATAGTCCAGATGGCCGACGCGGACGGGGACAATAAAATCTCCTACGAAGAATACGCGCGGTTCGTGAGGTAGGTTCCTTACCGCGGCGCAGGCGGCCGAGATTATGATCAGCGACCCAAAAAGAGACGGGGCTTTCAACATGGTGGCATATTTCGCA
>JGI12053J15887_10000482_pt1 | contig 16235 bp, 14 predicted proteins | sample MedBloCAOM1_O3_FD_15887 | JGI IMG/M metagenome (IMG submission 15887)
TGCAAGAAACCGACGAGACCGCCAAAGTGGTCCTGGTGCCCGTGGCTGAGCACAAGTGCGTCGATGGCCGCAGGATCAATACCAAGCAGATTCGTGTTGTTTAAGAAGTGCTTCCGGCGTGAACCCGAAATCAACCAGTATATTACGCGTCTCGTTGCCGCGTCGCGACTCGACCTGCATCGCAAGGCCGAATTCACTGACCAGCGTTCTGCGCGGCGGCTTGTCGCTGAGACCCCAGCCAAAGTGCTGGACCTCAAGGTCGGGCAGTTTCTTGCTCGGAGCGACAGCGAACTGATAGCTATCGATCACTATCCGAACTGCCACGCGGTCAAGTTCAGGCACTGATCCGGTGACGGCCTCGGCCCTGACCGGCTTCGAGCCAGCGAGGAGCGCAGCAAGTATCACGCTTAAGACACTGGCGCTTCCGCCGCAGATAAATTCTCGCCGTCCAACCTCATCGCAGAAAAACTGTCGCCGAGGCACCTGCAGGCCTGCTTGTGATAGCGAGATTGAAGCTGAGCTGTAGTCGATAGCCATGGCTACCTCCCGTTCCTGCCAACAACGAGGCCACAAACAGAAGGCGCGGGACCGCGCGGACGCATTTCGTTCCGGAGGGTCGGGCGTCTTAACTCAAATAGGATCCTACCAACGCGCTGCTACGTCAAGAAAAATGCCGATCTGAGCTTTGACGAGTTGCATCGCGCGGTTGGGCGTCGCCGGATATGGGACGACGTCTGCCTTACCTGCAAATGCAGTCCTTTACATCTCCTCCGGCGGTTTGGTGTGCCGGAACATCCGGAGCAACGCCAAATCATAGCCGATCTTCAGGCATCCGCACACGACGAGCGGCAGGCCGGAAAATGGTCCGGCCAACATGAAGCCTGCCATGGCGGGGCTGATCGACGAAGCCAGGCTGCGGGGCACCGCGGTCACGCTCGCGGCCGCGGTGCGCTCGGCCGGCGTCACGACGGCCATGACGTAGGATGACCGCGTGGGAACGTCCATCTGCGAGAGCGCGGAGCGAACCAGCAGCAGCGACAGCACCACGATCAAGTCAGACGAAAAGGCCGCCGCGATCAGGCAGATGCTCGACGGAATGTGCGTGAACACCATGGTGTTGATGAGACCGATGCGCCGGGCCAGCCACGCTGCCACTGGAAACGACATCGCGCCCAACAGGCTGGCGCAAAAGAAATAGACGCTCGCCGCTTCGAGCGACAGATTGAACCTCTGAAACAACCAGAGCGCCAACAGCGACTGCACGACGAAGCCGCCGGCGAAGGCGTCCAGACTGAACAGAGCCGCGAGCTTGTAAACGATGTTTCTGGACGGCCCGAGTGCTGCCGTCGGCGCGTTTGCCGCGTGGATGTGGTCGCGCGGCAGGCGCCGGTAAAGAAACGCCGCCAGCAGTCCGAGTGCGGCATACAAGTAAAACATCAGCTTGATGGCGTCGAGCTTCGGCCAGCCACTCGATGCAAGTATCTCCGGCAATGCCGCCGCCAGCGATCCGACGGCTGACGTCAGCGAGCCGATCAGGCTGTATCGGGCAAAGACCGAAGTGCGATTGCGGTCGGCGGTCTCCTTGGTCAACAGCGCATGCTCAAGCGGAACCAGCATGCCCAGATCACCCCCGGAAGGGTTGATGCTGCCGACGAAAGCGACCAGCAGAACGGGCGCGATGGTCTGCGCAGCCGGGAAAATCAACCCGGTAAGAACGATCAGTCCGGCACCGGCGAGAAACAGGGCTCGCAGTTCAAAGCGCGGAGCGATGAATCCGACGATCAGAGTGAGCGCCGCCGTGCCGAGCAGCGACGCACTGGCGACGATTCCGATCTGCTGCGGGCTGAGACCAATGGCAGAGAGGTAGACCGGCAGAATGATGATGGCAAAACCATCGCCGAATCCGCGCATGCCCCGTGCCGCATAGAGCAGCGAGATGTCGGAAGGCGTCGTCATGCCAGGAAGCGTGTCATGCAGCGGATGATGCAGCGGATCATCATGGCAATGTCCGGATTTCGATGCGATCGAAGCGCGTTACGCTGTCGGCCTTGGTCCAGAGTGCGACCTTGCCCGCGCCCACGATGGTGCGGTCGGTCGCGGTGAACAGTTGCTTGCCGTCGAACGTGATCGTGAATCGCTGGCCTTCCGCCCGCAGCCCGAGCTGGTGCCACTCGTTAGCTCTCACTTTGGTGTTCGCGCCTTCGAGTTCCTCGCGCCGGCCCTTGACCACCCGGTAGAAGCGGACGTTGTCCTCGAGCGCATTGGCACGCACCACATAGTAGTTGTCGGCGTCGATGAGTCGCACGGCGACGCCGCCGGCCTGATCGACCTTTCCGGCGACCGCCTTGAATCGAACCGTGACATCCACATTGCTGGCCGACACCGGTCGGTAGATCGCAAGCGGAAACCGGTAGTCGGTCCTGTCGGTGCTGGTCTGCTCGATGGCGAGCCCAGTGGCTGCCGATGCATCGGCGGCCACCGCCCATTGCCCCGGGCCGCCCTGGCCCGTGCGCGCAAATTCGAAGTCGGCGGGCGCCGCGCCTGGCGCCATTTTGTCGATGGCAATCATGATGGCACCTGTCTGGGCAAAGCCGGCCGGTCCTGCGCACGCGACGACGCAGGCGAGAACAATGGCGGCGAAGATGCGCCTGATCGATGCGAAATTGGGGGACAGTGACTCGAAGCCAGAAAACGGCTTCGAAGCCGGCAGCTCATATATGGTCGATGTGCCGGTGGTGGTGCCGCAGGACATGTCTCACCTCCGCAAGGGAGCGAGACAACTCTTGGCTGCGAGCAGCTGACCGGGCGGTTGCCGATAGCCCGGACACCGATGCATCTAGCACGGGAGACGTGCGTATTCAAGTTACAGCTGTAACAAAGGGTGCCGCGCCCAGCAACGAGCCACGGCCGACATCGCATCGCTAGCTTCGGAAAAAATCTTGCCGTCAATGACGATCAATAACGATAAGGCTCGATCTCCAGGAGCGGGAAGGCGCTGAAGACATGCGGCAGATTGGTCGGCGTCGCCGTGTGCAGATAGGATTTGTCGAGTTCGGCGAAAGATGTGACGCCAAGCAGCCCCAGGCATCTGATCACTTCGTCTTCGAGCAGTTCCAGCATCCGCACGATCCCGGCTTCGCCAGCAGCCGCAAGTGCCCAGCATTGCAGGCGGCCGATGCCGACCAGATCAGCTCCCGCTGCGATCGCCTTGACGATATCGGTGCCGCGGCAGAATGAGCCGTCGACCATGATTTTGGCGCGGCCGGCGACGGCGGCGGCGATTTCGGGCAGCACATGCATGGCGCCACGGCCGTGATCGAGCTGGCGTCCGCCGTGGTTCGACACATAGATCCACTCGACGCCGTGATCGAGCGCGATGAGCGCATCCTCCGCTGTGGCGATCCCCTTGATGACAAGGGGAATTTTATACTTGTCCTTGATCAGCCTGACAGTGCGCCAATCGAGCCCCTTCTGGAAGTCGCCGCCGGTGGCGCGCAGTCGGCTGGCGCGGACGTAACGTTTGGCGATATCGCGCTCGCGTCGGCTGTAATGCGCGGTGTCGACGGTCAGGCAGAACGCGGTGTATTTGTTGGCGATCGCTCGACTAACACAATCCTCGACGAAGGCATCGTCGCCGCGGACGTAGAGTTGAAACATGCGCAACGCGCCGGGCGCCGCCTCGGCGACTTTCTCAAGGCCCGGCTCGGACACCGAGCTCAGCATATGGGCGGCGCCGAACGTGCCGACGCCGCGCGCAACGGCCGCGGCCGCGCCAGGATCGAAGATCTCGAGCGCGCCGACCGGGGCGAGCATTACAGGCAGGCGCAATTTGCGGCCGAACACCTCGACGGACGCGTCGACCTTGGCGACATTGCGCAGCACCCGCGGCCGGAATGCAATCTCGTCGAGCGACATGCGGTTGCGGCGCATGGTGGTCTCGGTTTCGGCGGCGCCGACAATATAGTCCCAGGCGTTCTGGTTGAGGTTGGCGCGCGCTTTCCGTACGAACTCGTGAAGGTTCTGGAATTCCTCGCCGCTCGCGCCGAGCTCGGCGGCCACCCCCGGCCGGATACGGGTCGCTTCGTTCATAGTCTCCTCCCCAGGAATGCGTGAGTTCATTGCTTAGCCTTTCGCGTATCGCTTCCGGAGCTTCCACGCCATCGCAAAAATTGGTATGGCTGGTATCAGCGGGACCAAAACAAAAAGATCCCAGGCATCGAGGGAGGCATTGCCATGACAAAACTGGCGGTCTGGATTGCGGCGCTTGGCGTCAGCGCGTTGGGCGCGGCCGCGGCGGACGCGCAGAGCCTGGCCCTGACCAGCGCCGACATCAAAGAGGGCGCCACCATTGCCAACGAGCAGGTTTTCAATGGTTTTGGCTGTACCGGCGGCAACATTTCTCCAGCCCTGAGCTGGAGCGGAGCGCCTTCAGGCGCCAAGAGCTTCGCCGTCAGCATGTACGATCCGGACGCGCCGACCGGCAGCGGCTGGTGGCATTGGGTCGTGTTCAATATTCCGCCAGGCACGACCTCGTTGCCGAAGGGCGCCGGCGACCTGAAGAAGAAGCTGATGCCCAAGGGCGCGATCCAGAGCCGAACCGATTTCGGCGCCGGTGGCTATGGCGGCCCGTGCCCGCCGCCCGGCGACAAGCCGCATCGTTACCAGATCACGGTTTTTGCCGTTGATGTCGACAAGTTGCCGGACGCCAAGAACGATGCGGCCTCCGCCGCGCTGGTCGGCTTCGATCTGCATTCCCATGCTTTGGCGAAGGCGACATTGACCGGTCTCTATGGCCGCTGAGCGTTCGCCTGCTGGGCGCCGCGCCGCAGCGGCGGGCGTCAGATGTCGGCTTGCGCGGCGCCGGGCATGCCGCCCAAAATCAGCACCGCCAAAGATGGCGCGCTTCGTCCGCCGGCTCCCTATCGCGCAGCCAACGGCCGGCGGTCACCGGTCGGGATGAGGGACGCCCGATTCGAACGGGGCAGGCTACAAATTGGACATAAAACGAGCGATTTCGGGCTTTGCCGCTGTGGCGGAGCCCGTATATCGTCACAGCCGCGGACGAGATTGCCTGGCGTGACGCTGGGGATAACGGGATTTTTTCCGGGATAGGGGGCTATCCGGGGATACGATGTCCGACGGCGCACGAGGAAATGCTGGATGTCCGAGACGTTGCTGTTTTCACCGCTGACCATCCGGGGCGTCGCGTTGCGCAACCGCGTCGTGGTGCCGCCGATGCATCAGTATTCCGCGGTGAAGGGTTTTCCGACCGACTGGCATCTGATGAATGCCGGTAAGTTCGCCGCAGGCGGCGCGGGCCTCGTCGTCGTCGAATCCACCAAGGTCGAGCGGCGCGGCTGCGGCACGGTGGGCGATCTCGGAATTTGGGACGATAAGTTCGTCGAGCCGCTCGGACGCCTGGTCAAATTCATCAAGCAGCAGAACTCGGTTGCAGGAATCCAGCTCGGCCATTCCGGCCGCAAGGCGCGCGCCACCCGTCCCTGGGAAGGCGACCGGCCTTTGCAGCGAACGCCTGAGATAGACGACTGGGATGCATGGACCCCGGTGGCGCCGAGCGCGATCGCGCACAGCGAAAAATGGCCGGTGCCGCGCCCACTCGAGCGCCGCGAAGTGAAAGACCTCGTGCAGGCCTGGGGCGATGCGGCGCGGCGCGCCCATGAAGCGGGTTTTGATGTGCTGGAGCTTCATGGCGCGCACGGCTATCTCGTGCACGAATTTTTGTCGGAGAGATCCAATCAACGCAGCGACGAATATGGCGGCTCCGAAACCAACCGCATCCGCTTTATTACCGAAGTGACCGAAGCGGTACGCATGCACTGGCCCGACCATAAGCCGCTATTCGTCCGGCTGTCGGTAGAAGACAACGCCGGATGGGGACCGGAACAGAGTGCACGGCTGGCCGTAATCCTCAAGACAAAGGGCGTCGACGTCATCGACTGTTCATCGGGCGGCATCACAGACGTGGCGCCGATCCTCGGCAAGGAAATCAAGTACAGCTACCAGGTGCCACTGTCGGATTATGTGAAGCGCCACGCCGATATTATGACGATGGCGGTCGGTCTGATCATCCATGGCGACCAGGCCGAGCAGATCCTGCGCAACAAGCAGGCCGATCTGATCGCGGTCGGCCGCGAGAGCCTCAACAATCCGAACTGGCCGATGGACGCCGCGCTGAAACTGGGCGTTGAGGGACCGTTCCGCAACGTCCCCCCGCAATTCGGCTATTGGCTCGGCGCCCGCGCCAAGCGCGGTTTCGGCACTCAGCCCTCGACATGGCAAAACGGCCTGCAAAACGGCCCCGATGACATCCGAAAGGCGTTGTGAGTTTATTGACCGAGTTCAGCAACAGGCAAGACCACCGACCCAAGTTTACCCGACCCAAATCTATCTGACCCAAATTTATCTGAGCCAAGTCTATCTGAGCCAAGTCTATCTGACCCAAGTCTTATCCAATCCAAATCTACCCAACCCATGCCGGGCGGCAACTGACAGCAAGAAGGTTCGCGAACAATGCGCAAGAACTGCCTCTTTCTCCTCGGCGCGGCAACAGGTGCGTGCCTAACCCTTCTGGTCAGTGGGCCTCAGGGCGCGCAATTGGTGGCGGCGGCCAAGGCCGCCACCAGGCCCGACACCTATTCGCAGCTCAATCTGTTTGGCGAGGTGTTCGAGCGGATAAGAACGAACTATGTTGAAAAGCCCGACGACGCCAAACTGATCGAGGCGTCGATCAATGGCATGGTCACCTCCCTCGATCCCCACTCGCGGTACATGAACGAGAGGGCCTGGGGGGACATGCAGGAGACAACCAGCGGCGAGTTCGGCGGGCTCGGTATTGAAGTGACGATGGAGGACGGCTTCGTCAAGGTGATTGCGCCAATGGACGATACGCCGGCTGCGAGGGCCGGCATCATGTCAGGCGACCTCATCACCCACATCAATGACGAAGCGGTGCAAGGCCTCAGCCTGGAGCAGGCTATCGGCAAGATGAAGGGGCCGATCAACACGAAGACTCGACTGAAAATCATGCGCAAGGGCGCGGAGACGCCCATCGACGTTTCGATTGTGCGCGAAATCATTCGCGTGCGCCCGGTCAGCTACCATGCTGAAGGGGGCGATATCGGCTATGTCAGGATCGCCACATTCAACGAACAGACAACCGACGGATTGAAAAAGGCGATCGCCGACATATCGAAAAAGATTCCGGCTGAAAAGTTGGCTGGCTACGTGATCGACTTGCGCAACAACCCCGGCGGATTGCTCGATCAGGCGGTCTCGGTGTCGGGCACGTTTATGTCGCGAGGCGAAATTGTCTCGACACGGGGCCGCACCGCGGAGGAGACCCAGCGTTTCAGCGCGCGAACCGGTGATCTCATCAAGGGCAAGCCGCTTGTGGTATTGATCAACGGCGGATCGGCATCCGCTTCGGAGATTGTGGCCGGTGCATTGCACGACCACAAGCGCGCGACATTGATCGGGACCCGCTCGTTCGGCAAGGGCTCTGTACAGACGATCATCCCGCTCGGCGCTCACAACGGTGCATTGGCACTCACCACGGCGCGCTATTTTACGCCCTCCGGCCATTCGATCCAGGCGCAGGGCATCACCCCCGACATCGAAGTATTGCAGGATGTTCCTGATGAGTTGAAGGCCCGCTTTGAGATCAAGGGCGAGGCGTCCATGCGCGGCCATCTCTCGGCCGAAGGCGCCGAGCAGTCGGGCTCGCAATCCTACGTCCCGCCCGCGGAGAAGGACGACAAGGCGCTAGCCGCGGCCTACAAGCTGCTGCGCGGCGTCACGGTCAATGCGGGCGTGCCGTCATCGCCCAAGGCAGCAGTTCCGAACTAGCGCGTGAATTCTAGACCCAGGCGTTGGCGAACTTTGGGGCCGCATACGGACTCAAATTGGACATCGCGCGAGGTCCGAAAAGCGCGAACGGCGGAAGTCCGCAGGCGCTTGCCCGGGGCAAAATAATCCTGTTCACTGTAAGAATTGGTAATCGGTATTTCGTCAGCCCCGATGCTGGATAAAGATTGCAGTTGGAAATACAGACAGTCGCAGCAATAGAAGAAGCAAGGCAATCGCGTTCATCTCGTTTTTGGCCGAACTGAGTTCAAGTAATTATTTAATGTCCGCAACCACATATTGTGCATGCTGGAGGTCACACCAGCGTGGTGCGGGAGGGAGGACATCAGATGTCACGTTCGATAGGGAAGCATGCCATCGTCGTTGGCGCGGGCATGGGCGGCTTGGCGGCAGCTAAGGCGCTCTCCGCCCATTTTGACCACGTTACTGTGCTTGAGCGGGACAGCTTGTCGTCAGATGCAGAACCGCGGCGCGGTACTCCGCAGGCCCGGCATCTTCATGGGCTCCTCACCGGCGGCCTGAACGCACTGACTGAACTTCTCCCAGGCCTTGAGAATGACCTTGAACGCGCAGGCGCGGTCAGATTGCGATCCGAAGACTTGCGTTCGGAGCGCCCTGGCTTCGACCCATTTCCACAACGTGATCTCGGTTTGGGCTGGTGGTCTGTTTCGCGCCCGTTGCTTGAATTCGAAACGCGGCGCCATATCGAACGACAGAAGAATATTGAACTTCTTGGAAATCGCCGCGTAATGGAATTCGTCGCTTTGCCTGACGGCTCTGCGGTTACCGCCGTCCGCTGCGAAACGTCGGATGGTCAGATCGAGACGCTCGCGGCGAACCTCGTCGTAGATGCGTCCGGTCGCGGAACGTTGACGCAAACATTGCTTGAGAAATTTGACCTTCCAAAACCTGAAGTGACTGAAATCGGGATCGACATAGCTTATTCCACCGCCGTTTTCGAACGACCAGCGGACGCGCCCTCGACTTGGAAAACCGTGATGACTTTTCCGGCTGCACCTGACAGCAGTCGTGGTGCGCTGCTTGCTCCGATAGAAAATAACCAATGGATTGTCAGCGTCGGCGGCAATCACGGCGACGCACCTCCTGGCGATATGGATGGATACCTCGGATTCGTCAAAGGACTGCGCACGCCAACCATTTACGACGCCATCAAAAACGCAAAGCGCGTCGGGGAGATCGCTCGGTTCTTATTGCCTTGCAGTAGGCGGCGGCACTTCGAGACAGTTCAACGATTTCCACGCGGTTTGCTAGCTATCGGTGATGCGATTTGTCGCTTCAATCCGGTATTTGGTCAGGGCATGAGCGTGGCTGCGCAGGAAGCAGTTATCCTCCATCGTCTCCTCCTCGCTAGAACCGGAGACCTCGACCCCTTGAATAAGTTGGCAGACGCTTTTTTTGTGGCGATCCAGGAAGTGCTCGAAACGCCATGGGGTGTGGCGATGAACGACTTTGTATTCCCAAAAACGCGAGGACAACGCCCGGCTGATTTTGAGCAGAGGATTCAGTACGGCATTGCTCTGTTTCGCTTAGCCGCGGAGGACGCTTCTGTTCATAAGCTCATGATAGAGGTTAACCACCTGCTCAAGCCACGCAGTGCGCTACGCGAGCCTAAAATTGCTGAGCGCGTGATCAAGCTGATGGGGGCGTTACCCGCGTGAAGTTGAAGGGATTCTAAGGATCATATTACTGCGCGGGAGCATTGGAGCCGCAATATATCGCGGCCAATCGGAAACACAGCGCGCAGCTCGCTGTTGGCAGAGGTAATCCTGCGATCTGTCGGCTAAGGACCACTCGCGTCGGTTTGACGTGTCCGTATCACCTCCGCTTTTGCCTCGTAGCAGCCGTTAGCGGAGGTCGCGGCGCTTCGCGTTTGTACCAATAGCGGACGGACATGTTGTCGCAATTCCGGCAGACGCCTAAATTTTCGGATAATTCACAACCCGGTCTTCGATTGACCCGCTCGGCCCCGAGGCTTCACCGACGGCGTGCAGCACGAACGGTTCGGGCGCACGCCCAGGTCCGCCGACCGGAACCAATGTCTTGCGATTTGCCCGCTTTGGCCGTGGCACAGCCTGGTTCTCGGAGGAACGAAACAACGCGTATTCGCGGCCGAATAGCCAGCACGAAATCTGAAAGACGCCGTGGGTGATGAACAATGCGGCGAGCACATCGATCGAATAGTGATAGTGGCCGAGCAGCACGATCGAACCGAAGAACGCGGTCAGCGCGAGATAGAGCATCCGCCATTGCGGGATGTGCCAGAAGGCAAGCGCCGCGAGGAACGGCAGACCGGTGTGGCCGGAAAAGAATAAGTCGCTGCCGAAAAAAATCGAGTTGAAGAACGGTGCGGGCGCGTGCGGATCGATCGGCGACGGTGCCATGTGGGTGAGCGCCACGAACACGGCGCGGACNAGCAGGAACAGCGCCATGGCCTTGAGCGCGAATGGCAACCGGTTCGGCCGCCCGGCCAGCAGGCTCGCCGTAATAGCGAAGGCNGTGAACGTACCGTAGATGAACAGAAAGCGCACGTTGAAGGGCCCAACGCGGCTCAGCACAAGATCGGTGACGTAGTTGCTGGCGTGGACCGTAGCATAGGCGACCGCGGCGAAGATCGCGATGCTGCTGGCGGCGAGGAAAACGGCGCCCTCGCATACAGAGCGCACATAGGCGCGATTACCAAACAGCGTGCGGTAAAGCCGTATGGTGTCTTCCATTGCCCCTGCTACTCCGTTCGCGAAAATCCAATTGCTATTACGGCTGGCACCCCAATTGCCCCGGCGAACCCATCGACGATAGGTGGAGCAGTCTTCACCGCTTGGGTTGCCGGGAGATCGTTGTATGGGGAACCTCGTTGCGACGAGAACTTCGGCACCACTGTAATCCGAAGCGAAGTATCTGCATGTGAAGTACGCCACACCTCGTCGTTCGTCGGATGCCTCCCTATAGAATGCGGCTAGGTCCGCTTTGGGATTTTTAGCGTCGATTGCGGCAGGTCCGCAGCATGTCCGGTCAGGAGGTAATCTCGGAAATGCCGGTTCTTTGTTGACCGTGTCACGCGGGATTTGAAATCTGACGGCGCTTTCGGCTCCGGTTCAGGTCCGCGGCCGCTGATCCTTCGCGATCGAGCAACTGCCTGATCGCCGCAGCTGGCTTTGCCGGGCTGAACAGGTAGCCCTGCATTTCGGCGCAGCCGAGCGCGCGAAGCAGGTCCCGCTGTTGTTGCGTCTCAACGCCTTCCGCGGTCGTCGTCATGTGACGTGCCGCGGCGATGTTGACGACGGCCTGCACGATGCAGGATGACCCGTCCGGCTCACTGATATCGTTGACGAAGCAGCGGTCGATCTTGATCTTGTCGAAAGGAAAGCGCTGCAGATAGCTCAGCGAGGAATAGCCGGTGCCGAAGTCATCCAGCGCGATTCTCACCCCGATGGCGCGAAGCTGATGCAGAATGGCGAGGGCGGCTTCGTCATCGCGAATCAACACTGCCTCGGTTATCTCCAGCTCCAGCCTGTTCGCGGCAAGGCCGGACGCCGCTAGCGCTGCAACGACCTTCAACGCCAAGGTGCCGCTCTTGAATTGCACCGGCGAAACGTTGACCGCGAGCTTGATATCGTCAGGCCATGTCGCGGCTTCCGCGCAGGCCGTCGTCAGGACCCATTCGCCGAGCTGATTGATGAGACCGGTCTCTTCCGCAATGGGAATGAACTCGGCGGGCGAGATCATGCCGCGTTCAGCATGTCGCCAGCGCAGCAAAGCTTCGCAGCCGGTGATTTTGCTATCCCGAAGACTGACGCAGGGCTGGTAGTGAACCTCCAACGCGCCGTCTGATATCGCCTGGCGCAGATCCATTTCCAATATGCGGCGTGCTTTTACCTGCGTGTCCATCTCTGGTTCGAAGAAGCGATAAGTCCGGCGTCCGGCGGATTTGGCGGCGTACATCGCCATATCCGCATTCTTCAGGATTTGATCGAGATCGGCGCCGTGTTGCGGAGCCAGCGCAATACCGATGCTGGCGTCGGTCGTTACCTGATGTCCGAGACACTCGTAGGGCTCCCGGATCGCATCGAGGACTCGCGTCACCAGATCGCTGACCCCATCGGGGGTCTTAACCGCGGTTTGGACGATGGCGAACTCGTCGCCACCCAGGCGTGCGACGAAGTCGGTAGCGCTGACGCAGCGGCCAAGGCTCACAGCCACGGATTTTAGCAACTCGTCGCCGATCAGATGTCCGAGCGTATCGTTGACAGTCTTGAACTCGTCGATATCGATGTAGAGCACTGCCAATTGCTCGCCGGGAGCCATGCGGGCCAGTTCCCGTTTCAGCCGGTCGTGGAACAGCGCCCGGTTCGGCAAGTCGGTCAGCTCATCGTAATGCGCAAGGTGCGTGATCCGCTCCTCAGCGCGTCTGCGCTCGGTGATATCCTCCAGGGTTGTGACCCATCCACCATGTGGCAGCGGTCGATATGATACCTGGATCGAGCGTCCATCCGCGGCGTCTAAAATCGTTTGGAAGATCTTTCCCAGCCTCAATTTGCGAAACATAGTTGAGCAATATTCATCCGCATCACCTGTGAAAGATCCAATTTCCTTGCGATGATTCAGGAGGTCGTGCATGGTGCAGCCAGGCTTCACCACCTCGGTGGATACGCCGAACATCTCGATATAGCGCTGGTTGGCGACGACAAGCCGGTGCGATGAGTCAAACATCAGCAGGCCTTGCGTCATATTGTTGATCGCGGTGTCGAGGCGCTGCTTTTCCAGTTGATGCTGCTGCGACAACCTGCGAACCACGAGAAACAGCATGACGGCGATCACGAGCACCGAAAGTCCGGCCACCGCGATCAGAAACCGGGTTTGCTCTCGCCAATCGGCCAGCGCCGCCGCGACCGTTGTGGTGGCAATTACCGAAATCGGAAAATGGCTCAAGGTGCGGGCCGAGGCCAGTCGCTCCTTACCGTCGATCGGGCTGGTTAAGCGTATCGTCCCCTGGTCTGATTTCGACAAAACCTGCTGATGGACCGGACCGGCCATAAAATTCTGCCCGATCATCGCTTCGACGTGCGGATAACGTGCCAGCAGGGTACCGTCACGATGGTACATTGAAATCGCCGCGTCGTCTCCAAGCGCCAGGCTCGCGAAGAATTTTTCGAAGTTGGCCGGCTCGATACCTCTTCCGATGGCACCGAGGAATTCACCGTTGGGCCCGGTCATCTTGTGGGCGATCACTGTTGTCCAGACGCCGGTGACTCGGCTGTACACCGGCTCGATCAACATGTCAGGTGATTGCGGGTCAGACTTGAACGCTTTGAAATACGACCGATCCCCGACGCGGACCGTCGGTACGGGCCATATTGAGGATGCGTTGATCAGCACCCCGTCCGCATCGAAAATGTTGATGCCGCCGACATATGACAACGCGCTCAGCTTGGCTTTGAGCATCAGATGGATATCCTGGCCGGACATCCGACGCCTGTAGGCCTCGCTCGATGCGATACCGCTCGATCGCATATATGCAATGAGGTCCTTTTGAACGACCTCGAAGTCTTCGAGCTGTTGATCGAAATGGCGAGCCAGCAACAGCACGGTGTTTTCCAGCTCGCGTTCGCTCGAGTTCAGCGCGCGCTCGCGAAAATTATCGGCCATGATGGTCGCACCGATCGTGACCGCCGCAATCAGGAATGCGCCGCTAAAGATCAGCCAGCGGATCGGGCCGCCGCGCACGGAATGTCTGATGAAGGAGGCGGTCCTGTTTGCCGTCATTGGTCTTGATCGCTGCCAGGCCTGAATACCGGAAGCAGTTTCTCGCGCTCCCGACCCGCAACAGTGGTACTGCGCCGAGATGGAGGCAGCGTTAGGAATTTGAGTTAATGAAAGATTAAGTGGTGCGCTGCCTCCACCTTGCAACGTGTGGTCTACCTACGTGCGCGGGCTTGTTTCGCGTGCGGGAACGGCAGCCTTCGATGTTGCCGCGACGATGATTGCGGCGAGGATGTTGGCGCCGGCGCTGGCCAGAATCGGCAGCGTATAACTGTGGCTGAGGTCGAAGGCGAAGCCCGCGGCGCTGGGGCCGATCAGGGTGCCGAACGCCACGCTGGTGTAGAGGATGCCGATAATGCCGCTGACATTGCGGCCGCCGAAAAGGTCCATCACCACGGCCGGAAGCACCGCGACCCATCCGCCGTAGAACACGCCGTAGACAAACGCGAAGGCGGCCAGCGACCAGACGCTCGCCGAGATCACCCAAACCGCCAGCGCGAGCGCCATGCCGATGAACATCAGCAGCAGCGAAAGTTGGCGGCCGATCCGGTCGGCGAGCCCGCCGAGGAAGAAGCGTCCCGCGGTCGAGCCGACGCCGATCACGCCCAACAGCAGCACGGCCGTCGAAGGTGCAACGCCGTGATCCCCTGCATAGGGCACGAGATGAACGAACGGCACGAATACTCCGAACGAGCAAATCAGGCAGGCGGCGTACAGACTGATGAAACGGCGCGACCGGATCGCCTCGCTCACGGAAGCGCCTTGCGGCCGCGCCGCTTGCGGGCCCGATTTCGGCGGATCGCCGTCGGGGCCGAGGCCGCGGTCGCGCGGATCGTTCTCGATCAATAGCGCCAGTCCTCCGCCCACCACGGCTGCGAGAGCGCCGAGCGCGAGATAGGCGCCGCGCCATCCCAAGGTCTCGATGAAGAGCGAAGCCAGCGGCGGCATCACCAGCGTGCCGACGCCTATGCCGCTGACGGCAAGCCCGGAGGCAAAGCCGCGGCGCCGCACGAACCAGCGTTGCACCGCGCCGATGGCGGGAACATAGGCGCAGCCGACGCCAAGTCCGACACCCAATCCGTAAGCGATGTAGACCTCGGACAAACTGCGTGCCGCACTTGCGGCCGAAAGGCCAAGGCCGGTCAGGATCATGCCGGCGACGGCGAGGCGGCGGGAGCCGAAGCGATCGGCGAGGGGGCCGCTGACGATCCCGAGGCCGAAGTAAAGAAAGCCGGCGAGCGAGAACACCAGCGACACCGAGCCGCGTGAGGCGCCGAAATCCCGCTGCAGCTGCTCGACGAAGGCTGAGAACGTATAGGCGCAGCCGAAGCCGACGAAGGTCACGGCGAACGCGGCTGACACGACGAACCAGCCGTAGAAGATGCGGGGGTTGGGCAATGCTGCCTTGCTGCTCATGACGGCCTCGGTCTGAAAATGAGGGCTGGGCGTTGACACCAGTAAAGATTTTATACTCGTGTCTCTTGCCGTCAACCGGTAAATGTGCTTTACTGGTGTTGAAATGTCGAAACAGTCCAGAAAGTTTGCGGTTCCGGACCAGTTGGCGAATCTCTATGATTTCGCCAATTCGCTCGATGTCAGGCATTTCACACATCATGGCGTGCTGCATGTGCAGAGCGATGAACTCGCAAGTCCGCGCGAGCTTGCTGCGTGGATGGCGCGGCGCGGGTTATTATTCACCAGCGCCAAGATCACCCCTGCGATGTTCGAGATGGCGCTGCAGCTGCGCGCCGGCGTGCGCGACTATTTGAAATGCGATCCGGTTGAACGCCGCAAGAACAAGGATGCCATTCGATCCCTGAACAAGGCGATCAGGCTGTTCCCGCTGGTGCCGGAAGCGCGGAATGACGGTGTCATGGCGCTGCGGGCCGCGCGCGACGATGCCCTGGCCGGGCTGTCATCTGTCGTCGCCGAATTGTATGACGGTTCGCTCAGGGGCACCCTCGATCGCCTGAAAATGTGCGCCGCCGAAGAGTGCCGCCGCGTGTTCTTCGATCGGTCGAAGCCGGCGACGCGGCGATGGTGCATGTCAACGCTGTGCGGGAACCGGACCAAGACCCGAACCTATCGCGAGCGCCAACGCGGGGCCGGCTGAGTTTCGAAGCACGGGGTTCAACGCCAGGTTCACTTCGGTCATCAGTGGCTGAAACGGCCGCTTCCACGACCTAAGAAAAAAGGCGACCGCATGGGCCGCCTTTTTCGCTGATTGCAATCGCAGCATTTCGTCGTCGCTAGCGCGTCCGTATCGCAGAGGAATCGGAGCGATGCGTCCGCGACCGCTTCCCGGCAACGCCGACGGTTTCGCCGCTTGACCACATCCCGTCATTCTGAGCGGCTCGGCGGTGGTAATTGGGGTCGGTGTAGGGATTGCCTGGCCCCTTATTTTGGCAGTTCGCGTTGGGGTAGAAGAAAGCGCAATAACCGGGCTCGGAGATCACCTGCTGTGCCCGCACCGGCGTTGCGACCGCGGCCGACAGAATGGCCACCGCGCCCAAAAGCTTGAAGGTCGACATGGCGTTTCTCCGCTTTAGTTAATTCATGCGCCGAGCGCACGA
>JGI12053J15887_10000483_pt1 | contig 16226 bp, 13 predicted proteins | sample MedBloCAOM1_O3_FD_15887 | JGI IMG/M metagenome (IMG submission 15887)
AGCGAAATGGTAAGACGGTTCCTCATCGTGTCCTCGAGTAAATTGTCGATACGATTCAACAATCGGACAGAAGGGATGTTCCGACATTTTTCCGGCGGTTCCATATGCGGACCCTGCCATCTCCGCCGCAAGCCGGTTCCAGGCGATCGTGCGGCCCTTCGGCCACGGCGGGAGATTTGCCGTTGCGGGCGGGGGCGCGGCCACCCCTTCCCCCGCCGCCTGAAACCGTCAAAAAACAGAGTGCGCCAATCGGCGCTCTTTGCTTGCCTCCGGTTGCGTCGAGGTCTTTCCGATTTCGTGGCTTGCCATCATCTCCAGCGCCTTCACCATCGCAGAATGGTCCCACGCCTTGCCGCCATGCGCCGCGCACGAATTGAACAATTGCTGGGCCACGGCCGTGTTGGGCAACGACAGGCCAAGCGCTCGCGCACTCTCCAGCGCCAGGTTGAGATCTTTCTGGTGCAGTTCGATGCGGAAACCAGGATCGAAGTTCCGCTTCACCATGCGTTCGCCGTGCACCTCAAGGATACGCGAGGATGCGAAGCCGCCCATCAGCGCCTGCCGCACCAGTGCAGGATCAGCCCCGGCCTTCGACGCAAACAACAGCGCTTCTCCGACCGCCTCGATCGTCAGCGCGACGATGATCTGGTTGGCGACTTTGGTCGTCTGGCCGTCGCCGCTTCCGCCGACAAGCGTTACGTTCTTGCCCATTTTTTCGAACAGCGGCTTCATGGCATTGAACGCCCGCTCCGGCCCGCCAACCATGATCGTAAGGCTTGCGGCCTTTGCACCAACCTCGCCACCGGAAACGGGGGCATCGAGATAATCGGCGCCGAGCGCGTTGACCTTTTTCGCAAATTCTTTCGTCGCCAGTGGCGAGATCGAACTCATGTCGACGACGATCTTGCCTTTTGAGAGTCCTTCCGCAACGCCGTTCGCGCCGAACAGAACCGCTTCCACATGCGGCGTATCCGGCACCATGATGATTACGGCGTCGGCTTCTTCCGCAACCTCCTTGCCGGATTTGCAGACGATGCCGCCTGCGGCAACGAGCTCTGGCGCAACGGGCCCGACATCGTGAAGAAAAAGGCGATGTCCCGCGGCCTGAAGATGGCCAGCCATCGGACGTCCCATGGTTCCGAGGCCAATGAAGCCAACATCAATCATTTTGATCTTCCTTATCCGTGCTCGACTATGCGTCGACCGTTTGGGTCTCGTACCATCCGAGGCCTTCGACAGTGGTTGTCTTCGGTTTGTATTCGCAGCCAATCCAGCCGCGATATCCGATCTCGTCGAGAAATCGAAACAGGAAGGGATAGTTGATCTCTCCAGTGCCAGGTTCGTTGCGGCCAGGGTTATCGGCCAGCTGGACATGAGCGATACGAGCAAGGTGCTTTCGCAACGTTGGCGCGATATCACCTTCCATCACCTGCATGTGGTAGATGTCATATTGAACGAAGAGATTATCGGATTTGACGTCGGAAATGATCTGAATGGCTTGCTCCGTCCTGTTCAAAAAGAAACCCGGAATATCGCGCGTGTTTATGGGCTCGATCAGCAGGCGAATACGTTCCCGCGCAAGCGCGTCTGCAGCGAACCGCAGATTCTTCAGAAGCACCTCATTTAACTCGAACACGTCTGCACCGGCCGGCGCGACACCGGCGAGACAATTCACCTGACGGCAATCGAGAGCTTTTGCGTAATCGATGGCGCGAAGGACGCCATCGCGAAATTCATCTACCCGATCCGGCAAGATAGCGATTCCCCGCTCGCCGGCCGCCCAATTGCCCGCAGGGAGGTTGTGCAATACTTGCGTAAGTCCATACTGTTGCAAATGCTCGCGCAGCACCGCCTTTTCGAAATCGTAAGGAAACAGATATTCCACGCCGCTGAAGCCGGCAGCCTTGGCCGCGGCGAAGCGATCAAGGAACGGTAGCTCTCCGAAGAGCATTGTGAGATTGGCCGCAAATTTTGGCATGATCGAATGTCCTCGCATTGTTCGACGAACGGTGTCACAGCCGGAGCGCAACTGCTGCCTTAGGCCGGCTGAAGCTCGCCTGGCGGCGTCGCATGCAGGCTCGTGGGTTCATCGTCGACAGGCAAATCGAGGATCTCCTCGAATTCGACGATGTTGTCGATCTCGGTACCCATCGCGATGTTGGTAACTCGCTCGAGAATGAATTCGACCACCACCGGTACGCTGTATTGCGCCATCAACTCGCGCGCGGTCGTGAACGCGGCCTGGGCGTCTTTCGGGTCGGTGACGCGGATCGCCTTGCAGCCGAGACCTTCGGCGACCGCGACATGATCGACGCCATAGACTCCAAGTTCGGGCGCGTTGATATTTTCGAACGAGAGCTGCACGTGATAATCCATGTCGAACCCGCGCTGCGCCTGGCGGATCAATCCGAGGTACGAGTTGTTCACGACGACGTGGATATATGGCAGCTTGAATTGGGCGCCGACTGCAAGCTCTTCGATCAGGAACTGAAAATCGTAATCGCCTGAGAGCGCGACGATCTCACGATGAGGATCGGCGGCGCGCACGCCGAGCGCCGCGGGAAGCGTCCAGCCCAGGGGACCGGCCTGTCCGGCATTGATCCAGTTACGCGGACGGTAGACGCCGAGGAATTGCGCGCCGGCGATCTGCGACAACCCGATGACGCTGACATAGCAGGTATCGCGCCCGAACGCCTTGCTCATCTCCTCATAGACGCGCTGCGGCTTGATCGGCACGTTGTCGAAATGACTCTTGCGCAGCATCGAGCGTTTGCGATCCTGGCACGCCGCCGGCCACGCCTGGCGCTGCTTCAGTCTGCCGGATTTCCGCCGTTCCTTCGCAACCATGACGAATAATTCAAGTGCGGCCTTGGCGTCGGACACGATGCCGAGATCGGGATTGAAGACGCGCCCGATCTGGGTCGGCTCGATATCGACATGCACGAAGGTACGGCCCTTGGTGTAGGTCTCGATCGAGCCAGTGTGCCTGTTGGCCCAGCGGTTGCCGATACCAAGCACGAAGTCGGATTCCAGCATGGTCGCATTGCCGTAGCGATGGCTGGTCTGCAGCCCGACCATTCCCACCATTAGAAGGTGATCATCCGGGATTGCGCCCCAGCCCATCAGCGTCGGTACTACCGGAACGTTGACGATCTCGGCGAACGCCACGAGAAGCTCGGATGCATCGGCATTGATGACGCCGCCGCCCGCCACGATCAGCGGACGCTCGGCGGCATTGAGCATGTCGAGCGCCTTCTCGATCTGCTTGCGCGTTGCGGCCGGTTTGTAGGCGGGCAACGGCTCATAGGTTTCGTCGTCGAATTCGATCTCCGCAAGTTGCACGTCGAGCGGCAGATCGATCAGCACCGGACCGGGACGTCCCGAACGCATGATGTGGAACGCCTGACTGAATACGCGTGGCACCAGTGCCGGTTCGCGCACGGTCACCGCCCACTTCGTCACCGGCTTGGCGATCGACTCGATATCGATGGCCTGAAAGTCTTCCTTGTATAGGCGTGCGCGGGGTGCCTGCCCGGTGATGCAAAGGATCGGAATCGAATCTGCGATCGCCGAATAAAGACCCGTGATCATGTCGGTGCCGGCCGGGCCTGATGTGCCGATGCAGACGCCGATGTTGCCTGCCTTGGCGCGGGTGTAGCCCTCGGCCATGTGCGATGCGCCCTCGACGTGACGCGCCAAAATATGGTTGATCGACCCGCGCTTCTTCAGGGCTGAATACAGCGGATTGATNGCGGCGCCGGGAACACCGAACGCGCAAACAACGCCTTCCTNTTCCAGAATACGCACGGCAGCATCGATTGCTCGCATCTTCGCCATTTTNNAGCCCGTTCATTTGTGTTGGCTCTGGGCGATGATCACGCGACCGACGCTCGATCACAACGAGATCGATTTTNTTTCCCGCGGTGCGGCATACCGCCGGAATTCCCACGTTTGTTCAGGTGATTAGCGGGAAGAAAAAGTGGAATTAGCAGGCGCGTTGCGAATCCGCGCTTGGCTTAGCTTTGATCAGCCGCAACAGGCATGACGCCCCCGAGCGCAACGGTCAGCTCGGCTGCAACCTCACGCACGGTTCTGCCAAGGGCGGGCAACCGGTCGTCGGTCACGCGGCTGGTCATGCCAGACACGGAAATCGCCGCAAGCGGTTCGCCGCAATCGTTGTAGACCACGGCGGCGACGCACCGCAGTCCCATACGTGCCTCCTCATCGTCGACGGCATAACCCTGTCGCCGGATCGCCTGAAGTTCCCTAAACAGTTCGCCGGGCCGCACGATCGACTTTTCCGTGAGTCGCGGCATGCCCTGGCGGCAGATGATCGCATTGACGTCTTCGTCGGAATACGTGGCGAGCACGGCCTTGCCGACACCCGACGCCACCATGGCGACGCGGCCGCCAACCTTGGTGAGCGAACGCATGATTTCGCGGCTTTCCATGCGGGTCAGGACGATGATGGATTCATCGTCGACGACCGCAAGATTTGCTGTTTCCCGGGTCTGGTCGCGCAACTTGCGCAAATATGGCATGGCCTGCGCCGTGAAGTTGCGGCGGCGGGCGAAAGTGGCCCCCACGGCGAAACTCTGCGCGCCGACATGCCACTTCGATTCATAGCGATCGAATTGGACAAAGCGGCGCTTTTCCAGTGTCGCCAGCAAGCGATGGACGGTCGAGGTCGACAGGCCGGTGCGGACGGCAAGATCGCTTAGCCGATACCCCTCGTCATCCTCGGCAAGCGTTTCGATAATCACGAGAGCGCGGTCTACGGACTGCACGGCGCCGTCCCTGGGATCGGGGTCGTTATCCGCGTTGGATTTCGGCTCGATGAGCCTGCGCCGGATCACGTTTCTCTTCATCGCGACCTGCATTCATCCGAAAGTGTGAAGACGTGCTCGCTGCTCGATTTCAGAATTCCGCTTTGCTTTACATTGCCTCGGGTAAATGCCGCTCCGGACCGTCCGGAGCGGCGTCCATCGTTCAGCGGTTACAGCAGGCCCGCGCCACGCGCCCACTTGTATTTGGCCCCGAGCACCTCGACCGGCAATTCTGTCGAGTAGGCATAGGCCGGGATGCCGTTCTGGTAGAGATACTCGGCGGCCTCCTCTACCTCGACGTCGCCGGCGAGCGAGGCGACCATCGGCTTCACGAAGCCCTTGGCCTCCATCTCCTTCTTCACCTCGACCATGTTGCGGGCGAACACCATCGGCGGGGTAACGATGGTGTGCCAGTAACCGAGGATCAGCGAATGGATGCGCTCATCGGATAGACCGAGCTTGACGGTGTTCACGTAGGTGATCGGCGGTTCGCCACCGGTGATGTCGACCGGGTTGCCGGCGGCGCCGAACGGCGGAATGAACTTGCGGAACGCCGCGTCGAGGTCCGGCGGCATCGTCATCAATGACAGACCGTTGTCGATTACCGAATCCGACAACAGCACGCCCGAGCCGCCCGCGCCGGTGATGATCAGCACATTCTCGCCCTTTGGCGTCGGCAGCACAGGCATGCCGCGCGCGAACTCGAGCAATTGCCGCAGCGAGCGGGCGCGGATCACGCCGGACTGTTTGAACACGTCCTCGTAGATCTTGTCGTTACCGGCGAGCGCGCCGGTGTGCGAAGAAGCAGCCTTGGCACCAGCAGATGTGCGGCCCGCCTTCAGCACCACCACCGGCTTCTTCTTGGAGACGCGCTTTGCGGCTTCCGCGAAGGCGCGACCGTCTTTCAGATCCTCGCAGTGCTGCGCGATGATCGTCGTATTCGGGTCCTGCTCGAAGAAGGCCAACAGATCGTCCTCGTCGATATCAGACTTGTTGCCGAGGCCGACGATCGCGGAGACGCCCATCTTGGCGGAGCGCGAGAAGCCGATAATCGCCATGCCGATGCCGCCGGATTGCGACGACAGTGCTGCGTGGCCCTTGACGTCGTACGCGGTGCAGAACGTGGCGCAGAGATTGGCGGGGGTATAGTAGAAGCCGTAGATATTCGGCCCCATCAGGCGGACGTTGTACTTGTTGCCGATTTCGACGATTTCAGCCTGCAATTCAGGCGCACCCGCTTCGGCAAAGCCCGACGGAATGAGAACGGCGCCAGGAATTTTCTTCTCGCCGCATTCAATGAGCGCCCCGGCGACCAACTTCGCCGGGATCGCGAACACCGCGGTGTCGATCACGCCCGGCACATCCTTGACGCTCTTGTAGGCTTTGTAGCCCAGAATGTCGGCGGCCTTCGGATGGATCGGATAGATCTCGCCCTTGTAGCCGCCGTTGATCAGATTTTTCATCACCGAGTTGCCGATCTTGCCGTCTTCGGCGGAGGCGCCGATCACGGCAACCGCCTTCGGCTGCATGATGCGGTTCATCGCGGTGACGATTTCCTCGTTCGAGCGCGGCGCGGGGCGCGGCTTGTAGTCGAAGTCGACGACGATGCGCACGTCGGCGGCAATCGCGTCCTTCTTGGTGGCGAATACCGGGTTGAGATCGAGCTCGACGATTTCGGGGAAGTCGCTGACAAGCTGCGACACCTTGACGATGACGTCGGCCAGCGCCTCGCGGTTGACGGGGTCGCCGCCGCGCACGCCCTTCAGCATGTCATGGGCCTGGATGCCGTCGAGCATCGACAATGCGTCGTTCCTGGTGGCGGGAGCCAGACGGAAGGTGACGTCCTTCAGCACCTCGACCAGCACGCCGCCGAGGCCGAAGGCCACGAGCTTGCCGAACGAGCCGTCGGTGATGGAGCCGACGATGACCTCGGTGCCGCCGGCCAGCATCTGCTGGACCTGAATGCCCTCGATCTTGGCATCGGACTTGTATTTCTTGGCATTCGCCAAAATGGCCGCGTAATTCTTCTCGACGTCGGCTGAGGTCTTCACCCCCACCATCACGCCGCCGGCTTCGGTCTTGTGAAGAATATCCGGCGAGACGATCTTCATGACCACCGGAAAGCCCATGCCGGTCGCGATCTTCGACGCTTCGGCGGCGGATTTCGCCACCCCCTCCTTCGGAACCGGAATGCCGTAGGCGTCGCAAACCAGTTTGCCTTCCGGCGCCGTCAGGCTGGTGCGCTTGTCTGCCTTGACGGAATCGAGAATTTTGCGAACCGCATCTTTGGAATTCGACATTGGCTTCCTCCTTGACGTCCATTTTTTAGTCCGTCGGCAGCCCGTGCGGGGCTCCAGGACCTTGATTGCCTGCGCACTCTCAAACGGTGTTTCCCGGGTGGTCGCAAACGGGCATCCACGCTTGCCGCGGCATTGTTCCGGCCGCGAATGATTGGCTGGTTATGGCATTTGGTATGCCAGAAGCCTAGTTGTCAAGGCAGGGCACGGGGGCGAAATGCTGAAAACAGGGGCAACTTGACATTCTGGCATCTGGTATGCCAAAAATAAATCGATATTCATCTGATAGAAGAGGTCTCCTACAGGGAGATCAGTCGTGCCCGCACGGAAACAAATCAAGGCGTTGCCCACCATGGCCGAGGCAGAGATTGCAATCGTCCGGATTGCGCCGGAGACGAGCTTCAAAAACAAGGCCTACGAGGCCTTGAAGGAAGCCATCTTGAAGATGGACATCTATGCGACGCCCGAGCCGGTCATGCTCGACGAGCGTGCCCTGTCGGAGCGCCTTGGCGTCAGCCGGACCCCTATTCGCGAAGCCATCGCCATGCTGGAGCAGGACGGTTTCGTCAAGACCGTGCCGCGCCGCGGCATTGTCGTGGTACGTCGGACCAAAGCCGAGATCGTCGACATGATCCGGGCCTGGGCCGCGCTCGAGAGCATGGCCGCACGGCTGATCACGACGACCGCACGCAAAAAGGATATTTCCGCGTTGCGCGACTTCTTCAAGAATTTTGGCAAGGACCGCCTGCCGCAGGATCATGTCGAGGAATATTCCAAGGCCAACATCGCCTTCCACCAGGCGCTGATCTCGCTCAGCGAATCGCCGGTGCTGGTCGATATGACCAACGATATCCTGCTGCACGTTCGCGGCTACCGGCAGCTGACGATCGGGCGCGTCGACCGCACCGCGACCTCGTTGCCCGAGCATCTGGCCATCATCGAAGCGCTCGAAGAGCGCGATACCGAGCTTGCGGAAAAACGCGCACGCGATCACACGCTCGGCCTTGCCGCTTATGTCGAAGCGCACGGCCAAGAGCTCTTTTGACCAACCACAGCCTCGCAATCCGGGCGAGGAACAGAAGACGACGCACTCGTCCGCATCAAGAAACGATCAGGGAGAAAGCGGGATGTCCGCAATAGTACAGAGCATTGACGCAAACAAAGCCGAGGCACAGCAGGAGCTGACGGATGGCTTTCATCTCGTCATCGACGCGCTCAAGCTCAACGGCCTCACTACGGTCTACGGGGTGCCGGGCATCCCGATCACGGATCTGGGCCGTATGGCACAGGCCGCGGGCATACGGGTGATCTCGTTCCGCCACGAACAGAACGCCGGCAATGCGGCGGCCATCGCCGGCTTCCTGACGAAAAAACCTGGCGTCTGTCTCACGGTGTCGGCCCCCGGCTTTCTCAACGGCCTGACGGCGCTGGCCAACGCCACGACCAACTGCTTCCCGATGATCCTCATCTCAGGCTCGTCCGAGCGCGAGATCGTCGACCTGCAGCAGGGCGACTACGAAGAGATGGACCAGCTGGCGATCGCCAAGCCGCTCTGCAAGGCGGCTTTCCGCGTGCTGCATGCCGCTGACATCGGTATCGGCCTGGCGCGCGCGATCCGGGCGGCAGTGTCCGGCCGTCCGGGCGGCGTCTATCTTGATCTGCCGGCCAAACTTTTCTCGCAGGTGATGGACGCAGAAGCCGGCGCCAAGTCGCTGGTCAAGGTGATCGACCCGGCGCCAGCCCAGATTCCAGCCCCAGCTGCGGTCAAGCGTGCCCTTGATGTCCTGAAAACTGCAAAACGTCCCCTGATCATCCTCGGCAAGGGCGCGGCCTATGCGCAGGCCGATGACGATATCCGCGCGCTGATCGAAAAGAGCGGCATTCCCTTCCTGCCGATGAGCATGGCCAAGGGCCTGTTGCCTGACACGCANCCGCAATGCGCGGGNGCCGCGCGCTCGACGGTGCTGAAAGACGCCGACGTCGTGATGCTGATTGGCGCNCGCCTTAACTGGCTGCTGTCGCACGGCAAAGGCAAGAGCTGGGGCGAGGCGCCGAAGAAGTTCATCCAGATCGACATCGAGCCCAAGGAAATGGATTCAAATGTCGAAATCGCAGCTCCGGTGGTCGGCGATATCGGCTCCTGTGTCTCCGCGCTTCTCGAGGGCATGGGCAGCAATTGGCCGGCTCCGCCGGCCGACTGGACCGGCGCGGTGAAGGCAAAAAGAGATGAGAACGTCGCCAAGATGGCGCCGCGGCTGATGAACAATAAGTCGCCGATGGACTACCACGGCGCGCTCGGCGCATTGCGCANCATCGTCAAGGAGCGGCCGGACGCCATCCTCGTCAACGAAGGCGCCAACACGCTCGATCTCGCGCGCGGCNTCATCGACATGTACAAGCCGCGCAAGCGCCTGGACGTCGGCACCTGGGGCGTCATGGGCATCGGCATGGGCTACGCCATCGCCGCTGCGATCGAGACCGGCAAACCCGTGCTCGCGGTCGAAGGCGACAGCGCCTTTGGTTTCTCCGGCATGGAGGTCGAGACGATCTGCCGGTACAACCTGCCGGTCTGCACAGTCATCTTCAACAACAACGGCATCTATCGCGGAACCGACGTCAACCCCACCGGCGGTTCGGACGTCGCGACCACCGTCTTCGTCAAGGACTCGCGTTACGACAAGATGATGGAGGCATTCGGCGGCGTCGGCGTCAATGCGACGACGCCCGACGAGTTGAAGCGCGCCGTCAACGAGGCCATGGACTCCGGTAAGCCGACCCTGATCAACGCGGTGATCGATCCGGCGTCCGGCTCCGAGAGCGGCCGTATCGGCAACCTCAATCCGCAAAGCGTGCTTCGCAAGAAGTGAGACAGGTAACCATCAACGTCGTTCCCCGCGCAGGCGGGGAATCCAGTACCGACTGAACTATCGTGAGATGAAAACTGTGCCTAACTGAACCGACGGTGATTACTGGTTGCCCGCTTTCGCGGGCATGACGACAGCATATCTTAGGAGAGAAACCAGATGACAAAGGCGCTCAAGGGCGTTCGTATTCTCGATTTCACCCACGTCCAGTCCGGACCGACCTGCACGCAATTGCTGGCTTGGTTCGGCGCGGACGTGATCAAGGTCGAGCGCCCGGGCGTTGGCGATATTACGCGCGGGCAATTGCAGGACATACCGAAGGTCGACAGCCTGTATTTCACCATGCTCAACCACAACAAGCGCTCGATCACGCTGGACACCAAGAATCCGAAGGGCAAGGAAGTCCTCACCGCGCTGATCAAAAACTGCGACGTGCTGGTGGAAAATTTCGGCCCCGGCGTGCTCGATCGCATGGGATTTCCGTGGGAGAAAATCCACAGCATCAATCCGAAGATGATCGTGGCGTCGATCAAGGGTTTCGGCCCCGGCCCGTACGAAGACTGCAAGGTGTATGAGAACGTCGCGCAATGCACCGGCGGCTCGGCCTCGACCACCGGCTTTCGCGACGGACTGCCGCTGGTCACTGGCGCACAGATCGGCGACAGCGGCACCGGACTGCATCTGGCGCTCGGCATCGTCGCCGCGCTTTACCAGCGCACGATGACGGGTAAGGGCCAAAAGGTCACCGCCGCCATGCAGGACGGCGTCTTAAACCTCGCCCGCGTCAAGCTGCGCGATCAGCAGCGCCTCGCCCATGGCCCGCTCAAGGAATACAGCCAGTACGGCGAAGGGATTCCGTTCGGCGACGCGGTGCCTCGCGCCGGCAACGATTCCGGCGGCGGTCAGCCCGGCCGCATCTTGAAGTGCAAGGGCTGGGAGACCGATCCCAACGCCTACATCTACTTCATCACCCAGGCGCCAGTCTGGGAGAAGATTTGCGATGTCATCGGCGAGCCCGGCTGGAAAACCCACCCCGACTACGCCAAGCCTCCTGCCCGGCTGTCGCGCCTCAATGAAATCTTCGCCCGCATCGAACAATGGACCATGACCAAGACCAAGTTCGAGGCGATGGACATTCTCAACAAGGACGACATCCCCTGCGGTCCGATCCTGTCGATGAAGGAATTGATCGAGGATCAGTCACTGCGCGCCACCGGCACCATAGTCGAGGTGGATCATCCCGAGCGCGGCAAATACTTCTCGGTTGGCAATCCCATCAAGATGTCTGACAGCCCAAGCGAAGTAACGCGGTCCCCGCTGCTCGGCGAGCACACCGACGAGATCCTGCGGCAGGTTCTCGGCTTTACTGATCATCAGGTGGCGGAGATCCACGATTCCGGCGCGCTCGACCCGCCGCGGAAGGTTGCCGCCGAATAAGCCACCAGAACGTGCCGAATGCTTTGAGGCCGCCGGTTTCCGGCGGCCTTTTGCTTGGCCCATCCCCGCTAGACTAGCGGCCTCAAAAAGGCACTTATGTTGCGTTGCAAAAGACAATATGCTGCCATGCAAACAAATGAATTGTTTCTGGTATCTGGTATACGTAGATTGTCCCCAGATGATGACGCGGCGATCTGCCGCATTTTGGAAAAGGGACGATCATGTCCAAGACTGCCTCCATCGGTTTGGTGCCCTCCAATGGCCTGTTCGGCCGTTTGATGGCCACCATCGACCGCCTGTTGATGACCTCGGCCCGCGCTGCGGTGCGCAACGGTGACCTCCCCTATTTCGGCCTCTGAGGCCCGTAAATTAACGGCTTCTGAAGCAGGGCTTTTTGCCCTGCCCACCGCCTGGATTAATACTTTGGACGAATGGCCCCAGCTTTTGCGGCCCTTTTTTATATGCCCGCCTGCCGATAACCTCGACATTTGCGCAACATCTGCGACATAGTGGAGAACTCCGGGGCGGCGCCTAATTAATCGCTTGCGCTCTGGCATATCACATACCAATATGCTCCGCCGGCAACGCTCGTTTAATGAAGCGTGCCTTGGGAGGAGCTATGACGGATACGGTTCACGGAACTGCTCCAGCAGTCACACGCGTCAGCGATGCCTACCGCTGGATGCAACTGGCCATCGGCGTCGGCGCCATGGTGATGATTGCCAATTACCAATACGGCTGGACATTCTTTGTCCCCGATATCCAGAAAAAATTCGGATGGGATCGTGCATCGATCCAATGGGCCTTCACGCTGTTTGTGCTGTTCGAAACCTGGCTGGTGCCGATCGAGGGCTGGTTTGTCGATAAATACGGCCCGCGCCTCGTAGTCCTGATCGGCGGTATCCTCTGCGCCATCGGATGGGCGATCAACGCCGAAGCGACCACGCTGAACGGCTACTATCTCGGCATGATCATCGCAGGCATCGGCGCCGGTGGCGTCTACGGCACCTGCGTCGGCAATGCGCTGAAATGGTTTCCTGACAAGCGCGGCCTTGCCGCAGGCATCACCGCGGCGGGATTTGGCGCGGGCTCGGCACTGACGGTCGCGCCAATTCAGGCGATGATCAAGGATTCCGGTTTCCAGTCGACGTTCCTTTACTTCGGTCTCGGACAAGGCCTGATCATTGTCATCCTCGCATTCTTCCTGTTTGCACCAAAGTCGGGACAGGTGCCCGCCGTTGTTCAAAATGCCAACATCATCCAGACTCGTCGGAACTATCAGCCCACCGAGGTGATCCGTCACCCGATCTTCTGGCTGATGTATTTCATGTTTGTGATCGTTGGCGCGGGTGGATTGATGGTCACCGCCAATCTCAAGCCGATCGCGGTCGACTGGAAGATCGACAACGTCCCGGTCACGCTGATGGCGATGACGATGACGGCGGTAACGTTCGCCGCGACGCTCGACCGTATTCTCAACGGCCTGACCCGCCCATTCTTCGGCTGGGTCTCCGACATGATCGGCCGTGAGAACACGATGTTCCTCGCCTTCGGTCTCGAAGGCGTGGGAATTTGGGCGCTCTACATGCTGGGCCACGACCCCGTTTGGTTCGTATTGCTTTCGGGCATGGTGTTCTTCGCCTGGGGAGAGATCTATTCTCTCTTCCCATCGACCTGCACCGACACCTTCGGCGCCAAATTCGCCACCACGAATGCCGGGCTGCTCTATACCGCCAAAGGCACGGCGTCCCTGCTGGTGCCGGTTGCGAATTATATGCAGCAATCGTCCGGCTCGTGGGACCGGGTGTTCCTGATTGCAGCGGGCGCAAACATTCTGGCTTCACTGCTCGCGATCGTTGTTCTCAAGCCGTGGCGCAAGATTGTGGTCGCCGGATCCCAGGCGGCCTGATCCCCGCACACAATTCCATCGCAAGAAGCGCGCTCATCCGAAAGGATGGGCGCTTTTTTTGCGCGACGACTTCTCCGCTCGCTGGTATACCTGTCGCCGTTCAGTGACATCCTTGTGCACCGCGCCTGCCGCGTTGCAGCTCGGGCGAATGCAACAGAACGTCAGCATTCCTGCCGCTTTTATTACCCTCTAGTGAGCATCCGACGAGGCTTTTCCGGATTGACAATTGGCATAATGTATACCAATCTGATCAACACGAGAGACGTCCTGCGGCTCATCTGAAGGAGGTTGCGATGCAAGTCGGAGACATCCTGCGCAAGAAAACTGCCCGCGTTGCGACGGTTCGAATGAACGAAACCGTCGCCATTGCCGCCCAACTGATGCGCGCCAGCAATATCAGCGCGCTGGTGGTCAAGGACGTGGTTCGGACCGAAGGCAATACCGCGGTTGGTATGCTCACCGAACGCGACATCGTCCGCGCCATCGCCGAACACGGCGCGGCCGCCGTCAATCTGAAGATTTCGCAATTGGTTTCAGTGCAGCAATTGGTCTCCTGCAGTTCGACCGATACGCTGGAACACGTTCGGCATCTGATGAACAAGAACCACATTCGCCATCTGCCTGTGATCGACAATTACAGCTTGATTGGCGTCATCAGCATCCGCGACATCTCGGCCGCGTTCGATGACCAGGCGACCGCCGCAGCGCGAACCGTTCCTGCCTGACAAACCGGCTACGTCAGCCGCGATCGCCCTGGCTTTGAGATACCGCTCAAAGCCGGCAGGTGATCTGCGCCGAAATTTCCGCCACCCAACTTCGAGAGATTTTCATGAAAATCTGTATCTACGGCGCCGGCGCGATCGGCGGATATCTCGGGGTGCAGCTGGCGCGTGCCGGCGCCGACATCAGCCTCGTCGCGCGCGGACCGCATCTCGCCGCGATGCGTACCCACGGACTCAAATTGCTGATCGGCGACGAACAACACGTGGTGCGGCCGCGCTGCACCGACAATCCCGCCGAGCTTGGGCCGCAGGATTTTGTCATCGTTTGCCTGAAGGCGCATTCCATCACCGGCGTGATCGAAGCGATGCAGCCGTTGCTTGGGCCGCGTACGCGCATCGTCACCGCGGTCAATGGAATTCCCTATTGGTATTTCTACAAGCACGGCGGCCGCTACGAGGGTTCGACGCTGGAGAGTATTGATCCCGGCGGACGGCAATGGCACGAGCTTACGCCGCAGCGCGCCATCGGATGCATCGTCTATCCCGCGACCGAGATCGAGGCGCCCGGGGTGATCCGCCATGTCTACGGCGATCGCTTTCCCCTCGGGGAGCCGTCGGGCGAGACCAGTCCGGACGTCGCGCGGCTTTCCGCGCTGTTCGTCGAGGCTGGAATGCAGGCGCCGGTGCTCGACCGCATTCGCGACGAAATCTGGCTCAAGCTGTGGGGCAATGTCTGCCTCAATCCGATCAGCGCGCTGACCCACGCAACGCTTGACGTGATCTGCTCCGATCCGACGACGCGCGCGTTGTCGAAGGCGATCATGCTGGAAACCCAGGCGATCGCCGAAACGTTCGGCGTCAAATTCCGCGTCGACGTCGAGCGGCGGATCGAAGGCGCCCGCAAGGTCGGCGCCCACAAAACCTCGATGCTGCAGGACCTCGAACGCGGACGCCCGATGGAAATCGACCCGCTGGTTACCGTGGTTCAGGAAATGGGGCGCCTGACGCAGATTCCGACCCCGGCGCTGGATACGGTACTGGCGCTGGTTGCGCAGCGCGCGAAAATCGCCGGGCTGTACAGTGACCCGCGGCCGGTCGAAGCAAAGCCCCCCGTTTTTGCATGATCGCGTTGCCTTCACCTCTGTCGTGCCCGGGGGAGGTTTACCGGACACCCGAAAAGCGCCGAGCAATATCGAAAGCCCATCTCATCCGAGCTGCATCGCTAGCGCGGCTCTGTCACTAACTCGTAGAGGTTTCTATCGTGAGCCATTGGGTTCGTTTTCGCCACCGCGGTACAATCGGCTTTGGAACGGTCACCCAATCCGAAATCAATGTGCATGACGGCGAATTGTTCGCTAAATCACAGCCAAGTGGCCGGCGCCTCGATTTGTCTGATGTCGAACTAATGGCTCCGGCTGAACCGTCAAAGATCATAGCTTTATGGAATAATTTTCATGCTCTTGCCGCGAAATTGAACGTCAGGGAACCGGACGAACCACTTTATCTCCTGAAGGCGCCGACGACGGCCGCCGCGCCGAACGCGGTCGTCAGGCAACCGATATCGTATGATGGCAAAATAGTTTACGAGGGCGAACTCGGCATCGTCATCGGACGCACCTGCAGCGAGGTGCCGGTCGATCGGGCCGATGAGTTCATTTTTGGCTACACCTGTGTCAACGACATCACGGCATCAGACATTATCGGCAGAGATGCCACCTTTGCCCAATGGGCTCGCGCCAAGGGCTATGACAGCTTCTGCCCGTTTGGGCCCGTCATCGCCTCGGCGATCGACCCCGCGAAACTTGTGGTACGAACCATTCTCAACGGCGTCGAGCGTCAGAACTATCCAATTTCGGATATGATCTTCAGCTCCCAGCAACTCGTCAGCAATATCTCGCATGACATGACGCTGCTGCCGGGCGACTTGATCTGCTGCGGCACGTCGATCGGGGTCGGAGTGATGAAAGAGCCCATCAACACGGTCACCATCGCAATCGACGGTATTGGCGAATTGCACAACGAGTTTCGGCAGTAAGCCCCATTCGCGACGTCGCAGACCTGCAAATCGCCTCCCGCGGCCCGCAATTTCCGCATGGAACAGGCGTGGACATTTCCCGGGCGTGACGGCATCCTGACTTCTGAAAACTCAGAAAAATGGGCGCGCGGCTTAG
>JGI12053J15887_10000484_pt1 | contig 16215 bp, 15 predicted proteins | sample MedBloCAOM1_O3_FD_15887 | JGI IMG/M metagenome (IMG submission 15887)
CCCGTCCCCGCCAGCACCGCCACAGCAATAACAGGCAGACACCGCCGGCCGTGGCCAGCCCGATGGCGCGGGTTAGCGCGAGCACTGAGGTGGTGTGGTCACCGAGCCCCAGCACGCTGCTGATCAACCCGGCCAGCAGGCCGAGTTCGGTCACCACAGACATCCAGCTGCGCACCACGTTGGGCGTTCCCAACGCACCGATCCAGCCGAAACCCAACCCGGTGCCCAGCCCGATCGCCACCGTGGTGACCAGCGCGATCCCACCGATCGCCGCGGCCGTCCAGCCTAGATCGCGCAGCCGCCCACCGCGGTGCCGGGCGCGCCAGACCACGACGAAACCGAGTGCCAGCACGGCGGGGACCTTCACCTGTGCGGCGGCGGCGATGAGTGCTGTGCCGCCGATCAGGGCGGGTTCCATCGCCGGCCCGCGCAGCGCCAGCTCGAGACCGAGCAACATCAGGCCCATCATCAGCGCCTCGTTGTGTACCCCGCTGACCAGGTGGAACAACACCAATGGATTGGCGACGCCGAGCCACAGCGCAAACACCGGCGAGGCGCCCACCCGACGAGCCAGCCGCGGTAGCGCCCAGACGGTCATTACCAGGCCGGCGACCGCGAGGCTGCGGTGCAGCAGCGTGCCGAGCACCACGTCGTTTCCGGCGATCCAGTCGATCGGCCTACCAAGGGTAAGGAACAACGGGCCGTAGGGCGCCGGCGTGTGACGCCAGATCGTGGGGATTCCCCGCACCAGCGGATGGTCCACGCCCAAGGCGTCGGCAGGACCAAGCACATAGGGATCCAGCCCGCGGTTGACCATCGCGCTCTGCGCCAGGTAGCTGTAGACGTCCCGGCTGAACATCGGCGGGGCGACCAGCAGCGGTGCCACCCAGAGCAGCATCGTGCGGTCCAGCTGAGCGCGGGTGATCAGCCGGGTCCGCCCGGGAGCCACCAGTGCGCCGAGCCACAACCAGGCCAGCACCACCATGGCGATGCCGGTGTAGGCGACCGCCAGCGATGCGGTCGGCATCCGGGTGAACAAGCCCAGCACCGGACGGCCGACGACCGGGTTGTCCAGGACCGGGGCGGTCCCCGCACCGAGTGAACCTAAGCCCATCAGTAATGAGCCGGCAGTGCCGAACCTGCGCACTGTGTCGAGCTGCCGGGTCTCGACCGGATCCAGGCCGGTGCCGTCGGGTCGAGCCCCCGATCGGCCGCTGACCGGCGCTTCCGGGTCGGGCCGGGGTGCCCGAAAGCGAGCCCCGACCCCGCGCACCTTCCCGGCCACCACGCCGCGAAGGGTAGCGGTGCACGCGCCGGCACCCACGACCCGAGCAGACAGACCTTTGCACCGGCCAGGGAAATACGTAACATGGACGTTGTGAAAACCGTCGGGACCGATCGTCGCACTCGCGAGTCGGTGGCGCGGATGTTACTGGAGCACGGTCCAGTGACAGCTGCGCAGATTGCGGAGGCGCTGGGGTTGGGCCCTGCTGCGGTGCGTCGCCACTTGGATGCCCTGCTCACCGACGGGCAGGCCAGTTACCGCGCGGCACCACGCCGAGGTCCCCGCGGCCGTGGTCGCCCGGCCAAGCTGTTCCTACTCACCGCCGCGGGCCGGGCGAGATTTGAGCACACCTACGACGATTTGGCGGTGGCGGCACTGCACTTCCTGTCCGAGCGCGACGGCGAGCAGGCAGTCCGCTCGTTCGCCGAGCGTCGGGTGATCGACCTGGTCGATCGGCACCGGGCCAACGTGGTTGCTGCGGCTGACCCGGTGGCCCGTGCGCAGGCCCTTGCCATCGCCTTGACCAGCGCCGGTTACGCCGCGTCAGTTGAGTACGTCGGGGCCGGCGCGCAGCTGTGCCAGCACCACTGCCCGGTCTCGCACGTCGCCGCGGAGTTTCCACAACTGTGTGAGGCCGAAACCGCGGCCTTCGCCGACCTGCTCGGTGTCCACGTCCAGCGGCTGGCCACAATCGCCCGCGGCGACGCCGTATGCACGACGCATGTTCCCGAAGCTAGGGCACCGCACGGCGCCCAGACAACCGTTCCCACCACTGTGCCTCAACCCGTTGTGTCGCAATCTGTTGTGTCCCAACCTGTGTCCCACCACCAACCTGGCACCACGAAACCGGATGGAGGCGTCTCGGCATGACGACTGCTCCTGAGCAGGAAGTGCGAGCGCAGAACGCCCTGGCTGCACCGCTCACCCAGGAAGAAACGCTGTCTAGCCTGGGTCGCTATGAGTACGGCTGGGCCGACTCCGACCTTGCTGGCTCCAGCGCGCAGCGCGGCCTGTCCGAAGCTGTGGTACGCGATATCTCGGCCAAGAAGAATGAGCCGGAATGGATGCTCGAGACCCGGTTGAAGGCATTGCGCCTGTTCCACCGCAAACCCATGCCCCGCTGGGGTGCGGACCTGTCCGGCATTGACTTCGACAACATCAAGTACTTCGTCCGTTCGACGGAGAAGCAGGCCGCCTCCTGGGACGACCTNCCCGAGGACATCAAGGCCACTTACGACCGGCTGGGCATCCCGGAAGCGGAGAAGGCCCGGCTGGTAGGTGGTGTGGCCGCGCAGTACGAGTCAGAGGTCGTTTATCACAAGATCCGCGAGGATCTTGAAGAGCTTGGTGTCCTGTTTCTGGACACCGACACCGCATTGCGCGAGCAGCCGGAGCTTTTTCGGCAGTACTTCGCCAGCGTCATCCCGGCTGGTGACAACAAGTTCGCCGCGTTGAACACCTCGGTGTGGTCCGGTGGGTCGTTCATCTACGTGCCGCCCGGCGTGCACGTTGACATCCCGCTGCAGGCCTACTTCCGGATCAACACCGAGAACATGGGCCAGTTCGAGCGGACGTTGATCATCGTCGACGAGGGCGCATACGTGCACTACGTCGAGGGGTGCACGGCGCCGATCTACAAGTCCGACTCGCTGCACTCGGCGGTCGTCGAGATCATCGTCAAGAAGGGCGGCCGCTGCCGCTACACCACGATCCAGAACTGGTCGAACAACGTCTACAACCTGGTCACCAAGCGGGCTACCGCTGCCGAGGGCGCGACCATGGAGTGGATCGACGGCAACCTGGGCTCCAAGGTCACCATGAAGTACCCCTCGGTCTGGCTGATCGGTGAGCACGCCAAGGGCGAGGTGCTGTCGGTGGCCTGTGCCGGTGAGGGGCAGCATCAGGACGCCGGGGCGAAAATGGTGCATGCCGCACCCCACACGTCCAGCAAGATCGTGTCGAAGTCGGTGGCCCGGGGCGGCGGCCGAACCTCCTACCGCGGGCTGGTGCAGGTCAACGAGGGTAGCCACCACTCGCGTTCGACGGTGAAGTGCGACGCCTTGCTGGTGGACCAGATCAGCCGCTCGGACACCTATCCCTACGTCGACATCCGCGAAGACGACGTGTCGATGGGGCACGAGGCCACCGTCTCTAAGATCAGCGACGACCAGCTCTTCTACCTGATGAGCCGGGGGCTCACCGAGGACGAGGCGATGGCCATGATCGTGCGCGGGTTCATCGAGCCGATCGCGCGAGAGCTGCCGATGGAGTACGCCTTGGAGCTCAACCGCCTGATCGAACTGCAGATGGAAGGAGCCGTCGGCTGATATGACGGCTACTACTGACCGGCCAGCCGAACGCGGTGTGGCCCGGCACTCGCACGCCAACACTGCACAACCCAGTGTGCCGATGGTGTCCCGGGGGCAGCGGTTCACCTCCTACGACGTAGATGCCTTCGAGGTACCCACGGGNCGCGAGGAGGAGTGGCGGTTCACCCCGATGCGGCGGCTGCGCGGGCTGCACCAGGGTGTCGCGGCCACCGGCACCGCGCAGGTCACCGTGCAAGCAGCGGATGAAGTCACCGTCGAGGATGTGGACCGGTCTGACCCTCGTCTCGGTNCGGGTGGTGTCCCCGCCGACCGGGTCGCGGCGCAAGCCTGGAACTCAGTGGGTCGGGCAACGGTGGTGACCATGCCGGCGCAGGCTCGCATCGAGGACCCTGTGATGATCAGTATCACCGGGCCGGGGGTCGGCCAGATCGCCTACGGGCATCTGCATGTGCGTCTCGAAGCCTTCGCCGAGGCTGTCGTGGTGCTCGACTACCGGGGTAGCGGTACGTACGGGGAGAACGTCGAACTGGTCCTCGCCGACGGTGCCCGGCTGACCGTGGTGAGCGTGCAGGACTGGGCTGATGACGCGGTGCATGTCGCCGCGCAGCACATCCGGCTGGGCCGCGACGCGGTACTGCGCGCCACCACGGTGAGCCTGGGCGGCGATCTGGTCCGGCAATCCCCGACAGTGACGTTCACCCAGCCCGGCGGCGATGCCGAGTTGCTTGGGTTGTACTTCGCCGACGCCGGTCAGCATCTCGAGCACCGCTTGCTGGTGGATCACGCAGTCCCGCACTGCCGGTCCAACGTCGCTTACAAGGGCGCGTTGCAGGGCAATCCAGCACAACCGGACGCACACACCGTCTGGATCGGGGACGTCCTCATCCAGGCCGCCGCCGAGGGCACTCAGACCTTCGAGGTCAACCGCAACCTGGTGCTCACCGATTGCGCCCGGGCGGACTCGGTGCCCAACCTGGAGATCGAAACCGGGGAGATCGTCGGTGCCGGGCACGCCAGCACGACCGGGCGCTTCGACGATGAGCAGTTGTTCTACCTGACGTCACGGGGAATCCCCGTCGAACAGGCTCGTCGGCTGATTGTCCGGGGTTTCTTCGGTGAGATTCTGCAGAAGATCACCATCACGCAGGTCCGCGAGCGGCTGGCGTTGGCGATCGAGGCTGAGCTGGAAGCGGTGGGGGTATGACGGCGGTCCGGGTGTGCAGCCTGACCGACCTCAAGGACGACGTGCCGGTCGGTTTCCAGGTCAGCGATGTGCCGGTAGTGCTGGTCCGCCAGGGCGAGCAGGTCTACGCGCTGGCCGACGTCTGCTCACACGCCGAGATCGCGCTGTCCGAGGGAGAAGTAACCCGCAAGGGTCTGGAGTGCTGGTTGCACGGCTCCTGCTTCGCGTTGGCCACCGGGGAGCCGTCCTCACCACCAGCATCCGAACCGGTAGATACCTACGCCGTGACCATCGACGGTGACGACGTCTATGTCGACCCGTCGACTCCAACCAACCGCTAGCAGGAGCTGAGGACCGACCGATGAGCATCCTGGAGATAAAGGACCTACACGTCGCGGTGCCGACCGACGACGCAGCGGCCCCCCAGAAAGAGATTTTATGCGGCGTTGACCTGACCGTCCGGGCGGGGGAAACGCACGCCATCATGGGTCCCAATGGGTCGGGTAAGTCCACTTTGGCCTACTCGATCGCCGGGCACCCGAAGTATCAGGTCACTTCGGGACAAATCCTGCTCGACGGTGTTGATGTGCTGTCGATGTCGGTCGACGAACGGGCCCGCGCGGGCCTGTTTCTCGCCATGCAGTACCCGATCGAGGTACCCGGTGTGTCGATGTCGAACTTCCTGCGCACCGCTGCCACTGCGAGCCGCGGCGCNGCCCCCAAGCTGCGTACCTGGGTCAAGGAGGTCAAGGCGGCGATGTCCGAGCTGGACATCGACCCTGCTTTCGCCGAGCGCAGTGTGAATGAGGGCTTCTCCGGCGGCGAGAAGAAGCGCCACGAGATTTTGCAGCTGTCGCTGCTCAAGCCCAAGATCGCGGTGCTGGATGAGACCGACTCGGGCTTGGACGTCGACGCGCTGCGGGTGGTATCCGAAGGGGTGAACCGTTACCGGGCCAACGGAGACGTCGGCGTCCTGCTGATCACCCACTACACTCGGATCCTGCGACACATCACGCCGGACTACGTGCACGTGTTCGCGGGTGGGCGCATTGTGGAGTCGGGCGGGCGGGAGCTCGCAGACGAACTGGAGTCCGGCGGCTACGAGAGGTTCACCCGCCGGCAGGAGGTGACAGGGGTGTCGTCATCGTGACGGGACAACTGACTACCGGCCAACTGAGTGCCAGTGAGCTGGAGAAGATCCGCGCTGACTTCCCGATTCTGTCCCGCACGGTGCGGGACAACCGACCGCTGGTGTACCTGGACTCCGGAGCCACCTCGCAACGGCCCCGGCAGGTGCTCGACGCCGAACGCGCCTTTTTGGAGCAGCACAACGCTGCGGTGCACCGCGGCGCGCATCAGCTCGCCGAAGAGGCCACCGACGCCTACGAGTCGGCGCGGGCCCGGATCGCCGCGTTCGTCGGCGCCCAGCCCGACGAGGTGGTGTTCACCAAGAACGCCACGGAGGCAATCAACCTGGTCGCCTACGGGCTGAGCAACGCCGCGGTGGCCGGAGGCGCGGCGGAGCGCTTCGCGGTGGCACCGGGTGACGAGATCGTGATCACCGAGATGGAGCACCANGCCAATCTGGTGCCCTGGCAGGAGTTGTGCAGGCGTACCGGCGCCACGTTGCGCTGGTACCAGGTGACCGACGACGGCCGGTTGGATCTTGATTCGCTGGAGCTTTCCGAGCGGACCAAGGTGGTGGCCTTCACCCACCAGTCCAATGTGATGGGCACCGTCCCACCGGTAGCGGAGCTGGTCCGTCGAGCCCGCGCGGTTGGAGCACTGACCGTGCTGGACGCCTGCCAGTCGGTGCCGCACGCGCCGGTCGACTTCGCCGCGCTGGACGTTGATTTCGCGGCCTTCTCCGGGCACAAGATGCTCGGACCGTCCGGGGTTGGCGTGCTCTATGGCCGTCGGGAACTGCTCGAGGCGCTACCGCCGTTCCTCACCGGGGGCTCGATGATCGAGATCGTGAAGATGGAGGGCTCCACTTACGCCCCGCCGCCGCAGCGTTTCGAGGCAGGCGTCCCGATGACCTCCCAGGCGGTCGGTCTTGGTGCGGCGGTGGACTACCTGTCGGCGGTGGGTATGGACCGCGTCGCCGCACATGAATATGCCCTCACCGAGCAGGCGCTGACCGGACTGTCCGAGATCGATGGCGTGCGGATCATCGGTCCGAGCGACTGCGTCGATCGGGGTGGCGCGGTGTCCTTCATGATCGGCGACGTGCACGCACACGACGCCGGGCAGGTACTCGACGACCTGGGCATCGCGGTACGCGCCAGCCACCACTGCGCCTGGCCGTTGCACCGCCGGTTCGGGATCGCCGCGTCGGTCCGGGCTAGCTTCGCGGTGTACAACACGCCTGCTGAGATCGATGCGTTGCTGGCCGGCGTGCACGAAGTGCGCCGCTTCTTCCGGGTGCCCGCATGAAACTGGAGCAGATGTACCAGGAGATCATCCTGGATCACTACCGTCATCCGCACCGGAGCGGGCTTCGTGAGCCCTTCGACGCCGAGTCCTACCAAATCAACCCCACCTGTGGGGATGAGGTGACGCTGCGGGTAGCGCTGCAGGGCGACCGGGTCGCCGACGTGTCCTACGACGCGATCGGCTGTTCGATCAGCCAGGCGGCGACGTCGGTGCTGACCGACCTGGTGGTAGGCCGGACCGTTGCCGAGTCGGCGACCACAATGGACGCATTCATGGAGATGGTCCAGAGTCGCGGCAAGGTTGAGCCCGACGAGAAGGTACTGGAAGACGCGGTCGCCTTCGCCGGTGTATCGCAGTACCCGTCCCGGGTGAAATGCGCCTTACTGGGCTGGATGGCGTTTAAAGACGCGGTCGCCAGGGCCGAGGCCGGTAGCCCAGATAATGGTGCCCAGCGAACGGAGGCACAGTGAGCCAGAACGAGGAATCAGCGGTCGTGCGCGGAGCGGCTGGGATGCCGGAGGTTCCGTCCCGTCAGGGCAGTGACCCGGCCGCCCTCGATGACCTCGAGGAGGCCATGCGCGATGTGGTCGACCCGGAGCTGGGAATCAACGTGGTCGATCTGGGTCTGGTCTACGACATCCGGGTTGACGAGAGCAATATCGCCACCCTGGACATGACGCTGACCTCGGCGGCGTGCCCGCTGACCGACGTCATAGAGGACCAGACCCGTGCCGCGCTGACCGGTGGCCCCGGTGGGGGCCTGGTCGACGATGTGCGGATCAACTGGGTGTGGATACCGCCGTGGGGTCCGGACAAGATCACCGAGGATGGCCGCGAGCAACTGCGCGCGCTCGGCTTCACGGTGTGACGTCGCACTAGCAAGTTGGGGCGTCCTGTTCCTTAGCCGGTGCGCAGTTCAGCGGCTGATTGTCCGAAGATCACGTCCATCTGCTCTGAGCCCGCGCGCCCGGACACCCAACTGGTGGCCGTTATCGACTTCGCGCGCCGATGCAGCCGGGCCAGCATCTGGGAGACGTCTCGGTGGCCCGCAACCGTTCCCGGCGGGCAGATCAGGGACGCCAACGACAGCGTCACTTCATGGCCGTTGACCTCCCACGGCTCTTCGAGTACCGCGGAACCGATCGGCATTACGTCCTCGGGATCGCAGATCACGATGAAGTCGTGCCCGCCGATATGAGCGACAGCCGCAGAGGGGATCGCCTTGGCGGCATCGGTCAAGGCCCGGGCCAGCACCCGGATCAGGTCGTCGCCCGCAGCGAAGCCACTGCTGTCGTTCACCGCCCCGAAGTCATCGACGTCTAGCCAGCTCACTGCGAAGGTGTCCCCATCACTCACCCGACGCTCCACCAGTTGGGCGGCCATGTCGCTGCCGGGTAACCGGGTGAGCGGGTGCAGTGCCGCCGCCCGCTCGATGTTCCGCTGGGCCACGCCGCGGATGACATCGCCGACGCAGACGGCACCGGCACACCGGCCGCCGGAGTCCAGCACGACGATGTCGTCGTACCTCCGATGCGCAACGCTGCTGCAGATGAGCTCCAACGCGGCCCGAGCGCTGGAGCAGGATTCAAGTACTCGGGGCTTGTCGCCAAGCTGAGCGGCTTCCCGCCTGCCGTACAGGGCATGCCCGTAGGCCCCGCTGACGGCAAGCAGGAACCGGTTGCGGTCCAACGTGTAACGCGGTCTGCCGTCGTCATCGACCAGCACCACCCCGCTGATTGCTGGCCGATCGCTGAGGACAGCGCGGACCGCCTCTCCGGTCGTCGATATCGGCAAGGTGAGGGCGGGATGCATGAAGTCACTGATCCGCGCTTCGGGTAGGCCTCGAGTCGGCGTCGTGGAGACAGGCGTTCGAAACTCCGCTATTCCGGAGATCGGCAGATAGGTCACGGGGCGCCGGCTGGGCGCCCCCAAAAGGTTGCCTTGCGCGATACCCACCCCATACTGGCGCAGTGTGGCCAACTGCTCCGAACGTTCCACACCTTCAGCAACTACCTGCGCCCCGATTCGCGTTGCCAGGTGCTGGAGCGCTTCGAGTATGGCCACACTGCCACTTTCCCGCGGCAGCCCATCGACGATCTCGCAGTCCATCTTGATCAGATCTGGCCGAGCCTCGGCGATCACCATGAACGAATAGTTCCCGGCGCCCACCCCATCCAACGCGATGCGGTACCCGAGGCTGCGCAGCCGACGCAGCGCGGCGAGGAGCAGCTCAGGTTCGACGGCGGTGTCCGTTGGATTGATCTCCAGCACCGTCTGAGCCGGTTGGCGCCCGGTGCTGACCAGCACGTGGTGCAGCGGAGCAAGCGTGTCACCTTCGGCGAGAACGGTCTCGACAGTCAGGTTGAGGTGCAACGGCAACAGTGTCTCATGCTCTGCGGAGCAACGCGCTGCAGCAACAGCCAATGTCACATCCAGCTTCTCCAGCCCTCCCGCGGCAGCGGCGCGACGGAGCAGTGACCGCACATCACGGTACGCGGGACGGGCGAGCATCTCCATCGCTACGACGCCCCCGGTATGCAGATTGATCAGGGGCTGAAATGCGAACCGGATGTTGGCCGACGTTTCGGGCACCACGTGAGATTACCTAATGTCATCAGTGTCGGACAAACCGTTTTGCATGTATTCACTCGGTGTTCATTTCGTTATTTGTAACACCGAAACAGGCAGCCAGCAGGTGGGAAATGACTTGAGATGCATCAGCTGCGTGATGGCCTCACCAAGACGATAGAATCTGTCTATCTCGCTGAAAGCGTCGGAATAGATTCCTGCAGCTAACCGGCATCCGTGGTAGTGGACCGTGTCAAGGGCGAACCAGCGAGAGTGTCCAGGATCTGCTGGCCGTAGCGCGCCAGCTTGGCCTCGCCGACACCGCTGACGGTGCCAAGGTCGGCGAGGGTCGATGGGGCCTGGGTGGCGATCTGGCGCAACGTTGCGTCGTGGAAGATCACGTAGGCGGGTACGCCTTGCTCCTTGGCGGTGGCGGCGCGCCAGGCGCGGAGCTGCTCGAACACCGGGACTGCTACATCGGGTAGGTCAGCGGGTGCAGCGCGGCGCGGTTTGGTGGCCTTGGCGATTGGCGCCGTCCGTTCGGGTTCGCGGCGCAGCAGGACTTGACGCCGCTGGCTCAGTACCTCACCGCTGAAGTCGGTGAGCACCAACGTGCCGTAGTCGCCCTCGACGGCGAGCAGGCTCTGGGCCAGCAGTTGGCGCGCCACTCCACGCCACTCGCTCTCGCGCAGCTCCGTGCCGATGCCGAACACCGTCAAACTCTCATGGCCGAACTGGATGACCTTGGGCGTCGTTTTGCCAAGCAGGATGTCGATCACCTGGCCTGCGCCGAACTTCTGGTGACGTTCCCGGTCGAGCCGAAACACCGTGGAGAGCAGCTTCTGCGCGGCGATCGTGCCATCCCAGGTTTCCGGTGGGGACAGGCAGGTGTCGCAGTTGCCGCAGGCGGTGGCGTGCTGGCCGAAGTAGGCGAGTAGCTGACCGCGGCGGCACTCGACCGTCTCGCACAGCGCCAGCATGGCGTCGAGGTGAGCAGTGAGACGGCGACGGTGCGGGCCGTCACCCTCAGAACCGTCGATCAACTTGCGCTGTTGCACGACGTCGGCCAGACCGTAGGCCAGCCATGCGGTGGAGGCCAAGCCGTCCCGTCCGGCCCGGCCGGTTTCCTGGTAGTAGCCTTCAACGGATTTGGGCAGGTCAAGATGGGCGACGAAGCGCACGTCAGGCTTGTCGATGCCCATCCCGAACGCGATCGTGGCGACCATGACCAAGCCGTCCTCGCGCAGGAAGCGCGCTTGGTTGCGGGCTCTGGTATCCGCGTCGAGTCCCGCATGATACGGCAGTGCCTCGATCCCGTTCTGCACCAGAAACTCCGCGGTCTTTTCCACTGAGGCCCGCGACAGGCAGTAAACAATGCCCGCGTCCCCGGCGTGCTCGCTGCGCAGCAGCTCCAGGAGCTGCCGCTTGGGGTCGTCCTTGGCCACGATGCGGTACTGGATGTTCGGGCGATCGAAGCTCGCCACGAAGTGACGGGCGTCGGCCAGGTTCAGCCGAGACGCGATCTCGGCGTGGGTCGCCTTGGTGGCCGTTGCGGTCAGAGCNATCCGGGGAACGGTGGGCCACCGCTGGTGCAGCGCGGACAGTGCGAGGTAATCGGGCCGGAAGTCGTGTCCCCACTGGGCCACGCAGTGTGCCTCGTCGATCGCGAACAGCGAGATGGTGCCGCGATCGAGGAGGCTGCCCGTCGACTCGACGCGCAGGCGTTCTGGCGCCAGATAAAGCAGGTCCAGCTCACCCGCCAGGAAGGCAGACTCGATCCGGCNCCGCTCGGAAGACTGCTGGGTGGAGTTGAGGAACCCAGCCCGGACACCGAGCGCCGTCAGGGCNTCGACCTGGTCCTGCATCAGGGCGATGAGCGGCGAGATCACGACGCCGACGCCTTCTCGTACAAGCGCCGGGATCTGGTAGCACAGTGACTTGCCGCCGCCGGTCGGCATGAGCACGAGCGCATCGCCGCCAGCGGTGACGTGGTCGATGACCTCCCGCTGCGCCCCCCGGAACGAGTCATAGCCGAACACCCGTTGCAGCATCCGTAGCGTGTCGCTCGCGTCGAGATTGGTAACGGGGACGACCATCCGGCGATCCTAGGACCCAAGTGTCATCGCCGGTGGCCGTGTTCGGGTTTGGGCCGACCGATCGCAGGGAAGCCGTTGTGCACACACCACCGTTGTCTCCAGGAGGGCGCCGTGGACGCGCCGATCCGAGGTGTTCGCCATGGTCAAGCAGCGCGGCGGAGTCGAACTCGAGGATCGCCGCCAGCACCGAACCTGGAGTGGACTGTGCCGCTCGCGGTTGTTACCGCTGGGCTCGGTATCGCGATGAGCGCTGAGGTATCACGCCACCGCACCGCCCTGCGACGGTGAACCGACTTATGAGGACCGCGCAGGTGGAACAATCCCATCGTCCGACAACAGCTGACCATGGCTCTGACGGCGGGGCAAGTGCGCTGACCGTCATCGTCGCGCTTGCGGTGAACATGTTGATCGCGGCGATGAAGGTGGTCGCCGGGTTGCTGACCGGATCCGCCGCGATGCTGGCCGAGGCGGCGCATTCGGTCGCGGACTCGAGCACGGAGGGCCTACTGCTGGCCGCGCTGCGGCAATCGGCGCGACCGGCCGACCGGCGGCACCCGTTCGGCTACGGCAAGGTTCGATTCTTCTGGTCGCTCATCGCCGCGGTGTCGATCTTCGTCACGGGCGCGCTGTTTTCGGTGTATGAGGGCGTGCGCACGATCTTTGGCGGCGGCGAGGAGCAGACGCTGGCGTGGGTGGCCTTTCTAGTGCTTGCGTTGTCCTTCGTGATGGAGGGCGCCTCCTGGATCCGGGCGGTGCATCAGATCCGCCGTGAGCGGGATGCACAGAGTCAAAGCCTGATCGAGTACCTGCGCACCACCGATGACCCGACCGTCAAGACCGTTTTTTACGAGGACACCGCGGCGCTGGTCGGCCTGCTACTCGCCTTCGCTGGTGTCGGTTTGCACGTGCTCACCGGCTCGGCGTTGTGGGATGGCCTGGCCTCTCTACTGATCGGCGTGCTCCTCGGGGTGGTGGCCTACCTGCTCGGCCGTACGAACATGCGGCTGCTGATCGGGCAGCAGGCCGACAGACGGCTGGTCTGGGCGATCTACGCGCAGCTCACAGCCAAACCAGAAGTCGAACAAGTGGTCGATATGCTCACCATGCTGACCGGCACTAACAAGGTCCTGCTTTGCGCACGGGTGGACTTCGCGAACTCGCTGTCCACCGAAGAGCTAGAACGCGCGTGCGTGCGTATCGACGACGAGCTGCGGCGTGAGTTCACCGACCTGGATGAGATCTTCCTCGAGCCGGTGCCTCGGACCGATCCGTCGCTCCGGGCCCGAGTAGTGAGCCGGTACGGCGCAGTATTGGACAACCTTCGCCAATGACTCGGCCGTTCCCTTCGTCCGCTGAAGGCGGCGACATGACCGTATCCCGTCGGTCGGACATGACCTACCACCGGCGAAACGGCAGCCTGCGCGGGAAATCCCGACGCGAGGACACCCGTTCTGCTCTTCCGCCCAGCCTGGTCATTGGCGCAGCCTGGTCTTGGCGGCTGCTGCTGATGGGAATCACGGTATATGCCGCCGTGCGGGTGCTCGTCTTGCTGTCACTTGTGGTGATCCCGCTGGTCGCCGCACTGTTGCTCGCAGCGTTGCTGCGGCCGGTAGCGCAGCTGCTGCAGCGGCGTCTGNCCGGGCCGCTGTCAGCTTTGCTGACGCTGCTGATNGCCGCAGTGGTACTGGGCGGCCTGGGGTATTTGATCGGATTGCGCTTCGCGCGCGAGCTACCGTCGCTGATCGAACAGCTCGTCGGCACTGTTCGCCGGCTCCGCGCGGCACTGGGCGGCGGTGGCGGTGGCGTGGGTCAGTTCCAACTCGACCAGCTCGAAGGAACGGTGATCAACTGGTTGCAACGTAACCAGAGTCAGGCTGTCGCCTACCTCACCACGGGCGCTGGATACCTGGTCGAGTTCGCCACCCTGACCCTGCTCACGTTGTTCATCACCTTCTTTCTGCTCTACGACGGCGAGCGGATATGGGGTTGGCTGCGCACACCGCTGCCCGGGCCGGAGTCGCATCGAGTGGACCTGGCAGGGCGGGCCGCTTGGGCCACCATCACCGGTTACGTGCGCGGCACCGCGGTCATCGCCACCATCCACGGCATCGTGATCGGGTTTGTGGTCTTCCTGTTGGGCGTGCCGCTGGCGCTGCCGCTAGGGGTGCTGGTGTTCGTCGGCAGCTTCATCCCGTTCATCGGTGCGCTGGTCGCCGGCGGCCTGGCCATCCTGATCACGTTCGGCACCCACGGATGGCTGGCCGCGCTGATCCTGCTCGGAGTCCTTATCGCCGAGAGCCAGCTCGAAGTCCATTTGCTCCAACCGCTGATCGTCGGCCGCTACGTGCGGCTCCATCCGCTGGCGATCGGGCTCTCCTTCGCGGTGGGCACCGTGCTTGCCGGAATCGTCGGAGCGATCGTCGCAGTTCCCACCGCCGCCGTCATTCACCAGGCCTGGCCGGCACTGCGCGGCGGCCAGGATCGCGACCGCCGCGCCAGGCCGAAGTAATCAAATACCCGTTGCGGCGCGCCACAAACTGAGGACCCCGGCGATCCGGGAGTTCTCCCCAGCTGACATCGCAGCCTCGCCGCAGCGGCCGCTTCAACACCGTCGGTGGCGGGTAGTCCAGGGAGGCGATCGAGTAAGGAGGCACAACCGTGGTCACCCATCGCATTGCCACGACCCAGCTGTCTCAGCGGCTGAGCCCGGCCCCGGGGAACACCGTCCCACCCGACCCAGAGCCCATTCCCAACCCCGGCCCTGGCCCGCTGCCCCCGGCCCCAGGGCCGCCGGACCCAGTCCCCGTGCCACCACCAGTCCCGGACCCCCCGCCACCCCCACAATTACTGCAGTCTCAGTCTGGTTGAGCCGGTCGACGATGTGCTCAAGGCCTACCGGGCTTTCGACACCCACGAGCCCGGCTGGGTGAATGGCCTCAGGTTTGTGCACGGGGCGGCGAGGGCATCCCATCGTGCGTACCAGGTCGCCGGAGGAGGTACCACGATGGCGGACACCGCATTGCACGATGCTGAACTGTGGGAAGAGTTCCACCGGGTGGTGAACATGTCGTCGCGAGAACTTGCGGACTGGCTACGCACCTGTTCGGCGAGCGCGGACGTTGAAAGCCTTCCCGATCAGGCAGGAACCCCGACTGGTCAACAGGTGCTGCATATTCTCAGTAAGCGCCGGACTGACCTCACCGCTGACGATCTTCAGGTGATGCGCAGGGTGGTCCGGCGCGTGCACGCCGCACGTCGAGGAGATCGAGAACCCGACGCGGGGCAGACCGGGTGGCGACACCGCTTGATGTCGCTGGGCCACGACCCGCTCAAGCCGGCGTGAGGTGATCAGCGCGGTTCGCCGCGGTTTTCGGCGGCCATGCGGGTATTGAGCTGTGGATCGTCGTCGGCGGGGGGCTCCGGGTCTCTCCACTCCTCGGCGTGGGTGGGCCCGGTACCGCGCATCATGTTCTCGACGTCGCGCGCGAGCGCGTCGTCCTTCCGCGCGCCGTGCTTGTCACTGCCTCGCTGCATTGAAGCCTCCATATGACTTTTAGTGTGGTTATCACGCGGTGGTAAACCGGAGCTCCTGCGCGAACTGCTCAAGGACCTCGGCTCCCTGTCCGCGCAGCTCCGCGGCCAGCGCCTCCCAGCGCAGCCGTACCTCGTGCGGAGCCGCCCCACGATCCCGACTTACCTCCAGGTAGACCGAGGCGACCGGACCAGGATGGATGGCCAGTTCGCGGGGAATCTCGGGTAGCACTCGGGTCCTCCTCGTCTCGCGCGGTGCCTGACTGTGAGCGGCATCGGGGAAGATCTCTCACCCCTCGGTGAGGACGACCGCTGCGTCAGGTTCGGTGACCCGGAAATTGAAGCTTTCTTCCAGATAGAGCGTCACGAGTTCGGCGTCATGCCGGGTATAACCGATCGAGAAGTCCTGCCCGACGTCAAGGATGAAGTCGCCGCCCCGCTTGCTCACTACCAGAGCGCCATCCAGGCCGGGTGCCCACACAACGTCTCCGCCGAGGATTTTGGTCAGATGATCGCGCAACGGATAGCCGCCATGTTCGGTCGTCTCAGCAATGCGGGTGTATCCCTGCGGGCTGACGGCCAGGGCGTACGGACCCTCGATGCCGGCCTGGCGAAGCACGTTAGTCGCGTCGGCGATGGCGTGGGGATAGGTATTGGCATCCTGCCCCAGCGTCAACCAGGGATGTGAGCTGCATTCCACGATTCCGGTGATTCCCGCTTCCGGCCAGCCGTGGAATACGGCGCGGTTCTCGATCAACGAGGCGTCATGGGCGGCGCGATCGAGAT
>JGI12053J15887_10000485_pt1 | contig 16127 bp, 19 predicted proteins | sample MedBloCAOM1_O3_FD_15887 | JGI IMG/M metagenome (IMG submission 15887)
CAACTCCCCAACCCAAGCACCCTGCTTCAAATGAGTAAAACCGAACTCGATTTGTCTGCTCTGATCGACCACCTACAAAACGCGATCAATGATTATCAATCCAAAGTATTCATTTTAAGATCTCGGCTCCGAGAATTGAAGCTGGAAACACCTGCCATCTCGGCAGTCGGCAGCTTTCGGCCAACGCTCCATTCCTCCGATGCTATGCCCAAGCAGAAAGGCCCGCTCGCCGGCCAATTCCAATACCGCCGCCAGATCACGGGAGAGGTTCTCCATGCTGTAATCCCGGATAGTTGGCCGCGTGGACCCGCCAGGCCCAGGCAGATCCCAGACAATAAGCTGAAAATCGCCTGCTAATTCCTTCTTTAGGTAGTTCCATTCCGTACTGTTCGCTCCCAGCCGTGTGTCAGAATGATCGGTGTGGCATCCTCCCTGCCATAACATTCGATCCGTAGTTCAGAACCATCGGGCCGACCCAATCGGTGTTCCCTTGCCCCTGTCGGGACCGCTTCGGCAGTGCGTCGCGACCATCAGAGCTTTGGTTTTCGCAAAGAGGCTCAGAATACCTCGCACAATTACGCCGCCGGCCAGAGCCCAGAAAACCAGGCTAACTGCAACAGCTAGGAGGAACGTCTCGTAATTATTTCCAATCTGCGGAGCGATGAAGGTTAAAATTATAGCTCCAGGCGCGCTGATACCACTTGTGGCTTAAGTAAATCCCAATTCCTAGCATAACCCACGAAAACAGCCCAAGGAACCAAAAACGGATAATCGAAGTCGGGATCATATCATGTAACGCTTTCCCGGGTCGTTCGTAAGCGCTGAAGGGGCGAAAATGATTGATGAAGAAGGGAATCCTCACTGAAAGATGTGGGGCTAGTCTCGGCCGCTCAACGCGTTGAGCAGTATGAGACGGCTGGTTATGTGAGGGCTTTTGCGTACGCTGAACTGCTCGGGGACCAAGAGGGGACACAACTCCTTCAGACTGCGAAACGGGAATTAAGAGTGTCGAGAAACGGTCCGGTTTACAGTCACGACACCAGGAACAGCAGCCATTCCACCGACAGCAGCTACCATCGCTCCTAACGCCATAGCCAACGCGCCTAGTAGTCCAGCTTGGGTTGCTGCCTTAGCAGCAGCATCAGCCCCTTCTTTGCTTTTCTGGATTGCTTGCTCCTTCGCCAGCTCCAGCTTATTCCTCGCGTCCTGGTAGGTGGCCTGCCACTTATCCACAATCTGGCCCGCTTCCTCCCGGCTCTTACCCGTCCTTGCGACGATCACGTTGATTGCTGCATCACGATCTACTGCAGTCAGCGTGTCCTTACCTTGAGAGAAGAGTTTGTTGATCAAGTCTGAAGCGCTCGCGTTTTGATCCGTGGGATTGGTCGGGGTGTTCTGCGCGGTGTTTTGACTCACTGTATTTTTGGCTTGCGACTGAAGATTCTCGGGCTGGAGTTGTGGCTTACCTGTCTGGCGCAGAAGTTCGTCCGCCTGAGCCTGCAGATTCGAGAGATCGATTCCTTGTTCAGCTAGCTTCTGTTGCGCGGCGTCTGCTACCTTAGGAGCTGCAGACGCGATTCCCTGTCCGGCGACGTTGAGGATTGACCCCAGTGCTGCGCCCGCCCCGCCGATGATCGCTCCTAGTGCTGTGGTGAGAAAATAAAGGCTCAGCAGAGTCACCAAACCAAACGTGATAAGACCATGTATCATCCCCTCCTGCTTAGCGGGAAAGCCAGCCAGCCGACCAGCGACATAGCCTCCGGCAAACAGGGAAATGAGAATGGTGAGCACCAACCAAATGGCAGAACCACTGCCCAGGCCACTCCCGGTCTGGCCGCTTTGAACGTGAATCGTACTAGCTCCAATTCCGATGCCAAGTAGGCTCAATGTGATTTGAGTAACTAAGGCAATGATTGTTCCTCCAATGATTGCTCCCCAAGAAATTCGCCTCGTGACAACCCCCGCAGTGTGTGATGCCACATAAGCAGCATCGCCCGGAGCGCTGTATACGGCATTTTCCGCTCCCCGATTTTGTTCTTCTTTCATAAATCTCCTCAATTTGCTCTTCCCGTAATGCTATCTCTTTTCCTCTCGGACATACGGGCAGTCTGAGCGGACACTACTAAAGGCAAGAGCGAAATTCCCGCGCAACGGGTGAGCATTGCAGTACGTCTCTTACTACTAGGTGAGTGCTTACAAATTGCTTCGAGACCACGCTCGCAAGCGGATGTGCCTAATCCACTAACACCTTTAAAAAAATCAAGCAGTGGTCCCTGCGGTTCTTACCGCGGTCAAAGACGGCCGACGAAGAGATGAAATTTCACTTCCCAATCCGAGACACTGGCCGGTGACCGCGGCTGAAAGATGAAGCGCGATCGATGTCCGCTGGATCCGCACTTCGGGCAGATGCAGGCGAAGGCGGTTAGCCTCTAAGAGTCGACCTAATCGCCTTCAATAGCTGGTCCGGAGCAAACGACTTGCGCCGATGCTCCTGAAACCCCGAGGCGTTTGTGCTTTCCGGGTCGCTTATCTGTGCGAAGGCTGTCATTGCGATCACCGGTACGCTGCCGCCATTTTCCGGGCCGAGCGCGCGAATATCTCGCAAAAGTTGAAACCCACCCCCATTGGCAAACTGATTTCCAACAGAACACATCTGGGTGGCGCTCCTTAACTGCCTTATCCCGTCAAGTGGATCCCTGGTCGCAAACAACCCGGACTCCTTCCAACATGAGAAATCTGCCCAGCATAGATCGAAACTCTGCATAATCTTCTACGATGTCGATGGAGATATTACTGAGAACGGCGGGGATGAATATCGCATAGACGACCTCGACCTCTCTTGCCAGAATTCCTAGACCAATCGATGGCATCGTTGAGTAAGAGCCATTTAACAATCGCAATTGGATCTTCCAAACAAAGGTGGACGCACACGATTGCAGTTATCGAGCCGGCCGGAAAGTGACGCTCTGGTTGCACTCGACGATTCTGGACGGCGAGATCGTTGCACTAGATCGCGATGGTATGCCGATTTCAGGTTCTACAGAAATGGCGAAAGCGGCCAACTGCACAGCTCGTCTCCATGTTTTCGACCCGCTAGGGCACGACGGTTCCAACTGGATGGCACGCCCACTAACCGGGCGGCGCGAGCAGCTGAACAAAGTCGTGGTATCTGAGGGCTGCATCCAAATTGGAGCCTACGTCGAGGGAGCACGGAATCGAGCCGAGCGCCTTGACGTTATCTTGGGGAACCCTCAAGAACTTCGTCGAGGCAGAGCGAGCACAGAGTGAGAGCTGATTATCAATGAGAGCGCCTAGGAGCGAACCTTCGGGGAGCGAGTTTCGATCCCTTCTATTTACTGAGCCGGAGTCGAATCGAAAGTTTTCTCTAGTGGCGCGCAGCGACGGAAGCGTCTCCAGCAACTGATTAATGTCGCCCTGTACCGCCAAGAAATTCGCCAATCAAACAGCTCATGTCCGAATGGTCATCAACGATGATGATAGTAAAACTGCTAAGAAGAGGGGCGAGACATATCGCGTCGGGTTTTTCGTTAACGTTCGCTTAAAGTCATCCAAGCGACGCTTATACCTGATTGCCTGTTCGATCCGAACCAAGTTGTTTCACGAGCTTGTTGTAAAGGCCGAGGATCAAAAGTGTTGGCGCCCACTGTCCTACGAACAGCGATACGTGCTCCCTCCCGAGAAGTTTGAGCATTAGTGAAGTCGCGATAGAGCAACCTGCTGCCCACAAGAATATGTCCGAGGGGAGTTTGGCGGTTTGCTGTTCGATCGATCGGGCTACTGGCCCTTCGGAGTGTTCAACACGATTTGTCATAGTAAACCTACGTTCGTCAGCGCTGGAGAGATTGGACGCCTTCAGATGATGTGTTGGGTGCAAGAGGTTTCTGATTTAAGCCGCAACCAATGATCGCTGGCGCCTCCATTCAAGGAGCGGCTAGGCAGCTCCACGATGCGCACGGCGACTACTTATCGACCGATTGCCTTTGAGGGATAATTGCATAGCCCTACCGTATCTTCGTGGTCTTTGACTCAGAAGGGTACGACGAAAATCGCCAGGCGTTAGTCCGTCGTGGAGTGAAAGTTGAGTGTCCTTGTGGACGTCACAACTCAGCAGGAATTTGGGAACAATGGGCACTTCGATGTCACTGATTTCCGAACACTCTTGTGAGTTTTACCTACTGGATCCTGTCTTCACGGCATATCAAATCCTCGACAGGATCCCGAGTTGGAGCCGCTCTTACGTGTTTGCACCGGTACGAAGCGACCGGCTGAGATGCAGCGTGCTAGAAGACAAGTAACGAATATCTTAGGTATCAGCTCGCAAACACGGTGGCGGAGAATCCTGGCATTCTTAGCTGGTCATCGAAGTGCACGGGAGGCGCACCCTGGCCGGCATAACGCGGATCCTCCGATGAAAAGATGACCTGCCATCTGCGGCCCGAAGGCGGAGCCAGGAGCGGTATCGGAGCTGGTGAAACGGCCAGATCACGATCTAAATTTATTATTAATAACCGATCGTTCGCATCTTCCTGTCCAAAATAACGCATAACAAATGCGTGCTGACCATAAACAGCGCCGTCGAGAGAGTTTCGTTCTTTGCCATTTATAATCGGGTCGGAACGGCGGAGAGCAACGAGCTCTTTGTTCAATAAATAAACCGAATCATTCGCTTGCCGGTCATCAAAATTCAGTTTGCATTGCCGAAACGTGGTTTCTTCCCCTGGCTTTGGCAGATGCTCTGCTATCTCCGGCGAAGACAAACTCGGAAATTGCTTGAGAAACTCGGCCCGCCCCTCTGCAATCTTGACCGCTATTGATTCGGCTTGGTCCGCGAAATAGAGGAAAGGAGAGGAAGATGCGAATTCTTGACCTTGAAAGAGCATTGGGGTCCAAGGACCGAGCAATAGTAACGAGGTCATTGCTCGAACTGCAGCGGCGCTGGCCAAGGTATGAATACGATAGCCGCCGAGCGAGTTGGCCACCTGATCGTGGTTCTGGATGAAATTGACAAACTTGTCCGGCTGCAAACAACGGGCCCAGGTGCCGCGATTCTGCTTTTGCCACGAGTAGTATTGGCCTTGATACAAAAAGCCCCATTTAGCGGCGGAAAGAAATTCCTGCGCGTCGCCCCGGTAGTCGCTATAGTACGCCTCTGCTCGGCCAGTGAGCGCGACGATCGCCGAATGGTGAAAGTCGTCGTTCCAAATCGAATCCAAGCCGTAGCCGCCATCTTCTGGTCTTTGCATCAGCCTCACTTGCTGCGGCTCGTTTTCTGCGACGAGATAGATCTGGCGATCTCCGGCAATTCTTCGGACGGCTGCAGCGATCTCGGCCAGCAGATGTTTTGGAGAAGCGTCGAAAATCTGTTGGGTGGCGTCAAATCGAAAACCATCAAAATGAAATTCACTGATCCAATAGTTTGCATTCGCGAGGAAAAATTCGCGGACCGGACCGGCATCGGGCCCATCCAAATTGAACGGTTCACCCCAGTCGGTCTTGTAACGATCCGTAAAATAGCTGGGCGAGAAAAAAGGAAGATAATTCCCATCGGGTCCAACGTGGTTGTAAATGACGTCAAGAATCACCGCGATCCCGACTTGGTGACATTCGTCTATGAAGTGCTTCGCGTCGTTTGGCTGGCCGTACAAAGCAATCGGCGCGAACAGACAAACGCCGTCATAGCCCCAACCGAACTTTCCAGGAAACTCGCCGATTGGCATGATTTCGAGGATGTCGACCCCTAAGTCTTTGAGGTAAGGAATGCGTTCCCGTGCAGCGGCCCAAGTTCCTTCGAGCGTAAAGGTTCCCACGTGCATCTCATAAATCACGTGTGTGTCTAGCGATACTCCACCCCAACCCTCGTCAAGCCACCTATAGCTCTCGGGATCCACGATAACGGATGCGCCATGGGGGCCGCCATGTTGCGCGCGCGCCGCCGGATCAGGGAAAAGCATGCAACCGAGCTTGAGCTTGTAGAATTGACCGGCCTTGGCTTCCGGTACGTAGCCGGAAAAGTAATTATTCCCCTCCGCTTCCAGTTCCGCTGTGATAGCCTTTTCAGTTAGACCCGGCTCATCGCTCACACGAATACCGATACTCGAAGACGTTGTCGCCCAGACTCGAAAGTGCGTACCACCCGCTTTTTGTAACTCGGCACCAATCGGTAATCGTCGGTAATATTCCATCGGTCATTTGTAAATCTGCCGCGGCAATTCTCCCGTTGCTGTTGGTCCTAATCGCAGCGTTATGATCATAGGCACGCGCCAGCGCGTGATTTCCAGAGATAGATTGCGTTTGCAATCACTGCGGGTTATCCGCTTGCATGCCGCCGTTTGCAGGGTGAATTAGGTCCGAAGCACAAAGAGCAGTAGCGAACGGGCGGTAACACCATATTTATCTCCAGGGTCAAACGTCCCTTTTTCGGTTGAATCAGCAATATTCGTATCAACCAGGAGCGACCACTGCATGCCACCGTAACATTCTGGCAGCGTGAATTCTACGAGGTCACTGTGACCATTGACCACCATTAATAGAGTCGCATCCTTACTGCTTTTTCGTATTCCCGTAGCTTGCGCTCGGCCGTCTAGTAACATGCCCAAACATGCCATTCCTCCATCCTGCCATTGTTCCGAGGTCATCTCGCTACCGTTGGCGTTGATCCAGGTGACGTCTTTGACGCCGACCTCTTCAACATACTGACCGGTCAAAAATCGGTTTCGTCGGAGAATCGGGTATTTGTGTCTTAGGTTAGCTAGTCTTTTCACGAACTGGATGAGTAACTTCCCTTTTTCGGTAATATTCCAGTCTAGCCAGCTGATCTCTGTGTCTTGACAGTAAGCGTTGTTATTCCCCTTTTGCGTCCGGCCAAATTCGTCCCCGGCCAGCAACATAGGTGTCCCCTGGGATAACAGCAAGATGGCTAAGAAATTGCGGAGCTGGCGTTCTCTAAGCCGATTGACCTCCACGTCGTCAGTCGGACCTTCCAGGCCGCAGTTCCAGGACCTGTTATCTGAGCTGCCATCCCGGTTTTCCTCTCCATTTGCCTCATTGTGCTTCTCATTGTAAGTCACGATGTCATTCAGGGTGAAACCGTCATGGGCTGTTATGAAGTTAACACAGGCGGAAGGTTTTCTTCCCAGTCGATTGAATAGATTAGGAGAAGCAACCAACCGGGTCGACAAAGCAGACGCTCCAACATCGCCTTTCCAAAAGGNGCGCACATCGTCACGGAACCCGTCATTCCATTCCGCCCATCCCGGAGGGAACTCGCCTACCTGGTATCCACCTGGTCCGCAGTCCCAAGGTTCCGCGATTAATTTGACGGTATTCAAAACCGGATCCTGAGTACAGGCCTTCAAGAATCCGCTCTGGTTATCAAACCCGTTGGGCTCGCGCGCCAGGATGGTCCCAAGGTCGAACCTGAACCCGTCTACGTGTGTTTGCAGGACCCAATATCGTAAACTATCTAGAACCATCTGAATGACCCGACCATGACTTAGATTCAGAGTGTTTCCGGTTCCCGTATCGTTAATGTAAAAACGCGGATTATCGAGCAAACGGTAGTAACAACGGTTATCGATTCCTTTGAAGGAAAGGGTCGGACCACGCTCGTTGCCTTCGGCAGTATGGTTGTAGACGACATCCAGAATAACCTCCAGACCGCCCTCGTGTAAGCGCGCTACCATTTCTTTGAATTCTCTCAGCGTCTGCTCGCGTTCGAAAGCATAGCGAGGATCGGGTGCAAAAAAGGCAATGCTGTTATAACCCCAATAGTTAGTAAGCCCTTTTTCAAGAAGATGGCTGTCATTCACAAAGGCTTGAATCGGGAGTAATTCGACCGAGGTAACGCCGAGCGATCGAATGTAATCGACGACTTCCTTCTGCCCCAGGCCGGCAAAGGTGCCTCGCAACTTCTCCTTTATTTTCGGGAATTGCTTAGTGAACCCACGAACGTGCATTTCGTAGATGATGGTGTCATCCCACGGAATCCGTTTTTGGCTACGTGCCTCGGACCACTCAAACCTCGGATCAACAACCACACATTTGGGCATGAAGGGCGCACTATCTCTTTCGTCGAATGTAAGATCATCCATCGTTTCCATCTGGTATCCGAAGAGCGCAGGGTTCCAAGTTAATTCATCTGTGTGACCACATGCGTGGGGATCGAGCAAAAGCTTATGAGGATTGAATCGGTGACCCGCCTCCGGCTCATAAGGCCCATGGACGCGGTATCCATAAACAGTGGCAGGTCCAACATCAGGCAAATAACCGTGCCAAATCTGGTTGGTGTATTCAGGGAGTACGATTCGCTCGAGTTCACGTTCGCCCCGCTCGTCGAACAGACACAGCTCGACTTTAGTCGCGTTAGCCGAGAAGAGGGCGAAGTTCGTACCCTTGCCGTCCCAGGTTGCGCCGCACGGATGGGGCAAACCCTCTTGAATCACGCTCTTTCTCGTTTCCGTCATAAAATCAATTTCTCTTTTCGAGTCCTACCTGGATTTAAAATTTAAGCTGTCCTCAGAGCGGCTCCTGGCCCCACCGGAAGAGGAGTGACCACAAAGATCAGATAGCGGGTATTCCAACAGATTAAACGAGTCCCCGGTCAGGAAGCCCCAGAGAAGAGCAACAAACACTATCCCATAACGGCAGAGCGATTCCATCCCCTCCACCTACCCTTTACAGATTCCGGTCTGTATTTCTTCAAAGTAGAATTGCGAGGCGAAGGGATGTCGCTAGGTGCGTAACGTTATTTTTTCTTTTCCTCACTACGCTTTTACGGTGCGCGGATGTGAATTTTGGTGGAATGGAACTCTGGATTGAGCCAGCGCGATTCTGGTTGGTGAGACTCGCCTGATGCTCTATGCCGTTGTTCTTCCGGACGGATCGTTGCTATTGGCCGCATATCGAAACGGAAGGCTACGCTATTTCGGTTATTCCGGGACCCGGTTTAGCGAAAAGGGCTTGAAGGAAGCAATGAATCGATTAAAGCCGCACTTTGTTGATGAATCGCCAGTCGAAAATCCGCCAAAATCCCGGAGAGAATTCAGTGGGTTCAGCCAAAGCTTGTGTGCGAAGTAGCTGATGCGGAATGGACGCAAGACGAGCAGTTGCGCCAAACAACATTTCTCGGATGGCGTGATGACAAGAACGCCGAAGGAGTGGTGCTGGAACTTTGATCGTCGAAAGAATTACTGTGGCCTTTACTCGAATTGGAGCGAGGTGCTACGATAAATGTTCAAAAAAGCAGGGGCCAAGAAATCCGTATTTGGCCTTTAATAATCTTCAATCCCTGAAATGTGATTTTGGCAGCAATATCTGTTTCTGCTAAATGATCCGCCGAAAGAATCCACTCAACCCCACGAGAAAGGAATCGAAATAGCTGTTCGACATCGTCGGAACCAATAAGAGCGGCGTAAAACAGTTCAGCGATTTCTGCTCTCTCCATTTCGATGCGCCTGGATGAATTTTGCGGTCAATGGTCGGCGCTCGTCAAAAGCTGCGACACTTTCCTGTAGGTAACGCTGTTAGACGGCTCAAGGCGCTAAATTCGTCACCGGATCACCCGGATGATTTACTCAGAAGTTAGCCGTTGTTGCGGCTACTTCTGAAAATAATGAAAGCAGTGTGGCGGATTGCGACGAAGAAAAGTCGATGTAGAAAGCCCGACCGGTGCTGGGGTAGATCAAGGAAGGCGAGCCTTCTTGTCTGGGCTGAGGGACCACTGAGCGGGCATCAGGAGCCTTTCGCAATGAGAGAGAAGATCAGCCGGAAAGGAACGGGGGCGACTCGCCTTGATACCTTAGAGGACCGCTTTCTTGAGCGTTTATTTCAAAAGAAGAAAATCGAAACAACCACCAACAGGCTACCATTCGAATCCGAAATGAGACCAAAATGGCAGAGAAGTCCAGTGTTCAGCAAGCGATGGAAGGTCGACCGGCGGCGAGCTGGGCTTCGATTTTCCTCGATTACTTTGACCTGAAAGCACGCCTGCTAGCTGTCGAGTCCAAGGAGGCAGCCAGTCATTTCATAGGGCTTCTGGTAATGCTTGGAGTAATCCTCGTTCTCGCCGTTTTCAGTGTCCTTATGTATGGGGCGTTTCTATTGTATTTAGTTGCGCTCTTCTTCCATCTGGCATGGGGTTGGAGTGCGTTGATCTGCGGCATGATCCTAACTTCTTCCAGTATACTTGCCTTTTTTCTGCTCCGAATGCGGCTCCGTAAGCCGGTATTTCAATTGACAATAAAAGATCTTGAGAAGGACAAAGAATGGCTGAGCCAGTCGAAGACAAAGACTTCCTAGCCGAACGGCTCGAAGAGGATCGCCAAAAAATGGCAGTTCAGGTGAGCGAGCTGAAAGAGGATTACAACCTTTCGCGCCGACTGAGAGCGTCGATAAACCAATATCCTTGGGCTTGGATTATAGGTGCGGTGCTGACAGGCTTTTTGCTGTCACGCCTTCCAGCACGTCGGAAAGAAGTTTATCTGTCGTCGGATCCTCTGGCATTGAGGCCTCCACGGGAAGTACGGCCTCCTGCCCAAGACAAGGACCAGTCCCGCGCCATTGAAAAATTCTGGTCCTTAGCTAAACCGATTATCACCACCTATGTCGGCCGGGAACTTTACAAACGCGTGAGGCGACCGAGCAAGCACGCCGCCAACCGAAGCCGGAACCACCATGATCGAAGGCGATGAAAGTGCTGCTGCCCGTAAAGGACGCGGAAACGGCAAAACACTTCGTTCGGAGGAGTATCATCGCGCCACTCGAAGGAACGCTGTTGAACGCTTAGGCAAATATTTGGTTTCGGAAACTATATATCCTACTTGCAAAATTGTTACGACACAGCTTTTTGCTTATGAAGAGTCGGCGAGTACAAAAAAACTTCGCATTCCTCGACCAACGCCGGAACCGCGGGCCGAAATTTCTCTTCTTGGGCGTAAATCTTTTGACCGGCATCGGTTTCGACCTGCTTAGAAGGTATGCAAAATCTTGGACGGCGTCCTTGAAAGAGGAGATTAGGGTCCGCCACGAAGATTCGGAGCCCAGAAGTTCCGGTGAATCCAAATGCGAGGCGACTATTGCGTCGCTTGCTATGAGGCAAGAAAGAGAACGAGGGGAGCACCAAAGAAGCACTTCATACGCGGCGTGGGTATCGAACCTCTTGAAAAGCACGGCCCAGAAATGGAACCAAGACAAATGTCCGCAATTAGGGGCGGCCTTGGCTTATTACACCGTCTTTTCCTTGGCTCCGCTGATGCTAGTGCTTCTGGGTGTCTTTGGTTTAATCTACGGCGGTAGTGAGCAGGCTCGGGAAAAGATCCTTGACCAACTACGTTACCTCATCGATCCCAGTGGATTAAAGGTCATCCAAGACATAGCCAATAATGCTGCACAACCCAAAGCCGGAATATTCGCAGCCGCGATTGGAATTTTAATCGCATTGTTCGGTGCGAGCGGCATCTTTGGCCAACTGCAGGATGCTCTAAATACGATCTGGGAGGTAAAACCGAAGCCGGGTCAAGGGATTTGGGGGGTTATACGAGCGCGCTTTCTGTCATTCGGAATGGTGGCCGGCGTCTGCTTCCTACTTCTCGTATCTTTAACAGTGGAAAACTTACTCAGAGGACTGCACAACTACCTGCAAAGCATAATTCCTGGTGGCCACTATCTGGGACTGGCAGTTTTTTATATATTCGACTTGGCCATAATCGTATTGCTGTTCGGAATGATATTCCGATATTTGCCGGATGCGAAGATCGCTTGGCGCGACGTGTGGACCGGGGCCGCTTTGACAGCGATCCTTTTCTTAATCGGCAAATTCCTGCTCGGACTCTATTTAGGCAGCGGGGCAGCAGGGTCAGCATATGGGGCCGCAAGTTCGTTAGTAACATTGCTACTCTGGGTCTTCTATTCCGCCCAAATTCTACTCTTTGGCGCAGAATTCACCAAGGTCTACGCCAATACCTATGGCTCATCTGTTCAACCAGAGGAGCATGCGGCAAGGGTGGAGAGAAGGGAAATTGAAATACCGCGGAGAGGTGAACCACAGCGCGCCCATTCCGCATAGGACAATGGCTCAGCGGACCGGTCAAAATCGGGAACAGTCGAAGGCGAGCGGTTCGCCTATAATAAACGGCTCGAACCAATAAATGTGTCTTGGGATCACATTAGATGATATCAGCCTACAGTCGGCAACACCTAGGCTGCTAGTTAGCGTCTTCTTTACAAGACAAGCGATCTGGTGCTTTTCCAAATAAGACGTGAACGCCTTGGTGTCCGATGATCCACCGAGGTCACCTCGCCGTCGGGCCGCACGAGATAATCGGCATCGCGCCACAAGCCGCTATTGCCAAAGTCGGGCTGCCAATCGAAAAAGTGTAACGACCAGTGAACATCTGATTAGGATGTGCCGCACCGTTTCCAGCCCCATAGAACAAACCAAATTGTGTTGAGCTGCGAATGTGGAATGTCATGCAGTAGTGATCAAGGAACCATCAACNGTGGTTGTTTCTTCATTTGCTGCATTGGAGAAACCATCGCTATTTCTTTGAAAACCGGGCGGAGTTCAAATAGCCGTAAGTCGAAGCCAACCATTAACATTGTAGCTGAAGATTCGAAAGAGGCTGCTGCCTCAGCGGGTCTACGCTATGTGTCTGATGAATCGTCCGGCATCACGCGGAGGCGAAAAGGGGCGAGTTTTGCTTATTATGACAAAGAAGGGAAACGGATTAGGGATTCTTTAGAATTGAAACGAATCCATTCTCTGGCGATTCCGCCGGCATGGGAGAAAGTTTGGATTTGTGCTCGAGCCAATGGGCATCTGCAGGCAACCGGAATCGATGCGAAGGGTCGGAAGCAGTATAAATACCATCCATTTTGGCGAACAGTCCGTGACGAAGCCAAATTTGAAAGGCTGCTTTCATTCGCTCAGGTCTTGCCAAAAATCAGAGCACAGGTTGATGAGGACATGCGCCGGCCGGATCTAAGTAGGGAAAAGGTGCTCGCGACGATTGTTCGTCTTTTGGAGGTTTCTCTTATTCGAATTGGTAACGAAGAATACGCAAAGGAAAACAAATCATTCGGTCTTACTACGATGCGCAACCGCCATGTGGAGATAGAAGGGTCGACCATCCGGTTTCAATTTCGTGGCAAAAGCGGCAAAAAGCACAGTGTGGAGGTTTCAGACCGGCGCGTAGCTCGGATTATTCAAAAGTGCCAAGCATTGCCTGGACAACAATTGTTCCAATATGAGGATCCCGTTGGTCAGGTTGCTGCGATCGGATCTGAAGACGTCAATGAATACTTGCAACAAATCACTGACCAACCATTTACGGCTAAGGATTTTCGAACTTGGGCCGGGACTGTCTTAGCAGCAATAGCGCTCGGGAAAATGGAAGACGTCGATAGCCAAACGTTAGCGAAGAGAAATATCGTCACAGCGATCGAAGCAGTGGCCCGACTGTTAGGCAATACCGTCGCGATTTGCCGGAAATGCTACATCCATCCCGCAGTACCTACCAGCTATCTCGATGGAACATTAGCTCGAACCCTCCGCGTGAAAGCCGACGCTCAAATCGCCGAGCATCTGCACGAATTGAAACCGGAGGAAGCAGCGGTTATTGCGTTACTTCGGCAGGAGCTAGCGAAGCGTTCGGAGAAAGATGGTGTCGAGCGCGTTTAATGAAAATCGCACTCTTTCACAATCCGAGGGCCGGTAGCGCGCAGCTTAAAGTTGCCGAGTTAGTCAGCCAATTCCAGGATGCGGGTTACGACGTGCTTTACAGGTCGATCCAAGGAAAAAGATTGGGAAGGAGCCTTTCGCGAACCAATTGATCGAGCGATTGTCGCGGGCGGAGACGGCACGGTTAGCCGACTTGCTCCTTGGCTGGCTGGCCGGAATACGGCGTTTTGCATCTTGCCCCTCGGCACGGCAAACAATTGCGCCAGAGGTCTTGGTCAAATGCATTCCATTGAAACCATTATTACCCAGCTTAACTCAGCTCCGATAAGGAAAATCGACCTTGGCGCTATTACCAGTTCTGCCGGTCATCGATTCTTCATTGAACGGCCGGTATTGGCCTTCTGCCTCTGGATCACTTTGTCATGGTTCGAATCCATGCGAGGCAGCTTGTTGATACTGAACGACTTACGTGTAAAGATCCTCCGGATTAAAATCGGTGTAGCGCATTTATAGCGCACTTTTGACTTTCACTCGACAGCGCGACCAACGCTAGCACCTCAGGGATTTTCAGTGCTATGTTTTCCCAGGTTCAGGACTCGTTGACCAGAGAGCAATTGCCATGATTAAAACCGACCTCTCCGACGTCTACCGAGGCTACATTGCTTGCCTTAATAAGCAGGACTGGCCGAAGCTGGAACAGTTCGTTCATGATGACGTGTACTACAACGGTCAGCGGATCGGGACATTAGGTTATCGCGAGATGCTGGAGAGAGACTTTTATGAAATTCCGGACCTTTATTTCGACATTCAGCTGCTGATTTCCGATCCGCCTTATATAGCGAGCCGGCTGGAATTCGACTGTACGCCAAAGGGAAAGTTCCTTGGACTCCATGTAAACGGGAAGAAAGTTTCCTTTACCGAGAATGTATTCTATGAATTTCGGAGAGAGAAGATTTGGCAAGTATGGTCGGTTATAGATAAGGCAGCTATCGAAGCTCAGCTTTAGCGCGAACGCCCAAGCCGCCCTTGAACAAAGTGTCGGATCCATCGTGAACATGTCGCAAATTTCAGCGAGAAGGATTGCGAAAAGTCACGCCGCCCAGAATCATTGGATTGCCGAGCGTCTTTTGGATCGCTCAGGAATTCCAGTCACTCATCTGCGGCCCACCTTCTTTGCCGAGTGGCTCATGTATCTATCGGAAAGCATCAGGGAAAGAAATATGTTCCCACTTCCCTTTGGCGAGAATACGCCTAGCGATGTCGAGCTGGCCCGCTTCGACGCGCCTGGCGGCTTGGGTGAGTTGGACCGCACGCTGACCTGAGCCAGAATTGAGCGAGCTTCCTTCGAAAAAGGTCCGGCCTGCTTCAGTGAGAGCGTCGTTAACGCTTTGTCGCGGCCCTAGCGCTGAGTTTAACAAACACGCCCCAACGGGCCGCGAACTAGGTTTTGCGCAGTCGCGACCGCGTCCCTTCCATCAGAACGGTTGGGTTGGCTGCTGAGAAGGCGGATTCTGCGGTGCCGCGGGTTGACTCGGCCCCGGCGGATTTTGCGGCAGCTGATATGGCTGCTCGTTCGGAGCTGGTTGGTATGGCTGCTGCGCCGCTCCATTTACCTCATTCCCGGCCGCATGCAGTTCCTTGTCAAAGTCTTCCCGCGCTTTGCGAAATTCGTTCATGCTTTGCCCCAGACTCCGCGCCAATTCCGGAAGCTTTTTGGCGCCGAACAAAACCAACACTATTACCAGAATTAGTACCCATTCTGACGGTCCCGGAACTCCAAGCGCGAGCATATTCATTATGTTAATTCTTTCATGGATTGAGACGCGACGCCGCTATCAGAAGGTACGCCGCGCTCATTTAAGGGTTTTCAGACGGGAAATCAAATCGACCTTACTGGTGAGACCAACCACTTTGATCTTTCACTTCGCCACCCTTGAAGAAAAGGAGAGTCGGGATATTGCCGATCTCAAACCCGCTGGAAAGAGTCGGACTTTTGTCCACATCTACCTTCGCGATTTTCACATTCTCGCCCTGTTCTTTCGCGATTGCGCAACCATGCTGGAGTCCCCTGTTCATTCCAACCCCCTTGTTTGATTCTTTTTCCGCTGACTTCCAAGAACGTAACCTGGCGCTCTTGGCATCGCCATTGCCAGATCGGCCAAATTATTTCCACCCGAACGAATTATACATTCATTATGCGGTAGGCTTACATTTCACCGCCCGCTAGACTTCAGCTTGGAGGGGTTTTTGACAGGGACGTCCATGAGATGTTAAAGCCCCGTAAGTTGCCTTCTAAGAAGGCGAAGACGTTCGCTAAAGGCCCTCGCCAGCAAAGGAGAGAGCGATTCCGTCGTAAACCATCATTAACCCCCTATTAATTTCTTATTATAATTGTGAGTTACATTGTAACACGACCATCTCATCGCCTAAC
>JGI12053J15887_10000486_pt1 | contig 16126 bp, 13 predicted proteins | sample MedBloCAOM1_O3_FD_15887 | JGI IMG/M metagenome (IMG submission 15887)
TCCGGTACGCGAATCAAATCATCAAACGTCGTAACCCGCGGCTCGACAAGTGCCGCGACTCCCTGGGGATGCTCAGTGTCGGCTAGCCCCTCAAAAAGTCGGTCCGTTGTCTGCAACACTGGAAAAGCAATCTCCGGTCGCCCAATAAAGGGCGCCAGTCGCTCTCGATATCGAGTGCCCGTCTCGCTGAATAACACCGCATCGATGCGGCATCCGGAACGCAACGCCTCTTCGACCAGCCTCACGCCTTCCACGCCAACGAATCCCGACCCTGTCGGAATTCCTCCACGCAGCGCCATGCGAAATTGTTTCAGCCATCGATTATCGCGGCTGGTGAGCACCGCGGGCGCCGCCCGGTCCGCCGTCGCTTGTGCCGTCGCACCCCGGGGTACCCGCGCATTACGTCGCGCACTTGGTGGCGCTCCCGGGGCTCCTGGAGGTGTGCTCATCGCCCGAAAGCGTAGCACCCTTCCCCAGCCAAACGCACTTCACCAATTACCTGAGAACTCCTTGCGGTGTATCGCACATGGACCGTAACGAAGAACTCAGGCGCCATTCCGGACTTGGGAATCATCGTTTATCTGAGAATTAGCGCCGGATCGGGATTGAGGGAAGTGTCGGCCACAAGACCAGCCCGGAAACGTGAATACGCCGCCGCGGCAATCATCGCGGCGTTGTCGGTAGAGAGTGCACGGCTGGGGAAAAACACTTCCATGCCGGATGACACCGCGCGTTTTTCGAACGCAGCGCGCAGATCGCTGTTGGCCGCCACGCCGCCCGACACAAGTATGGAATCCGCAGATATAGTTCCGGCCGCAGCCATGGTTTGCTCCAACAGAGTCCTCACGACAGATCTCTGAAATTCGTGGATCAATGTTAAGGTCTGCTTGTCGCATAACGGCAGCAATTTTTCGAAGGTATTGTCGCCGCGTTCCAGAGCGGCTTGCCGAACGCGGATGTCTTCGGAATATTCGGGATGTTCACGGAGATGGTACAGCACTGCGGTCTTCAAACCGCTGAAGCTGAAGTCCAGTGCATTGCCTTTCATTTTCGTCGGGCCAAACCTCACCGGCGGCGCCACACCATTGCTCGCGCCATTGCCGGCATTGGATAACCGATCAAGAATCGGACCGCCCGGGTAGCCCAGCGCCAGAAGCTTCGCGACCTTATCGTAAGCTTCGCCGGCAGCATCGTCCCGAGTTTGCCCGATTTTTCGGTAGCGCAGGGATTTGTACTGCTCTGGTCCGTGAGTCTGCGTCTCAGTCACCTCGTAAAGTACAGTGTGCCCACCGGAAACAATCAAGCACACCGCGGGGAACTTCACGTTCCTCCCGGCGCGGTGCGCTTCCAGAAAAACCGCGTGCACGTGCCCCTCAAGGTGATTGACCGGTACCAAGGGCTTCTTAAGCGCTGACGCTAGTGTTTTTCCATACGTGATCCCTACCAGCAACGCTCCCACCAACCCCGGTCCTTGCGTAACCGCGATGGCATCCACTTCGCCAAGCCGCATATTCGCTTGCGCCAGTGCCTCGCGAACCACCGGCACAATTTGCCGCAAGTGTTCGCGCGAAGCCAGCTCGGGCACCACGCCGCCATATTTTTTATGGATCTCGATCTGCGACGCGACCACGTTCGATAGCACTTCGAGGCCGTCCAAAACTACCGCGGCCGCCGTTTCGTCGCAGGACGATTCAATTCCCAGGATGCGTGTGGACATAATCTTGTTCTCAAATGATGATAATCCATTCTTCTACAGTGACGGTCGGATTGACAAACTCAGATGTCAGCGGCTACTTTCATGAAACCATATGACTATCGATAAGGCTTTCGCCGCCACAGCCAACTTTCAAGAGAATCCCCGACGAAAACATCAAAAGGTCCGCAAGGCAGTTCTGCCCGCCGCAGGACTCGGCACGCGTTTTCTGCCCGCCACCAAAGCGCAGCCCAAAGAGATGCTCACGGTCGTGGACAAGCCGCAAATTCAATATGTCGTGGAAGAATGCGTGGCCGCGGGCATCGAACACATCATCATCGTCACCGGCAGAGGAAAAAGCTCCATCGAAGACCACTTCGATGCCTCCCCGCTTCTAGAAAAATTCCTCGAGGATAAGGGCAAGACAGAGCAGGTCGAATTGGTTCGCAGTATCAGCGACATGGTGCAGATCAGTTACACGCGCCAGAAGGAGCCGCTAGGACTGGGCCACGCCGTGCTGGTGGCGCGTGATCTAGTAGGCGATGAACCGTTCGCCGTGCTTTTAGGGGATGTGCTGATTCCCGGCAAAAATCCCGCGACCAAGCAATTAATTGATGTATACCAAGCCACCGGCGTTGGCGCGATCGCCGTGGAAGAGGTACCCAAAAATAAAACACATCTTTATGGCATCGTGAATGCTGAGCCAGCTCCACAGCCGCCGTTTGGGGCGCGCTTGCTACGAATAAAAGATCTGGTTGAAAAACCAAAACCTGAGAACGCCCCTTCGAATCTGGCAATCACCGGTCGCTACGTTTTGCCTCCGGAAATTTTCGAACACTTGGCGCGAACCAAGCCCGGCGCAGGTGGAGAGATTCAACTGACCGACGGCTTGCGGATTCTGGCGCAGGAACAGGGCCTGTGGGCCTATATCTACGAAGGTGTTTCTTACGATGCCGGCGATAAATTGGGATTCTTAATCGCCACCGTGGAGTTGGCGCTTCAAAACGAAGAATTGGGTGCCGGGTTTAAACAATATTTGAAGTCATTGAAGCTCAACTAGAATGTGATGCAGCTCACCGAATCAATCTACCAGCTGCCTAAATTTCTAAAATTAAGCGCTACTCTTTCTTGGCGGCCGGAGATTGTTTTTCTTTGGAGCCCTTCGAGGGCGACGACTCCTTGGAGTTGCGGTCTTTACCGGACGACTCTTTTGAAGGAGATTCCTTGGAACCAGACTCCTTGGAACCCGACTCCTTCGACGAGGATTCTTTTGAGTCGCCCGAGTTTGCAGCTGTCCCTTCCGAGGTCTTCCCATCTCCGGAACTTGGCTTAGCCGCGTAATCATTTACGTACCAGCCCGCGCCTTTAAACTTAATAGCTGGCGCCGTGATTACGGATTGCACTTTGCCGCCACAATGAGGACATTTTTTTAGATGCGGCCCGGCCACCGGCTCAATCTTGTCGGTGTGACGGCCACACTTCAGGCAAGCGTATTCGTACAAAGGCACAGAAGTCTCCTTACTGAATTAGAAAGCAGATTATAACATGCGTGAGAGTNCNCTTCCGGAGCGCATGATAGACTCGAAGCCATGAGCGGCAAGAAAATTCGTAGACCTTCCAAAGTGGACCAAGGGCCNTCTGAAGCCCCGGTGAATGGAGAAATACTTGGCGCGAGCGCTGCCGGTTGTCTTTACCTCGTGGGTACGCCCATCGGGAATCTTGAGGACATGACCTTCCGCGCTTTGCGAATTTTAAAGGAAGTCGACCAGATCGCTTGCGAAGATACGCGGCACACCTCGAAACTACTGAATCACTATCAAATCAATAAGCCGCTGGTCAGTTATCACGAGCACAACGAGATGACTCGCGCCCCCGAACTGGTTGTGGCGCTCGAGCAAGGCGCCCGAATTGCCCTTGTGTCCGATGCAGGAATGCCGCTGGTTTCCGATCCCGGACACCGGTTGGTGGCCATGTGTTTGCGACATCACCTTCCAGTCGTTCCCGTTCCGGGGCCGTCGGCGTTGTTGGCGGCGCTTTCGGCGTCGGGCTTGCCGAACGAAGAATTTTTGTTCGTGGGATTTTTGCCTTCACGCAGCGGAGAACGTCGACGCGCACTGGAACGGCTACGCATCGAGAATCGCACCATCATATTTTACGAAGCGCCACATCGCGTGGAGGAATGCATCGCGGACGCCCGAGAGATTCTAGGAGACCGGCCCGCGTGCCTGGCACGCGAAGTGACAAAACTTCATGAAGAATTCAGGCGCGGGAAGCTTTCGGACCTCAGCGCTTCTCTGGAGGCCCGTCCGGCTCGTGGTGAGATTACTTTGTTGATTGGGCCCGAAGACCCCGCCGACGCACGCGCGAATCTGGACTCGACGCAAAGTTTGTCGGAACGCGTGGACGAATTGATCCGCCAGGCCAAGCTGGATCGCAAAGACGCCTTGAAACTGGCGGCCAAGGAACGGGGCTTGACACGCAGAGCAGCTTACGGGCAACTACTAGAAGCATTAGGCAAAACTGAGGTGGAATGAAGAAGTGGAATAACCGGANGCGCTAGGCGGCCGATTCTGAAAGAAACATTCGCCGAAAGTGCGGGCCGGTAAACTGCACCCCAATAATTTTCTCTCCCCGGGTTTCAGCACTCCCTACATGAACTACGCGCCCGCGCGTTGCGAAATCGGATTCTGCTTCTTTGCGCCGGACTGAACTTTGGGCAATAGGAATATGGATTTCCACATCGCAACCGATGGGTAGATCAAAGCGCGTCACAAATGCCGCGCCGCCGCGACAGAGATTTTCGCTGGAGGTTTCTTCTTGAAAAGCCACGCCACGGCTGTCCCGGCCGCTCACCGTCAACGGTAAGCGTACCGCCAGCCTACGATTCATGCGTTGCTCCGAAATGGATGTACTGAGCTGGAGCATGGACTGGGTCCTCCCCCGCTGATTTCGATCGCTCCGCGAAGAAACCCTCCACACTGTCTAATACTTCGCGAGTCGTTCGCGCCGCATGTACGATACGGCGAAGCTCGCTGCCATTCCCCACACCGTGGGTGAACCAGCAAGCGAACTGCTTCATTTTGCCCACCGCGTCTGGCAAATTGGCAGTATTAATCTGCCGATAGTATCCGGAAAGTAACTGGTGGCGGTGGTAATCGCTGGGAAGATCGTAGCGGCCGGTTGCCGCGTATTGCTGCATCTGAGAAAAAATCCATGGATTGGTCGCCGCGGCACGCCCGATCATCACCGCGTCGCAACCAGTCTCTTCCGCGATGCGTGCGGCGTCTTCGGGCGTGTTGACATCGCCATTCCCGATGACCGGAATTTTGACCGCCTGCTTGACGCGCGCGATCAGATTCCAATCGGCGCGACCAGTGTAGCCCTGAGCTCGCGTGCGTGGATGGACGGCCACTCCNTCCACCCCGAGGGACTCCGCCATTTTGGCGACTTCCACGGCCACAACGGAATTTTCGTCCCAGCCGGCGCGCAGCTTGATAGTCAGAGGAATGCTAACGGCCGCCCGCACCGCACGAAAAATTTCGCTGAGGAGTTCCAGATCGCGCAGCAAACCCGAGCCGCCGCACTTCACGACTTTTTTGGCCGGGCACCCGAGGTTAATGTCGACCGCGTCGTAACCGAGGTCTTCAACCATTTTCGCCGCGTGCGCCATAACTTCTGGATTCGCGCCAAAAAGTTGCGCGGTAATGGGATGCTCGTCTTCCTGAAAATATAAATATCGCAACGTCTTGGCGGCGCTGCGGGTAATGCCCTCGGAAGAAGTGAACTCTGTCATGAGCAGTCCGCAGCCGCCCAGGCCGCGAATTACGCGCCGGAATAGCGTGTCGGTAACACCCGCCATGGGCGCGAGGATGCTCGCCGGCTGGATAACGAGATCGCGAATTTTGAATGAGGCAGGTAGCACTGGACTATTTGCATTCTTCCGAGAGTTCGGGATCTTGTCGCAAAAATTCTTCTAAGCGCAGGAATTTGCGCCCCAGCGCCGTACTGTACGCAGACCACTGGTCGTCGCCCGCGCCGCTGCCCAGGGCTGCGCGCACCGCCGCCATTTTGGAATCGAGATCGTCCATGTAGTGAAACACCATGGCTTCGCGAATCATCGGCAATTTCGGCGAGCCGAACTCGTACTGCCCGTGATGGCTGATGAGCATATGCTGCACCACCGTTTTTAGCGGGGCAGGGAAGCCCGGAATGCCATCAATGGCCCGGGACACCGTTTCCAGTTCCATCACAATGTGACCCAGAAGCTGCCCTTCGGTGGTATACCCGATGGCACGTTCGTAACAGAGCTCATCCAATTTCCCAACGTCGTGAAGCATCGCCGCGGTGAGCAGCAAATCCACATCCAGCTCCGTATATTGCGTCGCTAACAGCTGGGCCAATGCGCATAGGCCCACAACATGCTCCAGCAGACCGCCGATGAACGCATGATGCATTACCTTGGCGGCAGGCGCGCGCTTGTAGCGCGACGCGATTTTTGGGTCGGTGACGATTCCAGTCACTAGAGTCTTCAGCCACGGATTGTCGATCGATTGTGCGAATTCCAGAAGCCGCTCATACAGCTTCTCGACGTCTTCTTTGGTATGCGGCAGAAAATCGACCAGATCGATTTCCTCGGGCTTGGCTCGCCGCACCTGCTGCAACGCCAACTGCGGTTTGTTGCGAAAGATTTCTACGCGGGCCTGGACTTTTACAAAATCATCGCGGTTGATGTCCTTGGCGATGGTCTCAAACAAGTCCCACATGCGCGCTTCGATCGTCCCGCTGCGGTCCCCAAGCTCAAGACGAAGATAGGATTTGCCTTCGCGAGTGTTGCGTATTTCCTTTTCGTGTACCAGGAAAAATGTGGTGATTACTTGCTCGCTGCCTAAATCCGTGACAAACGGCGTCTTCATTGGCCAGAGTCCGGCTTCTTCCCGAACAAAACGTATTTCTTATGGGCCTTCTTGTTCTTCTTGGACGCTTCCGGTGTCGCGCTGACTTCCTGTATTTCCGAGTTTCCCCCACCGGCGATATCCTGGAACCCTGGTTTGATGACCACGTAGCTTTGTTCGCGTAATGTTTTCACGTATTCGCGCAGAGCAGGCTCCATGCGGCCAGAATACAGTTTGTCGGTGATTTCCGGTTCAACTTTGGCGAGCGATTGCTCGCCTTCATCGTAGTGTTCCAGAACCTGCAGGATCAAAAATCCCTGCTTGGTGTCCATCACGTCAGTAACGTCATTCTTTCGCATTTTAAAAACGACGTCTTCAAGTTCCTTGGATAGCTCCCCGCGTTTGTAAACCCCCAGAAAGCCGCCTTGCTTGGCAGTGCTGCCATCGGAAAAGCGCTTGGCCATTTCGGCGAAGTCGTCGCCGTCCTTGATACGCTTTAGGGTGGTCGCCGCCTTCTTTTTCAGTTCCGCGATTTCTTCGGGTGATTTCTTTTCGGTATTTACTTCGATGGAGCGCAGCGCAACTTGCTCCGGCCGCACGAATTCCGATTTATGCTCGTTGTAATATTTTTCGATTTCGTCATGCCCGATGGTGATGTGCGAGCCCACCTCGCTGCTAATCACTCGCTGCGTCAAGACTCCGTTGCGAAGATTATTCTTGAAATCTTCGAAGTTCAGTCCCTGAGCTGCCACCGCCTTCTCCAAATCCTCCATGCTCCCTAAATTGTTCTGGATGCGGATTTGATCCAGCTTCTTGATGACCTCGGGCTCCACACTGACGCCCATATCCTTGCCGCGCTGCACCAGCAAAGATTGATCGATCAAATCGCGCAGCGCGTTTTTCTGACGATCTTCGATCGCAATCTCCAATTGTTCGGGAGTGCAATGGTTCTGGCAGTCCTGTTTGGCGTCCTCAGCAGCCGTGGCACGCGCCTTGTCGTATTCCGAGCGCGTAATAATTTCGTTGTTTACGCGCGCAATGATCTCTTCCACTACGCGCCCCGAGTTAGGATCGACCTTCGTCGCCGGAGGCGGGCTTTTCTTGACCGGAGCCGCCGCGGTCTCGGGTGTGGCCGGAGCCATCCCCGGCTTTTCTAGCGCGGGAGTCGACTTATCTTGAGTGTCCGCAGGCTTCGGCTGAGGACTGTTGGCGGAGCTATCTTGAGCCAGGATCGTGCTCGGCAACGCTCCGCAAAACGCCAAAAACACAAGTAATTTACGCATTAATACCTCGTCTAGAGTTTAGCACTTTCAATTACTTCTCCGCAGTCTAGCTTTCGCCTTGAAGGCCCAGCAATACGTTTCTCACCGATTCAGCGACCGATTCGCCGCGCGTAACTTCCATCCAAAGTACACCGCTGGGATCGAGCTTGATTCCTTTTCGAGAGCGCACCACGGAGACCAGCGTGGCCGGATCAAGTGTAGTCTCCGGATAAAACCGAATAGCGACGCGGCTCCCTTGGCGTTCCACGGAAGAAATACGCAGGCGCTCGCTCATGGATTTGAGCGTGGCATACTCCAAAAGGTTTTCCACCGATTTGGGCAGGGCTCCAAAGCGATCTTCCAGCTCCTTGCGAACGTCCTGCTTTTCCGCTTCGGTGGAAATGGAAGAAATGCGCTTGTAAGTGCGCAAGCGGAGATTTTCGCTGGGAATATATTCCTGCGGAATGCGCACATCGAAGCCCAGGCTGAGCGTAGTGCGCAGCTCCGGCGTAACGTCCTGGCCCTTCAGCTTGGCAACCGCGCGTTCCAGCATCTGACAATACAAATCAAAGCCAATCGCTTCGATGTGTCCGTGTTGCTGCCGTCCCAGCATATTCCCCGCGCCGCGCAATTCCAGGTCAAGCGCCGCGATGCGGAATCCGGCTCCCAGTTCGCTGAATTCTTTCATCGCCGCCAACCGCTTGCGCGCGATATCCGACAAGATCTCTTCCGGTGGAACCAGCAGATATGCGTAAGCGCGTTGGCTCGAACGCCCGACCCGCCCGCGCAACTGGTACAACTCCGCGAGGCCTAGGCGGTCGGCGCGATTAATCAAAATGGTGTTCGCGCGCGGAATATCCAATCCGTTTTCCACGATCGTGGTGGCCACCAAAACGTCCGCTTCGTCGCGAATGAATTTCAACATGACCGCTTCGAGTTCTTTTTCCCCCATCTGCCCGTGCGCCACCACCACGCGCGCCTTCGGCACCAGTTTGGAAACCAAGGCGGCCAGCGAATAAATAGATTCGACGCGATTGTGAATGAAGTACACCTGGCCTTCGCGAGCTAATTCGGTTTCTATCGCGCGCTGCACCAGGTCTTCCTGAAACGGAGCAACCACTGTCTGAATCGCGAGCCGGTCACGGGGGGGAGTTTCAATCAGCGACATATCCCGGAGGCCCACCAGTGACATATGCAGCGTACGTGGAATGGGCGTGGCGGAAAGCGCCAAAGCGTCCACGTTCTTGCTCATTTCTTTGAGCCGTTCCTTGTGAGCGACACCAAAGCGCTGTTCTTCGTCGACAACCAGCAGACCAAGGTCTTGAAACTTTACATCTTTCGATAAAAGGCGATGTGTCCCGATCACGATGTCGACTTTTCCCGCTTCGAGGTCGGCCAACGTTTTTTTCTGATCTGCAGTGCTGCGGAATCTGCTCAACATGTCGATGCGCACCGGAAAGGCCGCAAAGCGATGCTTGAAAGTTTCGAAATGTTGAAAGGCTAGCACTGTGGTGGGAGAGAGCACCGCAACTTGCTTGCTATCCGCGACCGACTTGAACGCCGCGCGCATGGCCACTTCGGTTTTGCCGTAGCCCACATCGCCGCAGAGCAGCCGGTCCATGGGCGCCGCTCGCTCCATGTCTCGTTTAATTTCCGTAAGCGCGGTGTTTTGGTCGGGCGTTTCTTCAAATTCGAACGCGTCTTCAAACTCGCGCTGAAAATTTCCGTCTGGTGAAAACGCGAACCCCGGAGCCGTCTTGCGCTGCGCGTACAGCGCCAGGAGCTGGTCGGCCATGTCTTCAACCGATTTGCGCGCACGAGTCTTGCGCGTGTTCCAGGCCGTCCCGCCCAACTTATCCAACGGAGGATGGTCGCCCTCCACGATGCGATAGTTCTGCACCAGGTCCATGCGCTCCAAAGGAACGTAGAGGCGCGCGTCATCGGCATACTTGAGCAGCATGAATTCGCCACGGCGTCCGTCGGACTCAATCTGCCGTAGACCATCGAATTGGCCGATGCCATGATCGACGTGTACTACGAAATCGCCAGGCTTCAGCTCCGCGAAATCGCTAAAGAAACCAGAAGTACGAATCTTCCTGCTGGGACGCTCCACAGATGGTGTTACGTCGAAGAGATCAGCATTTCCGAACAGCGTCACGCGCGCGTCAGGAAAAGTCACGCCTTCGGAAAACGGAGCGCGAATCAGCAACAACGTGGCCGACTCCGTCGCGGCTTCCGCAGTGAACCCCGCTGCGGCGTCCTCCGATTCACCGAGCACATAGGGAACTTCGTATTCACGCGAAACGTCCGCGAGACGTTCCAATTCACCCAAGCTCGCGGCGGTGAGGAACACAGTTCCTCCCGCGGCCAGTTGTGACTTCACTTCTGTCAGGCAAGCCACCACATCGCCATGGAAGCGTGCGCTCGGTCGCGAAGAGAGTTCGAATCGTGGGACAGAGTCTGCGCTGAGACCCAGCTGTTCCAACCGGGTTTGCGAGGTCTTTTCCAGCGCTTGGGTGAGCTGCTCGCCGGACCAAAAAAACTCGGACACCTCCGGCGCGTTAGCCTGGCCGTGGCGATCGTAGTTTTCTTTCGCACTTTCCAGATGTTTTTCCGCCGCGTCCCGCAGTGATTGCGGCTCATCCAGAAAAACTAGTGGACGAAGCGAGCTTTCCGCTAGCTCGAACAACGAAGTTTGTTTTTCCTGCCCGGCGGAACCGAAGAATGAATGCGTTTCCCATGGCGCTTCGCGAGTGGGTTCGAAAGATTCCTCGCTGGGCACCGCCCATTCCGTCAGCGGCAATAGCGTCGTTCGAACTACCGGAGCTATAGAACGTTGCGTGCGTGCGTCGAATTCGCGAACCGATTCCACGGTGTCGCCCAGAAGCTCGATGCGCACAGGTCGTTGCGCTTCGGGAGAGAAAAAATCCACGATGCCGCCGCGCACCGCGAACTGCCCAGGAAGCTCCACCATCTCTGTGCGGGTATAACCAACCGCAGCCAGATGCCCGACCAGTTCTTCGTGCGGAATTTCAGAATCCTTGCTTAGCGTGCGGGCTAAAGATAAATAAAGATACGGATCGTTGTAGCGCCACAGCGCCGCAGTAATAGGCGCCACCACCAGGGAGATCTGCCCATCCGCCAGCCGAAAAAGCGTGGCCGCGCGGCGTTCCAGAATGTCCGGGTGCGGGCTTTGCCATTCCCAAGGCAGAGTGTCAAACGCCGGCAGGGTTGCGACTTCCCCAGCGAGGCCACTTGCCGCCCCTGTTTTCCCGGGGAAAATACTGGAAAAAAAGCGCAGCGTTTCAGCAAAAGCCTCCGCGCGTCGGTTCGAACTGGTGATGAAAAATGCGGGCCGTCGCAGCGTGTGGGTTGCATATGCGGCGATCAAGGCTTTAGCCACGTCATGCAAGCCCGACAATGCCACCTGATTTGCTCCGGTGCGCAGAGCGGCTAGCGCGCCTTCCACAGCAGGTTGGCGGAGCACAGTGTCCAAACGTTCGCGAACGGCGGGAAGTATCATGCGAGGACTTCAGGACTCCGTGACAGGCGCGGGTGGCAAATCCCGAACAGTCCGGAGAATCGCGGTTGTCGAATAAGTAGGAACCACCGGAACCGAAACGACGCGGCCTCCTGCAGCTTCCACTTCCTCGCGGCCGATGATTTGGTCCCCGGGCCAGTCCCCACCTTTGACCAGCACGTCCGGTAAAAGCGCGGCGATCGTCTCGCGCGGTGTGAGCTCGTTGAAAATAACCACGGCATCCACACATTCAAGGGCGGCTAGTATCTCAGCGCGTTCGCGCTCGCACACCACCGGCCGGCCTTCGCCTTTTAATTCAGCTACGCTGGCGTCGCCGTTCATGCCTACTATCAGAGCGTCGCCCAGTGCGCGCGACGCCTCCAGGGTTTGTACATGCCCCGGATGGAGAAGATCGAAGCAGCCGTTGGTAAACACCACGCGCTGGTTGCCGCGATGCGCACGGCCAAACTTTAGAATCGCGTCATGCAATGAAAGAATGCGTGAGGTCAAAGAATTACTCGCGGGACGCGGTCAGTGCGGGTCCGAAGCGCTAGTTTACCACGTGAGTGATGAGCGCTCCGAATCCAGGGCGAAGTGCTGCGCCAGGTACCTGAACAGACATCACAGTGGCTGGCGCCCGGATTTTCGGTGCTATACTTCTCCAAGGTTTCTGCCGGTTGATTGTCCATATTACTAGGCTCACCAAACCCACCGAATGACGCGTTTCGCATCCCGATGGATTTGCGGCATGCCAGGAAGATGTAGCAATGGCTGAAATAGCGATTGTCGGGGGTGGGCCTTCGGGCGCCATGTGCGGCGAACAACTCGCCCGCGCTGGCAACAACGTCACCATATTCGATGAACATTTGGCTTGGGAAAAGCCCTGCGGCGGCGGCCTGACCCACAAAGCCATCCAATGTTTCCCGTTTCTCCTCGATAATCCCTACCCGAAAAAATTGGTCAGAGAAATCGAACTCATCAGCAGCGATGAGCATCGTGCTTCGCTCGAGATGACTCATCCGATCGTCATTTATTCACGCACAGTGCTGAATGGCATGTTGCTTGATCGCGCGCAGGCTGCGGGCTGCACCGTTCAGCGGTCCCATATTTTCAGCGTGGATACCGCCGGTTCCAAACCACGCTTCTGCGTGGACGGCGAATGGCGCAGCACGGATTTTTTGGTGCTCGCCGCGGGCGCGCGCAACCAGCTGGTGCCCGAGACGCGTGCCTTGCAGCGCAATGAATTGGAAATGACCCAGGGCTATTTCGTTCCGCAAACCGCTGACGCCATCACCATAAAATTTCTTCCCCATTTCGAAGGCTACATCTGGTCCTTCCCGCGTTGCGATCATCTGTCCGTGGGAATTTGCGGCAGCATGGAAACGCACACTAGCCCCGAATTACGAACTCATCTGAAGACTTTCGTGGAGAAACACAAGATTCCCACCGAAGGCGCAAAGTTTTACAGCCACGTATTACCTTCTCCTCAGGAACATACCCTTTCGAAGCGCACCGTGCTGGGGAAAAACTGGGCGCTCATTGGAGATGCCGCCGCGTGGGTTGATCCACTTACTGGCGAGGGTCTCTTCTACGCCATCCGCTCAGGAGAATTGTTGGGCAAAGCCCTAGCCCAGGGTTGCCCCGAAAAATATCCCGCTTGGATTCGAGCTTCTTTTTCCGCGGAACTGGAATTTGCTTCGCGCATCGTCAGGCGCTTTTATCGCGGCTCCGTTTTGGGCACCGCCATTACTACCCGCATGGTGCAACTGATGCGCCGCAGCCCGGTATTCCGGCAATTAGTTGGGGATCTGTTCAGCGGTAGCCAGGATTACACCAGCCTCAAGCGGCGGCTGTGGGGACACCTGGGAATTTCCGTTAGCGANTTTATTTCTACCGTGTTGAACCTCGAGAGTCCCATGGCTGTTCCAGCTGCGCGTGCGGGAACTGGCGCCGACTGACGCAAGACAAACAGACGCGCCATATAACAAGCCCCCATGCCCGGACATCTAACCACGAGGGGTTCTGAACGCCCTTCACTGATGGCCACTGAAAAAGACGCCGGCGCTACTTCCAAACTTAAAAAAACCAAAAACGCGTGGAAAAATCTTCCGCACGTGTGGGCGCTCATCAAGCCTCGCCGTGGGATTTTGGCTGCGGGACTACTGTTGATGGCCGTGAATCGCGTGTCCGGCTTAATCCTGCCGGCCTCCACAAAATATCTGGTCGACGACGTCATCGGGAAACACCATATTCATTTGCTGACGCCCATCGTGTTGGCGGTACTCGCCGCCACTGTCATTCAGGGACTCACTTCGTTCACGCTGACCCAACTGCTCTCGAAATCCGCGCAAAAGATGATTGCGGACCTGCGCCGGCAGGTACAGGCCCATATCGGCAAGCTATCCATCTCGTTTTACGATTCCAACAAAACCGGAGTCTTGGTTTCGCGCATCATGAGCGACGTGGAAGGCGTGCGCAACTTGATTGGCACCGGCTTGGTTGAATTCGTCGGCGGCTTAATGACCGGAGTGCTCGCCTTAGTGGTCTTGCTGCGTATTAGCGTGAGCATGACGTTGATTGCCTTCAGTGTGCTCCTCGTATTTGGGGTGGGCCTGAACAAGGCTTTCACCACCATTCGTCCAATCTTCCGCGCCCGTCCCAAAATAACCGCCGAGGTCACCGGCCGGTTGACAGAATCCCTCGGCGGAGTGCGCGTGGTGAAGGGCTACCACGCCGAAGAGCGCGAAGAAAAAATCTTTTCCGCCGGTGTACAGCGGTTGCTCGACAATGTGCTGAAGACCCTAACAGCCACCGCTATTATGAGTTTGTCGGCCGCGGCCTTAATGGGACTAGTAAGTGCCGTAGTGATGTTTATGGGCGCGCATCGAATTCTGGCCGGCACCATGACACTGGGAACTTTTCTGACCTACTCCATCTTCCTAGGGATGCTGGTTGCTCCGGTATTTCAGATCGTCGCAATCGGAACGCAAATCACCGAAGCCATTACCGGGCTGGAGCGCACCCGAGAAATTCTGGACGAGAAAATCGAAGATGAAGCGCCCGGTCGCGTCGTCAAACTGCCGCGCGTTAGCGGACAAGTAGCGATGGAAGACGTAAGCTTCGCGTACGACTCGCGCAAGGAAGTGTTGCACGATATTGATTTTCGCGCCGAGCCCGGCACGGTGACCGCCCTCGTGGGTCCGTCAGGTGCCGGAAAATCCACCATCATTGGGCTGATTGCTGCATTTTACGTCCCTTCATCAGGCCGCGTGTTGGTAGATGGTATCGATCTCTCCACTGTCAAGCTGGATTCCTATCGCACGCAACTGGGCGTGGTGTTGCAAGAAACGTTTCTTTTCGACGGCACCATTCGAGAGAATGTCGCTTTTGCGCGCCCGGAAGCATCCGAAGCGGAGGTTCTCGCCGCCTGCCGCATCGCGCGCGTCGATGAATTTGCGGAGGCATTTGAAAACAAGTACGACACGGTGGTCGGCGAGCGCGGCGTGAAACTCTCTGGTGGTCAGAAGCAGCGCGTCTCCATCGGGCGTGCGATTCTGGCTGATCCCCGGATTCTAATATTAGATGAAGCGACCTCCAGCCTGGATTCGGAATCGGAAGCCCTGATTCAGGAAGGATTGCGTTATTTGATGCGCGGCCGTACTACTTTTGTAATTGCCCACCGACTTTCGACTATCCGCCGGGCCGATCAAATTTTGGTCGTCGAAGCGGGCAGGATTATTGAACGCGGCACGCATACTTCGCTTTACGCCGCGGGTGGAAGGTATTACGACCTCTACACCAAGCAACATTCCGTGGAGGAGAATTTATTTTTGGCCCCTGGGGAAGGTTCGCTTGATGTTGAAGACACCGAGACGGCCGGCCGTAGCAACGGGATGGAAGATTCCCCGATACCTGATGCGATTCGCCTGATTCGTGATCGCAACACCGCTTAGCCCTGATCTTTGGGCCAAACTGAAACACTAAATTTGAGGACCTTTGCGTTAGACCGTCGGACGCCGCGCTAAAGGTTTGCGNGCCGCAGTGAGTGGCAGCAGGCTAGCCATTTTGCGGATCATCGCAAGAACGAGCCGCTTGTCTCCATCGGAGAGCGTCGTGCTATAGCGCTTGATCTCTGCGAGGAACCGAATTTCGTCCTGCGAAAGCTCGCCAAGCATTTTTTGCGTTTCTTTATCGCGCGGCGTTTCCGTACCGGGGAAAAAATCCGCCAGAGAGATGTCCATGGCTTCGGCAATTTTCGCCAGGGTCTCCAGCGAAGGTACGGTGTGGCCGTTCTCTACGCGCGAGAGATAGCAGCGCAGCAATCCAGTGCGCCGTTCGATATCCCCCTGCGACAGGCCGCGCTGGCTGCGATAGGTTTTGATCACTTCTCCGATATTCACTCTTGGCTTTTCTTTGGGCACGTTATCTCTCCAGTAGATGGGGTATCTTATTAACTAACAGTGAGAGTGGCAAGTCCGAACTTAACGACCGTGAGTCTAATCAGACAACAGTAGAGATGGTGCGGTAACGTACCCGACGATGGCCAAAGCGAGAACGTTGTTAAGTAGCGACGAGCGCCAAGTTGCCGCAAGTTACAGGTTTGTATCAGGAAATCAAACACCGCAGCTTGGAAGGGAAGGGCCCGGTAAACAATTGCCAAAATAAAAAGAGGGCGCCAGGCACCCTCTTTACAACGCTAAATCTCCTCAGCTGGTTACTGCTCAGCGCTGCGTCGGAGTAACTGTGACGGGTTGTTCCA
>JGI12053J15887_10000487_pt1 | contig 16118 bp, 16 predicted proteins | sample MedBloCAOM1_O3_FD_15887 | JGI IMG/M metagenome (IMG submission 15887)
GCGACGAGCCAGCAGTGCCCAGCGAGGTCGCTCGATGTGGCAGTCGTGCCGACGGTGCCGGAGTAGGTCGTACCTGCGGGTCGGTGGTGACCGGTTGTGCAGTGGCTGCCGCAGCCTGCAATAAACACACCGCACGAGAGAGCAGTACAGAAGGAATTTAACGTACCTGGGGTGGTGCGGTAATGCCGCACACCCTCATCAATCACAAGACCGACGTAGGCGCAGAAGCGGAATCTCTGGCTACCAACCTATCCGCCTCTGCGCTGTCCACCCGAGTCAGGAGTGAACAGTAGTGAGGATACGCAGACCCACGGGGACAAGCGCAAGCCCCCTCCCCCGTGTGAATCAGAACCGCAACGAACAAACGTGCATCACGATCACCTCGGTGATCGCCCCGGTAATGGCCGGTGGCGCCACGCTGGGTGTGGTGATGTGGGTCGACACCCGCACCGAGGTCACCGCGCAAGCCTGGCGGGCCCCGAGGGGTGACTCGGTCCGTTCCTTGGTGGCCGGGCGTCTTGCCGGCGGCGCATCGGTCCTGGTCTACCGCGGCCTGTGGGGCACCCACCGTGGTCTAGGCGCTGATCTTGCACCCGATGCCACCCCGACCATCCTGCTACCCACGCTGCCGCACGCAGCCACCATCGAGGAGACGAGGGCCTGATGGCAACCACCACCGACCCCAGCACCCTCGACGCGGCGCGGATAACCCGGGCGCAGCGGGCCGCATTGCCGCTGAGTGCCGACGTCGTCCAGGCCTTGGCCGAACAGCACGGCGTCTGCATCCGGCCACTGGCCATGCGCCGCATCGACACCACCACCGGCCGCACCGACATCGTCCCCGTCCCCTGCGGGTCCACCCGGCAAGACCGATGCCCTCCCTGCGCAGAGAAGGCCCGTCGGCTGCGGATGGTCCAGTGCCGCCAGGGCTGGCACCTCGACACCGAGCCAGTCACTGACCGGGCCACACCCAGCGAGGAACACAAGGAGCTGATGGCCACCAGGGCCGATCTCGTCGCCGTATACACCGAATGCCGCGCAGTCGGGGACGAGATCACGTGTGAGCAAATCGCCGAAGCGGTCACCGAACTCGACACCGAACTCCGCGCCGCAGGAGTACGCGGCCGGCTCACCCCGCTCGATCCACCACCCAAACCGGTCAAGCGCTCCACCCGACGCCGTCAAGATGCCCCGGACCTGCCTCGCCGACCCGTCGACAAACGCACCGTAGGGCGGGTATTCGCCGGACGCTACCGACCCTCTACCTTCCTCACCCTCACCCTCGACTCCTACGGGCGCGTAGACGACAAGGGCGCGGCGGTCGACCCGGAGCGCTATGACTACCGACGTGCGGCGCGGGACGCGATTCACTTCCCGGCGTTGGTGGATCGGTTCTGGCAGAACACCCGGCGCTGCGTCGGGTGGGATGTGCAGTACTTCGGCACCGTCGAACCACAAAAACGCGGCGCCCCGCACTTCCACGCCGCCATCCGCGGTGCCATCCCCCGCACCGAACTACGGGCAATTACCGCCGCGACCTACCACCAAGTGTGGTGGCCGGCCCATGACCAACTCCTTTATGGCGAGGACCGGCTGCCGGTGTGGGATACCCGCGCGAGAGCGTTCGCTGACCCCGACACCGGGGCACCGTTGCCGACCTGGGATCAGGCGGGTGAGGAGCTGACCGAACCTGCACACGTCGTCCGGTTCGGGGCGCAGGTACATGTCAAGGGCATCCTAGGTGGCACCGAGGAAGCCGGTCGCCACGTCGGCTACCTCACGAAATACCTGACCAAAAGCGTCGGGCAAGCCGCTGGGCTCGACGAGCACGCCACCAACGCGCAGCGCGACCACGCCCGGCGACTGCACGCCGAACTGAGCATCACGCCGTGCTCATCGCGGTGTCCGGTGTGGTTGCTCTACGGAATCCAACCCCGCGGCGCCCGCCACTCCATGACACCGGGGCGGTGCAAAGGCAAGGCCCACCAGCCCGAACACCTGGGTATCGCCGGCCGTCGCGTCCTCGTGTCCCGCAAGTGGTCCAACAAGAGCCTGGATGACCACAGCGCCGAACGCGGCGCCTTCGTTCGGCAACTCCTCGAAACCGCCGGTATCCAGCCCACACACGGCCCCGACGGCGGGCCGTACAGATGGGAACGGCCCGCACCCTCCGACCCTGACGTGCCACCCCGACCCGTCCTGCTCCTGCACGCCGTCGCCGAACGACAGCGATGGAAAGCCGAATACACCGCCGCCCAATTGGCCGCGAACGGCCCGCCACCCGGTAACCGTTCCGCAACCAGCGACCAAGCCGCGTGAGTGCGACAGGGAGGGACAGCCATGGACAACGTGACCCCGCTATCGCCCCCCGGCAAGGGTCTGACGCGCTCTGATTCGAACGGAGGGAAGCGCGGTATGACCGACTTCGACGGGTTACCCGTCCTCACTCCAGCGGCCCGAGCTGTGGAACTGCTCGGCATCAGTCGTGCCTCGGCCTATCGATACGCCGAGTCCGGCGAGTTGCCGGTCAAGCGGCTCGGTGGCCACGCCTTCATCGTTCGGGACCGACTTCGCGACCTTCTGGAGGCGGCGTGAAGGGCCATGTTCAGCGGCGCGGAAAGACCTACCGCTATTTCTTTGATGGTGACGCCGACCCGCTGACCGGCAAGCGTCGTCAAGTAGCCAAGGGCGGCTTTGCCACAACGGTAACCCCCCTGAGCCGCGGGGTTACCGCAGCTACCGAGACCACCAACCCCACCACAGGAGGACCGCGACCGTGAGCACCCACGCCACGCAGCCCAGCGCCCTCCGGATCAGCAAAGGAGGCAGTCCACGTACCCGGCTGACCATTGCAGATATTTGCGCAGACCTGGCGGTCTCACGCTCCACCTTCTACGAATGGCGAGCTAAGGGCCGAGGCCCGCGTTGCATCAAACTCCCGAACGGAGATATTCGCATCAACCGCGCCGAGTACGAACGCTGGCTGACCACCCTAGAAGAGGCCGCCTGATGAATTGCAGCTACGACGTCCGGATCTGGAAAACTGAGCAATACAGCGGTCCCCGCGGAACCACTCATAAGGTACGGTGGGCAGTTGCCGGACAACGCCGTAAGAAATCTTTTCGCACGAAGGCGCTCGCTGACAGTTTCCGCTCTGAGCTCGTCTCGGCGCAGCGCAAGGGGGAGGCATTCGCAGTCGAGACCGGGTTGCCAATATCGATAGTGCGACGTGAGAGCGAGATGAGCTGGTTCGATTTTGCCTGTCAGTACGTAGATAGCAAATGGTCGTTGCTCGCCGGGAACTCTCGAAGGAACACGGCGCAAGCGCTGGCTACGGCAACGCTCGTGCTACTCACTGGTGCACGTGGTCGACCCGAGACCAGTCTGTTGCGGACAGCTCTGGTATCGTGGGCATTCAATACTCGTACCAGGTCGACTATGACGGCACCTGCTGATATACGTCAGGCACTCGACTGGTTGTCACGTAATACCCATCCCGTAGGCGATCTGGCAGAAGCGGAGATCACTCGTCGGATAATGGACGCCTTGACGAGAACAAGCGATGGAAAGCCCGCGGCAGCTAGCACTATTCAGCGGAGGCGAGGCGTAATTGTCAATGCGCTAGGTCAAGCCGTTGAACGGAAGCTTTTACTTAGCAATCCTGCCACCTCGCTGTCCTGGACCGCACCCAGAACCGTTAAGACTGTCAATAAGAGGGTGGTGGTCAATCCGACACAGGCGCGAGCACTGCTTGAATCTGTGCATGACCAGGGACCAAGTGGTGCCGGATTAGTCGCGTTCTTCGCAGTCATGTATTACTCCGCACTTCGGCCGGGAGAAGCGCTCAATCTCAGGAAAACGAACCTTTTGCTTCCCGACGTGGGCTGGGGAGAGCTGATGTTTGACCAGTCCTGCCCCTCGGTCGGGACGGCATGGTCGGACAGCGGTACCCGTCGAGAACAGCGACAGCTCAAACACCGCGCAAAAGGTGACACCCGCTCCGCTCCCTGCCCTCCCGACCTTACCCAACTACTCCATGACCACCTAAGCAGACATGGGACTGACTCCGAGGGCCGACTATTTCGGGGAGTCCGTAGCCGGCGCGAGTTGGAAGAAAGCACTTATCACCGGGTGTGGCGAAAAGCTCGCCATGCGGCGCTCACCGCCGAGGAATACGCCTCACCGCTCGCACGCCGGCCCTACGACCTCCGCCACGCCGCGGTGTCCACGTGGCTGAACGCGGGGGTACCGCCTACCCAGGTTGCTGAGTGGGCAGGGCACAGCGTCGCGGTCCTGCTCCAGACCTACGCGAAGTGCCTCGCAGGGCAGGAGGAGCTGGCGAGGAAGCGGATCGAGGCCACGCTGCACGAGACGTAGCCCGCGGTGCACAACGTGGGCACGTATAGGGCACGGCCAGCCGTTGAGTACCGGATTTTGCTGGACACAGCCGGATACCCCCCGAGGACCCTGTGACCTCATTCAACCAGGCCACAGGGCATTCGGAGTGGTAGATATGGGTGCCCCCGGTGGGATTCGAACCCACACTGCGGCCCTTTTAAGGGACCTGCCTCTGCCGGTTGGGCTACGGGGGCGTTCGCCAAGGGTAACCGTGCCGCCTGGGGGCGGATCAAGAACCCGATCTGTCGACGCTGTTCATCGAGCAGCGGGNGCCCTTCTGAGCCGAGGCCGCGTATGCACCGACGGTCACAGCCGGGAATCAACATTGANAGGTCCAGGTCGATGTCCCTGCTGTCGGTGTCTTCACCTCGGGCGGNACTTCCGACGACACGCACGTTGTCAGCTCCGCGCTCATTGAAGGCTCCCNGCGGACGGCTGTTCGGGTGCCACGCGGCGCGGCTGCCATAGGCGATCAAGCAGGGGCTGCGATCCCGGCTAGGTCGATCGCCCGGCGCAGCACATCGACCAGCATGGCCGGGGTGAGCCGACCGGTGAAGGTGTTCTGCTGGCTGACGTGGTAGCAGCCGAGCAGGTGCAGCCGGTCCAGGGCGACCTCGGTGCCGTGCCCGAAATGGGGCCGCGGGGTGGGTACCGGCCAGCCGACGGCGCTCAGCGCGGGCAAGAGTGCCTGCCAGCCGAAGGCGCCCAGCACGACCACCGCGCGCAACGTCGGGCGCAGCAGCTGCAGCTCTCTGATCAGCCACGGGCGGCAGGTATTGCGCTCGGTGGGGGTGGGTTTGTTGGCCGGGGGTGCGCACCGTACCGGGGCGGTGATCCTGGTGCGGTGCAGCGTCAGTCCGTCACCGCGGTGGGTCGCGATCGGCTGGTTAGCCAGGCCCACCGCGTGCAGCGCGGCGTAGAGCACATCACCGGAGCGGTCGCCGGTGAAGATCCGGCCGGTCCGGTTGCCGCCGTGTGCAGCCGGCGCGAGACCGACGATGGCCAGCGCAGCGTCGGGTGGTCCGAAGCCTGGAACCGGACGCCCCCAGTAGGTCTCATCACGGTAGGCGGCGCGCTTGTCGGCGGCGACTTGCTCCCGCCAGGCCACCAGCCGCGGGCAGGCCCGGCACCGGGTGATCTCATCGTCTAGCGTGTCCAGCTCGGTGCCCATCAGACGAGGCCGAGCGCGATGCCATCGAGGATGTCGTGCTCGCTGATCACCAGCTCGCTGATCCCCGCCCGGGTATGCAATTCCTCGGCGAGCACCCGCACTATGAGTGCACCGCCGGCGATCACATCCACCCGGCCGGGGTGGATGACCGGGTTGGCTGCCCGCTGCTGGTGCGTCGACGCGAGCAGGTGCTCTGCGGTGGCTCGCACCTGCTGCATCGACAGCCGGGACAGGTGGGTGCGCCCGGGATCGTAGGCGGGCAGCTGCTGGGCGATGGCGGATAGCGTGGTGACGGTGCCAGCGACGCCGACCCAGGTGCGGGCCTTCTCCACCGGTACCTCGGCGAACGCTTGCTGCAAGGTTTCCGCCGCGAATTGCTCAGCAGCGCTGATCTCGTCAGCTGTCGGGGGGTCGCCACGGAGGTGCCGCTCGGTGATCCGGACACAGCCGATGTTCACCGAGCGTGCCGCCGTGACATCCGCCCGCACACCATCCCAATGGCCCAGCACCACCTCGGTAGACCCGCCACCGACATCGACGATCAGAAACGGACCGTCAGCGGGGTCCAGGCCGCCGACCGCCCCGGTGAAAGATAACCGCGCCTCCTCGTCTCCGGTGATCACCTCAGCGTCGGNGCCNAGGGTTCGGCGGACCATTGCGAAAAACTCCTCCCGGTTCGCGGCGTCGCGGGTGGCGGAGGTGGCCACCATCCGGAGGCGCTTCGCCCCGGCGCGCCGCGCGAAGGCGGCGTAGTCAGCCAGGGCCAGCCGAGTGCGCTCCAGCGCATCTGGGGCCAACCGACCAGTGGCATCGACGCCCTGACCGAGCCGCACGATCCGCATCTCTCGATGCACATCACTCACCGTGCCGCCCCCNACGTCCGCCACGAGCACCCGGATCGAATTCGTCCCACAGTCAATCGCCGCTACCCGCACCATCCCCACCTTCCTCCGCGCCCNGCATTCAGCGGGGTGATCGGGCACCTTGTAGCCCGCTGAGCCCCGCTGAATGCGGAAATACGCAAGGGTCGGGGAGCCACCAGGTGCCGATCTCGGCCAGCGTTTCGTCGCCGAAGGGATTGACGCCGGGGCCGCGGGCTAGGGCGTGCGCCACGTGGACGTGGAGGCATTTCACCCGGTCTGGCATGCCGCCGGCGCTGACCCGGGTGCCCAGTGGTTGCACTGCGTCACGCTCGGCCAGGTACGACTCGTGCGCGGTCCGGTAGGTCTGGGCGAGCTGCGAATCCGTCGCGAGCCGTTCGGTCATCTCCTGCATCACGCCGGCAGCCTCGATCCGCGCCACCAAGCCGGCGAGGCGGCGGCAGGTCAGGTAGTAGAGGGTGGGAAAGGGGGTGCCGTCATCCAGCCGCGGCTGGGTCTGCACCACGCTGGGCAGCCCGCACGGGCAGCGGTGCGCGACCGCCCGCAGCGCCCGCGGCGAGCGGCCCAACTGCGCCGCGACAGCCTCCCAGTCGGCGCGGTCCACCGACTCACCCACTATTGATCGACTTCCAGAGTTGCCCGTACCAGGGCTGTACAGACGACTGGACAGTGCCGGTACCGCCAGCGCTGTCGGTCGCGACCGTGCCGGGCGGAAGCTGCACCAGGTACGGCGCTTCGCCCGGCAGCACATAGCGCAACCGCTCGCGGGCCTGGGTCTCGATGTGTTGCGGGTCGGCCAGCAGGCCGCGGCGGCGCTCCAGCTCGGCGATCTTGTCGGCCAGGATCTGTTGTTGCTCGTAGACCGCTGCCAACTCGGCGCGCTGGCCCACATAATTGCGCAGCGGCACCGACACGCTCAGCATCAGCACACAGACCAACGCCGCGAGCAGCGCCGCACGGCGTCCAGTGGTGATGCCCACGGCATATCCGACCCGCCGTGCCAGCGGACCGGGCGGCACTGTGCCCTGGGGCATACGACTGCGCCTGGCACCGCCCATCGGGCTTAGCCTTCCGCAGCGTTCCGGGCGAACGCCAAGTCCCCGGCGTAGCGAGCGGCGTCGCCGAGGGTCTCCTCGATGCGCAGCAGCTGGTTGTACTTCGCCACCCGCTCTGATCGCGCCGGGGCGCCGGACTTGATCTGCCCACAGCCGATCGCCACCGCAAGGTCCGCGATCGTGGTGTCCTCCGTCTCGCCGGAACGGTGGCTGAGCATGCAGCGGTATCCGTGGGACTGCGCCAGCGCCACCGCGTCGAGCGTCTCCGACAGCGTGCCGATCTGATTGACCTTCACCAGCAGCGCGTTAGCTACCCGGCGGGAGATCCCCTCCTCCAGGCGCTCTGGGTTGGTCACGAACAGATCATCGCCGACAATCTGCACCCGATCACCGAGCTCCGCGGTGAGCCGCGCCCAGCCATCCCAATCATCTTCGGCCAACGGGTCCTCGATTGACACCAATGGATAAGCGTCGAGCAGCCCGGTGTAGTAGTCGATCATCTGCTCGGCGTTGCGGGCGCTGCGCTCGAAGCGGTAGACGCCGTCGGCAAAGAACTCGGTCGCGGCCACGTCCATCGCGAGTGCGATGTCCCGCCCGAGGGTGTAACCAGCTTTGTCCACCGCGCTGGCGATCAGGTCCAGCGCGTCGGTATTCGCAGGCAGATCGGGTGCGAAACCGCCCTCGTCCCCGAGCCCGGTGGATAACCCGTTGGCCTTGAGCACGGACTTCAGTGCGTGGTAAACCTCGGCGCCCCAGCGCAGCGCCTCGCGGAACGACTCCGCACCGATCGGAGCGATCATGAATTCCTGGACGTCGACTCCGGTGTCGGCATGCGCGCCGCCATTGAGAATATTGAGCATCGGGACCGGCAACACGTGCGCGTTGACACCACCCACATAGCGGAACAGCTCGAGACCGCTGGACTCCGCGGCCGCCTTGGCGACCGCCAGCGAGACCCCGAGGATCGCGTTGACGCCCAGCCGGGACTTATCGGGTGTGCCGTCGAGGTCCACCAGCTTCTGATCGACTACTCGCTGTTCGATCGCCTCGACGCCGACGAGCTCGGGCCCGATCTCATCCAGCACCGCCGCGACCGCGCCCTCAACACCTTTGCCCAGGTAGCGCTTCGGATCACCGTCACGCAGCTCGACCGCCTCGTGGCGCCCGGTAGAGGCCCCGGAGGGCACCGCGGCATGGGCCAGCGTGCCGTCATCGAGTGCGATCTCAACCTCGACAGTGGGGTTCCCGCGCGAATCCAGGATCTCGCGGGCTCCTACCTCCTCAATGACGGCCACAGATTCGCTCCTCGTCAGGTGGGCACGCAACAGCCTAACCGCGGTCGGGCGCACTCGGTCGGAGGCGCGCGCCCGATGATCGCCAGCCGCCTACCAAGCGGCCCCGCGATCGAGTACGAGGGCTCGTGCAACAGCACGTGTCCGCGTACCGTTGGAGCGACCATGACAGCCGCCGACCGCCCCCGGGACGTCGTCGAGCAGTTCCGGCTCGCTGAGGCGTTGGTCTCCGAACGGCGCCCGCTGGAAGCCCTTCGAGAGTTGGCCCCGGTACTGGATGCTGAGCCCGACGCGCCAAGCGTCCAGTTGCTAGCGGGCCGAGCCTACCTGCAATCCGCTCAGCTCAACCGTGCTGAGCAGGCATTCCTTCGTGTGCTCGAGCACAATCCTTCCGACCACTACGCGCGCTTCGCGCTGGGCCGCACGTTGCAGCGGCAGAGCCGCCTAGATGAGGCCCGCGCGCAGCTCGCAATGGCTGCAGCGATGAATCCTACACCGGAATATCAGGAAGCACTCAACGAGGTGCGGATGCGGATAGGTCGCCGGTAACGCTTAAGTAACGCCCTTGGCGCTACGGGCGTAGGTCTGGGCGAAACCGTAAACCTCTTGAGCGTAGTCGAGGGAATCGTTGTAGGACAGGATTGCCCGCAACCACCCGTCGCCGGAAGCCATGTTCCGGGTGTCTGCGCACAGGTAGTTCGCCGCAGCCAATGACGCATCATCGATGTTTTGCGGGTCGGTGATCCCGTCGTGATTCCCGTCGGCTCGCCATTTGGCCCAAGTGGACGGGATGAACTGGAAGGGCCCGACAGCGTGGTCCCATATCTTGTCACCGTCGAGGATCCCATTGTCGGTGTCCGCGATGGACTTGACCCCGGGCGCGCCATTGAGTGGTATTCCGATGATCGGCGACGACGGGCGGCCATCAGGTTGCAGAGTGCGACCCTCGAAACCACCGTGCTTGGACTCCACGGCGGAGATGCCAGCCAGGGTCACCCAGGTGATGTGGCAATTCGGTTGGCTAGCAGCCAACACGGCATGCGCGTTCGCGTATGCCTCCAACGCACGCTGCGGGATACTCGTGACCCGGGACATCCGAGTGGCCCAATCAGCGAACGCAAGCTGCGGGGCGACCGGGGTCTGCGCAGGCGGGGGAAGCTGGATCGGGATGGTAACGGTCTGGTGCGCCGGTTGCCCCGCAGGCTGCGGGGCGGTGACCGGTTGGGTGACCGGCTCTGCGATGGGTTCGGAGACGTCGGGCAGTGCCGCGGGCGCGGCCATCGCCGCTGGGGCGGGGGCAGAAAGGCCACGGTCGGGCAGCGGAGCGGCTACCGAAGCCAGAGCTGTGAGCACCAGACCAGCACAGGCCAGTGCACCGCCGGACAACAACCCCCGCAGCAGGTACTGCGACGTTCGAGGCAGCCCTCGACGAAGCTGTTTGTAGCTCAATCGTCCCATTCGCCCGGTTCGCGCGCCGGCACGCTCGTCGCCGCTCATACGACAGATCAACGACGGTCACGCAGCGGAGATACGACTGGTGCGGGCAGTGATATCCCACGCTAATCCGGCCAGTGCTCCCGCCACTGCCGGGCGGTGAGCCGCTCGATATCCAACCCGGCGACCCGAGCGGAACCCTCTGCGGCCCGCACATCGTCAGCGAAGCGTCGGGCGACGCGGCGTAGAGCGGCTTCAGGGTCCTCACCAGCAAGCTTCGCCGTGGCGGCGCGCGCGAACAACGACGTGCCGGTATCACTGTCGGGGCCGGTGAGCTCGGCCCCGGGAAGCAGGTCTACCGGCAGCGCCGCCTTCGTCGCTCGGGACACCAGCTTGGCTGCCAGCGCCACCGCGGGTTGGCCCAGGGCAACCCCGTCGACACTCGACTGACGCCGTTTCTCGGTCCGTTTGAGTTCATCCCAACGGATCTCCTGCTCGCTGGCGGTGCGTACCTGCTCGCTACCCTCGAAGACGTGCGGGTGCCTGCTGACGAGCTTGGCCACCAACCCGGTCGCCACCGCATCGATGTCAAAACCTCCGGGTGTCTCCTGCGCGACCCGGGCGTGGAATAGCACCTGGAGCAGCACATCACCGAGTTCCTCGCGCAGCGCCTCGGTGTCGCTGTCCTCCAGGGCTTCGTACAGCTCGTAGGTCTCCTCGATGAGGTAGGGCATCAGCGAGCGGTGGGTCTGCTCAGCGTCCCACGGGCAGCCACCCGGCGACCGCAACCGGTCCATCACCGCGACGGCATCCAGCAACGCCGCACCGGCGGGCTCAGGCGTAGTCAGCACTGTGGCGCCGGTTGCTACCCAGCGGACCGCCGCACCAGCGCTCGGATCCAGCGTCAGCAGGAGTCCTGCCACGGCGTCGCCGACCGGATGGGCCCCGCACAGCTGCGCCAGCTCAGCCGGCACGTCGACGTCGGCGTGCACGGGTACCCCGTCCCGCAGCAGGCGAGCCGCCGCCGCCGGAAGCACCGCACCGAGCCGTGGGGACAGCGCTACGACGACCGACTGGGCACTCCCGGTCACGTACGGGCGGTGGCGCGTAATGGCGCGACGAAGCCACCGGTCTCGTTCTCGTCGGACACGACCTGCAGGCTCACCGGATCCCAGACGCCGTACCGGGGATTGAGCCGCACTCCCACATCCTCGCCCACCAGGGCCAGCTGGCGCAGACCGATTGCTTCTAGCACAACCGGGTCGATCTGATCGATTTGCGGGGCATGATCAGATGGCTGGACGCCCCGAGTGGTGCGGTTCTTAACCACCATGATCACCCACGGTTTGGTGTCCTCGAGCTGGAAGGCCACCACTGTGCCCTCGGCAACGCCGAACGCCGGGGTGGTGGCGAAGACCGGGTCGTCAGCGGCGACGATCCGCTTGCCTAGCTCGGCGTCCTTGCCGGCACGAACATCAGCATCGATCGACTGCCGAGCTGCCTTGGGCCCAGCCAGGGAAAGCTGCTCCACCCGCTGTTTGGCTGCCGTGCGGGTGTCAGCGGTGGTGTAGTCGACGGTGACCGCGCTGCTGTGCAACGCGGACCGACCCAGCGCGGCCATCAGCAGCTGATCCTTGGCCCGCTGCCGGTAGCCGTTGGCGTCGTAGATCGTCCCCTTGGACGCGGCCTCAGCCCCCCCGACCTCAGTGATCAGCCGGTTCACCCGGGCCGAGTCGACGGTGACGCCAGCCCGTCGGGCGGCGATGTCGAGCAGCTGGTGCCGGATCCGGACGGTGAGGATCTTGCGCGAGATGTCGTCGAGCTGGTGGCCGGCCTCGAGCTGGGCGCGAGCTTGGGGGCCTTCCTTGGCCAGCACCGTCAGCAGCTGACCGTGCACCTGGTCCAGCGGGATTTCGGTACCGTTGACGAATGCGGCGGCATTGAGCTGGCTAGGGCCAAAGCCGCAACCGCCGATCAGCAGCCCCGCGGCAGCGACCCCGAGGGCGGCACGACGGGCCGCGCCGACGGCTCGCAGGACGCTTCGCACAGGCGCTAGCTTCTCACGCAATGCTCAGGCGCCGGTCAGCTGGGTTGCAGCGTCGAGCAGCCGCTGCACGGCGTCGCCAAGCCGCTGTGGTCCGCTGGGCTGACAGTCAGCCACGTCGTCCCTTGCTATAGCCCAGCTGCCCGCTGCCCTGCGCACCAACCTCGTCGATGTCTCCGCCTAGACGGCCCATGCGATGCGTCGATCTTCGACCGAATCCTCGACAGACTCGGCGAGCTGTGTCGGGTCACGCCCTCAACACTGAGTGCCAGCACTACGGGCACGATGAAGGGAGCACATAGCACGGCATATTAAGCGGAGGTACTGCGCTGGCCACACCAGCGCCAGTAAAAAGCAGTCCGGTGAATACCGCGGTGACTGCGAGAGACCGGATGATGACTCGTCGCATGATAGCCCCTAGCTTCATATCAGCCGATTGCCTCACTCGGCTGAGACACTGGAAACCTGACGTATGACGTGGTTGCAGGCCCCGACAGGCCGAAAATATATACTCCATCTCCGCTGAACGCTAGGGTTGTTTTGTGCCATCGCAAGGGTAGTGCGTCCTGTGCCCCATACCCAATGTCCGACACAGCGCGGCGGCGATCTTGAACGCAAGGTCGACACTTCTCCTCTCTAAGAGACCATCTCGCGGGATCCTCAACCGGCGACATTACGATCATCACGACTGAGCTGATCATTACCCGTACAGCCGACCAGCGACTGTGCCCATCAGTCGAGACGATGGCGGTCCCTGCACGTAGGAAAGTTGTCCGGGCGTTCAGGTACATCACGACCACGTCGCGTACCCCATCGTTGCCTGCGGCGACTTACCCGGCCGGTCATACAGGCCACCCAGGCTTCCTAGGCGCGCCGCCTCGAACATCCCGAGCCACCGCGCCACGATCCCGAACAGGCCGCTCCGACATGACTCGATCAGTCACCGAGACCGTGAGGACGCGCACCCGATTCGGCGTGCGCCATTGCCGGCCGATACTAAGAGCGCTTAGTCAGACACGTCATGACACTAGGCGGCAGTCCTGCCGAGCGCGAGTGACCTCAGCCAGACCCATGCCGCATCGCTAGCGACCCCTGTAAACTCGATAAAGGTTCGCCAGACAGTGCCATATATCGGCCGGCCCGAGCACGCTGCGCGTGCCGTCAACTCCGATGCGCTATCGCCCCGTGCACACGCCGGTTAGTGGCGATCTACGCGTTGTGATGAAATGAGGCAATCCGCTGGAGATTCACTGAACTGCTTGCGCACGAGCCCAATGACCGGTTATGTCTGTAGGTGCTTTTGACGGACGATGCGGTGACGCAGAGCCGCGGAGAGGCCACATAATGGGTCGGCGGAACACTTTACTCACCGCGCTACGCGGGTTGCGCGCTCGCCGCCTGAGTTCGGCGCTGACCATGTTCAGCCTCATCATCGGAGTCTCGGCGGTGATTCTCCTAGTCGCATGCGGCTATGGGGTCAAGAACTCGATCGATGCGCGTGTTGAAACGGTGGCCAATGCTATCGCCGTCGTGCCGACGACTGCTGGGGTCACCGGGGGGCCACCCGCCCGGAATCTCACCGACGCCGATGCCTCCGCGCTCCAGGACGCACCCAACGTCGCCAGCGTCGCCCCATCCATCAACAGCTCAGGAATAGTGATAGCGACCGGAACCGTCAAGCTCCTCTCGGGGATTATCATCGGCAGCACGGATAACTGGGCTGCGACGAACAACCGGGTCCTTACGGTGGGGGCGTTCTTCGATCAAACTCAGGCTCGCCAGGCCGCCAGGGTGGCAGTCGTGGGTCCTTCCGTCGCGAGCACACTGTTCGGTGATCCCGCGGCGGCGCTGAACCAGACAATCCAGATCAACCATGTGCCATTCCGGATCATCGGTGTCATGACCAGCTACGGCGAGCAACTGGACAATACAGCGGTTGTGCCGCTTGACACCGACCGCCGCTACATCGTCGGCTACGGCAGGGGGGCCGGCAATACACTCAACGAAATCACCGTGCAAGCCACCCAACAGGCAGCCGTGCCCGCCGCCATAGCCCAGGTCAGCGGCATCCTCGATGCCCGCCACCACATCACCGACACCCGCCTGCGAGACTTCCAAATTCAATCCCTGGGAGACCGGCTGGAAACCTTCAACCAGATCGTGCACATCCTCGTCCTGTTCATTCCGGCCGTCGCGGTAATTTTGCTGGTCGTCGGCGGTATTGGTGTCCTGAATATCATGCTGGCCTCGGTCACCGAACGAACCCGCGAGGTCAGCATCCGCGAAGCAAACCGCGTCACCAGGCGCGCCATCCTTAAACAGGTCCTCGTCGAATCCATCCTCCTAGCCGGCCTCGGCGGACTCATCGGCGTCGGAGTCGGGATCGGACTGATCTTCCTCATCCGAGCGGTCGCATCGCCCTTCGACTCCGGAGCCCTGGCCGGGTTCACCCCTGTGTTGTCTGCCCCGCCCGTGTTGGCGGCATTCGCGATCAGCCTGATCATCGGCCTTATCGCCGGCAGCTACCCCGCCTACCGTGCCGCCCGACTACTCCCCATCCAGCCCCTCAGATACCCATAACACACTGCGATCCCCGCGGCAGCAGGTCGGGAAGAGCATTGTTGGTTGTTGGGTGTCGAGTGTGGTAGCGCGGATCAGGGCCGAGAGTGAGCTTCTGCGGCGCCAGGTTAGGCCGCTACCACCGGGCTGGACACCGGCCCGTGATAATGATGATCATCACCGTCGCGACCACATTAGCCCGTGGCCTTTCCTATGACGCCCCGGAGCCACCCAGTCACCGACGCTATCGAGCGCGCGCCTCTGCTGCTGATCCTGTATACAGACAGGCTATCCACCCCCGATACCATTGGTATGTAGCTCTCTGCATTCGATTATACGAGCGCTGTGACTTAACATACCCTTAATAGGCGATAAGGCTAGGCTCTGTGAATAACTACCGTAGTCTCTATCGCAAGCATGTGGCGGGACTGCTGCGTTATGCACACAGAGCCGCCCGTCATCCAGCCTAGACAGCGTGACTCCCGGAGGTAGGTGCCCGTGACCAGCAGGAGACGGCCGGCCAGCAATCGCCGTACGGCAGTAACCGCACCGGGAGGACTGCACTGGAGCTCGTTGAGCGTGGTAGTACCTCGCCCTCCCGTCCTGCCTCACGGGTCGGACGTTGTTCGGGACTGTAACGGTGGGAGTCCTGCTGCTGGCCACGCGGATCACCCGGGGCACTCGAACTCGTGGATCCAGGGACCTCGCGAGTTCGTGGGGGCGCTGCCTGTGGTCTTCACTGCGACGGAGAAAACCTTCGCCCACCAGAGGGGGAAGGCCACGGATAACTACGGCTTGGGACGGTTCGGCTGATGTCATCGATCGGGAGCTGGGGGTTAACGAACACACCTGAAGCAAAGCGTTATTTGTCGGTGGATCCCCAGACTCTCGGGCAACTGCGAGTCCTGAGAGTCGGTGACGTGGAGCTGCAGCTTGATGGGCACAGGCTCATTGTGCGCGGAACACCGGTTCACCTACCTCGCAAGGAGTTCGTGATTCTGCGGCAGCTAATGTACAATGCTGGTCGCGTCGTCACCCGGTGTGAGTTGCTGGATAACGCATGGGGTCCGGACCGGGTGGATGTCCAGAACTATCTTGAGGTGCATATTCGTCGGCTCCGTACAAAGATAGAAAGCAACGCTGACAGGCCTACGCGCATACGAACGGTCCGGGGGGTTGGCTACGTTTTCGACTTACCGCCGGACGATTAATACCACACACCTGCACGGCCGCCGGCGGCGCCCGGCACCGTGGTAGACGTCAGGCGGTTGAGGAACTCCACTG
>JGI12053J15887_10000488_pt1 | contig 16099 bp, 8 predicted proteins | sample MedBloCAOM1_O3_FD_15887 | JGI IMG/M metagenome (IMG submission 15887)
GACCTGGCGCGAGGCCATCTCGCCGCCCTTGAAGATCATCAGCGTCGGGATCGACATCACGCCGTATTTCGAGGCCGTCTTCGGGCTCTCGTCGACGTTCAGCTTGACGATTTTGACCTTGTCGCCCATCGCACCGGAAATCTCGTCCAGCGCCGGCGCGATCATGCGGCAGGGACCGCACCATTCGGCCCAGAAATCAACCACGACCGGACCGGTCGCGTTGAGCACTTCGGCGTCGAAATCGGCGTCAGAAACCTTGCCAACGGCCATTGGGTTACCTCGTTCAGTTTTGAAGGGTGGATGCGGCTTAGAGAATCGCCGCCTTGATCATGCAGTCAACCTATGAACGCGGCCTTGCCGGGTCAAGCTCGGTCATCCCTTTGGATATGGGCTGCCAGCTGCGCGTCCAGCGCGGGGGAAGAAATCTCCATGAATTCAGACGTTTCGGTCCAGAGTAGCGCCGCGCGGACCGGCAGCTGGGGATAAAGCTTCTTCAGCACCGCGCGGTAGAGCGCGAGCTGACGGACATAGGCGGAAGGCGCCTCGACCTCCGTGCCTGGCGGGGCGTGATTGGTCTTGTAATCGACAATCAGAACCTCGCTCGGTGTCACTACCAGCCGGTCGATTTGCCCCGAAACCGATGCGGGGGGCTGTCCCGGCCGGTCCAGCCTGCCCGCGATCGAGACCTCGGCGCGGCTCCCGGGCGCGAATACCGGCGCAAAACGCGGATCCTCGATCAGGGCCAGCACCGCTTCCGCGAGCGTCTCGCGGTCGACGCCGGTCCAGCCGTCGGCGTTGCGGGCAAGGTATCCTAGCGCCGCGTCACGGCGGCGCTCGATAGCGACATCGGGCAAGGATTGCAGCAGCCGGTGCACCAGCGTACCGCGCTGCAAGGCGCGCGTGCGCTCTAGCACGGATTCGCTCGTTCGGATGCGACGGTCGTCGTTCTCGGCGGGATCGGACGGGCGCAGCAGACTATCGGCGCGCAACTCTGGCGGCGCCGGGGCATGTAACCACGCTGGCAGTTCGGCCGGAGCGGCGATCGCCGGAGCTGCGGGTTTGCCCGTGGGAGCCGCGACATCCTCAAGCCGCGAGTAACGCTTCACCGCGCCGTCTGGTGTCTCGATATCCTGCAGGTGCAAGCCGGAATTGCCGAGCCCTTTGACGATGAGATCGTACCAGGAGAATTTTCGTATCGTATTCATATTGCCCGGCATGCAGCCGCCGACGATCAGGCGGTCGGCCGCGCGCGTCATCGCCACATAAAGCAGGCGGCGATATTCGTCCTCGGTGTCAACAAGCATCGCGCTACGGGCCGCCGCTACGGGTGCGGGATCGTCGGCCTTCTTGCCGGCCCAGACCACGACATCGGGCGCATGGGGCGGCGCATCGCGTCGGGGCAGATGAATCAGTTTCAGGCGCTGCGTATCCGAAGGTGACGTCGTGGTATCGACCAGAAAGACCACCGAAGCTTCCAACCCTTTGGCGCCATGCACCGTCATGACGCGAACTTCATCGCGGGAAATTTCCATGTCGCGCTTCACTTCGGTGTCGGCCGCGCGCAACCACGCCATAAAACCCTGCAGCGAGGCCGGCGCTTTGCGCTCATAGCCCAAAGCAAGCTCGAGAAATTCGTCGATCGCGTCATTGGCTTCATGGCCGAGCCGCCGCTTCAAGATTCGGGCGCGGCCGCCGTCGCCGCCGAGCAGCCAGGCATAGAACGAAAACGGCGTCTCCTGCAGCGCACGCGCCTCACAGGCGCTGAGGCGATGAAGCGCGGCCTCGAATTTGCTGTCGGTCGCTGCGTGATGATTCAGCGCTTGTCGAAGCGGTCCCTTGCGCTGCCATGCCAGCGTGAACAGGTCGTCGTCGGTGAGACCGAACAGCGGGCTTTTCAGCGTCACCGCGAGCGCCAGATCGTCCTGCGGCAACAGCAGCGCGTCGGCCAGATTCATCAGATCGATGATCGCGATGTGCTCGGTCAATTTTAGCCTGTCGGCGCCCGCAACCGGAATATTGGCGTGCTTCAACGCCTGGATCACCGCGTCAAAGGCGTTGCCGCGCCGCCGCACCAACACCAGCATGTCGCCATAGGACAGCGGACGGCGATCGCCTGACCTGCCGGTCATGCTGCCGCTGCCGACCAGGGACTTGATCTCGGCCTGAATGCGTCTTGCGAGCTTAACCTCGGGGCTCGTCTCCGATACCGCATCGAACGGTGCGCGCCAGCCTTCGATGTCCTGTCTTGTGTCCGGCAGCTGCAATTCCCAGAGGTCGATCACGCTCGGGCCGGCGTCTGCGAGTGCCTCGTGCAGCGGATAGGCATTTTCCGCGTGAATGCTTCGATAAATCGTCTCGTCTCGAAAGACATGATCGACCGATTGCAGTATCGCGGCCCCCGACCGGAACGAATGCTTGAATGAAAGTCGCTGGAACTGCAGGTGCGCTTCTGTGAACTTTGTTTCCAACGTGCGGCCTTGCAGATCGAATTCGCGGGGTGCTGCGCCCTGAAACGAAAAGATCGACTGCTTCTCGTCGCCGACCGCGAAGACCGTGCGGGTGACGCCGTCGCGGGCGCCTTCGCCGGAAGTGAATTCGGAAATGATATGGGCGACGATGTCCCATTGCCGAGGGCTGGTGTCCTGCGCCTCGTCGATCAATACATGATCGACGCCGCGATCCAGCTTGTAATGCACCCAGCCGGAGGACACCCGATCCAGCATGACAAGTGTCTTGTCGATCAGATCGTCATAGTCGAGCAGGCCGCGCTCCTGCTTCTCGCGCCGGTAATTCGCAGCCGCTGCGGTCGCGATCTGCAGCAGCGCTTGCGTCCGGTCCCGCGTTGTCACCGCACGGCGCCGCTCGATCAGGGGGCCGATACGGCGACTTTCCAGATCGAACAGGCGCGCAATCGCCGGATTATTGTCGCAGAACTTCTTGGTCACCAACGATTTGCGGGGAGTGCGGTCATCGGTGAGGAATACCCCGAGATATTCGTCCACTTGCGCAGCGCCGATGGATACCAACGCTTCGCGAAGCCGGGCTGCCTGATCAGAATCGGACTTGCTGCCGGTGTCGAGGATTGCCGCGACCTCCTTCCACCGCGATCGCGGCAGACGTGGCCCGTCGACAATCTCGCGCTCGACATCTTCGATGCGGTGTGTGGGATCGACATCGAGCGCGGCGGACATCTGGGCCGCAGCCGCATCGGCACTGCCGGCGTCGTCGGTCCACGCCATGAAGTGATCGCGGCTGAGACAGGCCTCGCGCACGACATCCTTGAACGTAACGTCGGCCGCACTCGCCATCGCCATATTGAGCGCACGGCCCGCCGCGCTATCGGGATCGCGGGAGGCATCGAGCAGCACTGCGAGATTGGCGCGCTCCATCATCTCGGTCTGGTCGCGCTCGTCGATAACAGCGAAGCGCGCCGGTACGTTCGCCTCGAACGGAAATTGCTGCAGCAGCCGGGTGCACAGCGCGTGGATGGTCTGCACCTTCAGCCCACCAGGCGTTTCCAGCGCGGATGCGAACAGCTCGCGGGCGCGCATCCGAAGCTTCGCGTCAGGGCGTGCTATTCCTGCATCAACGATCGCGGCATCAAGGGCATCGTCAGAGAGCGTGACCCAATGGCCAAGGGTGGAAAAGACACGCTCCGCCATGTTCGCCGCGGCAGCCTTGGTGAAGGTGATGCAAAGAATTCTCTCCGGCGGCACGCCGTTGAGCAGCAGCCTGATCACGCGTTGCACCAGCACGTGGGTTTTGCCCGAACCGGCATTGGCGGAGACGAACGCGGAAGACGCGGGATCCGATGCGCTAGCCTGCGTGGCGCGGACGGCGTCGGGGATTTGGCGCGGCGCCGTCACCATTCTTCGATCCCCAGGCCGCCGGCCGCGGACCATTCCTTGATGCGGGCGAGATCGTCGTAGGTACCGTAGCGGTTCGACCACATCGACAGATTGAGCGAGGTATAGGCTTGGGCTTCGTTCTCGAAGGCGCGGATCAGCGCCTCCAACTTGCTTCGCGCTTGGTCAGCGGCGACATCAGGCGGCTGCGGCGCATCACTCTTGTTGATCTTGAGCTCGAGCGATTTTTGCTCGCCCGGCGGATTGTTGCCGCTGAGCCTGATATAGACGAGCTCGCTGACCGAGCTATCTGCCGGGATATCGGCAAAACCACCTTCCCTTAAGATGGCCGCCTCCAGCGTGAGTTGCGGCGACAGCCCCATGCGGACCTGCTTGCCGGTCGGCGGTTGCCCGGTCTTGTAGTCGAGAACTGCAAACGTCCCGTCGTGACGGCGTTCGATCCGGTCGGCACGAGCCGACAGCACAAAGGTGCGGTCGTTGTCGAGTCGAATCGGGATTTCACCGCGGATTTCGGCGGCAATGGCGCTGACACTGCCACGCCGCGCGATTTCCCAATCCGAGAACCAGTTGGCGATGCGCAGGAAACGCGGCCACCACAACGCCCGTGCTTCTGGCCGCTCCATCAGTGGCGCGAAATATTTCTGCCCGATGCCGCGCAAGGCGGCCGCGGGATCGTCGGGAAGTGTGGTGGAGAAGGCTTGCGTAAACTCGCCGAGCGCATCGTGGATCGCAGAGCCGCGGTCGGCGGCCGATAGCGGCATGTCGACGGGATCGAGCGGGTTAAGCCGCAAAATGTATTTTGCGTAAATCGTATAGGGATCGCGCAGCCAGTCTTCGATCGCCGTCACCGACAGTTTTAGGGGCCGCGTGTCGCGCGGCGGCTTTGGCGCCGGCTGCGGGATTGGCTCGACCTTGTCGGGGCTATCAAGCTGAGCTGCAAATCGAGCATATTTCTCGCCTGCCAGCTTCGCGGCTTGCCAGCGCGCCTCGCCCGCGACCGCCTGCAGCCGGTGCAGGAAGCGTGATGCCACGGCGGGCGCGCCGCCGACTTTCGCGGCGTGGCTGAGGATGACCTCCTCAGTGCCAAGCAATTGCGCGAAGTCGTGCGCGGAGAGGCCAATGCGCCGTTCCGGCAGATCGAGGCCCAGCTCGTGCCGCATCGGCCGGCTCAGCCATGGATCGATCCGCGGCGCCGGCGGCCATACGCCCTCGACCAGCCCGCCGAGAATGACGCGGTCGGATTGGGTCAGCCGCGCTTCCAATTGGCCGTAGATGTGGAGATGCGCGCTGGCCGATTCAGGCCGCCGCGCGATGCGGTCGCCGAACGCGGTCTGGAATACCTCGGGATAGTCGATGAGCTGGACCATCAGGCCGCTTTGCGCTTTCCCACCGAGCAGATCGTCGAACGCGGAGGCCAGCGCCGATCCCTGAGGGCCGTCGAAGACAATCGCGACATCATGCTGGTCGCGGGACAGGTCCATCACCACGCTGCGATGGCGTTGTGCCAACTCGGCAAAATCGTAGGGCTTCGAGGAACTGAGACTTTCAAGTGGCGAAAGCGCTTTCTGCAAAAGCTCGATCAGCTGATGCGCCCGATCGAGATCCTTGTCGCCCAGCCTGGCCCGTGGCTCGGAGGAATGCAGCGAGGATGTCTCGCCGCGCTCAAGCTTGCCGAGCTCGAGACGAAATCGGGCAAAATCCCGCGCCAGGCCGCCGCTTCCCGCTTGCGGTCGCGTGCCGCGCAGCAGTGCCAATTCCAGCGTTTCAACGGCGCCCTTGAACGCGCCTTGCGCGCCGCCCAACCGGCACAGCGGATGTTTCAGCAGCGCCAGCAGGGTCGGCGGCTCAAGCTGTCTTGCCACCGCCTCGGCGGTGAGCCGGGCGAAAATTCCCGCCGATGTATCCATCAGCGCGTCGCCGCCGGAATCGTCGAATTCCAGTTTCCAGCGGCCGAGTGCCGCCATCACACGTCGCGCCAGTGCACGATCCGGTGTCACCAGCGCCGCCGACTTGTTCAGGTGCCGCGCCTCGCGCATCGCAACCGCGATCGCCAACGCTTCCATCTCGGGATTATCAGCCTCGATGATCGCGAGATTAGCCATGCCGGCTGAAATTTTCTCGACGATTTCGGATTGGCCCAGCCGCCGGTGCCACCGCGCGGTCGCGTTCGAAGGCCGCATCGCCTCGGATACCAGGACGTCGCGCCCTTGCAGGGCCGGATTCCCTAAGATTTCGATATCGCCGCGCTTGATGCCGAATTTGTCCAGCAGCGCGTGCATCGCGAACTGCGGATGGTTCGACGCCGGAGGCGTGGCGAACTTGCCTTGCGGGTCGCGCACGCCACCGATCAGTTGCCACGAATCGTCGTCGAGATCGGTATCGAGTCCCGGCAGCACCACCGCGCCTCGCGGGAGCGTGGCAACAGCGTGGAGGAATTTCGCTGTCGCCGGCATCGAACCGGTCGAGCCCGCCGCGATCACCGGGCCGTCATGATGCGCAATCAGGCGCGCGGCTTCCGCTTCGATCAAGCGATCGCGCCGTTCCGCCGGCTCGATCTTTTGAATTTCCGCCAAGTGAACCGGCCATGTCTGTCGCGCGATTTGAAGGAATTCGAGCGTGTGCTGCCAATACTTGTCCAGTTGATCCGGCACCAACCCGTCAAGCGCTTCCCAACCGACGCCACGGGTGACCATGTCGTCCATCAGACGCGCCAGATCGCCCGCCAAGGCGAGGGTCGATGCCGGGCCGCCGACAACAAGAGGCGCCGACACCGGACTCTTGGCCCAGGCCGCGACCAGCCTTGCCAGCGTGAGCCTGCGCTCGAGTTCCCCGAGCTTCGGCGGAATGTCTAGTGGCGCGGCTCCGCCGTATGGCTCGGACTCGTCGGCGAACGCCAGTTCGTCCTCGTCGATATCGCCGAGCGCGATAATGCGCGGCAGCACCACCGCGTCAGCTTTCAATTCGTCGAGAAAGATTTCCCGTACCATGCGCCCGGCGCGCCGGGTCGGCAGATAGAGCGTCGCACGCGCCAGGTCAGCAGGATGCGCGCGGGCGTCAAAACCATCGACCAGCCTGCCATCGATCAAGGCGGCGATGACAGTGCGCAGGAATGGCGCTGATACTGGAACGCTGAAAACGCGCATGGAACTTCCTGATTCGAGGCTCAGGTCGCATCATGGCATGGGCAAATTTGGGCGGCGATTTTTTTAACTTGATGTGGGCGGGTCCGCGCCTCGCGGTCATCACGCGCGAAAGCGGGTGATCCAGTATTCCGGAGACGTCAGTGATCAAATCGAGAGACCGCGGCGTACTGGATGCCCCGCCTTCGCGGGGCATGACGACCCGATTAGATGCTGCGACTCATGCGACGCTTTCGAAAAACGCCTCTTCCGCCGCTTGGACCGCGTCGGGGGTTCCCACATGCATCCACACGCCATCCAGCCGCAGGCCGAACAGTCGCTCCTGCTCGTTGGCAGAATCGAACATTTTCGTCAGCGAAAATTCACCCGATGGGGCATCGACGAACAAAGACGGCGACATGATCGCAACGCCGGCATAGACGAACGGGACCACCTGATGCTCCCTGCGCTTGCGTAGCGCGCCATCGGGCAGCATCGCGTAATCGCCGCGTCCGCCATAACCAATGCTGCTCGTCGTCGGCGCCATCAATAGCAGGATATCCATGCGCGCGGGCTCGAAGGCTTCCGCGAGCCGCGCAAGGTTAGGGCGCACGCCATCGATCCATAGGGTATCCGCATTGACATGGAAAAACGGGGCTTGGCCAAGCAAAGGCAGTGCCTTGACGACGCCGCCGCCGGTGCCGAGCACCTCGTCACGCTCATCGGAAATGATCACCCGGGGTCGCGCGCGCGCCGCTGTGTGATCGATGATCTGGTCGGGCAGATAGTGCACATTGACGACGGCTTCGCCGACGCCGGCGTCGCCGAGCTTATCGAGCACGTGGTCGAGCAGCGTCCGGCCCGCTACCCGCACCAGCGGCTTTGGCATCTGGTCGGTCAGGGGGCGCATGCGCACGCCGAGACCGGCGGCGAGGACCATGGCTTTGGTGGGTTTGACCGACATTTCAGGAAATTCTCGAACCATTGTTGTTGGAGCGCTGGGCAGCGCAAATCATATCATGGCGATTGACGCGGTGCATCGATCGTTGGTGCCATAGCCGCTCGAGGTGACGGTTGTGCGACGCGTGCGGTGATTCAGAGGTTCTCTTCATTTTCGTTGCGAGTCCGTCAAGAGAACTTCCGACCCAAAACCGCGCTAGAAACACGGATTCGGGACATTAGCATGCTGGGCGAGATCACACCTCGGTGTCCTGGGCCGCATCACGCCGTGCCTTTTTCTTCTTGTCGCCTTGCTTGAGGAAATTGACACCGATTTGGTCGCCGTTGACCCAGGACAGCTCGCAGCGGCGGTAGGCCAGGCCGGTGGACGACAGCAGCAGGAAGAACTCCTTTAGATGCAGGCCTTCGACCGATCCCTCAACCGTGAGTTTCGCGCCGGTCTCGGAAACGTCTTCCATCGTGCAATCGCGCCGCCAGGTGCCGTCGATGCCCATCATATGCGCATCGATGCCACGTTCGAATATGACGCGCTCGCCTTTGCGCCGTTCTGCCACCATGGTTTTGCTCCCGCTCTCAACGCAGCCCGCCCCGCGCTCCGGTGCAGTGTCTGCCGCAGATTAACGGCAGGCTGACTAACAAGTGGTAAAACTACGGAGCTGGCGGTGGGACGTGGGCCGAATACCAGGCCCGCACCCGCGCGAGCAGGGGGTGAGCCAGCGAACGGTTGAGATAGGTCCAGATTCGGGGCTGATGGCGCAAATAATGCGGCTTGCCGTCGCGCCGGTTGAGCCGCGCAAAGGTGCCGAGCAGCCGCGTATTACGCTGTGCCGACATGATGGCGTAAAGCTCGGCGAAACCAGCGGGATCGAAGCTGTCGTCGGAGCCGCGCCGCGCCCTGATGTAGCGCGCCAGCAGCGCAAGCTCGAACTGCTCGGGCACGTCGATCCGCGCATCCTGCGCCAGCGAGACCAGATCGTAGGCGGCGGGGCCGAGCACGGCGTCCTGAAAGTCGATAATGCCGACTTTCGCAATATCGGGACGTTCATCGAGCCAGATCAGATTGGGCGAATGAAAGTCCCGCATCACCCAGGTCTTCTCGGCCGCGGCGGGCTTGGCCAGCAAATCGCGCCACATCGTGACGAATTCGGCGCGCATGTCNTCGGTTGGCTCGACCCCGCGGTCCGGCAGATACCATTCGAGCATCAATCCGGCCTCAACCAGCAGCGCGTCGGTGTCGAAGGTAGGTATGGTGTAGGTGGTCTGCTGCGGCAGAGGCAGAATTTCAGGCAATGCCTGGCGATGCAGCGCCGCCAGCGTGTCGGTGGCGGTTTGATATCGCGCAGTGATCGGCCGGGGTGGATCGCCTTCGATAAAACCCGCACTGCCGAAATCCTCGGTGATCAGGAATCCGGCGTCGAGATCGGCGTGGCGGATGACGGGCGCCGAGAAACCGCGCTCGCGCAGGCCATCCGCAATGGCGACAAACGGCTTGACGTCCTCGGCAAGATGAACCGCCGCGCTGTATGATTTTCCGTCGTAGACCGCCGGCCCGTCGGGCCGCCGCGGCGAGTTCATCAGGATGACGACGCCATCGTCGCGGACCAGCCGTGCATAGGAACGCGTCGACGCGTCGCCGGCCATGCGCTGGCGGATTGCGTCGGCATAGCCTGCCTCGCTGAGAAATTGCCGCAGCGCCTCGAGCCTTGCGACTTGAGCGGCCGCCTTTCCATAGCCCGTGACTTCAGCGGCGCGGGCCGTCGACGCCAGCGCCGGACGAAGCGCAATGTCGATCCGGTCCTGGGGCAGCGCCGCGGGTGCGCGCTCCGGCCATTCGATCAGCACCATTGTGGCCTCGGGCATGGGTGACAAGCCGATCTCTTCCAGCTCCGCCGGATCGTTGACGCGGTAGAGATCCGCATGAACCAGCGGAAATGGCGGCAGATCGTAAGTCTGTGCAAGCGTGAAGGTCGGGCTTGGAACCTCGAGCGCATCGTCGCCGGCGAGATATCGGATCATCGCCCGCGCCGCTGCGGTTTTGCCGGCACCGAGGTCGCCGGAAAGGGTGATGACGTCGCCGGGGCCGGTCAGCAATGCCAGGTCGGCCATCAAATGCGCGGTCTCGGTCTCGTTCGCAAGTACAAGCGAGAATCTCGTGGGACCGGTCATTCCGCGGCGTTGCGATGCGCAGCCTGGTCGACCGGAAAGTCGCACGTGACGGTCGTGCCTTTGCCGACGATCGAATCGACGCGTACCTTGCCTCCGTGCAGTTCGACAAAGGAGCGCACCAGCGACAGGCCGAGGCCGGCGCCGCGATGCCGCGATCCATTGGAATGACTCTCGAACCAGTCGAACACCTTGTCTTTGACGTCGGGCGGAATTCCGGGACCGGAATCGGTGACGGTGAAAATGATGCTGTGCTCGGTCCGTTTGGCGCTCAAGCCGACAGTGGCGTCCTGAGGCGAAAATCCGACGGCGTTCGCCAGCAAATTATACAGCACCTGCACCACGCGGCGTTCGTCGCCCAAAAAATTCCCGATGTTGGGATCGACGTCGACCTTGAGTTCNATGCGGTCGGTTGCGAGCCGGTCCTGGATGCCTTCGGCCGCGGCTTCGATTGTCTTGCGGATATCGACCGAACCCAGGCTGAGCGACATCGCGCCGGCGTCGATGGTCGCGAGATCGAGGATGTTGTTGATGATCGCGAGCAGCGCGTTGGTCGAAGCGGTGATGTAGCCGAGATATTCGGCCTGCTTGGGCATCAGCGGACCGGTGACGGGATCACTCAGGAAGTGGGCAAAGCCGATGATGGTGGTCAGCGGTGAGCGTAGTTCGTAGGACACGTGGTGGACGAAATCGACCTTCATCTGGTCAGCGGTCTCAAGCGCCTCGTTTCGTTCGCGCAGTGCGCGCTCGACGTTCTCGGTATCGGTGATGTCCTGGAATGTCAGCATGGTGGCGCCGTCCGGCAGCGGCATGGTCATGCAGTCGAGCACGCTGCCGTCCTTGCGCTCCAGCTTCAGCGGCACCTCGACCCGGTTCTCGATCGCGGTGATCGCCTCGCGGAGCGCGCGCCAGGTGACCGCGTCATCGAGCAAAGGCCTGCACCAGGCTTCCACGGTCTCGATATGCGGTTGCTCGCGCAACGCCTCAGGCGACAGCTTCCACATCCTGGCGAACGCCGGGTTGAACAATTGCGCGCGGCCGTTGCTGCCGAACACCGCGACCGCTTCAGCGAGATTATCGAGCGTTTCACGCTGTACCCGGATCAGGCCGTCAAATCGCCGTGCCAGGTCCAGACTTTCAGTGACGTCGTCGAACAGATAGGTGACGCCGCCTTCCGGATTTGGCGTGGTGACGACGCTGACCGCGCGGCCGTCGGGCAGATACCAGGTGTCCTTTTCCGGTTCGACGGCGCGATAGGCCTCATGCAGCTTTGCCTTCCAGGCCCGGAAATCCGGCTGTTCCGGAACCTTGCGCGCGGCGCGCAGCCGATCGAGCACGCTCGAATCGTCGGGATTGCTGTCGAGAAAGGCGCGGTCCAGATCCCACAGGCGGCGATAGGAATCGTTGTAGAATGCCAGCCGCCGCTGGGCGTCGAAGACCGCGACGCCGGACGACAATTGATCGAGGGTGCGGCGATGCGCTTCCGCCATTCGCACCAGCGCGGCGCGTAGCGCGGTTGCTTCGCTGGCGTCGATGGCAATGCCGGCGCTGCCGTCGCCGAGGTTTAGCGCATGCACGTCGTAAATGCGCCGCTCGCCCGCAACCACGATCGGCAACCGCGCCATGAAGGCGGCCTTTTCGTTCAGGGCGTGCTCCATATCCTGGCGGTCGCCGCTGTCGAGCAATTCGAGATCGCGATCGATCGCATCCGCGACGCTGGTGGCCTCGGTCGCCAGCGCATAGGCGGCATTGGCGTAGCTGAGACCGCCTATGGCGCGTTTGGTCCAGATCGGCCAGGGTGCGGCGGCTACGAAAGCGCGCAGTATTTCGGTTTCATCCAGCAGCGCCTTGTGGCGCAGGTTCATTTCGGCGAGTTCCCGGCGCAATCCGCTCAATGCGCGAATCCGCACAATGGCCTGGCCGCCAATGGCGCGGCCCATGGCCTCGATCGCGTGTCCACTGGACGTCGTCAGATTGAGCAGAAAACCCTCACCGGCGTCGCGCAGCGCGTCGACCGCGTGATCCATCTGCAGCGCCGGTTCCGGCGGCAGCCAGGTTCCGAATGCGAGGATGCGCTGAGGCTGATAGTGCGACGAATCCGGCGCCATCACGAGCGAGGTGTCGCCGCTGATTTGCGGACGATCGTCGCCCGCAGCCCACGAAATCAGGATCTGCGGTTCGGCGAACAACAACGCACGCAAACGGTCGGCCTGGACTTGCAGGTCCTGGACGTCGGAGCGTAGCCGCTCCTCGCTTCTGGCCGCGCGCAGCCGCGTGCGCATCAGCAGCGCCGCCGCCACCACCGAAAAGACGAGCAGCGTCAATGCTGTCGTCAGTACCGCGATTTCCTGGCGATTGAGATCGAGGAATGCCGAGACCGCACGCTGGAACGGCACGTCGCTGCCATAAGCGGGCGCGATCAACATCAGTGCGGCGCCAAGGCCGATCATGCCGTTGCGTGCCAATGATGTGCACGACAGCAGGGTCCGACGCATCGCCACGATCACGCCCGACATGGTTTGCCCCAAACCGCACGACTATACGCCCGGCGCTTTACCCGCCGTTCGTTCGCGAATCGAGTGACAATATCCCCTAACGGGAGTCGGCGGGTAAGAGTCCGAACCGTGAACGCCAACCGCATCGCAAAAAAATGCGGTATTAGCTTTATCGGCGCGATTTTTATGGAAATGAATCCGCAATTTAGCCGGAATTAGCGCCCGGTCGAACCGAAACCGCCGCCGCCACGGTCGGTCGCGGAGAGCGCCGCTACGGGAACCAGCTCCGCCCGCACCACGGAGGCAATCACCATCTGGGCGATACGCTCGCCCCGGCGGATCGGGAACGGCGCGTCGCCATGGTTGATGAGGAGCACGCCGATTTCGCCGCGATAGTCCGCATCAACCGTGCCGGGCGCGTTCAGCACGGTGATGCCGTGCTTCGATGCGAGGCCCGAGCGCGGGCGGACCTGCCCCTCATAACCTGATGGCAGTGCGATCGTCAGCCCAGTCGGCACCAGTGCGCGCTGCCCGGGCGAAAGAACCAGCGGCGAACCTTCGGGAACCGCCGCCAAAAGGTCGAGCCCCGCGGCATGGGCGCTCTGATACGCCGGCAGTGCCAGGCCTTCGCCGTGTGGCAATTGCCGAATGTCGACCTTGATTGTGCTGCTCACGTGGCTTTCTCCAAAGTCTTGACGATCCGCGCCACCAGCGCAGTCGCGACCTGCTCCTTGGTCATCACCGGCCAAGATTCGATTTTGATTTCGGCGTCGGTTTCTGCGCCATCGCGGGCCAGCAGATGAACCGTGTTGCGATCGCCGCCCATCACGCCTGACGCCGCCGACACATCATTGGCGACGATCCAGTCGCAGCCCTTGCGGGCGAGCTTGGTTTTGGCGTTGTCGATCAGATTTTCGGTCTCCGCGGCGAATCCGATCACCAGCCGCGGCCGCCGTTCCTGCAGTTTGGAGATCGTTGCCAGGATATCCGGATTTTCCACCAGTTGCAGCGGCGACATGCCTGCTGAGGTTTTCTTCAGTTTTTGCTCGCCTTCGTTGGCGACGCGCCAGTCAGCGACAGCGGCGGCGAAGATCGCGATATCCACCGGCAACGCTGCTTCCACCCGATGCAGCATTTCGCGCGCGGATTCCACGCGCGTCACCGACACGCCGGGAGGATCCGCCAGTTCGACCGGACCCGAGATCAAGCTGACATCCGCGCCGGCGGCCTGTGCCGCAGCGGCAATGGCATAACCCTGTTTGCCGGAGGAGCGGTTGGCGATGTAGCGCACCGGATCGATGGGCTCGTGCGTTGGCCCCGCGGTAATGAGGACGCGCTTGCCCGCAAGTGGGCGCGGCCGGGANGGGCGCAGAAAGCGCTCGGCAGCGGACGCTATTTCCAAAGGCTCCGCCATCCGGCCAACGCCGGCCTCTCCGGCTTCGGCCATTTCACCGGCATTGGGTCCGATCATGGCGACGCCATCGCGTTCGAGCTGCGCGACGTTGCGGCGGGTCGCGACATTGCTCCACATCAGCGGGTTCATCGCCGGCGCGAGCAGGATCGGCCGGTTGGCTGCGAGCAGAATAGCGCTGGCCAGATCGTCGGCATGACCATGCGCCATCTTCGCCATCAGGTCCGCGGTCGCAGGCGCTACCACGATCAGATCGCAGTCGCGGGCAAGACGGATGTGGCCGGCATCGAACTCGCTCTCGGGATCGAACAAATCCGTGTAACAGCGCTCGTTCGACAGCGCGCTCGCGGCCAACGGCGTAACGAATTGCTGCGCGGCGCGCGTCAGCACGCAGCGAACCTGAATGTGCCGCTCCTTCAGCCGCCGGATCAGGTCCAGCGTCTTGTAGGCGGCGATACCGCCACCGATGATCAGGGTGACACGCGGCTGATCAATGTTAGCGCTGCGCCGAGGGCCGCGGGACTGGACCTCTGCAGGCGCCAGAACGGCTTGCGATGGTGTCGCGGGCAGCTCGGGGCGAGCTTGCAGAAGCTCCCCCAGGATCACCCGGACCTCCTCTTCCACGGAGCGGCCATTTCGGGCCGAGCGCAGCCGCAGATAGGCTTTGACGGTCTCGTCCAGTTTTCGGATGGTCAGGCTGGCCATGGATATTTCCGACCGCGTGTGATGGCAATGCTATCATACCATGCAAGCATTGCAATCAAAATCACGCAATCACAATTGTCGGACGGCCCACAGAATCCCGATAAATGTCAGAGCGATGACCCAGAGCGCCAAGGTGCGCCACCGGCTCTTGCGGCCCTCGGTCCGGCCCATGGCTGCGATCGTCTCCGGCGCCAGCCTCAGTCCTTCCCGGGTCATGGTCTCCAACTGCTCCAGCACGGCGACCGACCGTGAGGCAATCGTCGGCAGGCCCGCCAGCACCCGGCCGAGCTCGCCGGCGCCCGTCATCGCGCCCTGAACGCGTCCGACCGGTCCGAGATTGCGCTCGATCCATTCGCGCACCACGGGATCGGCGATCTTCCAGATGTCGAGTTTTGGATCGAAGCCGCGCGCGACGCCCTCGACCACCACCATGGTCTTCTGCAGCAGGATCAGTTCGGGGCGGGTGCGCATGTCGAACAGGCCGGTGACTTCGAGCAGCAGCGTCAGCAGCTTCGCCATCGAAATTTCTTCGGCGGTGCGGTTATGGATCGGTTCGCCAATGGCGCGGATCGCCTGCGCGAAATTCTCGACCGAATGGTGTCCCGGCACATAGCCGGCCTCGAAATGCACCTCGGCGACGCGGCGATAATCGCGCGTGATGAATCCCAGGAGAATTTCGGCGAGGAAGCGCCGTTCCTTCATGCCGAGCCGGCCCATGATGCCGAAATCGACGGCGACCAGGCGGCCGGCTTCGTCGAGGAAAAGATTGCCGGGGTGCATGTCGGCATGAAAGAAGCCGTCGCGCAGCGCGTGGCGCAGAAAGCTCTGGATCACCTTGCGCCCGAGCTCGGGCAGATCGACCTGCGACCGCTCGAGCTGCGCGTGATCGCTGAGCGCGATGCCGTCGATCCATTCCATCGTCAGGACATTGTGAGTAGTGCGATCCCAGTCGACGGTCGGTACCCGAAAATCCGGATCGTTACGGGTATTCTCCGCCATTTCGGAGAGCGCGGCGGCCTCCAGCCGCAGGTCCATCTCCATCGCTACCGAGCGCGACATCGTATTGATGACCTCGATCAGCCGCAGCCGCCGCGCTTCCGCCGAATAAGCTTCGGCGTTGTGCGCGACAAAGAAAAAATCGGAGAGGTCGCGGCGGAACCGCGAGGCGACATTGGGCCTGAGCACCTTCACCGCCACTTGCGCGCGTACGCCGTTGCGCTCGGTTTCGCCGCGATGCACCTGTGCGATCGACGCTGCCGCGACCGCCGGCCCGAAGCTCACAAACGCCTGCGCCAAGGGGCGGTCCAGCGACATCGCGATCACGGCTTCGGCTTCACTTTGCGAAAATGGCGGCAGCCGGTCCTGCAGACTTTCCAGATC
>JGI12053J15887_10000489_pt1 | contig 16081 bp, 13 predicted proteins | sample MedBloCAOM1_O3_FD_15887 | JGI IMG/M metagenome (IMG submission 15887)
TGCTCTGCGGCTCGTGTCGCGTATAAACTTTGCTCCGGAGTAAGCGCCTGACGTGGCGGCGTTGCTGCGCCGATGAGCAACAGTGCGGCAATACAATTCCTCTGTGCAGACAGACGTCATGTTTGGAAATCCTCGACTCATGCCGCCAGAAATCGCCAGCCAAGTAACGCGCCGGTGACGGCAAAATGTGCTAGTGAGGTTTCGCCCACGTGAATAGATATCAATCGCGCGAAAACCTCTGGATTATTCTTGAAAACAGTTAGAGTTCTGCGACGCAGACGCGCGCGCCCATCGAGCAACAGCAGGAGCCGGGCCATAAACGTTGGACGCCGGGCAAATTGGCGGTGGGCTTTTTGATACCAACGCAAATCGTTTTTCTCCACGGCCTCCCCTAAGGCTACTGCTTGCTGAAAGCTCAGGCTCAATCCCTCGCCGGTAATGGCGTCTACGCTTCCTGAGGCGTCACCAATGAGCGCAACGTTGCCGCGAGAAACGCGCTTTAGCCGANGCATNGTTGTGATCGTGCCGCGTGCTGGCCTTGAAAGCCGTTCACAACTCAAGCGGCCTGCTAGTTCTGGGAATTCGTTAAGAGCAACNCGGATGTCGCGGTTTTCATGTCGCGACACAACTACCACGCATACTTCATTGGCGGACACCGGCGCAACGTACGCTTGCGCCTTCTCGGCCCAATGAATTTCCACGTATTCCGACCAGGGCGCCATAACAAAGTGTGCCCGCCATGCCAGTCGCGAGTCTCTCTTGTTAGAAGACTCTAACCCAGCCCAGCGCCTAACCCGCGATTGGCCGCCGTCCGCGCCTATAATCCAATTCGCCTGCACGAAATTTCCTCCGGCAAGGTTGACGCCATCGCCACAAATGCCGGTAACGGGCGTTCCCCAAAGAAACTGAACACCCAGAGCGGCTGCGCGATCCAGCATTTTCTTGTGCAGCAAAGGACGACGTAACCCCACGCCCCGTGCAGTCGGAAAGTCGGCAATTGCAGACTTTTCTTTTTCCAGAAATTTTATTCCCGCGAGCGGACACCCTTCACCGGCCGCAATTTCCACGCCGAGTTGCTTGAGAGCGACAATCGAATCCGGCATCAAGCCTTCGCCGCATGGCTTATCAATCGGCGGTTTGTTTCCATCTGCGACGACCACGTGGAAGCCACGCCGTCGCGCCGCGATCGCCGCAGCTAAACCCGCAGGGCCGCCTCCGATCACGAACACGTCCGTGCCATTGACCATAATCGTCCACTTTCCTCGATCTTCAGCTGTCCACTTGGAGGGTTGTTGATAGAGATGCGCGAAATGGGACGCAAGATGCTTTTACGTAAAGCGTGTGTAACGTGGTATAAACTAGATTTATTCGCCGGTTGAAAAGTATTAATTTGATCTATAAGTGTTTTGGCCTCATTCTGAGCTCACGGATCAGCCTGTTACTTGGCGATCTGGCACATGAACAGGTTTGTTTTAAAGGTTCCAAGAAACAAATTGTGCCCATAAAAGCGTCACCAGTGCAAACGGAGAGTTTTAATTGAGCGAATCGCTCCCCAGACCTCGTAGTCACACACTTGTGGATGGCGCCAATCGTTCGCCGGCGCGCGCCATGCTTCGCGCTTCAGGCCTCGCTGACGGAGACTTCAAGAAACCACTGATTGGTGTAGCTAACACGTGGATTGAAATCGGCCCGTGTAATTACCATCTACGCGAGTTGGCAAAACATGTGAAGGACGGAATTCGAGCGGCCGGTGCTGTTCCCCTCGAGTTCAATACCGTCTCGATTTCCGACGGCATCACCATGGGCACGGAGGGCATGCGCACCTCACTCATCAGCCGTGAAGTGATCGCAGATTCCATCGAGCTGGTGACCAGAGGTAATCTGTTCGACGCTCTCATCGTGCTGGTCGGCTGCGACAAAACCATTCCAGCCGGCATTATGGCCTTGGCTCGCCTGAATATTCCCGGACTGATTTTATACGGCGGTTCAATTGCCCCAGGCCAGTTTGAAGGTCATTCCGTTACGATTCAGGATGTCTTCGAGGCGGTGGGCACTTATGGCCGCGGAGAAATGACCGAGAAGCGCTTGACCGCGCTAGAAAGCGTTGCGTGCCCGGGAGCCGGCGCCTGCGGCGGCCAATTCACCGCCAATACCATGGCGCTGGTTTGCGAATTTCTTGGTATAGCACCTATGGGGCTTTCCAGCACCCCCGCTTCCAACGACGCGAAAGCTGAATCGGGTCATCGCGCCGGCGAACTTGTCGTGGACCTTCTTCGCAGGAATGTTTTGCCATCGCAAATCATAAACAAGACATCCATTGAAAACGCCATCGCCGGTGTGGCGGCTACGGGCGGCTCAACGAACGCAGTACTGCATTTGCTGGCTATCGCCAACGAAGCGAAGCTTCCTTTGTCGATCGACGATTTCGACCGCATCAGTTCACGCGTTCCGATCCTTGCCGATCTAAAACCTGGGGGAAGATTTGTCGCTACCGACCTTTACGCAGCAGGCGGCACTGCGCTCGTCGCAAAGCGCCTGCTTGAAGCTGGATTGTTGCGCGGAGACTCCATCACCGTTACGGGCCGCACCATCGCCGAAGAAGCCAGCACCGCTAAAGAAGCGCCCGGACAGGAAGTCGTTCGCAAGCTGAACGCACCGCTCAAGCCCACCGGGGGCCTGGTAATCTTGAAAGGCAATCTCGCTCCTGAAGGCTGCGTGGTGAAAGTTGCGGGTCATAACATTCAAAACTTTCGCGGCACTGCGCGCGTTTTCGATAGTGAAGAAGCGGCGTTCCAAGCGGTGGAAAATCGCAGCATTAAAGCGGGAGACGTNATGGTAATTCGCTATGAGGGTCCCAAAGGGGGCCCGGGAATGCGTGAGATGCTTGCGGTTACCGCGGCGTTGGTCGGCGCCGGCCTTGGCGATAGCGTTGCGCTACTAACCGACGGCCGTTTTTCTGGCGCCACCCACGGGCTCATGGCCGGCCACGTTGCTCCCGAGGCGGCTAATGGTGGCCCTATCGCCGCCGTCGCCGAAGGAGATACCATTGTGTTCGATCTTCCATCGCGTACATTAAATTTGGAAATCAGCAGCGCGGAAATGCAACGAAGGCTGGCCTCCTGGCGTGCCCCTGCGCCGCGCTACACTTCTGGAGTGATGGCCAAGTATGCGCTGCTGGTTTCGTCATCGGCTTTAGGAGCTATCACCGCTGTTCCGCCAATACTGCCGTCTGCAATGCCACCTGGGACGAGTGCGAGGACCCTATGAAGCTAACCGGCGCGGAAATTCTTTGCGAATCGCTGACCAGGCTCGGCGTGAAGCACATCTTTGGCTATCCCGGCGGCGCAATTTTGCCCGTTTACGACGCGCTTGGAAAATCGAAATTGCACCACATACTGGTGCGCCACGAGCAAGGCGCCACGCATATGGCCGACGGTTACGCGCGGGCAAGTGGCGAGGTAGGCTGTGCGATGGCTACTTCCGGTCCTGGCGCGACAAATATGGTCACCGGTATTGCTACGGCCATGCTTGATTCTTCGCCCGTCGTATGTATCACCGGACAAGTGAGCAGCAAAGTTTTGGGTTCCGACGCGTTTCAGGAAATCGATATCACCGGCATCACCATGCCGATTACCAAGCACAACGTGGTAGTCACCCGCGCCGAGGACATTGCGCGTACTGTTCGTGAAGCATTTCTGATTGCCGCGTCTGGGCGCCCCGGACCAGTTTTAGTGGACATCACCAAGGATGCGCAGCAGGCTTCCTGTGAGTTTGATTGGCATGCTTCCGCGCCAAAACTTCCGCCAAAACGTCAGCGAATAAATTACGACCAGGCGGAATTCGATCGCGCGGTGGAATTGCTGAACTCCGCAAAACGTCCGCTGATTCTCGCTGGACACGGAATCATCGTTTCGGGCGCGATGAAAGCTTTCGAGCAATTCGTGCGCGCTGGCAATTATCCGGTAGCTATGACCCTGCTCGGAATCGGCTGCTTCCCTGCCAAGGATCCTCTGAACCTGGGCATGATGGGTATGCATGGAGAAGCCTGGGTCAACAACGCCATTCAGGAATCTGATCTGCTGATCGCCGTGGGAATGCGCTTCGATGACCGCGTCACCGGCGATTTGCGCACCTACGCGAAAAACGCCCGTAAGATTCACATCGAAATTGATCGCGCGGAGATCAACAAAAATGTGCCGGTGGACGTGGCACTCGTTGGCGACGCGCGTGAAGTTCTGGAGAAACTCACACCGCACATACAAACACCCGACCACGGTGTGTGGCTCCGCCATATCCAGGAATCAAAGGGCGATTCCGCCGTCCGGGACATTCAAAGCCTGCCGGACAACGGTCACCTCTATGCCGCCCACGTGATCAACGACATCTGGAAAGAGACTCGTGGGGAAGCCATCGTGGTCACCGATGTTGGTCAGCACCAAATGTGGGAAGCGCAGTATTACCACCACAATTTGCCGCGCACGCTGATCACCTCCGGCGGACTCGGCACCATGGGTTTCGCGCTGCCAGCCGCCATCGGCGTCAAATTTGCCAAGCCTGACGCGGAAGTATGGGTGGTCGTCGGAGACGGCGGATTCCAAATGACCATGAGCGAGCTAGCCACCATCGTGCAGGAAAAAATCAACATCAAGATCGCCATCATCAACAACGGCTTCCTGGGCATGGTCCGGCAGTGGCAGGAATTTTTCTACGACAAACGCTATGTCGCGACTCCTCTCGTGGCTCCCGATTTTGCGGCGCTGGCCAACGCCTTTGGCATCCGTGGCGAACGCATCGCTACGCGAGCCGAAGTGATACCCGCCATTCGCGCCGCGCGCCAATCCACGGAGACCGTGCTCATCGATTTTCGCGTGGAGCAGGAAGACTCCGTTTACCCCATGGTGGCGGCCGGCGCTTCCCTTCACGACATGATTCGACGGCCCGACAGTCCGCTGGTGGAGACGGCGACTGAGCCATGAAAAAAATCGAGGAAACCATGCAAACACTCGTCGCGTACGTAGAGAACAAACCAGGCGTGCTAAATCGCGTCTCTTCTCTGGCTCGGCGTCTGGCAATCAATATCGATTCGCTTACCGTAGGCCCCACGGAGAATGAAGAAATCGCGCGCATGACCATCGTCGCGCACACCGACGAAAAGGGTGCCCACCGCCTGGAGGCCAGCCTCGAAAAATTGGTGGACGTGCTGCTCGCTGAGAATATTTCCAACCGCTCCGTCCTGGAACGCGATCTGGCGCTGATNAAAGTTCTGGCGGACCAGAAAAATCGTCCGCATCTTATGGAATTGATCAAAGTGTTCAGGGCCCGGGTCGTGGACGTTGCTCCAGAGTCTCTTATCCTGGAAGTTTCCGGCACGGTGGATAAGATTGACGGCCTGCTCGAAGTCTTGCGCCCCTTCGGCGTTTTGGAAATGGCGCGTACTGGAAGGATTGCGATGACCCGAGGTGGCGATTTGCTTCGTCCACCGGTTGCTGACGGGCCAGAAGTTTCTGCAAATCCGGAGCCGCGTGCCGGGACAACGGTCACAAACTGAGGAATGGTTTAGCGCTATCGTAAATCTGTTGAGCACATCAAATTTATCGCGGCCACGCAGGCCGCCCAAGGAAAAAGCATGGCAAAACTCTATTACGACGATTCCGCAGATTTATCACTCATCCAGGCAAAAAAAGTAGCCATCATCGGTTACGGCTCGCAGGGGCACGCACACGCGTTGAACCTGCGCGATAGCGGCGTGTCCGTCCGGGTAGGTTTGCAAGCGGGCAGTTCGTCGCGTTCGAAAGCAGAAAAGGATGGACTGATCGTCAACACTCCAGCGGAAGCGGCCACGTGGGCGGATGTCATCATGATCCTTGCCCCCGACACCAAGCAGCCGAAGCTGTATCACGAAGCCATTGAGCCAAATCTNAAAGCCGGCAAGACGCTGATGTTCGCGCACGGTTTCAACATTCGTTTCGGCGCGATCAAGCCGCCGGCAGCTGTNGACGTTTCCATGATCGCTCCCAAAGCACCGGGGCATCGGGTGCGCGAAGTTTTCAGCGAAGGTGGCGGCACCCCCGCGCTGCTGGCCGTGGAACAAGATGCCAGCGGGACGGCGAAAGACCTGGCGCTATCCTATGCCAAAGCACTCGGAACCACTCGCGCAGGCGTGCTTGAAACCACCTTCACGGAAGAAACGGAAACGGATCTCTTTGGCGAGCAGGCGGTCTTGTGCGGTGGTGTGAGCGAGCTCATCAAAGCCGGTTTTGAAACTCTGGTGGCCGCTGGATACCAGCCGGAAGTTGCCTATTTTGAATGCATGCATGAATTAAAACTGATTGTGGACCTGATTTATCGCGGTGGCCTAAGCTACATGCGCTATTCCATCAGCGACACTGCGGAGCAAGGCGATTACAGTGCCGGTCCGCGCATCATCAATGCCAAAACCAAGGAAGAAATGCGCAAAATTCTTTCCGAGATCCGGGACGGGAGCTTCGCCAAAAAATGGATTGAGGAAAACGAGCAAGGTTGCCCGAATTTTCTGGCTACCAGGCAGCGCGAGCAGACCCATCCCATCGAGCAGTTGGGGCCGGAACTTCGAGCCATGATGCCGTTTCTGCAGCCCATCACTGCTCCGGGTCTAGCCAAGCCCGCAGCAGCCAGCAAGAAGTAATTAAATCAATTGTAACTTTTTTGTCTGGCGGTGACCCGGGGTATTGACAGACCGGTAAATTTGAATAATTCTCGGGCCGCAATGAAAGCCAAGCCCCAGAGTACTACCCCACCTCTTCCGGAACGTATCGACAAACTCAGTATAAAACGCCAGGAAATCATACGCCCTATTCTTGAGCAACCGCGCGAATACGTGTTGCTGAGCGTACGTGCCCTTGCTCAACGCCTAGGCACCGATCCGGCCACCATTGTGCGTATCGTTCGTGGCTTGGGATTTGAAAGTTATCGCGATTTTCAACGTCATCTCCACGAATTATCTCTCGCGTTCGCCACTTCTCTGGATACCATGCGTGCTGCCGGTCAGGACGGCGGCATGCCTGGCTATATTCGCGAAGCGCTCGAGCAGGACTTAAAAAACCTCCAGGGCTTGAAAAACAGTCTGGATGCCCGTCGTTTGGTCGCGTTGGCCAAGCGCATTTATGCCGCGCGCAAAATTATCCTGATTGCCGGCGACTTGGCCGCCTACCTGGCGAACTATCTTGAATACCAGACTAGTGTGGTGGGGTTGCCGGTGTTCGCAGCCACTTCTTACGGAAGAATTGCTCATTTAGCGCGCACAGCCACCAAGCAGGATCTCGTCATCGCCATCAGCTTCCGCCGCGGACTGCGTCAGACCGTGGAAGGCGCGCAACTGGCGCGGGACAAAGGCGCGTATTGCGTTGGTATAGCAGACACGTTTCTTTCGCCGCTGGCGCGAATATGCGACGAAATATTTTTAGCTTCGGTAGAATCCACTTCATTTGCCGCTTCGTTCACAGCTCCCATAGCACTGCTCAACGCCATCGTAGCGACCTGCGCGCAATATCGGCGCGCGGAAACTATGGTGGTGGTGAAAGAACTGGCGGAGGAGCAGCGCAAAGGTTTTCGCTGGTATACAGCATAGACTCGCCCCTGCTCGTTGTTCGATGCAACGCAGTGGGATGCCGGGCAGGCCCGGGGAGGAATACGACGCGGAGTTGGGAAACGGCTATTTCGACGGTTAGAACCGCGGATTTGAGTAATTTTAGCTCAGAGCGAGCTTTCCTAGCTCAGCCACGCGGCGTTCGAAGGTCATTTCCACTAGGCCATGCTTTCCGTAGTAGCGCAAAACAATCTTATGTCCTGGTTCAATCTTGGCCCGAGCCTTGACCAAGGCGTCCGACATCTCTACCCACTGGCCGGTTACCAGGTAGGTGCCTTCCCAGCCACGCAATTCGAATCGGCCATCATGTCGCAAGGTAAGTGGGACCGCCGAGCACTTTATTTTCTTGCCGGCCAACTTGGCCGCCGAGCACTCATAGCGGCCGGATACGTCCACATCCTCCGCAGCAGCTCGGGGAGCCAACGCTGCCAAGCACAAAAAGCAGGAAGCCAGTATCCAAATTTTGTTAACCAAGTACCGCATTGCATCTCCCGCTAGATGACTCACAGCTAATTCCGGTATGCGATCACTGCCAGTAATGCAAGCTAACCGCCATGAAAATCCTCATAACGACGTTACAACCAATGAACTTACGTTGCCTTTCAAAACACGGAGTCGATCAAATGGAACATTCCGTGTCCCTTGACACGCCATCTTGTGCAAAATTATGCGGTACTAAAACCGTCGTCCGGTACGGCCTATACTATTGCGTTGGCAACTCCACACTTGCCTGGCCGTCCTTGCGGGGATCCGAAGCACCATAATTCACCCCGGCCGCAAAATCTCTCAGAACCGCCTGCCCTCCGCCCATGACGCTGGAAAATGCTCCGCGCAGATCTATTTTGTGACCCTTGGCGGTCAGTTCGTTGCGAACATTGCTGGCGAAACGACTCTCCATCGACACATCGCACCCACCAAACGTATGTTTTGAGAATCGGGGCGCTTCCAGGGCCGCTTGGATGTTCATTTTGAAATCGGAAATGTTGGCCACGAACTGCGCGTGGGCCTGAGATTGATTCCATCCGCCCATAATGCCAAAAGCCAACCGGGTGTCGCCTTTCTGCGCGAAGGCAGGAATGATCGTGTGCAGCGGCCGCTTTCGCCCGGCAAGAGCGTTGGGGGATGCGGGATCAAGCGTAAACAGGCCGCCCCGGTCATGTAACACAAACCCGGTGCCGGCAGCTACAATTCCCGAGCCGAAGGCGGCGAAGTTGCTCTGGATCAACGACACCATATTCCCTTCGCGATCCACGACGCTCAAGTACGTCGTATCGGTGCCACCCCGAAGCTCCCCCGCCGAGACATCACAATTCGCATGCGCCGGCTCGATCAATTTCGCTCTCTGCTCAGCCCATTCCTTTGAGAGCAACGTAGACACAGGTAATTTTTGTTGCCGCGGATCGCCTATGTACTTCACCAAATCCGCGTAGGCCAATTTCTTAGCTTCAATCATGGTGTGCAGAGCGTTTGTGGAACCGAACTCCCAGTTTTTCTGGCCCAACGGGAATTTCTCCATGATGTTAAGCATTTCGAGCGCGGCCAGTCCTTGTCCATTGGGCGGCAATTCGAATATTGTCCAGTCCCGATAGGTGGTGGAGATGGGTTCCACCCATTCGCTGGAGTATTCCGCCAGATCTTCTGTCGTCATCACTCCGCCATGATGTTTCATGCCTTCGAGAATTTTTTTGGAGATCTCGCCTTTATAAAATGCGTCTCGTCCATGAGCAGCGATCTGCTGCAATGACCATGCCAGGTCGGGGTTACGAAAGACTTCTCCCACGCGCGGCGCGTGATCTTGTATCAAATACGTTTGAGAAGCAGAACTGTCTCCGCGCAGGAGATCTGTTTGTGTCGCCCAAACAGCGGCGGTCATTTCAGGCACCGCAAAGCCGTCCTGTGCAATCTTAATTGCCGGCGCGAGATCGTCGGCTAATTTTTTGCGCCCGAACTTGTCCGCCAGCTTTTGCCATCCATCGACAGCGCCCGGAACGGTCACCGAGTGAATGCCCTGCTGCGGCATATCCCGCAACCCGTGTTTATGCAGAAATTCTATGGACAGATCTTTGGGCGCCCAACCGCTGGCATTTAGCCCGTACAGCTTGTTGGTTTTTGCGTCGTACACGATCACAAAAAGATCGCCCCCGACGCCGTTCATCATCGGGGCGACCACACCCATGACAGCGTTCGCTGCGATCGCAGCATCTACCGCGTTGCCGTCGTGTTCGAGGATTCGCACGCCAGCTTGGGCCGCCAAAGGCGATTCGGCGGCTACAATGCCATCGCGCGAAATCACCATCGATCGCGCCTGAGAGCGATCCTGGGCCTGCAAAGTGAAGAACGGCATCATGCAGAAAATATAAACCGAAACTCTGAATAATTTCGCAGGTCGCATCTCGCTCCGTAGTCTGGGGCCTGGCTGGCTGTTTGCCAGGATTTGCTCAATTCACAAATTTGTCCGTGGACTATACACTTTCGACCGCTCTTTTTGTAGCTACCAACTCTTGAGGGACTTTGCTTGCCCCGGCTGTCGTTGACGATCTTCAAACGATTGGCATTTGGCTCTAGACAATCTAGAATCCAAGAGCGCGGGTTGTGCCCCAAGGGTTTCGCGAGTGACTCAAAACCCTTTAGCCCGCGCCGGAGAATCTTCATTGCCGCAACAGCCTCGAGAACCCCGGAAACCGCAAGAACAAAGCGGCGCCGCTGCGCAGGCGGTTTCCGCACCAGACTTAATAAACAATGCCGAAATCGACGCCCTCATAAACGGACGTCACACCGATCCGTTCGCGCTTCTTGGCCCTCATCCGGTGCGGGACGGCTGGGCCATCCGATTTTTTATTCCTTGGGCCGCGGAAGCCAGCATCGCTATCGCCGGAAATAACGCTTCAGGCCGACCGGTTAACACCATGAAAGTTAGCGATGCCGTGAAAGTCCGCCCAGAAGGTTTCTTCGAAGCGATGTGGCCTTCCAATCAAACCGCTCCTCCCGCACCCGGCAGCTACAAAATTCAAGGACGCACGCATCACGGTGAAGCCTTCGAAATGTATGACGCGTATTCCTTCCCATACCTCCTGAGCGAATTCGATTTATATCTCATGGGCGAGGGCCGGCACTACGACACGTACGAAAAACTTGGCGCGCATATAAAAACCGTTCAGGAAGTTCGTGGCGTAAATTTTGCGGTGTGGGCGCCCAGCGCCCGGCGCGTCAGTGTGGCCGGCGACTTCAATCGTTGGGACGGCCGCGTGAACGTTATGCGCGCGCGAGGTTCTTCGGGCATCTGGGAGCTATTCATCCCCGAATTAAACGAAGGCTCGATCTACAAATACGAAATCATCGGACCCAACGGCGATATGCTTCCGCTGAAAATGGATCCCTACGCTTTCCGCGCCGAGTTGCGGCCCAACACCGGTTCAATCGTCGCCGATCTGGATAAACATAAATGGAATGACACCAAGTGGATGAAGGAACGGCCTCAGAAAAACTGGTTCGAATCGCCGGTCTCCATCTACGAAGTGCATCTGGGCGCGTGGCGGCGTGTACCGGAAGAAAACAATCGATGGCTGACCTACCAAGAGCTCGGCGATCAGCTTATCCCCTACGTAAAAGGCCTCGGATACTCCCACATTGAGCTCCTACCAATCATGGAGCACCCCTTTGACGGCTCCTGGGGCTACCAGACACTTGGTTATTACGCTGCCACCAGCCGCTATGGCTCGCCCACAGACTTCATGGATTTCGTCGACCGCTGCCACAACGAGGNTGTTGGAGTCATTCTCGACTGGACTCCCGCTCATTTCCCCCGCGACTCTTACGGTCTAGCTCAATTTGATGGCACCCACCTCTACGAACACTCCGATCCGCGGCAAGGCGCGCAGCTGGATTGGGGCACACTCGTCTATAACTACGGGCGCAACGAGGTCCGCAATTATTTGATCTCCAACGCTCTGTTTTGGCTCGATAAATATCACATCGATGGACTGCGTGTAGACGCTGTCGCTTCCATGATTTATCTGGATTATTCACGCAAACCGGGCGAATGGATTCCCAACAAGTTTGGCGGCCGGGAAAATCTAGAAGCCGTTGATTTCCTCAAGCGGCTAAATGAGATCACCTTCGAGCGCTTCCCGGGCATTCTCACGATTGCCGAGGAGTCCACCGCATGGCCAAGCGTCTCACGTCCGACGTATTTGGGCGGCTTGGGCTTCAGTATGAAATGGAACATGGGGTGGATGAACGACACCTTGAAGTATTTCTCCGCCGACCCGGTTCATCGCAAATACGAACACAACAAGCTAACCTTCTCCTTGATTTACGCCTTCACCGAAAACTTCGTGCTGCCTTTCTCGCACGATGAAGTAGTTCATGGCAAAAATTCGCTGCTCCACAAAATGCCCGGCGACATGTGGCAGCAGTTTGCAAACCTGCGCCTTCTCTATGCCTACCAGTATGCTCATCCCGGTAAGAAACTCCTCTTCATGGGTGAGGAATTCGGCCAGCGGCAGGAATTCAGCGAAGCGCGCAGTCTGGACTGGCATTTGCTTCAGTGGGAATCCCATCGCGGGCTTCAGCGCCTGGTCGGCGACCTGAACAAGTTATATGCCCAAGAACCCGCGCTCCACGAGGTGGACTTCGACTGGCCTGGATTCGAATGGATCGATGCCAACGATGCCGATAACAGCATCTTTTCCTTCGCGCGCCACGGCAAAGCCCCCGGGGACCTCGTGGTGGTGATCCTAAACGCCACGCCGGTCTCGAGAGGCAGCTATCGCGTTGGCGTGCCTCAACCAGGTTTTTACGTAGAGTCGTTGAACACTGACGCGGCTATTTATGGCGGCTCTAACGTGGGTAACCTGGGCGGCGTTCAGGCAGAGGCCGTGCCCCATATGGGTCGCCCTTATTCGCTCAGGCTCACCGTGCCCCCCTTGGGCGGGTTGTTCCTCAAATGGACGCCCGAAGCGCCCCCGCAGACCTAACCGAATCGACTTGCTCCCCGGCTGCGCGCGAGTCCAGCCGGTCCGCCACGCAAATAAAGAGTCCACCGGAAACATTTAGAGGGCGTGCCTCGTATGTATAGGCAAGTGCCGGGGAGGCATCTACTTTATGTTCAATCGCGCGAACCGTTTTGTAGGCGTCAGTCTGTTGTTCGCCATGGTCGTACTTGCGGGTGCGTCGGCGGCATTTGGGCAATCCGGGTCTGCTAAGGACCGCTGGCTGCATGTCCGGGTCATTAACTCCGACAACAAAGGCGAAACCGTGAGAGTAAATATTCCGCTCGAATTGGCGGAAAACGTTTTGCCCACCATCAATAAGAACCATCTGCACAACGGCAAAGTAACTATCGATCAGGCGCACATGAATGACGTCGACGTGCGCGCCCTGCTTAACGCGATTCGCACCGCCAAAGATGGAGAGTATGTCACCGTGCAGGGCACTGATCAGGACGTGCGCGTGGCCAAAGAGGGTGGCCGACTGCTGGTTCGCGTCAAAGACAACAAGGGTTCCAAGTCAAACAAGTCCGAAGTAGATATTAAGATCCCCATGCACGTTATCGACGCGCTGTTCAGCGCCGGTAAAGACGAACTTGACGTNGTCGCTGGGTTGCATGCTCTCGCGCTGATGGGCGACACCGAGCTTGTCTCTGTGAAAAGCGAGGACAGCACGGTTCGGGTGTGGATGGATTCAAAAAACTCCAGCGATTAATTTACCCTTGGCCGCCAATGCAACGTTAATGTCTGCGGAAAAGGAGAATTGAGAACATGCTGCTCGCGAAAATCGCTCTTGGCTTAGCTAGCACAGTAGCCTTCGCTGCCGTCTATACCTTCCGCGAAGGCGTTATTCGCGTGGATGTCGACGAGTACCGCGCTGGTGGCTCTCACGTGCACCTCTGGGTACCGGCTGCGGCTGTCCCAATCGCATTGCGCTGCGCCCCGAGAGACCACATGCAAAATGCCGCCGAACATATCAAACCCTGGATACCTACAATTCGGCAGCTAGCAAAGGAACTGGAGAAATATCCCGACGCAAATCTTGTTGAGGTTATCGACGGCGACGATCACGTGCAAATTCGCACGCACGCCGGCAAGCTGCAAATCGACGTTCATGAACCGGGGGAGTCCGTTCATGTGGCGTTTCCGATAGCCACACTGGAAGAAATCTCCGGCCAGCTTACTGACAACATTCCAGGCGCGTAAGCCGACAGCGAAGCCAACAGCTGTCGAGTTGGGGAACGAGCAACCGCCGAAAGCTGCCGCACAAGCTGATTATTCCGCGTGTTCCTCTTTGACATCGCTTGGAACGAAATAAATTTCCTCAAACATCGCATCCTTCTTCCATCCCGCTCGCTGCAGGATGCCCCTGCCGTTTTCCACCATGCTCGGATGACCACAAAGATACGCGGTCGTTTCGGCCGGTATCAAGCCCCATAGGTCGGTATACTTACGAACCAGATCATCCACGCGGCCGGTCTCTCCGGTCCATGCCTCGTCCTCCCACGGCCTGCTCACCGTGGTCACAAATTTAAGCCACGGAACCTCCGCAGCCACCTTCTCCATTTCATCTCGGTAACCAAATTCCCACGAACGGCTGCCACCTTGCACGCAGTAAAGAATGTGATCCCCGGGCATGGGACTGTCGCCGCTCTTCCAATCGCGATAAAGGGTCCGCACATAGCTGACAAAAGGGGCAATGCCGGTGACTGTAGAAAGCAGCAGATGATGTTTTCTGCCGCTGCGTAGATCCAAAGTGAATCGGCCCTTGGCAATTTTGCGACAAAATAACTTGTCGCCCTCATTCAATTTGAAAAGATGTGGAGTCAGGGCTCCGTGCGGTACCAATTCCAGAAAAAATTCCAGGGTTTGTTCATACGGAGAGGACACCAGCGAATAAGCTCGCTCGATTCGTTGCCCCTGGAATTCCACTCCGAGCGTCGCATACTGACCGGCTAAAAATTTGAACGGCCCCCCGGGATCGACGCGGATAAGCCATAAATCGGGGGAGATGTCACGGCGTTCGATGATTTTCGCTTCATAATGTTTATCCCCAGGCAGCATTCACAACTCCCGATACGAAATTGAAAACAAGCGCGAACACGTCATTCGTACGCAAGCGCCACGACTGGATCATAACTTGCCGCCCTCAGCGCAGGATACGTCGCTCCCGTCGTCGCCCCGACAAAAGCCAACAGTACGGCCGAAAAAATCCAGGAGCCTGATATCAAAATCGTAAGGCCGGGATTGGTCTGTTTCAAAATGGCTTGAACCAGAAAGGTGATGGCGATGCCGAGCCCCGTTCCCATCAAGGTCAAAATAAAAGTTTCTCCCAGTAGCATACGCACCACATCGAACCTCGAAAAGCCCAGCGCCTTCAGAATACCGATTTCGCGCGTTCGCTCCATGACCAGCGTGTGCATGTTCAGCAATACCACCAGAAAACTAATCACAATCCCAAGCGCTACCATCGTCCTCGTAAAGGGTCGCAGTTGTGGAAGATTGGATGAGGTCATCAGTGTCACGTATTCGGACAACGAGCGAACGCTGTTTTGCGGATCCAACTTTAATATTTCCGTCCGTGCGATCTCCGTATCCCCTTTGCTTCGAACGTAAAACATGGATACCCGCTTGTCCGCCCCCGCAATGTCTTGAGCCGTCTGCAGCGGAATAAAATATCTCGCGCCTTTCCCGTGGGCTACGATCCCGCTCACGGTAAAAACGTGATTTAGCAGCGTGATCTGGCTGCCGACCTTCAGGTGTTTTGACTGCGCAATGATGTCGTCGGCAATTACTTCATCGGGTCCTGAGAAGGGGCGGCCATCGCGAAACAAAAACCCGCGGCTCAACGCGTTGAAGCGCCTGAAGTCGATGCCATAAACCATCACTAAGTTCTTTGGTTCCGTCAAAATTACCGTGGGCGCGACTTCATCTACGTCCGGCAGCGTCGCTATTTTGTCTCCCAACGATTCCTGCATGACCGCGCTTGAGAACGCAAAGAAAATCGACGAATTGGGTGGCTGCACGATGATGTCGGCGCCAACCCCTTCAACCCTTTTTCCCCACTCGGAAACCACCCCCGAAGTAAGACCCGCTATCATCAGCACCAAAACTACCTGGATCGCGATAGCAATGACACTCAGAGAACTTCGCAGCGGCCGCGTGGAAATGCTGCCCCAAAACATCTGCAATAAAGAAAATCGCCCTTCAAAGGTTTCATTCATTCTTGGAAGCCGCGGTGACTGTATCACCGCCATTTAAGAAGCGTCAAAAAAAGTGGGGACCCTTATTGCACGATGCCTTCCGAAAGTCGCCACAAATATTTCGCTGTCATTAAGTTTTGCACACAAGTGTTGATAAGTTTGTGGAAAACAAAGCACGTTGTCGCCTAAATGCACGCTCATCAACACTCTTCCCCGCTTTGCACAATTTTCGTGCAAGGCCGATGAAAAAATAAATGTCAGCGCAG
>JGI12053J15887_10000490_pt1 | contig 16076 bp, 19 predicted proteins | sample MedBloCAOM1_O3_FD_15887 | JGI IMG/M metagenome (IMG submission 15887)
CGAAACCATGCGGCGCGCCGCTCGCGAGTTCGACGCGGATCTCCCGATTGCAGGCACCTATATCCGCAAGGCAGCCGAGCAGGTCGACGGAGTGTCCGAAGGAATTCGCAGCGGCAACCTCAACGATCTCGTGCGCAACGCGCAGTCGTTTGCCCGGCGACAGCCGACGGCATTTTTGGGGATGGCGGTGCTCGCCGGGTTTGGCGTCGTGCGTTTCCTGAAGAGTTCGGCAGACAGCAGCTCGCCATCCGGTGGGTCGTCGTCTACGTCGCATCACGCAACAAGTCAGGGTTATCGCGATGAATTCACCAACTGATCGATCGATACCTGAACTTTTCGGCGACGCCATGGCACAGCTTGCCAAATTGATCGGCAATGAGTTCGCACTGGCCCGCGCCGAGATGTCGGAGAAGGCAGGGCAGGTTGGCCGGGCAGCGGCGATGATTGGCGCGGGTGCGGTCGTAATGATACCGGCCCTCGTATTGCTGCTGTTCGCAGTCGCAGCGGCTCTCATCAAAAGCGGGCTTTCGGATCCCGTGGCATATTTTTGTGCCGGCGGAGGTGCGGCAATCATAGCCGGTATCCTGATCGCCATTGGTCTCAATCGCCTCTCGGAGGACGCATTGAAGCCGTCAATCACGCTGCAACAGGTTGAACAGGACAAGCTTGCCGCTAAGGAGATGGTACGATGAACGAGAAGACCGAAATCGGCTCAAGTTTCGTTAGTGATCTCCGGGACGCGGCCACAAGCAATCCCGTTTCAGCAGCCCTGATAGGAATGGGTGTTCTCTGGTTGCTGACGGGCGCGAAGTCGCCGGCAGCGGTCGGCGATGTTCTCCGAAGTACTGGTCTCGATCGGATTCCGGATGCACTAAATGATGTCCGGTCAGGATTAAAGGAAAAAGCCGGTTCGGTAGCGGACGCTGCCGCCTCAACGCTGGACGCTGTGCGCGAACGCGGCGCTTCTGGCATTGATAACGTCGTGGATTATGGGCGAGGGCTCGCAGAACCAGCAGCCGCCTTCGACACTGCACGCAACGGCCTGACGGAACTCTTTCGCGCACAGCCCTTGGCCTTGGGAGCGATCGGTCTTGCCATTGGCGCCGGCATTGCCGCCGCGCTACCGAAAACCGAGGTTGAAGACGCCTACCTGGGTCAAGTTAGCCAGACCGTCAAGACACAAGCGGCGGAAATCGCTGGTCAGCAAATCGAGAAGGCGACGACCCTCGCTAGTGACGTGGTCGACGCCGCCTCCGCGGAAGCACGCAAACAGGGGTTGACGCCGGACGGCGCGAAAGCGGCAGTCGGTGACATTACGGGCCGCGTTGGGCGCGTCGTGGACGCGGCCAAAAACAGCGTTGGCGAGAAGCAATTCTGAGTGTTCATCTTCAACGTAAAGCAAGGAGAATGAAATGAACGGGTTGATTTACTTGGTCGGACTGGTTGTCGTTATCCTGGCAGTTCTCTCGTTTTTCGGGCTGCGGTGACATGACCGTCATCGAGGATCCGATTGTGCCGGTGGTAAATACGCCNACACGTTATGCCACCTGGACCCCCATCATCCTTGGCGCTGTTATCGCTACGGCGCTTTCGTCGATCCTGTTGGCATTTGGCGCCACCATAGGACTGGGCGTGACGTCAGCGGCACCTACCTGGCGCGATGCCTCCACGGCCCTTGCGCTACTCTCCGGCCTGTATCTGATCATTCAGGCTGTCATCAGCTTCGGCGTCGGCGGCTACATTGCCGGCCGAACGAGAACGGCAAGCCCAGCATCTCACGTCAGCGAAATTGAACATCGCGACGGTCTTCACGGTCTCGCCGCATGGGCTCTGGCGGTCGTGCTGGGGGCATTTTTTGCCGGGCTGATAGGCAGTGCCGCTTTGACGCGATCAAACGCAGCCCTGCCGGCGGCGCGGACCAGCGCGGCAGAGCCGCTTTTGAGCTATGAACTCGATCGACTTTTCAGGCCTTCGCGGCGCGCTGCCAACGTCGACCTTGCGTCGGAACGCGCGGAAGCAGGCCGCATCCTGTTGACCACATCCAGCCACACGGGCATCGCCACTGAAGACCGTGGCTATCTGGTACAAATGGTTGCTGCGACGACTGGTCTTGCCGGGGCGGATGCCGAGAAGCGTGCCGATACGGCGATCGCCAATGCCAAGACGGCGATCGATCGCTCTCGCCGCAGCACCGTCATCCTGGCTTTTTCGGTCGCTGCGGCGCTTCTCCTTGGCGCTGTAATAGCATGGGCCGCTGCCGCAGCCGGGGGTCGTCACCGTGACGGCGCCCCTATGCCTGATTGGCTGGGCAGAGGAATATCGTGAACCGATAAAAGGATTTAAGACCGTGACTAGGGAGCACGATGGGCGAGCCGCTTCCTACTGAGGCCAACCTGGTCACTTGCCCGGTTTGTGGGGCGTGGCCGATGGCGGTGGCCACGCGAAGATCGTGGTTCCCGCGGCCGACGGCGACGTTCATTTGTCCAAAATGCCATTTCAAGGCAGATGAAGCTGACTTGAAAAAAGCCCGCTTGGTGAAACCAGAGCGTTTCGCCTAGGGCTTTCCAGGAGGTCGGCCAGCCGCGATGGCGTTTGTAACTAGCGCGTCGGCGCTTACTGAAGAGCCGCCGGCAAGACTGTCGTGACGCCCCGGCGACGGTCCGGCCAAATCTCTTTCCCAGCCGAACACCGATCTGCCGTCCAACGCGGGTGATGCCGCCCGCTCATCAAACACGAACGCCTCCAGCGACGGACCGTCGACGAAGCCCTCAAGCCGGCGCGCCTGACTGTCGAGGCGTTTCAAGGCCAGCATTTCCTCATCTCGGCCGAGCCTGGCTTTTTGCACGGCCGATTTCATCACTCGAATGGTCTCGTCGTACACCTTGAGCGGAACCGGGTAGGGATGGCGATCCTTGCCGCCATGGGCCAGCGAGAAGCGGGCGGGATCTTGGAAGCGATACGGAGCTCCGTGCACCACCTCGGCGACCATGGCGAGCGACCGGACTGTGCGCGCGCCGACGCCGGGCATCAGAAGAAGTTCCGGGAAATCCAGGGGGCCGCGCTCAGCAGCGGCAGCGAGGGTGCCGTGGAGTCGTCGCGTGAAAACATCACTCGATCGGACGTCGTGGTGTGCTGGCATGACGAGATGCGGAAGCAAGGCTTGCGCCGGCGCCCCGCCCGAAAGGGCGGAAAGTTCGGAAACGATACGATCCGGCCCGAGGCCGGTCAGCAATTCCAGCTGGGCGCGGCGCGAGGCTTCGGCCCGCTTGTCCGTGAGGTTCACGATTTCGCCCTGTGTAAGACCATCGATCGCACTATGCGGATCTTCGACGAAGCTTTTGAGGTCTTCGGAATGCCAATGGTAGCGGCGAGCCTGCTTGTTGACGCCGTTCATGCCTTGCTGCACGACCGTCCACTTGCCGTCGTCGGTCACGAAGAATCCGTGCAGATAGAGATCGAAACCGTCCTGAACAGCGGCGCTGTCGACCTTGGCGACAAGCCGGCTCGCGCGCGTCAGCAAGGCACCGTCAAAACCGACGCGTTCGCCCAAGAGGCGCAATTCATCCGGCGTTTTCCGCGAATGCTGGCCTCGGCCGCCGCAGACATGAATCCCCAGTTCACCCGAGAGCGGACCTAATCCGCGCTTGAGAGCGCCGAGAACGCTCGTAGTGATGCCGGACGAGTGCCAATCCATGCCCATGACCGCACCGAACGACTGGAACCAGAACGGATGAGACAAGCGCCGTAGGAATTCGTCTCGGCCGTAATGATGAACGATCGCCTGCGTTATAATGGCGCCGAGCAAAGACATGCGTGTCGCCAGCCACGGCGGCACGCGCCCGCCGTGGAGAGGAAGTATCGCGGTGCCGGAGCGTCTTGCCATTCGAATCGCAAAGTTGAGAGTTTGCCGGAACCGTATCAGGCCAGCGCCTCAAGGTCAGGTCCATCGTTCATCGTGCGAAATGTGATGGAGTATCGGGGCGTCTCCACGGCGGGGATGCTATGTTCCCAAACCGATCGCGAAGCGCCGGTCATCAGGTAGAGCGACCGACGTTCGGCATCGAGGGTGTAACGCTCCCAAGACTTGCCGGAGGGCCTGCGGAAACGGAATTTGCAGTGGGAGCCGAGCGAAAGCCCAAAGATCCGGTCGAAATGCGGTTTATCGTGGTGCCAGCCGATACCGACACCCACATCGTATTCGGTACAGAGAACCTGCCGAATTCGGGTTGCCGGGCCTCCGAAGGTTTCGACCCTCTCGATCGTCTCGGCCAGCCACAGGGGAACGGGTTCGGCTTGCTGTAACTGACGCAAGGTGTAGTCGTAACGGAACCCGAACGAGGCGACCCGCCGTTTGCCCTCGAACGCACCGAACTGAAAAGGCTGCAGCGGAAGGGCGCTGATTGCTGAGATGAGTTCCTGTTCGACAGCGGCCGAAACGAAGTCCGCGGTGTAATGCAGTCCTTCAGGCGCCGGCAACGAGTTGTCAAACAAGGCTAATTGGTCAGACACGCGGCCTCCACGAAGCGGATACCCGATATGTATGGTCACAGGGCGTCCATTGAAAGGGCGATGAGGAACGGCCGCCCGCGCCTCACGAGACCGGATTAAGTCCGGATATTGCCGGAGCATTGAGGACCTGTCCCTCAGGTCCGAAAATCGAGCCATGGCACGGGCAGTCCCAGCAATGTTCAAAGCTGTTCCAATGCAGATGACAACCCAGATGCGTGCATGCGGCCGAATGCTGGTGAACAACTCCCTTGGCATCGCGGTAGGCGGCAATCTTCTTTAGACCTTCGCGCATGATCGCGCCCTGGCCGGGCTGCAATTCATCCGTTGAACTGATTTCACCCGGGGTCACATACTCGGTGAGATTCTTCAGCGCGGTGCTGTTTTCCATCACCCAGTTCTTGGCGGCCTTGAGGGGTTTGCGGTCCGGCGCATAAAGCGTCGCCCATTTGCTTTCGCCGCCCGTGACAAGCGTCGCATTGAGGATTGCGCCCATCACGCCATGTGTCAGGCCCTGACCGGAATCCCCGGTCGCGACATAAACGTATTCCGACCCCGGATTCCTGCCGATGAAGCCCGCATAGTCGATGGTATCGAGCACCTGGCCCGACCAGCGATGGGTGACGTCCTGCAGCATCGGCATCTTGTCGCGAGCCCATTGCTCAAGGCGGTCGAAACGTTCGTCGGCATCGTCGGCTTCGCCGCTCTTGTGATCTTCGCCGCCAACCAGCACAAAATCCTTGCCGTTGTCCCCCGGTTGTAGACGCACATAGTGATAGGGCTCTTCAGTGTCCCAGTAGAGCGCGTCCGGCAGTGCTCCACGCTTGATGGCAAAGCCCACGACGTAGGTCCGGTACGGCGCCGTCTTGGAATGCAGCGCCACGCGATCGACGATCGATGAGTTGGTGGCGACGACAGCATGTCCGGCGCGAACAGTGCCCCGCGGGGTTTTTACCGTGACCGCGCCATTTTCCTCGATGACTTCCTCGACCGGCGTATCGGCAAAGAACTTCACTTTGTGCTTTGCGCAGGCTTCGGCGACCCCCGCCAGATATTTGAGCGGATGAAAGGTCGCTTGCCGGGGATAACGGAGCGCATGGCGGTTGTCGCATCCGCTGAGAGGTACACCGACTAAACGCTGCACCGGAGCGCCGACGGCCCGTACCGCATCGAGTTCTTCATCGATCACGTCGGGCGGCATACCGTCGCCCTGAAAAAGGTAGCCGTCGAGACGGCGGAAGTCGCATTCTATTCTTTCATGTTTTTGAATTTCCTCGATCCGATCGACCGCTGCGGCCTGGCTTTCGTAGAACAGCTTTGACTGCTCTTCTCCCTTGATCTTCTGCATTTCGCTCATCAGGTCGTCGCACAAGGGCGCCAGGTGCGCGGAGGTTCGGGCGGTCATCCCGCCAGCGATCGGACCGCGATCGATCACGATGACCGAGCGTCCTCGCTGGCTCAGCTCATAGGCCGTTGACAGGCCGGCAATTCCGCCACCGATGACGACGACGTCACACTGTTGGTCCCCTTTCAAGGGGATAGCCTGCGGCGCCACGGCAACCGACATCCAAAGAGATTTGCTGGTCATTGGATTCCCTCAATTTGATGGAAGGAACGGTTCTGCACGCCCCAAGTTCCAATTCAGCAAGTGAGCGCTCGTGAAAGGAGCATGTAGCGATGTATCTGATCGAAATCTTACTGCCGGTGCGAGATAATGGGGGGCGCCCCTTCGCCGCAGAGACCTATCAAAGATTGCGCGACGAGCTCACGGAACGATATGGCGGCGTGACCGCGTTCACCCGCGCGCCCGCCGAAGGCGAAATAAAAGCAAGCACGGGCAAGGTTCTTGACGACATCGTCGTCATCGAAGTCATGACGGGCACGATCGAACGGCACTGGTGGAAGCAATATCGGGAAAGCCTCGAAAGAACATTTAAGCAAGATGAGATCGTGATACGTGCCACTGCGTTCGAGAAGCTCTAATGGCCCAGATGCATAATCCCGCGTCTAATGCTTCGGCAGCATTTGCTTCAGCTTCAGGGCATCGATCGGCGCGGCGCTCTTCTGGTCGTTATCGAAGAATACGAACACGTCGTACCCCTGTGCTTTCCACGCCCTGATGCGCTTGGCCCATGCCGCCAAGGCATTTTTCGTGTAGTGCCCTTTATATCGCCCACCGGGACCATGACCTCGGATATAGATAAAGTCCGCCGTCCGTTTCCAGGGTGCCGGCGCGTCATGATGGTCGGAGATGCACAACGAGATGTTCTGCTTCGAGAGAAGGCGCATGACGGGAGGCGAATACCAGCTGGGATGGCGAAACTCGAAACTGTAGCGTCGTTTGGGCGAAAGCATCCGAAGGAAGGCTGAAAGCCGGTCTGCATCGGCTTGAAAGTTCGGGGGCAACTGAAAAAGCACCGGGCCGACTTTGCGACCCAGCAAGGACAGACGCTCTTCCATCAACTCGAGGCTGTTGACTGAGTTGGCAGAGAGCCGTTTCCAATGGGTGATGAATTTGGAGGCCTTCCACGTAAAGACAAAGTCCTTACCGGTCTGATCCTTCCAGCTTGTGACCGCCTCAGGCGTGGGCGTTCGGTAGAACACGCCGTTGAGCTCGGCCGTCTGGAACTGGCTAGCGTAGTATTGGAGCTGTGACTTTATCGGAAGACCGGCGGGGTAGAAGGGTCCCCGCCAGGAGTCATAATGCCAGCCGGATGTGCCGATCAGAACGCGAGCCATGACCGGCTATGGCTTCATCACGACCTTGATGCAGCCGTCCTGCTTGGCGCGGAACGTCTTGTAGAGTTCTGGCCCTTCCTCAAGCGTTGCGCGATGGGTGATCACGAACGATGGGTCGATCTGGCCTTTTTCGATGCGTTCCAGCAGCTGCGGCAAGTAGTGCTGGACCGGGGTCTGGGCCATGCGGAATGTAAGGCCGCGGTTGATCGCCGAGCCCATGGGAATGTTGTCGAGTAGGCCGCCGTAGACGCCGACGATCGACACCGTTCCGAAGTTTCGGCAGCAATGAATGGCCTGCCGCAGCACATGCGGACGATCGGTTCCCATAAATGTCGCAACCTTGATGCGGTCGACGACAGCATCGAAGCCAGAGCCGATGTCCGGCTCCGTACCGACTGCGTCGATGCAGGCGTCCGCACCGCGGCCGTTGGTCAATTCCTGGATGCGGTCGTAGATATCCTCCTTCTTGAAATCCAGCGTCACGGCGCCTGAAGCCTGCGCTAGAGCGAGACGTTCAGGGACGGTGTCGATGGCAATCACCCGTTCGGCGCTCAGCATGAAGGCGCTCTTGATCGCGAATTGCCCGACCGGACCGCAACCCCAGATCGCTACCGTCTCGCCGCCCTTCAGGTTGCAGAAGTCCGCGGCCATGAAGCCCGTGGGGAAAATGTCCGACAGAAAGAGCACCTGCTCGTCGCTCAGTCCTTGCGGGACCTTGATCGGGCCGACGTCGGCAAACGGCACGCGGAGGTATTCGGCTTGACCGCCGGCGTAGCCGCCCAACATGTGCGAATAGCCGAACAGCCCCGCCGGGGAGTGGCCCCAGAGCTTCTCGGCCATCTTGTGATTGGGGTTCGAGCGCTCGCAGCCTGAAAAGAACCCTTTCTGGCAGAAGAAGCATTCGCCACAGGAGATCGTGAATGGAACTACGACCCTATCGCCGACTTTGAGCTTCCTGTTTTCCGATCCGACCTCGACAACTTCGCCCATGGTCTCATGGCCGAGGACGTCGCCGCTTTTCATCGACGGCATGACGCCGTCGAACAGATGCAGGTCCGAACCGCAGATGGCGCAGGCAGTGACCTTGATGATGGCGTCGCGTCCGTGCTCGATCTTGGGATCCGGCACAGTATCGCATCGAATGTCGTTCTTGCCGTGCCACGTCAGGGCTTTCATCCCAAATCTCCTGTCTGAAATCGATCTTCAGACAAATTCCGAGAGGATCATCGGTTCCTAAACTTCTAGGAACGACGGCCGGAGGTAGGGGTTAGGAATCCGAACGAACAGCAACCGGAGTATGGGCCATGTCTGATCCCCGACCGTTCGCGATCGTTACCGGCGCTTCCACCGGTATCGGATTTGAATTGGCGAGACGCTGCGCAAAGGAAGGCTATGATCTTCTGATTGCGGCGGACGAACCTGAGATCGAACAAGCGGCGGCCTCCCTTCGGGAAGGCGGCGCCGGGGTTGAAGCCCTTCAGGCCGACCTTGCCACCACCGAAGGCGTGGAAAAGCTGTATGCGGCCGTAAAGGGTCGTCAGATCGACGTCCTCCTGGCAAACGCCGGGCGCGGTCTCGGCCGTGGGTTTCTCGACCAGAATTTCGAAAAGGCGCGGCGGGTCATCGACACCAACATCACCGGCACGATCGACCTGATCTACAAAGTCGGGAACGACATGCGGCGCCGGAATTCCGGGAAAATCCTCATTACCGGATCGATCGCCGGCTTCACCCCCGGTAGCTTTCAAGCCGTTTACAACGGAACTAAAGCTTTTCTGAATTCCTTCTCGTTTGCCTTACGCGAGGAACTCAAGGACACGGGAGTGACCGTGACTTGTCTCATGCCGGGCGCCACGGAGACGCAATTCTTTCGGCGTGCCGAAATGATGGATACGGCCATCGGGACCGCCGAAAAGGATGATGCCGCCGACGTCGCCAACAACGGTTTCGATGCCATGATGAAGGGCGAGGGTGATGTCGTCAGCGGAGCCAAAAACAAGGTGATGTCCGCGGCCGCAAACGTGACGCCTGCAAGTGTCCTGGCTAGTCAGCATCGCAAGATGGCCGAACCCGGCACCGCTAAAAAATGATTGCTCTCCAAGTATGTATGCTCGTTGATTGCGGTCGCCTGTTTCCTCTTCGGCAAGATGGACCCAACAGCCGCGCTGACGCGTTTCGCAAAAACGGCAGCTCCGCGAGTCGCGAAGCTGCCGTCTCAAGCGCATTAAGTGACCTCAGGCCGCGGTTGAAGCCTTCGCATTGACGCCCTTACGCAGCGCCACCGTGTTGAGCTTATTGTTTGCCGCCTTCTCCTCGTTCAGATTGGTTGTGAGGAAACGTACGATTTCGTCGTGACCGAGTTCTTCGGCCCACGCGATCAGCGTCCCATAGCGGCACATTTCGTAGTGCTCGACAGCCTGAGCATTGGCGACGATAGCGGCGTCCAGCACCGCTTTGTCCTCAATCTCGCCGGCNGTCGCATCGGCTTCCTTGATGATGCCGTCGATCGCCGGACACTGCGTCGCGCTCGGCTTCTTGCCAAGCTTCTCAAAAGCNTTTTCAAGCCGCTCGACCTGCTTGTTGGTTTCTTCAAGGTGACCCTTGAGCCCCGTAATCAGATCGCGGTTAGTCGCTTTTTCGATCATCTTGGGAAGCGATTTGAGGATCTGCTGCTCGGCGTAGTAGATGTCCTGAAGCCCATGGATCAGCAGGTCATCCATGGTTTTGATGTCTTTGGTAAAGAATCCCATCGAATTCTCCTCTTTGAAGTGATGGAAATGGAACGTTGCTCGCGGCTTGCGGTTCCTACCTGTCAGCGCGCAATTCGGAGGGCACATGGCCGACAGTCACGAACGCTTCGCGAACCTGCTGGGCCGGGCTGCAATAGAGGTGTGGGGCGATATGCCGCGGGACATTCAGGAAGCGTTGTTCGAAGCGGCGATGAAGGGACAGAGCGCCGAGCGAGAAGATCTCGCCCGCTTGCTTCACGACCGCCACCCTCGGACCCAACACCCGGCGAAGCCGGGTTGAACGCGACCCGTGACCTGAAAGTTGGAACGTGCAAAAACGGTTGCGGCCAAAATTAATTGGGGCCACGGCACGTATTCATGGCGAGAAAACTCAAAGTCTTCCAGACGTCTCTTGGCTTCTACGATGAGGCGATAGCGGCGCCATCGATGAAGGCTGCCCTGGAAGCCTGGGGCGCGAACAGCAATCTTTTCCACCAGGGGATGGCGAAGGAATGCAACGACCCTGACATCGTCGCAGCCGCGATATCGAAGCCCGGCATTATCCTGAGACGGCCTGTCGGATCAGATGACCCATTTACGGAGCATTCTGCACTCCCAACGAACCTTGCCAATGGCGAGATTAGGCTCAGATCGCGGCGAGCTCGTCCGAAGGCGAAGAAACCCTCTGCCGGGACGATGGACGGCAAGGCAACGCGCAAAGCCGCTCTCGCACTTGAGCAGCAGGAAAAGCGGCGTGATCGCGAGCGCCGGAAAGAAGAGGCTGCTCAGGAGAAAGAACGCGAGCGCCGCCGGCACGCCGTCGAAGAGGCGCAAACAGCCTTGGAAAAAGCGGAACGTGAACATGAGCGCAGGGCAGCGGCCATCGACATCGAGCGCGCGTCCCTCGAGGAGAGATCGCAAAGCGAAGACCAGCGTTGGGAAACGGAAAGAAGGAAATTGGAGGGGGCACTGCGCCGGGCGCGAGGGCGGGATTAAGTACAGCGGCAGCACCAGAGCCACCGCCGATCGATTTGGATCAAGATGGAACGTTCTTTNGAACGGTCTGTTGAGCGGATAACAAGGCAATTGGAACGGACAGCCTCTGCGGCCGGCAGGGCAGCGAGGCCTGAAGGCCGGGTTGACGCTATTCCGGCCATCNGCAACAGCAAATCGGCCGTCACTCGACGGGAACGCGCAGGGTCATGGCACTTCCACAGTCATTCGAGCTGATTTCCAACGCGGTCCATTTATCCGTCGATATGCAGAATCTATTCGCTGCCGGCGGAATCTGGGCCACGCCCTGGATGGAACGGGTACTCCCCGCGATTGTCGCCACCGCAGAGCTCAATCCGCCGCGAACGGTTTTCACTCGATTTGTGACTCCGCTGCGAGCCGAAGACAGGGCGGGTCGATGGCAACGATATTTCACCAAATGGGACTGTGCGACCCGTTCTCGCTTGCCGTCCTCACAGCTTGAAATCGTGGCGCCTCTGTTTCGCCTGATCCCTCCGGCGACGGTTATCGACAAGCCGGCCTATTCCGCGTTCGCCGAATCCGCCCTTACTGCATTCCTTCGTGACAAGAATGTCGACACGCTGATCATCACAGGTTCGGAAACGGACGTTTGCGTGCTGGCAACCGTGCTTGACGCCGTCGACCTGGGTTTCCGGGTCATCTTGGTTGAGGATGCGCTGTGCAGCTCGTTCGACCAAGGGCACGATGCCTTGATGACGTTATACCGAAATCGATTTTCAGAGCAGATCGAGTTGATGACGCAGGCGCAGGTATCCGAGCTGTGGCGTGATCCATTATAAGGATGGAGTTCTTGCCTCACTGACGCTTTAGTTCGGAAAGTGGCTGCAGGCCGGTCGGGGGGAGATCAACAGTCACAGAATCGCCAGGCGCAATACGCCCGGTGGTCATTACCACACCGAGCACGCCGCACCTGAACCTTGGATGTTCGTGTTTCCTGATAACCGCTCGTTTCAGTCCTTTTTGAAAACGGTCGATCAGGGCACACGGTGTTCTAAGCCCGGTGAGTTCGACGATCGCTGAACTTCCTATTCGCAGGCGGGTACGGAGCGGCAGATTGGTAAGGTCCAATCCTGCGGTGGTCACGTTTTCGCCGAGTTCACCCGGCGTTACCTGGAAGCCGCTCGAAGCCAATTCGGCAAATAATTCGGAGGCGATCAAGTGGACCTGGCGGTTGTTAAGCAGCAGCGGCGTCTTTTTCGCCAAATATCTATGCTGGATAAAGCGGCCTGCGTGAGCGTCGCCTTCAACGCCGTGTTCTTTGACGAGCATTATGCAGTTTCTAACGGATTTGCTGAACTCGTGCTTTGCGTTTGACGCGACGGCCACGACAGTGCCCTTCAAGACCATCACAGGGTGCTTTCATTCGTTTTTACCGAAGAGGCCGTTGACAACCTGTTTTGCTGTTTCGCTGATGATGCCTCCAGTATCTCTGTCGCCCTTGGCGATTGCCGACATCAGCCCGCGAGCCTGCTTGAGTGTCAGATGCGGCGGGAGCGGCGCAACGTCTGGATCGGTCTTCACCTCGAGCACGACCGGCCGGTCGCTGGAGAGCGCTTCCTGCCACGCAGGCGCAAGACGATCCGGAGAATCCACGAATATTCCCTTGAACCCGAGCATCTCTCCGAATTTGGCATAGGCAAAATCCGGAATATCCTGCGAAGCTTCGAATTTCGGATTTCCTTCCATGACGCGTTGTTCCCAAGTCACCTCGTTGAGGTCTTCGTTGTTGAATACGCAAACGATCCAGCGCGGGTCGGCCCAGCGCTTCCAATACTTTTGCACCGTGATCAATTCGGCCATGTTGTTCATCTGCATTGCGCCGTCGCCGACGAGTGCGATCACCGGACGATCGGGATGGGCGAACTTGGCGCCGATGGCGTAGGGGACGGCGGCACCCATCGATGCCAGGCCGCCCGAGAGCGAGGCAGACTGACCTTGCTTCACCCGGTAGTCGCGCGCGAACCAGTTCGCGCAGGATCCGCTGTCGCTGGTGACAATGGCGTTAGCCGGCAGCAAGGGTGACATCTCCCAGACCACGCGCTGCGGGTTTACCGGACGGGCATCAGCCTTGGCGCGTCCCTCCAGCTTCTTCCACCACGCGGCGATATTGGTCTCGATAGTCTTTAACCAGTCCCTTGCATCCTTGCGCCTGACCAAGGGAAGCAAAGCCTTGAGCGTATCGGCGGCATCGCCGTGAAGGTTGACTTCGGCAGGATATCGCAGGGAGAGCATGGAAGCTTCGATATCGATTTGAACGGCGCGGGCAGCGCCGTCCTTGGGCAGAAACTCGGACCATGGGAAGCCGGTCCCGACCATCAACAGCGTATCGCAACCCTGCATCAGCTCCCAGCTTGGCTCCGTGCCCAGCAGTCCGATGGCTCCGGTGACGAAGGGGAGGTCGTCTGGCAGCACGTCTTTTCCCAGCAGCGCTTTCGCGACGCCGGCACCCAGAAGGTCAGCCATCTCGATCAGTTGCGGCGCCGTACCACGCGCACCGGCGCCGATCAAAATCGCTACTTTGCTGCCGGCATTCAGGATGTCCGCCGCACGCGACAGGTCAGCGTCTTCAGGCACAATTGTCGGCTTGCTGTAGCCTATTCCCGAACGGGTGAAGCCGTGTGCGACCGCAGGCTCCGTGTAAGCCTCGTCCTGAACGTCCTTGGGCAGGATCAGGACAGAGGGACCGTTGGTTGCCTTCGCTACCCTGATGCATCGATCGATCAGATGCCTTACCTGAGCCGGTGCGGAGGCTTCCTGCGCAAAGACCGCGACATCTGCGAACATGCGGTCGAGATTGAGTTCCTGTTGATAGCTGGCGCCTCGGACAGTTGCTTCGGCCTGACCGCATATCGCCAAAACGGGCGCGTGGTCCAGTTTAGCGTCATATAAGCCTGTGATCAGGTGGGTGGCACCAGGACCTCCGGTCGACAGGCACACCCCGATTTCGCCGGTGAACTTGGCGTGGGCCACCGCCATGAAGGCCGCCATCTCTTCGTGCCGGACCTGAATGAAATCTATCGTCTTGGACCGTTGCAAGGCTCCGATCAGGCCGTTGATGCCATCGCCTGGGTACCCGTAGATACGACGAACTCCCCAGGCGTGCAGACGTTCAACAACAAAATCGCCGACTTTCATGGGGAGCTCCGGTCGTCGCAGTGAGGGACCAAGGAAAGGTGATCGGAACCAACCATTGACCAGCTGTGGTGTTCCTGTGCGTCGGGGCGGTTTTGGGCCAACGTCCGCAGTGATTCTGCGTCGGGTACGTACACGTCGAATTGCGGCGGGAGTTTCAAATTGGAACGCTGCAGCTCGTCGGTCATTGAGGCTGGAAACCGCAGGAGACCATCATGCCTATCGATCATCCGAAGCCGCCATATCCCAGCCAGAAGCAGCCAATGCCAGGGTCGACGGCCAAGATGGACCCCCGTCCGGATCACGGTGAGATCAGCTACAAGGGCTCGGGCCGGCTGAAGGGCATGAAGGCAGTGGTCACCGGCGGCGATAGTGGAATCGGGCGGGCAGTCGCGATCGCTTACGCCAGAGAGGGCGCGGACATCCTCATCGCGTATTTGAGCGAGAATGAAGATGCCGGTGAAGTTAAGGACCTGATCGAAAAAGAGGGACGAAAGGCCGTCTTGGTCTCCGGTGACCTTCAAAACCCTAACCATTGCCGCGCGGTCATCCAGAAAGCGGTCGACGAGCTAGGCGGGATCGACATCCTCGTGAACAATGCGGCCCATCAGGCGACATTCAAAGACATCGGCGACATCAGCGATGAGGAGTGGGAGCTGACATTCAAAGTGAACATCCACGCGATGTTCTATCTGACGAAAGCTGCGGTCCCTCACATGAAGCCCGGCAGCGCGATCGTGAACACGGCGTCCATCAACTCGGATATGCCGAATCCGATCTTGCTCGCCTATGCGACGACAAAGGGAGCCATCCAGAACTTCACCGGCGGGCTGGCGCAGATGCTGGCGCCAAAAGGAATCCGGGTGAACGCGGTCGCGCCTGGACCGATTTGGACGCCGCTCATTCCTTCAACCATGCCAGACGACGCGGTCACAAATTTCGGCAAGCAAGTACCTATGAAGCGTGCGGGGCAACCTGCCGAGCTCGCGACTGCCTATGTGATGCTTGCTGATCCGCTGTCCAGCTACACTTCCGGAACGACGGTGGCTGTGACGGGCGGCAAGCCGTTTATTTAAAGGGATGGACGCTCTGACTTCAGCGTCCTCACCGAATCGCTTCGCGAGATTGGGGCTAACAGTGCGTAGGTCCAGCAGCGGGGAGGGCGACAGTAAGTGTAACGCGTCAATTGTCTCTCGACCCGTTCAAGCCCGATCGTGCGCCTTGGCTTCGTCGCGATGTGCTTCTATTTGCTCCGGCTCTTCCTCGTCCATTCCTGTCAGACTGGTTTGTGCCTTTGACTGGGACCGAAGCAATTCATCGAGTTTGGCATGGATTGCCTGCGTATCCCGGTGTTCCGATCGCTGGATGAACAGCGTCATGAACAAGGTAAGGAGGGCAATCGTTCCATGGAAATCCAGCGAACTCCGATCGAATGCGATCCACAAGATCGCGTAGATCACCACTGCTCCAAAAGCCACGGGTCGTGCCATCCACGTGCCGGCGGCCGTCAGAAAAGTATGCAAGGAGCGTTGCATGAAGATATTTCTCGATAACAAGTACGAAAACGCATCACAGCTTTGGAATAGCCCGGGTCAAACCCCGATAATAGTCTTTGTTCCTAGACCGCGTCTGCATGCGCCGCTTTTAGGCGCCATCAACGAAGGTGCCGGCAAGCTCACTGGCGACAAGGAACTAGAAACCGAAGGCCAGATCGATAAGGCCAAGGGATCTGCCCATAGTGCCGTGGGCGATGTTAAGGATGCAGCCCGGCACGCAACTGGACGCCGTTAAGAAGTAAGCTAGTCGAAGGGTAAAGAATTAGCCGCCTCAGGGCGGCTTTTTCTTTGTCCATAAGCCCTCTAGTCCAGTGATGCAGGGAAGCAAGCCGCATGGCGAAACGCACCGCAATGATAGAAATGGCCCCAGCCCTGGGAA
>JGI12053J15887_10000491_pt1 | contig 16068 bp, 15 predicted proteins | sample MedBloCAOM1_O3_FD_15887 | JGI IMG/M metagenome (IMG submission 15887)
CTCCTAGTCCCTGGCTCCCCGGCAGAGCCATCTGCCGGCGGCACCAGCAGCTCTGCTGGGGAGTTCGGGAGGGTGAGAGCTCAAGGGGTCGCACCGGACGCAGCGGTGCGGTCACATGACATCGAACTCGCCGTCCTTGGCGCCGAGCACGAACGCCTCCCACTCCGACGGGGTGAAGATCAGCGTCTGGTCGTCCACAGGATGCTCCGAGCTGCGCATCGCCACGTAGCCGTCTTGAACGAACGCGATTTCCAGATGTGGCCCCGCCAGCTCCGCCGAGCCCGCTGCGCGTTGCCATACGGCGCTCGACAGGTCGATCGTGCCGCTGATGTGCTTCTTGTCATCGTGGATATCGCCCATGGGGATCACCGTATCGAGAGCGCGCAGTGAGCTTTGCGCTGCGGCGGCTCACGTTCGACGATCACCAGCACAGCTATGACCGAAGCTTCTGCCAAACATCATGCAAATCCAGGTAGTGGCGTGCGGGTTCCGCTTGGCCGCGAGGTATGCGAGACTGCGCTGGTGGCACACAGTGTGATCATTATTGCTGAGCGCGTCGGGTAACAAGCCTCATCACCCGACGCGCAGACCTCTCGCACCCGCGAGGGGTCTTTTTTGTTGCCCGCACCCCTCTTGGAGCCTCAACGATGTCCCGCACCAGCCCAGCCGGCACCCCGCTCGGTGACGACTTCCACCTCTACGACACCACGCTGCGCGACGGTGCCCAGCGCGAGGGGATTTCCTACTCGGTGTCCGACAAGCTCGCCGTCGCCCGGTTGGTGGACGCGCTTGGTGTCGGTTTCATCGAGGGTGGCTGGCCAGGGGCGATGCCCAAGGACACCGAGTTCTTCGCCCGCGCCATGTCCGGTGAGCTGGAACTGGCTCACGCCGCGTTGGTGGCCTTTGGCTCCACCCGCCGTGCTGGGCTGCGTGCCGCGCAGGACCCGCAGGTGCAGGCACTGCTCCAATCGGGGGCACCAGTGGTGACAGTGGTCGCCAAGTCCGATCGGCGGCATGTGGAGCGGGCGCTACGGGTCGACGTGGCGCAGGCCTGCGCGATGGTCGCCGACACCGTCGCGCTGCTGGTCGGCGAGGGGCGGCGGGTGTTTCTCGATGCCGAGCACTTCTTCGACGGCTACGCCTTTGACGCCGACTGCGCATTGCGGGTGCTTGAGGCCGGCGTCACCGCGGGAGCCGACGTCGCGGTGCTCTGCGACACCAACGGTGGACAGCTGCCGCTGCATCTCGCCGAGACCGTCGCCGAGGTGGTGGCCCGCACTGGNTTNCGGGTGGGAATCCACTGCCAAGATGACACCGCCTGTGCGGTGGCCAACTCGGTCGCCGCGGTGCAGGCCGGAGCCTCTCATGTGCAGTGCACCGCCAACGGCTATGGCGAGCGGACCGGCAACGCCGACCTGTTCGCCGTCGCCGGCAATCTTGTCACCAAGCTGGGGATGCCGGTCCTCCCGAAACACGGGATGGCCGAGCTGACCCGCACCGCGCATGCGCTGGCTGAAATCGCCAACCTCGCGCCCGACACCCACCAGGCCTACGTCGGGAGGTCGGCCTTCGCTCACAAGGCGGGGCTGCACGCGAGTGCGATCAAAGTGGATCCAGAGTTGTACAACCACCTAGACCCCACGGTGGTGGGCAACTCGCAGCGTGTGCTGGTGACCGAGATGGCCGGCCGGGCCAGTATCGAGCTCAAGGCAGCCGAGCTCGGACTGGACCTGGCTGGCCGCTCGGCGGACATCGGCGCGGTCACTGCGCGGGTCAAGGAGCTCGAGTCGCAAGGCTGGTCCTTCGAGGCTGCTGACGCCTCGTTCGAACTCCTGCTGCGCCAGGAGGTCGACGAGGTGCCGCCCGCGCCGCCGTGTCAACTGGAGTCCTACCGGGTGATCGTGGATCACGGCACGGGCGCGGAGGTCGTCGCGCAGGCGACGGTGAAGGTGCAGGTGGCGGGGCAGCGGGTGATCGCCACCGCGGAGGGCAACGGACCGATTAACGCGCTGGATGCCGCATTGCGGCAAGCGTTGGGCGCCCATTTACCGTGGCTGGAGAATGTGGAGCTGTCCGACTACAAGGTCCGGATCCTGCCCGGTACCCACGGCACTGACGCAGTGACCCGGGTGCTGGTGGACACCACCGACGGGACGGGATCCTGGACCACGGTGGGCGTGCACGGCAACGTGGTAGAAGCCTCCTGGCTGGCGTTGCTGGACGCGATGATCTACGCGGCGCTACGCCACCACGGTGTTGCCAGCACTGCCTAAGTTGCCGAGCTACTACGGGTGAAGGCCCGGCACCGTTTTCTATGCCCGTTGAATAACTGCCAGCCCTGCCGGTTACCCGGAGCTGCTGCCAGTCACCCATAGTGACCGCTATCACCACACGAATCGTTACCCGTTTTCACCGGGTCAGCAGAGTCCAGCGGCCTCGCGAGGACCTAACGTGCACCGAGTGACTCTCGCGCCCGAGTTGAGCCCCGTCGCGTCGATTCCCCGCGAGGTCGTCGCCGTCTGCTTTGACGTGGATGCGACCCTGGTCGACTACGAGGCATCGACCCGTGCCGGGCTGCGTGAGCTGCTGGGAACTGACGACGCCTGGGCGCAGTGGTGTGCGCTGACCGACGAGCACTACGCCCGGTACCTGGCCGGGCAGGTCGACTTCGACGTGATGCGCCGACATCGCACCAAGGATTTCTTCGCCTGCCGAGGTGAGCTTCTCTGCGACGGCGAGGTAGTCCGGCGTGAGGAGCGCCGGGCGGCGGCGGTGCGGCGAGCCTGGAAGCTCTTCGACGACGCCCTGCCGTGCCTGCGGGCGCTGCGGGCGCTCGGCATGCGGTTGGCCGCGGTCACCAACGCAGCGGGGGACCACCAGCGCGCGAAGCTGGGGGCACTGGGTCTGGAGTCCACTTTCGATGCGGTGCTGATCTCCGGCGAGCTCGGGGTGGCCAAGCCGCACCGCGCGATCTTCCGGAGGGCGTGCTATGCCCTCGGAGTGCGTCCCGCCCAGGCTGTCCACGTCGGCGACCGACTCGACACCGATGCCGAGGGCGCGCGGGACGCTGGGCTGCATGGAGTATGGCTGGACCGCTCTGGCTGCGGCGCGCTTCCCCACGGCGCTGGAATCTCGGTAATCGGCCGATTAGCCGAGCTTCCCGCTCTGCTCACCCGGCACTCGGGCGGCCAGTTGGTAGCCCAAACGACAGCCCAGTGGAAACGGGCACTCGTGGTCGACTAACATCCGTCCCCGGTGCTGGTTCGGGTCCGTGGGGGCCGGAGACGGACACCTGGTGGGGTATGGTGTAATCGGCAGCACGACTGATTCTGGTTCAGTTAGTCTAGGTTCGAGTCCTGGTACCCCAGCGAATGCCTTCATCGCGTTCTCGCGGCCCCGTCGTCTAGCGGCCTAGGACGCCGCCCTCTCAAGGCGGTAGCGCGGGTTCAAATCCCGTCGGGGCTACACTTTTTGACCTGCGGAGACGGCAAACAGCCGACTCGGCGGGGCTTTCGAAGCAAGGTTGTGCAATGAGCCTGGCATGTCCGCGCCTGCCATCATGCCACCGCGACGCGCCAAGCGTTCCGGGCGTTGCGATGTGGGGTTGGAGCGGTGGCTGAGATGTCGGGAGAACGACCGTGGCGGGTCGTTGTAGTGGGGGCGAGCGTCGCGGGGTTGTTCGCCGCTGCCGCCGCAGCGGGCAGGGGCAACTCGGTAACGGTGCTTGAGCGTGACGTTCTACCTGGTGACCCGAAGGTCCGGGCTGGGGTGCCACAGGGCGGCCAACCACATGTGTTCCTCTTCCGGGGTCTCCTCGCCCTGGAGGAGCTGTTGCCCGGCTCGCAGCAGGACCTGCTCGATGTCGGCGCGGTGCCCGTTGATACCGGTAAGCTGCCGTGGCTTGCCGAGGATGGGTGGCTGCCTGTCGAGCAACGCGGGTTCGAAGTGTTGTCGCTGACTCGTCCGCTTTTCGAGCATGTGATCCGGCGCAGGGTGGCGGGGCTGCCCGGGGTGGAGATGCGCACCGGTTCCAAGGTGATCAGCCTTCGGCGTCGTGATCAGCACTGGGAGGTGGGCTTGGCGGACGGCTCCACCGTGCTGACCGATCTCGTGGTCGATGCCTCCGGGCGGGGCTCGCGGCTACCGGCGTGGTTGGCAGAGGCTGGCGTGGGGCAGGCACCGGTTTCTCAGGTCGATTCGGGGGTGGGTTACGCCACCCGGATGTACGCCGACGCCCCATCCGGCTTCGATGCAATGGGTGTTGTCATCCAGCAGACGCCGACGACGTTGGTCGGTGGAATCGCGCTGCCGGTTGAGGGCGGTCGCTGGCTGGTGACCGCCGTCGGCTGCGGTGAGCACCGGCCTCCGCGCGATGCCGCGGGGTTCGAGTCGTTCCTCCAGCGGTTACCTGACCCGGCGCTGGCGGAGCTGGCGCGCCACGCTGAGCCGCTCAGCGACGTTGCCGTGCATCGCCAAACCGGCAACCGCCGCCACCGCTACGAGCGGGTGCCGGATTGGCCTGAGGGACTGCTCGTTGTCGGCGATGCGTTATGCGCATTCAACCCGATCTACGGGCAAGGCATCACGGTCGCGGCGTGCGAGGCCCTGCTCTTGCGCCAGGCACTTGTCGCCGGTCTGGCCCCCGGTTACACCCGGCGACTACTCCGAAAGTTCACCAGCGTCGTGTCGCTGCCCTGGGCCATGTCCACAAGTGAAGACCTGCGCTATCCCACCAGCATCGGTCGTCAGTCCGTCCCACAGGCGCTGCTCGGCCAGTGGACTCGGCAGCTCAGTCGCCTCGCCACTCATGGGAACTTGCGCGCACACGCTGTCCTGGCCCGTGTTTACCACCTGATGGGCTCTCCAGCGCTGTTGTTCCACCCGGCTCTCGGTGCCGCGGCACTACGCGCCCGGCTCACTGGTTACGGACCCCCCGCCGCACGTCCCGCTTCCCTCGATGCGCTGACCCCGTCGAGCTGAACACAACACCAGCATGCGTCACAGCCGGTTGTGCAGCGCCTCGGCGGCGGCCAGCAGGTCGGCAGCCCAGCGGACGCCGGGGCGCCGGCCGATCCGCTCCACCGGACCGGACACCGACACCGCCGCGACCACGGTGCCCGCCGCGTCGCGCACCGGAGCCGACACACTGGCCACCCCGGACTCGCGCTCCGCCACGCTCTGCGCCCAGCCCCGCCGGCGTACCTCCAGCAGGGTGCGCTCGCTGAAGATGGCTTCGCCGAGCACGGCGCGTTGGGTGGCCGGATCAGCCCATGCGGCCAACACCTTCGCGCCCGATCCGGCAGCCATCGGTAGCCGGGCTCCCACCGGGACGGTGTCGCGCAGCCCACTCGGGGGCTCGGCGGCCGCCACGCAGACCCTGACCATCCCGTCGCGCCGGTAGAGCTGGACGCTCTCGCCGGTGACGTCGCGCAGCCGGGGCAACACCATCGCCGCGGCGTCGAGCAACGGGTCGAGCGCGCCCTCGCCCAGCTCGCGCAAAGCGGGCCCGGGACGCCACCGCCCGTCAGCGTCACGACGGAGTAGCCGGTGCACTTCCAGCCCCACCGCCAGCCGGTGCGCAGTGGCCCGAGGCAGCCCGGTACGGGCGCACAGCTCGGCTAGCCCGCACGGGTTACCGGCCACCGTCCGCAGCACCATGACGGCCTTGTCTAGTACGCCAATTCCGCTATGCTGTTCCACACCTCGATATTAACTTCTCGCCATGTGAGATGTCCAGCATGTGGGAGAGCCGAACAGAGGATTGCTCATGGGACGCACGCTCGCAGCGAAGGTCTGGGACGACCACGTTGTCCATCGAGGCGATGGTGACCCCACTACCGCAACGCCCGACCTGCTCTATATCGATCTGCACCTGGTCCACGAGGTCACCAGCCCGCAGGCCTTCGACGGCCTGCGGTTGAGTGGCCGGTCGGTCCGCCGGCCCGATCTCACGATCGCCACCGAGGATCACAATGTTCCCACCACCGACATCGAGCTGCCGATCGCCGATGAGATATCCCGCACTCAGCTGGAGACGTTGCGCCGCAACTGTGCGGAGTTCGGCGTGCGGCTGCACTCGATGGGCGACGTCGAGCAGGGCATCGTGCACGTCGTGGGGCCTCAGCTGGGGCTGACCCAACCGGGGATGACGGTGGTCTGCGGTGACTCGCACACCTCTACCCACGGTGCGTTCGGCGCGCTGGCCTTCGGCATCGGCACCTCGGAGGTGGAACACGTGCTGGCCACCCAGACCCTGCCGCTGCGCCCGTTCAAAACCATGGCGGTGGTCGTGCACAGCCGCGATGGTGCGCTGCCCACCGGCGTCACCAGCAAGGACGTCATCTTGGCGGTGATCGCCCGGATCGGCACCGGGGGTGGCCAAGGGTACGTGCTGGAGTACCGCGGAAACGTGATCGATCAGCTCTCCATGGAAGCCCGCATGACCATCTGCAACATGTCGATCGAGGCGGGAGCCCGGGCTGGGATGATCGCGCCGGACGCCACCACCTTCGACTACCTCGCCGGCCGTCCGCATGCGCCGGTGGGTCCGCAGTGGNACGCGGCGATGCAGTACTGGAAAGAGCTGCACACCGATGGTGACGCCACCTTCGACGCCGAGGTGNAGATCGACGCCGACGCGCTGACGCCGTTCGTGACTTGGGGCACCAACCCCGGACAGGGCTTGCCGCTGTCCGAGCGGGTACCCGATCCCGCGCAGATCACCGATGCGGGCGAGCGGCTCGCGGTGCGCAAGGCACTGTCCTACATGGACTTACAACCCGGTACACCGCTGCGTGACATCGCGGTGGACACGGTGTTCCTCGGGTCCTGCACCAACGGGCGGATCGAGGACCTGCGGGCCGCGGCGGCGGTGCTCGCCGGGCACCGGGTGCGCGATGGGGTGCGAATGCTGGTGGTTCCCGGCTCGATGCGGGTGCGCGCTCAGGCCGAGGCCGAGGGCCTGCATGAGGTGTTCACCGCGGCCGGTGCCCAGTGGCGCTCGGCGGGCTGCTCGATGTGCCTCGGGATGAACCCCGACCAGCTCGCCGTCGGTGAACGCTGCGCATCGACGTCCAACCGCAACTTCGAAGGCCGCCAGGGCAAGGGCGGCCGCACTCACCTGGTCTCCCCGCTGGTGGCGGCCGCCACCGCAATCCGCGGCACCCTTTCATCCCCCGCCGACTTGGGGTCGTGAGTGGCAAACAGTGTTATGGCACTGAACGCCACTCACGAGTAAGGAGCGACGATGGAGCGATTTACCTATCACACGGGGATCGGTGTGCCGTTGCGGCGCTCCGATGTGGACACTGATCAGATCATTCCTGCGGTATATCTCAAACGGGTCAGCCGCACCGGTTTCCAGGATGGTCTGTTCGCGGCTTGGCGCGCTGACGAGGACTTCGTCCTCAATCACGATGGCTACCGCAACGGCAGCGTGCTGGTCGCCGGACCGGACTTCGGCACCGGGTCGTCACGGGAGCACGCGGTCTGGGCCTTGTTGGACTACGGGTTTCGAGTGGTGATCTCGCCGCGGTTCGGTGACATTTTCCGGGGCAACGCCGGCAAGCAAGGTCTGCTAGCGGCTCAGTGTGAGCGGGCCGATGTCGAAACGCTGTGGAAGCTGCTGGAGACGGAGCCGGGCACCGAAGTCACCGTCGATCTTGCCGAGCAGACCGTGCATGCCAAGGACCTCACGGTGGCGTTCACGATCGATCGCTACACTCGCTGGCGTCTGTTAGAGGGATTGGACGACATCGCGCTGAGCCTGCGGCACGCTCAGGAGATCGACGCATTCGAGGCTCACCGCCCGTCCTGGCTGCCGACTACGACAGTGGGCTAGCCAGGTGCGTGCGGTCAGCCCGGTGCGCCGTGGGGCGCCCCATTCCCAGTCCAGCAGTAAGCCGGCCGGAGCCGATCAGCGCACCGCGTCGTCGTAGTAGTCGGCGGTGAGCAGGACCGGACCTTCGCTGAAGAACAGTCCCCAGTAACTGCCCTTCTCGCTGGGTACATCGCGCAGGTTGAGCCCGGCTTTGCCCGCGAGTGCGCGGACCAGGTCGGGAATCACCCCACCCTGGCTGCACACCACAGCCGGGCCACCGGGCTCGGCCGCAATCTCGGTCAGCCGGTCCAGAGTGGCTGCCGGATCGGCCGCATATTCGCGCTCGGACAATCGCGGTTCGGCGATGATCGGCACGCCGAGTTTCGCGGCGACAGGCTCGACGGTCTGGCGACATCGCAGCGATGGTGCGGAGTACACCCGCCGCGCGCCGAACAGCGGGAGAAGCGTTCGCAGGACATCCGCCTGCCGATGGCCCTCCGCGCTCAACGGGCGCAGGTCATCATCTCCCTGCCACTGCTCCCTCTCACCCGCCTCGCCATGCCGGACCAGCAGCACGGTGGCCGTGGCGGCGGTCGCGCCGTCGAGCCCGGCTAGCAGGACACGATCGTACGAGTGGCTGAGCAGGGCGATCGCCTTGGCCAGGGGCACCCAGCGCAGCTCGTCCACCTCCTCGCTGGGACGAAAACTGCCGCCGGTGGGACGTGCCACCCAGTAGTGCACCACCTTCTCGCCTGCAGGCACCTGATAACGGGTGTTGCCTAATCTGGCGCCGAGCGTGACGGTGTGGCCGGTCTCCTCGGCCACCTCCCGGACGGCGGTGACCGGCAGCAACTCCCCCGAATGCGACTTGCCCTTGGGCAGCGACCAGTCGTCATAGCGCGGCCGGTGGACCACCGCCACTTCGACGTCGCCCGAGGGCGATCGTTGCCACACGGCGGCGCCGGCGGCGATCAGGGCAGGCACTGGTCGATCCCCCTACGATGGCGAAGGATTTCCTGCACCTGATGGTCCCGGACGGTGGTTCCATCTGCCGGGGAGGGCCTCCATGAGCCGCCCGCCTCCAACACCCAGCATCGCGTTGCCGGGTCCAGGGCCGAGCTGAGCATCGCGTCCAGCTCCGCGGTCACGGCGGGGTCGGCTACCCGCACCAGCACCTCCACCCGGCGGTCCAGGTTGCGGTGCATCATGTCGGCACTGCCGATCCAGTGCTCGCAGCCACCCCGGAAGTGAAAAACCCGCGAGTGTTCCAGGAAGCGGCCCAAGATCGAGCGCACGCCGATGTTCTCCGACAGTCCAGGGCGTCCAGGGATGAGGCTACAGATGCCGCGGACCACGATGTCGACACAGACGCCGGCCAGCGCCGCGCGGTAGAGCGCATCGATCACCTGCTCGTCGACCAGAGAGTTGACCTTGATCCGGATCCCCGCCGGGCGTCCCGCCCGGTGGTGGGCGATCTCGCCGAGGATCCGTTCCACGATGCCGCGCCGGATTCCGTAGGGCGCCACGAGCAAGCTGCGGTAGGAGGTCTGCCGCGCGTAGCCGGTCAGCGAGTTGAACAGGTCGGTGAGGTCGGCACCGACCGCTGGCTCGGCGGTGAATAACCCGATGTCCTCATAGAGCCGGCCGGTCTTCGGGTTGTAGTTGCCGGTGCCGATATGGCAGTACCTGCGGATCGTCGAGCTCTCCTGGCGCACCACCAGCGACGTCTTACAATGCGTCTTCAGGCCCATCAGCCCATAGACCACGTGTACCCCGGCGCGTTCCAGCGCCCTGGCCCATCTGATGTTGGCCTGCTCGTCGAATCGTGCCTTGAGTTCCACCAGCGCGACGACTTGCTTACCAGCCTCCGCGGCGTCGATCAGCGCATCGACGATAGGGGAGTCACCGGAGGTTCGGTAGAGCGTCTGCTTGATCGCCAGCACCTGCGGATCCACGGCGGCCTGCTCGATAAACCGCTGCACACTGGTGGAGAACGAGTCGTAGGGATGGTGCACCAGGACGTCACCGTCACGAAGCGTGGTGAACACATCCTTGGGGCTTTCGCCCTCGCCGAAGGCCGGGTGCGTCACGGGGACGAACGGCTCATCCTTCAGCTCCGGAACGGGCAGCGCGTGGAGCTGCCACAGGCAGGACAGATCCAGTAGGCCGGGCACCTCGACCACGTCGTGCGGATCTACGTCGAGCTCCCGCAGCAACAGCTCCAGCACATGGTCGCTCATCCGCTCGGCGACTTCCAGGCGCACCGGTGGACCGAAGCGGCGTCGCGCCAGCTCCCGTTCCATCGCCTGCAGCAGGTCCTCGTCGCGGTCTTCCTCGACCTCGAAATCAGCGTTGCGGGTGACCCGGAAGATGTGCCAGTCCACAACTTCCATGCCGGCGAACATCTCTCCGAGATGAGCTCCGATCAGCTCTTCTAGCGGCAGAAACGTGGCGCGAGGCGACCCGAGACCGCCTTGGTGGCTCTCCACCCGGACCAGCCGAGGGACGTTGTTGGGCACCTTGACCCGGGCGAAGCGCTCGATACGACTGTCCGGGTCACGCACCATCACGGCCAGGTTCACGGACAGGTTTGAGATGTAGGGGAATGGGTGAGCCGGGTCCACCGCCAACGGGGTCAGCACCGGGAAGATGTGGTCGGAGAAGTACCCCGAGAGCCGCAGTCTCTCCTGGTCGTCAAGGTCAGACCAGGTCATGAAGCTGATGTCGTGCTTCTCCAGCTCGGGGCGCACGGAGTCGAGACAGATGCGGGCTTGGCGCTCGGTGAGTTCCCGGCTGCGCATCGCGATCTGCGCCAGCTGCTCGCGCGGGGTGAGGCCGTCCGCGCTGCGCACGGCGAGCCCGGCTTCCTCGCGGCGCTTGAGCCCGGCGACCCGAACCATGTAGAACTCGTCGAGGTTCGACGCGAAGATCGCCAGGAACTTGGCCCGCTCCAGCAGCGGCTGGCTGGTGTCCTCAGCCAGCGCCAGCACCCGAGCGTTGAAGTCCAGCCAGGACAGCTCCCGGTTGAGGTAGCGGTCGTCAGGTAGGTCGGTGGCCGCGGGTAAGGGGGTTGCCGCTGGGGGAGCAGGCGGCACCGTCACTACGGCACCGTCAGCAATCGATACGGCACGGGTTGCGGCCGTGAGGCCGGTGTTCTCGCCGTGCGTACTCACTCATTTATTGTTCCGTATCGCGACCGGGCGTGGGTATCAGCTGCGCTAAATCATCTGTTTAGATGCGGTCCAGTGCGGTGCTGGTGAACCGCCCCAGTCCCAAGCCCCGCGCGATGGTCAGATCGGCGGCGGTGTCGACGTCGCACCGCAGCCCGGGCCACACACCGGTGACCTCCCGTGCACCGGTGGCCCGATGCGCTGCCGCCGAGGCAGGTCCGAAGCGGGGGCCCAGAAGCTGTCCCGGTGGGGCCAATAGCAGGGTTGTCCCGGTCTCGGCCCGATCGGTGCAGAACGCTCGGCCGCCGGCGGCCAGGGCGGCGTGGATAGCACGGTCCAGCTCCTCCGGGTGCAGCGCCGGAAGGTCGGCCGGCAAGACCCCTACCGTTGCGGTCAGATCTGCTGCGCGAAGCACAGCTTCCCCGTATCGCAATGCCGGGTTGAGCCCGGCGGCCGGCTCGTCGGGAATCGTCTGCACCCCGTCGTTGGCGAGGGCCGCACATACCGTCTCGTCAGAGCAGATCGCGATGACCTGTCGAACCACCGCAGCCGCGGCGGTGACGGTGTCCCGGGCGAGTGCGAGCACCAACCGGGCGTGCGCCTCCGGGGCACCGGCCCCGCCGTCGGCCGCACCCCGCAGCCGAGTCTTGGCCCAGGCGAGGGGCTTCACTGGGATGAGCAGATCCACGTGCATGCCCCATCGTCCCGCTGGACCTTCGATCCGGCGGCAGGGAAGACTTCTGCTCACGTTGCCAGCAGACCCATTCGGCAATCAGGCGATCAATCAGCGGGAGGAGGATTGCGTGGCGCGGGAGAAGGCCGGCGTACCGCTCCGGTTGTGCATCGTTGTGTGCTGCCCGGCCACCTGCCCATGGGGCCGGCGGCGTCTCGGATACTTCGACCCGGGGACCCACCGGGAGCGGAGGTCATGACCTTGGCGGTGCAGCGGATCGCGGTGATGGGCGCGGGATCGTGGGGCACGACGTTCGCCAAGGTGCTCGCCGACGCCGGCCGCGACGTCGTCCTGTGGGCCCGCCGGGTTGAGGTAGCCGACGCGGTTGCTCGCCGCCACGCCAACCCGGAATACCTGCCGGGCGTGACGCTGCCGGCTTCGTTGCAGGCCACCGTACGCGCGGAGGCCGCGCTCGACGGGGTGGACGCAGTGGTCTTCGCGGTACCCAGCCAGACACTGCGTGACAACTTGCGCCAGTGGCACCGGTCGATCCCACCGCAGGCCACCCTGGTGAGTCTGGCCAAGGGCGTCGAGCTCGGCAGCCTCAAGCGGATGAGTGAGGTCGTGATCGATGTCACCGCCGCCGGGCCCGACCACGTAGTGGTGGTTTCGGGCCCCAACCTCGCTCGGGAGATCGCCGCCGAGCAACCCACCGCCAGTGTGGTCGCCTGCATCGACCACGACCGTGCCGTCGCGGTGCAGCAAGCCTGTGGAACCCGTTATTTTCGGCCTTACACCAACACTGACGTCATCGGTTGCGAACTCGGCGGCGCGTGCAAGAACGTCATTGCGCTGGCCTGCGGGATGGCTGCTGGATTGGGATGTGGAGACAATACTCTGGCGACGTTGATCACCCGGGGTTTGGCGGAGATGGGGCGACTGGGTGCTGCCCTGGGGGCCGATCCAGTCACCTTCGCGGGCCTGGCCGGGCTCGGCGACCTGGTGGCTACCTGCGCCTCACCGCTATCCCGCAACCGCTCTTTCGGCTACCGGCTCGGCATCGGCGATACCCTTGAGCAGGCCCAGCAGGCCACCCACGGCCAGGTAGCCGAGGGTGTGAAGTCCTGTTTGTCGATCCAGGGGCTGGCCGCGCGCTGCGGCGTCGAGGTGCCCATCGCCGACGGAGTACGCCGAGTCTGCTACGACGGCCAGTCACCGCGGGAAATGGCCGGGAAACTGCTTGGCCGCGCCCACAAACCGGAATGATGCACGCCAAGATCGTCGGTTATGTGCCCGGGAAGGCACTTGGAACATGGTCACCGCCAGGTAGCGTTTGACCTATGTCGCGTCCGCTCGGGTTGCCTGTGGTGCGGTCTTCCGCCTTCGCCTTTGATACCGCGCAGGACTTTGCCGAGGTTCTCGCTGAGCGCGTCCCCGGGTATTCCTACTCGCGGGTCGATAACCCGACCGCGGTGGCGTTCGCCGCAGCGGTGGCTGCGCTGGAGGCGCCAGGTGCGGCCGACGTTGCTGCTGAGCCGTTCGCGTCCGGGATGGCCGCCATCTCGGCCACCCTGCTCGGCCATCTCGAAGCGGGCGACGAGATGATCGCCCCGGCAGCCTGCTACGGCGGCACCTGGTCACTACTCACCAAATGGCTACCCCGATGGGGGATACACCCGGTACTGATCGACATCACCGACGCGGCCGCCGTCCGGGCTGCGATCACCGCACGAACTCGAATGATCTACGCGGAGACCATCGCCAACCCCACCCTGACGGTGTCCGACCTGCCCGCCCTGGCGCAGATCGCACATCAAGCCGGTGGCCGGCTGGTGGTGGACTCCACCTTCGCCACCCCCGTCATCTGCCGCCCGCTGGAATACGGCGCAGATCTGGTGCTGCACTCCGCGACGAAGTTCTTCGGCGGGCATGCCGACGCCACCGGCGGAGTGGTGGTTGGCCGACCGGAGCACCTCCGACCGGTCCGGGAAGCACGGATCGACCTTGGTGGGTGCCTCGCGCCCGACGAGGCATTCCTGCTGCACCGGGGGCTTGAGACGGTCGCGCTGCGGGTCGCCCGGCAGAGCGCGACCGCTGCTGTGCTGGCCGACAAGCTGATGGGCCACCCCGCGGTGGCACTGCTTCGCTATCCCGGCCTGGGGTCGCACCCGCAGCACGGCACCGCCCGGGCGCTGTTCCGTGACGGCCTGTTCGGCAGTCTGATCACCATGGATATCCGTGCTGGATGGATTGGCGGGATGGCCTTCTGCGATGCGCTGCGCACCGTCGCGATCGCCTCCTCGCTGGGTAGCGTGCACTCCAAGGTCAGCCATGCGGCGTCGACCACCCACCGTCAACTTGACGACACCGCCCTCGCGGCGGCCGCGATATCGCCCGGCCAGGTGCGGCTGTCCGTCGGGCTGGAGGATCCCGAGGAGCTGCTCGCCGATCTGCGCCAAGCACTCGACGCGGCCCTTGACGGGAATGCGGATCTGCTGGTTTGATCATTAACTGTGAGCGGCACTTTCGTCCTCGTCCGGCGGTCCCCGGTGGATCTGCGTCGGGTGGCGAGTGCGCTGTGTCCCGCGCGGTGAGCTTGTCCAGCTGACCGCGTTCCTTGACAGCCTGCCTTTATCGGGTGGTGGCTGCTGCGCGGTCGGTCTCACCGATCTCGCGGAGGAATTCCCCCATGTACGCCGTACCCGAGCTCACCGTCCCGGCTGCTGACATCGCTCGTTGGGGCAGCCCAGCCAGCCTCGCCATGGGACTGGCCGCGCACCCTGAGCGGTGGTGGCGCCTGCTCGACTATCGCACCGACACCCGCTGGTACCGGCTGCTCGAACGAACGGAGCAGCATGAGGTGTGGTTGTTGTCCTGGCTGCCCGGTCAGAGCACCGACCTGCATGATCACGGCCCGGCATCGGGCGCCTTCGCGATCGCGGCGGGCACGCTGACCGAACGGGTAGTCGCCGCCAAGCCAGGTCGGCCGCCGGTGGAGGTCACCCGGGCGCTGAGCACCGGGCGCTGCCGCGCCTTCGGCCCGCACTACATTCACCACGTCGCCAACACCGGCACGGTCCCCGCGGTGAGCGTGCACGTCTACTCCCCGGGCCTGACTGTGATGAATCGCTACCGGCTGGATCCGTCGGGCGTGTGCCACCTCGCTGTGGAGCAGGCCGGGGTCGACTGGTGAGACGGCCACCCGGCGCGCTCAGTGTCGATCAGATGCTGGTCCACGCTCGGTCGCGGCTGCGGCGCCTGACGCCGATGCAGGCCTATGACGCCGTTGCCGTGGGGGCGTTACTGGTGGACATCCGCCCGGGCTGGCAGCGTGCCGTCGAGGGGGAAGTGCCCGGCGCACTGCTGGTTGAGCGCAATCACCTGGAATGGCGCTTCGATCCTGAATGCGAAGCCCGGCTGCCTCAGGCCACCGGTTACGACCTGCAGGTGATCGTGCTCTGCTCGGAGGGCTACACCTCCAGTCTTGCCGCAGCCGCCCTCCAAACCCTGGGCCTCCACAACGCCACCGACGTCATCGGCGGCTTCCGCGCCTGGACCGCCTACGGTCCACCCCCCCGACATGGAGACATATCGGGGCTATGACGGCTCTGATAGCCCCGATATGTCTCCATGTCGGGGGAAAGGCGAGCGGTGCGCGATGTGCGGCGGGACGGGAGTGTTGGCGGGTAGCTGGGGGCAGGGCAACGGGGTTGCCCAGTGGGTGCTCAGGGGGAGCACTCCCGCCCAGGCCCGGGCCGCTGCCACATCCGCGGCGTCGTCGGCCGGCGGGCCGGTCCGGACCTTCACCGAGGCTTCTGCCAGGGACAGCGCCAACACCGTGGTGGCAGCGAGTTCCTTACGACTGGGAGCACGGCTGTGTTCCCAGGAGCCGGGAGCGAGGTGCTCGACCAGCGTCTTTAGCCCGTGCCGCACCTCCTCCGTGTCGGTGACCGCCCGTGCCGTGCCGTGAATCACCGCGCTGGCGTAGTTCAGCGAGTGGTGAAAGGCCGAGCGGGCGTAGACCACCCCGTCGAGCCGGGTGGCCGTGACGCAGATCGGGGCTTGCCGTGCGGCGGCCAGCAAGCTCGTGGCCCCCCTCGACCCGTGTAAGTAGAGAGTGTCGCCGTCGCGCCCGAAGCCGGTGGGCAGCACCACCGGGGAGTTGTCGAGTAGCAGCCCGAGATGGCAGACCAGCACCGAGTCAAGCAAGGTATAGAGCTCGGCTCGGTCGTGGCGAGCCCGCTCGCGAAGCCGGCGCGGGGTGCTGCGTGCGGTGGGGGACAGCGTCATGCTGACCACGGTGCCCGGTGAAGTGGCATTCTGAAATGGCCACTCGGAATCCATTATGAAGGGCCATTCGTGCTGCCTGACGGCCTACCACTGGCGGTGAACCGCCAGGATCCCCG
>JGI12053J15887_10000492_pt1 | contig 16066 bp, 13 predicted proteins | sample MedBloCAOM1_O3_FD_15887 | JGI IMG/M metagenome (IMG submission 15887)
TCAGGACTTCCACCGTGGACGCGAGGTGACCGAGGCCGGCGCCGGCCTGCAACTTCTCCGCCATCGGCAGCGGCGCGCCCATCTCGTCGGAGACGGCGGCGCCGATATCCTTCATGCGGGTCTTGTAGACCTCGATGATCTTCGAGAGCAGCGCGACCCGCTCCTCGCGGGTGGTCTGCGAAAACGTCTCGAAGGCGCGTCTGGCTGCCGCCACCGCCTTGTCGACATCGGCCCTGGAGCCGAGCGCAACCTCATACATCGCCTCTTCGGTCGCCGGGTTGACGACGGGCGTGGACTTCTTGACGACCGGATCGACCCAGGCGCCATCGATGTAGAATTGCATGCGGTTGACCATCGTAAACCTCTTGATTTCGGGGCAATTGGAGGGGAACGGAGCGTCCGGCAAGCATCCTCGCACGAAAGCATCGGAAAATGAACCCGCCATATGCGGGACGCCGCACTGCAGCGGACGCACCATATAAAGTCGGCGATGTGAAGGAAGCAAGACAGGCGCCGGCATTTACATCGTCATCCCGGCGAACGCCGGGATCCATACGCCGAGGATTCTCGTTTCGGCACGGTGGCAGATACCATCTGCAACAATCAGCGCCAGGGGTTGTTGGTCCCGGCCTTCGCCGGGACGACCCGCTGAAATTTTTACACCGCCATTTTGCGGTGCCGCACCGGTGGGCCGGCGGTCAAGGCTTCCGCCGCGTCGAGGATGGCATTGGCGTCCGTGCCGTGGTGGCGATAGAGGTCGTCGATGGTGCCGGTCTGGCCGAAATGCTCGACGCCGAGCGCCTCGACCCGGTGGCCGCGTACGCTGCCGAGCCAGCCCAGCGTGGCGGGATGGCCGTCGATCACGGTGACGATGCCGCAGTCGCGCGCCAGCGACGCCAGCAGTTGTTCGATGTGGCTGAGATGCGGCACGCCGCGGCGGTCGCGGCGCGGTTTTCGCGCCGCGGTCCATCCCGCATGCAGCCGGTCGGCGGACGTGACCGCCAGCAGGCCGACATCCCTGCGGCTTTCGCCGATCAGGCCGATCGCCTCGATCGCCTCGGGTGCGACCGCGCCGGTATAGGCGATCACGACTTCGGCATTCGGCCCCGGTTTGCGCAGCCAATAGGCGCCGTCGGTCATGGCTTTCTGCAAGTCGGGCGTCATCATCCGTTGCGGCTGCTCGAGCGTGCGGGTCGAAAGCCTCAAGTAGACCGAGCCGCCCTCGCCGGCTCCCTCGCGCTGCATGTGCTGGAAGCCCCAGCCCATGATCACCGCGAGCTCATCGACAAACGCCGGTTCGAACGAGGCGAGGCCATCCTGCGCGATGCCGATCAGCGGCGTCGCGATCGACTGGTGCGCACCGCCTTCCGGCGCCAGCGTAATGCCCGACGGTGTCGCCGCCACCATGAAGCGCGCGTCCTGATAGCAGGCGTAGTTGAGGGCATCGAGGCCGCGCTGGATGAAGGGATCATAGAGGGTCGCGATCGGCAGCAGCCGTTCGCCGTTGATGGCATGCGACAGCCCCAGCGCCGACATCAGGATGAACAGGTTCATCTCGGCGATGCCGAGTTCGATGTGCTGTCCCTTCGGCGAAAAGTCCCAGTTGAAGGTCGAAGGTATCTTCTCGCTTCGGAACAAATCGGCCTTTTCGGCGCGGGCGAAAAGCCCGCGCCGGTTGACCCAGGCGCCGAGATTGGTCGACACCGTGACATCGGGCGACGCGGTGACGATGCGTGACGCCAGTTCGCTGTCGCCGCGCGCGAGCTCGTTGAGCACCAGCCCAAAACCTTGCTGGGTCGACATTTGCCGCGACGGCTTGAACGAAAGCCGCTCGGGCACCTCGATCACGGGCGCCGTCAGGCGGCGCCGGCCGTCGCGATTGAACGGCGCCTGGCCAAGAAACGCCTCCAGCGCCGCCGGATCCTGAGACAGCCCCTCGAATTTTTCCCATTCGTGACCCGGCCGGATGTTCTGCGCGCTGCGCCACGTTTCCATCTGGGCGACCGTCATCAAGCCGGCATGGTTGTCCTTGTGGCCCTGGAACGGCAGGCCGACGCCCTTGATGGTGTAGGCGATAAAGCAGACCGGCCGGTCGTGATCGATGGCCTCGAAAGCCTCGACCATGCTGGCCATGTCGTGTCCGCCGAGATTGGACATCAGCGCCAGCAATTCGTCGTCGCTGCGCTTGTCGATCAGCTGCGACACCGCGCCCTGATCGCCGATCTCGTCGCGCAGATGCTTGCGGAACGCGGCGCCGCCCTGAAAGCACAGCGCGGCATACATCGCGTTCGGGCAATCGTCGATCCAGCGTTTTAGGGCCTCGCCGCCTGCTTCCGCGAACGCCGCCTGCATCAGCCTGCCGTACTTCACGATGACCACGTCCCAACCAAAGTTGCGGAACATGGATTCGAATTTTTCCCACAGCCCCTCGCGCACCACGGCATCGAGGCTCTGGCGGTTGTAATCGACCACCCACCAGGTGTTGCGCAGGCCGTGCTTCCAGCCCTCCAGAAGCGCCTCGAAGATATTGCCCTCGTCCATCTCGGCGTCGCCGACCAGCGCGATCATCCGTCCCTCGGGCCGCTCTTTCATCCAGCCATGCGCCTTGACGTAGTCCTGCACCAGCGAGGAGAACAGCGTCTGCGCAACGCCGAGGCCCACCGATCCCGTGGAGAAATCGACGTCGTCGGTGTCCTTGGTGCGCGACGGATAGGACTGCGCGCCCTTGAAACCGCGAAAGTTTTCCAGCTTGTCGCGGGTCTGGTGCCCGAACAGGTATTGGATGGCATGGAACACCGGGCTCGCATGCGGCTTCACCGCGACGCGGTCTTCCGGCCGCAGACCTGCGAAATACAGCGCCGACATGATGGTGGCGAGCGAGGCCGAGGAGGCCTGGTGACCGCCGACTTTCAGGCCGTCGACATTGGGCCTGACGTGATTGGCGTGATGGATGGTCCACGACGACAGCCACAAGACCTTGCGGGCCAGCGCAGACAGTAATTCGAGGCGTGCGGGCTCGATCGACATGGCGGTATTCCCCGGCACAATGATTACCCACCAATGGTAGCGCGTCGGTCTTCGCCAGAAATCTCAAATTCTCGCGACATACCGCCATAAATTGGGATAAAATCCCACTTCGAAGCCCGCCAGCCAGAGTTTATCCCAATGCATACGCTTGACGCCATCGACCGCAAAATCCTCAGCCAGCTGCAATCCGACAGCCGCACCACCATGCAGGAGCTCGCCGACGAGGTCGGCCTGTCGGTCTCGCCCTGCCATCGCCGGGTGAAACTTCTCGAACAGCGCGGCGTGATCACCCGCTATATCGCGACCGTCGACCAGAAATCGCTCGGCCTGCATGTCAGCGTGTTCATCTCGATCAAGCTGGCGCGGCAGAAGGAGGAGGACCTCAACCGGTTTGCGAAAGCGATCTCGAAATGGGACGAGGTTTTGGAGTGCTATCTGATGACCGGCAACCGCGATTATCTCTTGCGCGTCGTCGCCGCCGATCTCTCATCCTATGAAGCGTTTTTGAAAAACAAGCTGACCCGGCTCGACGGCATCGCCTCGATCGAGTCGAGTTTTGCGTTGAGCCAGGTGAAATATTCGATCGCGCTGCCGGTGTGATCTTTCGTCACCGCCGCGAACGCCGGGACCATAGCCACTGGCGCTGATTGTTTGCAGAAGGCTTCCACCCCAGCGCCTAAACGAAATTCCTCGACGTATGGGTCCCGGCGTTCGCCGGGACGACGCCGGCAAGCCGCCACACTCCGAGGCTCTTGTCGCGCCAGCCGCTGCCAGCCTCAAGGCAATGCTCGTTCAGGAGTTCAACCGGTGGTCCCCAGTTGAACGGCGCCCGCTCGAAATTCAGCGTGCGCCAGTCGCCGTCCTCGCAATCGGCGTTGCTCTGCCATTCCGGGAACGTGGTCGCGATCAGCCACACCGCACCGGACGCCTTAAAATTCGCAACCGCGCGTGCGATATTCGCAAACGACAGATGCACGAGACAATCGCGGCACAGAACCGCGTCGCATCGCGGCAGCGGGTCGGCCGTGATATCGGCGAGATGATATTCGCCGCTGATTTCTCCGGCAGCCGCACGGGCCTGCAGGCGATCGATCAACGAAGGCACGATATCGACGCCGATGGCGCGCACGCCCAAATTAGTCTGGTTGATCCAGCCGGCGTCGCCACAGGGCGCATCGAGCAGCGAGGCGACGGCGAGTTTTTCGAGCAGCCGCGGCAATTCCGCGCGCAGCATGGCGGTGGCGTGCATCTCCGATCCCAGCCCGGAAATGGAAGCCACAGCACCCCACAAATTGGTGTCGTGGATGCGGCGGAAACGTTGCTGCAGACTCAAGCCCGCAAAGGATTCCCTGTCATCAACAAAGCGCTGATGCGCGAGAACAGGCGGACGATCGGAATCGCTCACCGCCACGGCTCGACGATGATCTTGGTGTGGCGTTCCGGATTGGCCAGGTCAGCGAACGCGGTGGCGACGCCGTCGATGCCGACGGTCGCGGTCACCAGCGAGGCCGCATCGACCTGCCCTTCCGCGATCAGGCGCAGCGAACAGGCAAACTCGTCGGGCGTGTAGCCCAGCACATATTGCACGTTGAGCTCCTTCATGATGCCGAGCGTCGGCTCGGAGCGGTCGGTTTCCATGCAGACGCCGACCACGACAATGCGGGCGTCGCGCGGCGCGCCTTCGAAGACCTGCTGCAGCAGGCCAGGTATCCCGACGCATTCGAAGATCAGCGCCGGTTTTAAGGCCGGCAGCCACGCCTGCAGCGGCGGCCGCGCGGCCTTCCGCTCGGGCGACATCGCGGCGTGCTCGGCCCAGGTCGCATAAGGTTCCTTGCGCGCGGGATCGACGACGATGTCGGCACCCAGTTTCTCGGCCAAGGCGCGCCGCGCCGGCGAATAATCCGCCGCCACGATCGGCTGCAAGCCTTTCAGCTTCAGTGCCGCGATGACAGCCAATCCCACCGGGCCGCAGCCGATCACCAGCGGCACCTCGTCGCCGCGCACATTGGCTTTTGCCACCGAATGGATGCCGACTGCGAGCGGTTCGGTCAATGCCGCATGTTCCGCCGCAAGTCCGTTGGGCACCTCCAGCAAAAGCGCCTCGCTCAGCAGCATGCGCTCGGCATAGCCGCCAATATTGTCATTGGAATAGCCGATGCCCTGCGGGCCATCCGATGTCAGCAACGCCGGGAGCGAACACACGCGGGCGCTGGTTTTCAGCTTGCGCGGCGTCGCCGGGCCGTAGTCGAGAATCTCGCAGCAGAATTCATGGCCGAACACCACGTCGCGGGTGAGGTCCATCGGCTTGCGGCCGGGGAGATGCCTGGCCATTTCGACCATGTGGTGGGCGTGCTTGCGCGCATGCAGGTCGGAGCCGCAAATGCCGCAGGCCAGCGTCTTGACCAGCACCTGCCCCGTACCCGGCCTGGGCTCGGGTAGCGTATCGACGACAATCTCGCCGTTCCTGAAAATGGCAGCGCGCATCGGCGATCCCCTCGCGGTTTGTGATTGTCCGCCCTCATACCACGGAGGTTCAGAACATGTAACGTGTACCCGGCAAGGCTTGCTGCTGACCGCCTGCGTCGTACGCTCTCAGGACTCCGGCACCGGGACGTCGAACGTATTCAAGGTCACGGACACCAGGCAATACAGTCCGACGAGATAGGACAATTCCGCCGCCCCGTGCTGGCCGAACTGCTCGACTGCCGCGCGGTACGTCAGTTCCGGCAGCACGCCCCCGCCGACCAGCGCGGAAGCGAAATCGTAGGCGACTGCTTCTTGCCGCGACAGGTCCGCCGGGCGCTGGCCGGCAACGATCGTCGCCAGCTTCTCGTCGGACAGGCCCCGGTGCTCCGCAACGATGACGTGGGCATAGAGTTCATAGGCGGAGCGGAAATGCGCGCCGGTGACGAGAATGGCGACTTCACGTATGGCCGGCGGCAGCGACGGCTTCGTCACCATCGCCTTTGTCAGCTCCCACACCGGCTTGCCGAATTGCGGTTCGTGAATCCAGGGATTCCACGGCCCGAGCAGCGCGCCGTCGTCCCGGATGTTGATGAATCCCTGAAAATTCCTGGCGATGCCCTCCCGCATATCGTCATAAAGCGGTTTCTGTTCGGAACTGAGCTTCGCGGGCGGAATGATAGGCAGGCGCATGTCGCAATCTCCATCTGGCCCCCGGCCTTAAGGATGATCGTCGCTCGACGCGGCAATGGCAAACGAATTGGACTTTCGGCGGCATCGTTTCACGTCGACGTGAAAGAACGTCGGTGGATCACGCGTTGGGCGACGGCTCGGCCTGCATGGGAAGCTGCGAGCGCCTGATACGCTCTCGGTGTGCGGTGTAGAGACCGCTGGCGACGATGAACACCGCGCCGGTCACGGTCCAGATATCAGGCAATTCGCCGAAGATCACGAAGCCGAGGATGCTGACCCACAATAGCTGGGTGTACTGAAATGGCGCGAGCACCGAGGCATCGGCATAACGAAACGCGAGCACGACGATCCATTGGCCCGCCGTCGATGCAACACCGATGAAGATGCCGAAAAGGATNTCGTGCCAGCTTGGCGCGACCCAAACGAACGGCACCAGTGCCGACAAAATGCAGACGCCCGCGATCGACGAATAGGTCATGGTGGTGATGACGGGTTCCTTGCCGCTCATCATTCGCGTCATGATCATGGTGCAGGCCCAGGCCAGCGCCGAGACGATGGGAAAAAACGCGGCGGGATGAAACGCGCTTGAGCCCGGCCGCAGGATAATCAGCACGCCGATCAATCCGACCGCGGTCGCGAGCCAGCGGCGCACGCCGACGCTCTCACCGAGAAAAACAATCGACAGCGCGGTGACGAACAGCGGCGAGACAAATCCGGTAGCGGATGCTTCCGCGATGGGGAGAAATCCGAGGCCGGTGATGAAAAACAGCGAAGATGCCAGCAGCGCGGCGCCGCGCATCAACTGCAGGCCGCGGCGTCCGGACGCCAAGGCATACAATGGCGAACCCGGCAGCATCGCCGGAAACATGATCATCCCGAAAACCAGGAATCTGATCCAGGCGATCTCGATCGACGGCAACGTCGCCGAGAGATATTTCGCGGTGGCGTCCGAGGCCCCGAGAAACACGGTCGACGCAAGGATCAGCGCGATGCCGCGAAACGGCCGGTCGGCGCGCGCGGGTGCGGTTCGTTCGGCTGACTTCTTCTCGGGCAACGGCAATGCGTCGCTGTCCAGCCTGGCGGCTGTGGCGGGGGGCGGCGTCACAATTGAAACTCGGGCGTAATGATCGAATCGGGCGAGAGCTCAAAAAACGATAATTGCCTGTCATCGACAAGGCCCGAAAACAGGCAGCCGATATGCGCGATCGCGTGCGGCGGCTGGCCACGTCACCGCTGAAACATTTTGTGAGGAGTCGTGCGTTGTGGGGAGCCGTGTGCGTTACAGCATCGGCAGGCCACGCGGCTTTGGACCGCGCGGAAATGTCTTGTCCAGTACGGTCATCTCGTTTTCGCTGAGCGTGAGATTTGCCGCTGCCGCGTTGTCGGCGGCGTGTTCATGACTTGAGGCTTTTGGAATCGCGAACACGCAAGGTCGGCGCGTCAGGAAACTCAAGGCGACCTGGCGCGGCGATGCGCCATGAGCTTCAGCGATAACCTGCAGCAACTGCCCCGCCTTGCTGCGCGCCGGCGGAAAATCGTTGTGACCGAACGGCGAATAGGCGACCACCGCGACGCCGTGCTGCTCGCACCACGGAATCACCGCATGCTCGATCGCGCGTTCCCCGAGATGATAAAGTACCTGGTTACAGGCGATCTTGCCGTCGCCGGCAACCGCCAGCAGTTCATCCAGATCGTCGGTATCGAAATTGCTGACGCCCCAGCTGCGGATTTTCCCTGCATCGACCAATTGATCGAACGCGGCCACCGTCTCGTCCAGCGAATAGGATCCGCGCCAATGCAGCAGATAGCAATCGAGCCGGTCGGTTTTCAACCGCGCCAGCGAACGCTCGCACGCCGTGACGGTGCCGCGCCGCGATGCGTTGCTCGGCACAAGTTTCGAAACCAGGAAAATCTCGTCTCGCCGTCCGGCTATCGCTTCCGCGATCACAAGCTCGGCGTCGCCATACATCTCGGCGGTGTCGATATGGGTCATGCCGAGATCGACGCCGCGGCGCAACGCGGCGACGGCGCCTCTGCGATCCCCGCGGTCGATGTACCAGGTGCCCTGCCCGATCACGGACACCTCGCGTTTGCTGTTGCCGAACGGCCGAGTTTTCATTTCGATCGATCCATGGTCCGATTTGCCAATGCTATTTCAACTCGCTGATATCCGCGACCAGGACGGTGGCCGTCACTGATTCCGTCACATAGAGGCGGTCGCGGTTCTCACCGCTGATTGCGACATTTGTACAGCTCGATCCGACGCAGGACTTGCCGGCATCGTGCTCGATCAACTCTGGCTGATGCTTGCCAACGCACGGCGGCGATGCGTTGCGAGCGCGTTCTCGGCCGGCAGCCGGCGCAGCCAATCGCGGAAGCTTGAGATCTCGGGACGATCCGCCGTGCCGGCCGGCGCAATCAGCCAGTCGCCGAGCCCGGATCCCTCGCTCACGCGATCGCAACGATACGCCGAGCCGCGCCTCCAAGGCTTTCACCTGCTGTCCGACGGCGGCAGGTGTCACGTGCAGTTCGTGCGCCGCCAGCTTGAAACTGAGATGTCGCGCCGCGGCTTCGAACGCGCGGAGCGCATTAAGCGGTGGGAGGCTGTAGGTCATCGCCGCCCAGTTTGTCACCGATACGCGCTGGCCTTGCAATAGATTTTCTTGAGCTCGGCGTCAGGAACAATGCTTTGCGCTCCGTTCACGGCACAAGCTACCGTCCGGTTCGCAAGCCCGGAGACTCCCATGCCCCGCCGCATCGACCACCTCATCATTTGCGTCCGCGATCTTGCGCAGGCTGCGCTGAGTTGGCAAACCCTCGGCTTTACCCTCACGCCGACCGGCGTTCATCCGTTCGGAACCAGCAACCGCCTGGCAATGTTTGCGAATAGTTTTCTCGAGCTGCTGGCCGTCACCGACGCCGCGGCAATACCGGCCGCCGCTCCCGGCCGCTTCAGCTTCGCTGCTCACAACCGGGATTTTCTCGCCGCGGCGGAGGGGATGTCGATGCTGGCCTGGCACAGCACCGACGCGCATGCCGATGCGGCGCGCTTCAAGGCAAATGACGTCGGCGCTTACGCGCCGTTTGATTTCGGCCGTGACGCGGTGCTGCCGGGCGGAGCAACGGCCCGCGTCGAATTCTCGCTCGCCTTCGCGACTGACCCCGCCATGCCCGGGATCGCTTTCTTCACCAAGCCGCCAAATGCCCCAGGATTGACCCTCCTGAATGCCTCCCCTAGACTACGCGCGCGGTTACGACATTCCTTCACCCGGACTTGTAATGGCCAATTCTTCGGATGGCGCGCGCTGGCGTCGGTCTTTCCAAGAGATGGTCAGCTTGGGGAGCGCCGGTATCGCTCCGCTGCGGCGTGCGCTGGCTGTTTTGCTTTCGGCGCTGAGCGATCACGCGCAATCCGCCTTCACCCGCCATTTCGATGGCGGCTACGACCCCCGCGCGCTGAACGGGCCCGGTCAGCGCGGCGACGGTGCAATCGCGGTCCGCAATCTTTCCGTGGGCTATGGCGAACACCTCGCGCTGGAAGGCGTGACCGGAGATTTTGCGCCGGCGAGCATGACCGCCATCGTCGGCCCAAACGGAGCCGGGAAGAGCACACTCTTGAAAGCGCTCGCCGGGATTATCAGGCCAATGGCCGGCGAGGTCACCTGCGCCGCGCTTGCGCGCCATCGCCTGGCCTATCTGCCACAGCAGGCCGAACTCGACCGCGGCTTTCCGATCACGGTCGGCGAACTCGTCGCACTCGGCGACTGGCGAAATTTCGGGTCAGTCCGCGAACCGCCACCACGCCTTGCCGCTGATGTCCATGAGGCGGTCGCGACCGTCGGCCTTGAAGCGTTCATCAACCGGCAAATCGCCGAACTCTCCGTCGGTCAATTCCAGCGGGCCCTGTTCGCGCGGCTATTATTGCAGGACGCTGACGTCATTTTGCTGGATGAGCCCTTCGCCGCCGTGGACGAGAGCACGACCGACGAGCTGCTGAATTTGCTGCAACGCTGGCGGGAGAAAGGGCAAACGATCGTCGCGGTGTTACACGACCTGGACCGGGTGCGTCTGCATTTCCCCTCGACGCTGCTGTTGGCGCGCTCGCCCATCGCATGGGGTGACACCTCGCTCTCGCTTTCGGCCGACAATCTTGCGCGCGCCCGCGTGACGCCAGGTCTTCCGGACTGCGGTCGCTTTGGACGTGCCGCGTGAGTGGACAGCTTCTTGGCCTGCTGATCGGACCGTTCGAGGCATTTAGCTTTATGCGGATCGCGCTGGTCGCGAGCTTCGCTCTGGCTCTGGCAAACGGGCCCATCGGCACGCTGCTGCTCATGCGTCGCGAGAGCCTGAGCGGTAACGTACTGTCGCATGCGGTGATGCCGGGCGCGGCACTCGGCTTTCTCTACGCCGGCTATTCCCTGGCCGCTCTGAGTTTCGGTGGTCTGCTGACCGGCCTTGTCGTCGCCGGCCTGGCCGCGCTGAAGACACCGTCGAAGCCTCAGCGCCAGGACGTCAGCTTGATTGCCTTTTATCTCGTGTCGCTGTCATCAGGGATTCTGATCGTCGCCGCGCGGGGAAGCCAGGCGGATCTGATGCATGTTCTTTTCGGCACGGTGTTGGCTGTCGACGTGAATGCGCTGCTGCTGATAGCCTGCATCACCAGTATAACGCTGCTGATCATCGCAGCGCTTTATCGCCCCTTGGCCGTCGAATCCTTCGACCCGGCGTTCCTGCGCGCGGCCGGGGGCGGCGGTGGGCTATTCCGCGCCATTTTCGTCACGCTCGTGGTTCTTAATCTCGTGGCAAGTTTCCAGGCTTTTGGCACCTTGCTTGCGATAGGGCCGATGCTGCTGCCTGCAGCGGCGGCGCGGTGCTGGACGCAGAAAGTATGGCCGATGATCGCCCTTGCGACGGTGATCGGGATGGCCGCCGCCCTTGCAGGGCTGCTCATCTCTTATTACGCCAACCTGCCCTCGGGGCCGGCTATTGTGATAGGCGCGGGGCTGATCTACGGCATGTCCCTGCTTGCCGCCGGCCGGATGCGGTTCAAACCCAGGATTTTTGGGGAACAGCGATGAAACGTGACGCTTCAATGAGCACACCGTTCCGGTTTGTCTTTGTTTGTGTCGGGATTCTGCTCGGCACTGGCCCGGCCGCGGCCGCTGACAAGATCAAGGTCGTGGCGACGTTCAGCGTCATCGGCGACATGGTCGCGAATGTCGCTGGCGATCGGGTCGATCTTGTTACCTTGGTCGGACCCGGCGGCGACACCGAACTGTTCAAGCCATCCTTGGCCGACGGCAAGAGCGTCGCCGAAGCCAAAATCGTCTTCATGAACGATCTCAATGACGAGTTCGAACCCTGGCTCGAGCCTCTGCTCAAAGGCGTCAAGTTCGGCGGCACCAAAGTTGTAGTCAGCAGGGGCGCGAAAACCTACAGCTCCAGCGAAGAGCGCGCCCCGCGGAGCAAAGCGGCCGAAGAGATTGACCAGCATGCGTGGCTCGATCCAAAGAACGGAGGCATCTACGTCAGGAACATCGCCGCGGCCCTGGCCAAGAGCGATCCGGCCAACGCCCCGGACTATCGCGCGCGGGCTGCCGCCTACATCAAGGAATTGCTGGATCTCGATGCCTGGGCGAAAGCCGAGATGGCCGCGGTACCGCCGGCCAAGCGGCGCATCCTCTCCTCGCACGATTCACTGCAATATCTTGCCAAGGCCTACGGCATTACGATGCTGTCGATCAATGGCTGGACCAACAACAGCGAGCCGTCCGCGGCCGAACTGGCTGGTCTCACTCAAAAGATCCGACAGGAGGGCATACACGCGCTGTTCCTCGACAGCATCACCGATCCGCGGGCCATGCAGCAGGTCGCCCAGGAGACCGGCGCGGCGATCGGCGGTACGCTTTATGGCGACGCGCTCTCGAAGCCGGGCGGAGAGGCCGACACTTACCTCAAAATGGTTCGTCACGACGTGACGACGCTGATCGCCGGCATGATGAAAAATTGACAAAATGGATGCCTCTGGCATGCCGCAGCTTGGCGGACCACTCCTGGCGAGCGCGCGTTCCCGCCTGACGATCGCAGGTGCGGCGGTGTTGCTGCTGTGGATCGCCGTGTTATGGGCTAGTCTGTCGGAGCCAACTCGCAAGGCGGCGTTGCAGAATGCGGCTCCGGAGGCACCTGCCCTGCGCCTCGTCGTCGCCTCCGGACAGGCCGCGCCGGGTGGCGGTCGTTTCGACCGGTTCGACGTCGGCTCGCAGCCGATCGTTGCGCCGGTCAACGGTCGAGGCCAGGTCGCCTTTTACGCCAGCGTGGCGCGGGCCAAGGCGACCGAAGGTATTTTCCTGGCCGCCGCCTCACGGGTCACGAAAGCGGCGGCGGTCGGCGATGCGGTACCCGGGGGCGGCGTCCTGTCTGAATTTGCACGGCATCCCGTTCCGGCGCTGAACGATGCGGGCAAGATCGCATTTGGCGCAAACGTTGCCGGAGCGCGCGCCACCGAGGGGATTTTTCTCGCAGCCGACGACCGCCTCAAAGCTATCGCGCTGAGCGGGACCGACGCGCCCGGCGTGCAAAACGGCACCTTCGTCGAATTCGATGCGCCGGTGCTGAACAATCGGGATGAAATCGCCTTTGTCGGAACGGTCCGGCGAGGTCGGGAAACGCTGCAGGTGCTTTATCTTTACAGCGGCGGCGTGTTGCGCAAGCTGGTGGCGGGCGGTGATCCAGCCCCACGCGGCGGCAGCTTCGACCGCTTCGGTCTTCCCGCAATCAACAACAAGGGCGTGGTCGCCTTCCCCGCGATCCTTGAGCAGGGTGCGGTATTGGGCGGAATCTTCCTGGCGGGCGCCCGCGAATTGCGCCTTCTGGTCGGAGCCGGCGAGATCGGACCGGGAGGCGCGATGCTGGTGCGCTTTTCGGAGCGGGCCGCGATCGACGATGAGGATAATGTCGCCTTCGTCGCGCATCTCGGCTCGGGCACCTCTTCCGAAGCCGTGCTGGTCGCGAATGCCGGCGGTTTGACGCAGTTGGCGATCGTGGGCGAGAGCGCGCCGGGCGGCGGCCGCTTTTCCGCTTTCGGGCCATGGCCCAATTTCGGTCCCAACGCCACAGTCGCCTTTGTCGCGGCAGTCGATGCTGGGCCGGGGACCCTGGGAATTTATGTCGGTACCCCCGGAGCCATTCATCGGGTCGCAATGGTCGGCGACCGGATGGCCAATGGCGACGTCATCCCCGCTCTCGCACTCAACTCCGTCACCTCGGTCGGTTCGCGCGGTGGCCTNACATTCGCCACCATGGCCAATCCGGAAAGCGGTCAGAACGGCATCTATTACTACGGGCCGCCCGGAAGCTGAGCTTATATGGAGCTGAGCTCAGTTCATGTCATACGGCGGATACTCGCGAAACACGTTCTTTGCGGAAATCAGGACGTGGTTGGTCAGAGTTTGCGCCGGCACCTGCTCGCCCCGCAGCATCCGCATTGCGATGGGCAGGACCTCATAGCCGTAGCGGTCAAGGAAATAGGCCACCGAACCCAGAATGATGCTGCCGCGATTGGCCGGATCAATCTCCTTCTTCTCGCTGGCACCGCCATGGACGGCGCGGCTGGCGCCTTGACTCACAATGACGCAATCACTGGTGCGCCCGGCGGATTCAATCGCCGATTTGGCAGCGAGGGCGGAGGCATCGTCGAGCGTCGCGACAAGCACTTTGCGCCTGGTCTGAGTGCCGAGAAACTTGGCGAGGACGCCCTCGGCGCGAACTGGATGGCCGGCGCTGTCCAATAATATCGGCGGAACATTGGGCAGTTCCTGCCGCAACCCCTCCGTCACTCCGGCAATGCGCGCGGCGATGGACGGGCTGGGGTCGGCGACGTCTCCGAGGATCGCCGCAACCAGAGTCTGATCGGACCAATTCTCCTTGGCGAATTGTCCAAGGGTTCGGCCGGCGATCCTGCCCGCCGCGAGATGATCGGCCGCATAGAGCGGCGCACCCGGAATGGGATGGTTCAACGCCAGTACGGGAATGCCCGCTGTTTTCAGCTGACGGCCGATTTCGGCATTGGCTTCCGTGTCGGAATTATATTCGATCAACAAGTCGACCTTGCGGGAAACGGCATCCGCCGCATTGGCAACGGCCTTCCCGGCGTCGCCGCCATTGTCGTTATAAATCATGTCCAGCGGCAAGCCGCGCGACGCCAGCTCGAAGCTGCGGCGGATTTCCGCCCCGCTAAAGCCCAGGCCCTCGATCGACGTCCCCGGCTCCTCGTTCAGATTGGCGAAAGCCACCCGAAAGCGCCGGGCCTCCACGCCGGCCGCGCGCCCGGACGAGGCGACGGCGAGGATCGCGAGCAGGAAATGCCGGCGCTTCATGTGAAGCGCCGGCACAACGTTGCGTTCAGCGAGATCCGCTGCAGACACACTACCTGATAGCTTCGATATTGACGAAGGTGCCGGTGGTGCCCACCGCCTTCGGGACTGTCATCGAGAGGAAGAAGGTCGCGCGTTTGCTGCTCGCCGCCTCAGCGGCGATCAAATCGGTACGAACGTTCTCGATGATGTGGATGCCGTTATCCGTCAGCAACAGCGCGTGGACGGGGAAGGCTTCGCTGGCATCCTCGCCGGGGATCACCTCGACCACCCAGGTGTCGGTCCCGACCGCCACCACCTTTTGATCGGCGAGCCATTGCGCCGCACTTTTACCGATGCCAGGCGCCGCCTTGTTGTAGGTGGCGTTCTGCGCCGGGAACTGGGTGAACAGGTCACCCCATCCGGTATGCAGGAACAGCGCATCGCCTTCGCGCAAGGCGACATTATACATTTTCAGACCGGCCTGGATGTCGGCTTCCGTGATCACGGTGCCACCGTCGAGACACGGCGTCCGGCAGGCTGGATTGGTCTTCAGCTTGCCGGCATCCTGGAACACCTTGACCATGTCAATGATCACGCCACGGGTGGCGAAACTCTTGAGGTTTTCAAGCCCCAGCTTTTTCAGGTAGTTCTGGGTGACGAACTTTCCCATCGGCGTCTGGTTGTAATAGCAATCCATGATCCCGATGTGACCCATTCCGTCGATATGCGTACCGACATGGCTTTGGCTGAGATAGGTATCTTCCATGTAGGTCAGTCTGTTCTTGCCGTATTCGCCACCGGGAACGAGCGAGGCGGTCGTCAGGATCGTCTTGGTGAACCGGGTGCCGAACAGAGGCACGCCATCGACCAGATTGAAGGCCATGGGGATGACGACGCCGGTCTGGATTTCCGCGGCGGCGGCCTTGGTCACGGCGGGGGTGATGCGGTTGGTCGCGCCGGTTTGATCGTCCGGACCGAAAGGAGATGCCTTCACCAAAGTCTTGCAATCACTCTGCGCGAGAGTGACGTTCGAACTACCCAAGAGCGCTAACGCCGATAAGATGACACTTGCAACGATCGCAGTGTATTTCATGATCGCCTCCCTGGATCTGCCGGTGCAGTTGAGTCTGCACATTATGGTCAGCAATCATGGCAGGCCTCGCAAGCCGTTTCAATCGGCGTCTTGGGTCTTCTCCAATTTTGGTCGTATTTGAGCGGCTCTGCGGAACCATTTTCATGAGGCTGCAATCGCGCGGTCATCTGGCCGATTCAGCGGCACTTTGTGCAATGCGGTTTGAGGTGTTGCTGCGGATGCAAGGCGCCTTGGAGAAAACCAAACAAAGCAACCGCATACATCACGATCGGGCTGTTGCCGAAACCGCGCAGGCGCTAACATGCCGTCAAAATAAGCCGACCTCCAGGGAGAATACCAATGAAGGATACCCTTGTTTCTCGCCGTGCCGTCCTGGCCGGCACCGCCGCGGCGGGAGCGCTCGGCCTTTCCGGATTTCCCGCGCGCGCCGAGCCGC
>JGI12053J15887_10000493_pt1 | contig 16062 bp, 16 predicted proteins | sample MedBloCAOM1_O3_FD_15887 | JGI IMG/M metagenome (IMG submission 15887)
TGCCGTACATGGTCTCCATCGGAGACATCACCAGCCGGTTGCGCAGCGTCATCGCGCCGATCCGCCCCGGCGCCAATAGGTTGGGGAAGTGCGGCGATGAGCCGCTTGCGCGAAGAGCAGACAGCCTGGTCACCGTGCGAATCGGCCGGAGAACGCGCGTAGCGGTAGGTCGGCGCTGGTGACGATTCCTGGCGGCGCGGCGACGACGGCGGGAATAGCGTTGAGCGCGGGTACCGCCGTCACGCTCATCCCGATCTTCGCGAACGCGTCAACCGACGAGAAGTCGGTGCCTGGCTTTGGCAGGATCATGTGCTTGCTGTAGATGCACGGATCGCCCTCGATCTTGGTGATGTAGCAGCCTTGGATGTCCCAATGCGGATCGGTGTGCGGGGTCATCTGCCAGTCCATGCGCAGCTCGACCCGCTTGACGTCGTCGACCGTGCCGACATAGCGCAGCACACAACCGCCCAGTGACCCCGCGGGCATTTTGTACCAGCCGAGGTCGACATCCTTTGTGCAGGCTCCGAGTTCGTAGATGAACTTCACCTCGTCCAGTTCGATGCCGAAACAGTCGGCCATCAACCGAACCCCGTCCTCGAAGACTCGGGTGCCGAGTTCGAGCAGCCGCGGCACCTCCGGGTCGTCGACAGGGCGCCCGAAGCCGCAGTTGGCCCACGTCGGCGCGGAGTGATGGCACGAGACGTCGACCGACTCGATGCAAGTGACACTTTCGATGTCGGCGACGTCGGCGGAATGCACGATCGTAAGGATCTGCGCCAGACCGGGGTTCATGCCGGTGCCGTAGAACGTCGAGCCGCCCCGCTGGCACGCGGCTTGCAGCATCTCCGATTCCGTCGTGCCGTTGTGGCGGTGGTTGGTGTCGCGGTGGTAGCCGGTCACCCAGTCGGCGGTGGTGACGACGTTGATACCCGCCTCGAGGACTCGCTGGTAGAGGTCAAGGTCTGGCCAGATGCCGTGGAAGGTAAGGCAGTCCGGCCGGGCGGCAAGGATGTCATCGAGCGAGCCCGTGGCGGTGACGCCGATCGGGTCGATCCCGACGATTTCGCCGACATCGCGCCCGACCTTCTCCGGCGAATAGCAATGCAGCCCGACGAGTTCCATGTCTTGGCGGGCGAGAATCCGGTTGACCATGACGGTGCCGACGTTTCCCGACGCCACCTGGAAGACGCGCAACGGGCTGCTCATCTGGTCCTACCTGTCGTCGTCGGTGTAACGGATGATGCCGCGAATGTTCTTGCCGTTCAGCATGTCCTGGTAGCCCTCATTGACCTGCTCCAGCTTGTACTGGCGCGTGACCATGTCGTCGAGGTTGAGCTTGCCTGCCTTGTACATCGACAACAGCTGCGGGATGTCGTACTGCGGGTTGCCGCCGCCGAAGATGGTGCCCTGCAGGTTCTTCTGCATCAGGGTCAGCATGGCCAGGTTCAGCGTGACCTGGGTATCGAGAAGGCTGCCGATCGCGGTGAGCACACAGGTGCCGCCCTTCGCGGTGATCATCATGTAGCTGTCGATATCGGCGCCCTTGACCTCGCCGACCGTGACGATCACCTTGTGTGCCATCAAACCCCAGGTGACCTCGGCGATACCGGCCAGCGCGGCGTTGATGTCCGGATACACGTGGGTAGCACCGAATTTCAGCGCCTGATCGCGCTTCCATTCCACTGGGTCGATGGCGAAGATGTAGCGGGCGCCCGCGTTGGCCGCGCCCTGTAGCGCCGACATGCCGACCCCGCCGACGCCGACGATCGCGACGTCTTGTCCTGGCCGGATGTCTGCGGTGCGGGTGGCNGAGCCGTAGCCGGTGGTGACGCCGCAGCCGACCAGGCAGGCCACCTCGAACGGGATCGACGGGTCGATCTTCACCACCGAGCTCTTGTGGACGACCATGTACGGCGAGAACGTGCCAAGCAGCGTCATCGGGAAGACGGGAGTGTCGTTCTTGGCCTTGATGCGGAAGGTGCCGTCGGAGACGGCGGCGCCGTTGAGCAATCCCGCTCCGATGTCGCAGAGGTTGCGCAGCCCCGCCTGACACGACGGGCACTTGCCGCACGACGGGATGAACGACAGCACAACGTGGTCGCCGGGGGCGAAGTCCTCGACCCCTGGCCCGACCTCGGTGACGATGCCCGCGCCTTCATGTCCGCCGAGGACGGGGAAGCCGCCCATCGGGATGCCGCCCGTGACCAGGTGCTGGTCGGAGTGGCACATCCCTGCCGCCTCCAACTGGATCTTCACCTCGTCCTTGACGGGGTCGCCGATCTCGATCTCCTCGATCGACCACGGCTGGTTGAACTCCCAGATGAGAGCGCCTTTTGTCTTCATCGCGTCCTGCTTTCGTCGGAGAACTGTAGCGCCAGACTAAGTTATCTAGGTCACACATTCCTCGGCCGGTCTACCAGATCGGTACCGGCGACTTGCCGAGCGGGTAATAGCCAGGCAGCTTTTCTCCGGCCAGGCTGCGTTCGATCCGCTCCTGCATGCCCTTGGACAGTTTGCCCGCCGTCATCAGGTCCAGGTACAGCTTCTGCACGTGGCCGAAGTCGAAGAAGTCGCGTTGCCACTCGATCTTGGCATCCGCGTCCAGCCGGAACCAGCTGCCGCCGATGCCATAGATCTCATATTCTTCGGCGTCGGTGTCTCCGTCTGTATCGCCGGCCCGGCAGGCAATCTGCTTCCAGAATCCCACGATCTCGCCGATCTTGTCGTCGATGATCACCTTCTGGTACGGGTAGCGCCACCCCTCGAGGCCGACCATCTCCAAACCCAGTGCGATGTCGCGGATCTCGCCGATGCCGATGCACATCACGTCTTCCTTCGGACCGATGTTCCAGCCGTAGGTGGCGTCGTCGGCGTAGAAGTCCGCCAACGGCTTCCAGTCACCGGCCTTCTCGGCGTCGCGGTTGACCTGGAGCCACCGCTCGACCCAGTCTTCCAGTTGCTCGCGGGACAATGCCGCCATGATCAGTCATCCTCTTCTTTGATGGACAGTGCTTGCGTGGGACAGGCCCACACGGCTTGCTCGATCTGCGCCCGATCCTGTCCGGGCGGTTCGTCATTGACGATTTCGACCTGACCACGCTTGGGTACCTTGAAGTAGTCGGGCGCCTCGACCTCGCACATCGCATGGCCCTGGCACAGGTCAAGGTCGACTTCAATCTTGTAGCCCACGGTCGCCTCCCTACCCGCGCTTGCGGTAGCGCACCTTGGCGGGCTTGGCCAGCTGCACCACCATCTTGGAGTGATCGTTGCGGTAGGACTCCGATGGCTGGAGCATCTCGAAGTCGTATTCGCGCAACAGCACCGAGAAGATCGCCTTGATCTGCATGGTGGCGAACGCCGCGCCGACGCAGCGGTGCCTGCCTGCGCCGAACGGAATCCACGTCCAGCGGTTGATCAAATCCTCCTGGCGGGGCTTCTCGTACCGGTCCGGGTTGAAGGCGTCCGGGTCAGGAAAGTCCTCGGCGATCCGATTGGAGATCGCAGGCGACGCCGCAACCATCTCGCCCTCGTGGATCGGAAAACCGGCCACCTCGAACTCGCCCTTGGCCACCCGCATCAGAATGATCAGTGGCGGATGCAGCCGCAGCGTCTCCTTCAGCACATTCTCCAGCTTCGGAATCTGGCGCAGCGCATGGAAACTGACTTCCTGGCCGTCGCCGTAGAGCTCCTCCAGCTCGGCGACCACGTCGGCATACACGTCGGGATGACGCAGCATCTCGATCAACGTCCACGACGCGGTGCCGGAGCTGGTGTGATGCCCCGCGAACATCATCGAGATGAACATGCCGGTGATCTCGTTGGCGGAGAACCGAGGGTTTCCGTCCTCATCCTTGATGGTCACAAGGACGTCGAGCATGTCGCGGTCGCTCTTGTCCTTCGGCGGGTTGGCGATCCGGTCGTTCATGATCTCCTGCACCAGCTCCACCAGCCCGAGCCGCGCCTCGTCGCGCAGTCGGAAGCTCTCGATCGGCAGGTACGGGTCGACGTAGCACAGGGGATCGGTGCCCTGCTCGAGCTGGTGATACAGCCGGGCGAACCGGCCGTCGAGCTGCTCGCGGAACTTCTTGCCGATCAAGCACGCCGAAGAGGTGTAGATGGTCAGCTCGGCGAAGAAGTCCAGCAGGTCGATCTCCCCGGAATCGCCCCAGTCGGCGATCATCCGGCGGACCTCGCCCTCGATGGTGGCGGCGTGGCCCTTCATCTGCTCACCCCGCAGCGCGGCGTTGTGCAGCATCTCCTTGCGGCGCTCCGGGTCGGTGTCGAACACCACGCCTTCGCCGAAGATCGGCGTCATGAACGGATATGCCGCAGCCTGATCGAGATCGTCATCGCTTGAGCGGAAGAAGAACTCGTTGGCCTCTGCACCGGAGAGGAACACCACCTGCTTGCCGGCCAGCTGGAAGATGCCGACGTCACCGCACTCCTCGCGGACCCGCGTCATCAACGCGATCGGATCGGTGCGGAACTCCTCGAGATGGCCGTGCTCTTCTTGCCCGCCGGACACCCGCGGCACGGTCATTGTGGTCATGACGGCATCCCCTCCTGCCCGAACTTGAGTTGCTGACGTTCTTTCGGTGCGTTGGCCAGCGGCGCCTCGGGTTGGAGCTCCATGTTGGCGATGAAACCGCCGCGCGGCGTCTCGGCGACGAACGCGATGGCACGCGCCAGATCCGCCGGGCGCAGGAAGTAGTCGTGGCGGGCCTGGCCCCATTTCGCCCAGTCCTCCAGCGCCGGACCGATCGATTCGGCAGGCAGGCTCCAGCCCATGGACGTCTTCGTCGGACCCGGGTGCACGATCGACGCTCGCACCCCTGTGCCCTCGAGCTCCATCTGCAGGTTGGTGACCATCGCCGTCAGCGCCGCTTTGGCGGCTCCGTAGGCGCCCATGTGCGGACGCTGGCGCAGAGCGACATCGGATCCAACGAAGATCACGTCACCGCGTTGCCGGTCTACCATTCCGGGCAGCACCGCGGTGGCCAACCGGTTGGCGCCGATGAGATGGATCTGCACCTGCGATTCGAATGCGTCGGTGCTGATTTCGTGCAGCCGGCCGAAGTATGTGTCTCCAGCGCAGGCGACGAGCAGTTCGATGTCGCCGAGTTCGTCGGTGGCCCTGTGCACGAATCCCTTGACCGAGTCGGCGTCCGTGACGTCGAGCGGCAGCGCGATCGCTTCCCCGCCCGCGGAACGGATCTGGTCGACGAGCTCCTGGCACTTATCGACGCGACGGGCGCCGAGTGCGACGGGAAAACCGCGGCGTGCCAACTCAACGCCGGTGGCGGCGCCGATTCCGGACGAGGCACCGGCGACGATCGCGGGCCTGCGGTCGGGAAGTGGGTCGAAACGGGGCATGCCTAGCCTTTCAACGGACCGTTACTGCTATCGGCAATTGGGCGAACCCGCGGACGTTGCTCGAATGGACTCGCACGGCGTTGGCCTCGTCGATCTCGAATCCGCTGATCCGCTTGAACAGTTCGGTCAGCGCGACGCGTGCTTCCATCCTCGCTAGATGCGCACCAAGGCAGAAGTGGGCGCCGCTACCGAAACTCACCAGCTTCGAACCGATTTCGCGCCCGATTCGGTACTCGTCGGGCTGTTCGAACACTCGGTCGTCACGGTTCGCCGAGCCGGGCAGCAGAAGCAGGACGTCGCCGTCACGCATCGTGGTGTCGTAGAGCGTCAACTCGCCGGACACGGTGCGCGCCAGGATCTGGCTGGACGTGTCGTAGCGCAGGGTCTCCTCGACCCACAACGGTATNTGGGAGTGGTCGTCGAAGACCGGCGCCAGCTGGTCGGGGTTCTTGGCACCCCAATACGCCGCGTTGGCAAGCAGTTTCGTAGTGGTCTCGTTGCCGGCGACCACCATCAGGAACAGGAACGCCATGATCTCTTCGTCGGTGAGGCGGTCGCCGTCGATCTCGGCTTCCAGTAGCGCCGACGTCAAGTCGTCCGACGGCTGCTTGCGGCGCTTGGCGACCATGTCGGCGTAGTAGACCATCAGGTCCGCCGACGCCTGCATCGCCGAAACGGGCACGTCGGCCACGCCCGAGTCGCGGTGCATGACGCCGTCGGCCAGCGCGCGGATGCGGGCCCGGTCAGGGCCGGGCACGCCCATCAGCTCGGAGATCACGTCCATCGGCACCTTGCCTGCGAACTCGTCGACGTAGTCGAAGGTGTCCGACTGCAACGCGGCGTCAAGGTGAGCAACCGCGATCTCGGTGACGCGCGCCTCGAGCTCGCGAATTCGGCGTGGGGTGAAGCCCTTTGACACCAGGGTGCGCAGTCGCAGGTGCGCGGGGTCGTCGAGGGCGAGGAAGGACATCACCTTGTGCGCGTCCGAGCTGCGTGAGATCGGATCGAGCGAGACGCCGTACTTATTCGACAGAGTGGTGCTGTTGCGGAAGCCCTGCAGGACGTCGCCGTGCCGCGACAGTGCCCAGAACTTGAGCTCGTCGTTGCGGTACAGCGGCGCCTCGTCGCGCAACCGCCGGTAGGACGGGTACGGGTCTTCATGGAAGTCGTAGTCGTACGGGTCGAGGCCAAGGTCGCCCATATCGACAGTCATCGATCGTCTCCGAGGATGAGGCCGACCACGTAGCTGAGGCGGTCGGCGATCTGGTGGTATGTGACAACGCCGCTGCCTGCGTGGACCAGGGCGCCGAAGTAGGTCATCTCAAGAGCCGACACCGTGCGCGGGTCGGCGTCCGGACCGACCGCCGAGCGGATGCGGCGATGAATCTCGGAGCCGATGCGGTCGCGGACCGTGCGGACCGCCGCGTCGCCGTTGCTCAGTAGCGCCGTCGTGCAGGCGGCCGCGACCTCGGGTTCGTCGGCGATCATCAGCGTCAGCGCGCGCAGAGCCTGCTCGACCCGGCTCGACCTGCTGTCGTTCACATCCGTGAAGTAGGGCACCTGACCGACAAGGTCGAGGTAGACCTCGGCGATCAGGTGGTTCTTCGACGAGAAGTACGTGTACGCCGTCGCAGGGGCGACCTTCGCGCGGGCGGCCACCGCCCGCACCGTCAGGTCGGCGTACGACGACTCGCGCAACATCTCGACACCGGCGGTGAGCACCTTGCGGAAGGTCTCCTCCTGCCGACGGTTGCGTGGCGACTCTGTGAGCGCAACCACTGCATCGCTGGACACATGTCCAAGTTATCCGACGGCAGCGGCTTTGGGCAAGTCCCAACCGGAAACACGCACTATAAAAGGCTGAACGGTGGCTGAAAGAGAACCCCGTCTTGCTTCGCACCGCCGTCTGGGGCTATCGTTCGAGAGAACCCAGTCGGACAGTTGTCCAGCAAAGAAGCGGAGAGTTGGTATGGGCCTGTTGAACGATCGTCAAAGTCAACTGCTCATCGACGGCAAGCTGGTGTCGGGCGGCGGGGGCACCTTCGGAACCGTCAACCCGGCGACCGAAGAGGTGCTCGGTGTCGCGGCCGACGCGACCACCGACGATATGGGCTCCGCGATCGGGGCGGCCCGCCGCGCGTTCGACGACACCGACTGGTCGACGAACACCGAGCTGCGGGTGCGGTGCCTGCGTCAGCTGCANGAAGTCCTGACCAAGCACATTGANGAATTGCGCGAGATCACCATCGCCGAGGTGGGCGCGCCGGTGATGCTGACATCGATGGCGCAGCTGGAGGGCCCCATCGCCGACCTCAGTTTCTGCGCCGATACCGCGGAGTCGTACCAGTGGACGACTGATGCAGGCATCGCGTCGCCGATGGGCATCAAGACCCATCGGACGATCGTCAGGGAGCCGGTCGGCGTGGTCGGAGCGATCACCCCCTGGAATTTCCCGCATCAGATCAACCTCGCCAAGATCGGTCCGGCGCTGGCCGCGGGTAACACGGTGGTGCTCAAACCGGCGCCCGACACCCCGTGGTGCGCAGCAGTGCTTGGTGAGCTGATCCTCGAGCACACCGACATCCCTGCCGGTGTCGTCAACATCATCACGTCGAGTGATCACGGGGTGGGGGCGCTGCTGTCGAAGGACGCACGGGTGGACATGGTGTCGTTCACCGGGTCGACGAACACCGGCCGGGCGGTGATGGCCGACGGGGCGGCGACGCTGAAGAAAGTGTTCCTGGAACTCGGTGGGAAGTCGGCGTTCCTCGTGCTTGACGATGCGGATCTCGCTGGGGCCTGCTCGATGTCAGCGTTCACCGCATCGATGCACGCAGGGCAGGGCTGTGCGATCACCACCAGGCTGGTAGTGCCCCGTGCTCGCTACGACGAAGCCGTCGAGGCGGCGGCCGCCACAATGGGGTCGATCAAGCCGGGGGATCCCACGGACCCCGGCACTGTCTGCGGGCCGTTGATATCGGCGCGGCAGCGAGACCGGGTACAGGGGTATCTGGATTCGGCGACCCAGGAGGGCGGCAAATTCGCATGCGGCGGAGGCCGTCCCGCGGATCGAGATACCGGCTTCTTCATCGAGCCCACCGTGATCGCCGGACTCGACAACAATGCCAGGGTCGCGCGCGAGGAGATCTTTGGACCCGTGCTCACGGTCATCGCCCACGACGGCGACGACGATGCGGTGCGGATCGCGAACGACTCGCCTTACGGACTGTCAGGCACGGTGTTCTCCGCTAACGAGGAGCGCGCCGCGGGAATCGCCGCGCGGATGCGCGTCGGCACGGTCAACGTCAACGGCGGTGTCTGGTATTCGGCCGACATGCCGTTCGGTGGATACAAGCAATCCGGCATCGGCAGGGAGATGGGGCTCGCCGGTTTCGAGGAGTATCTCGAGATGAAGGTCATTGCCACTTCCGCTTGATCTTTGGGAAGCCAACTAAGGAGAGACATCGATGGGGCAGTTCGACGAGAAGGTCGCGATCGTCACCGGTTCCGGTGGCGGGATCGGCCAGGCATACGCCGAGGCGCTGGCCCGTGAGGGCGCTGCGGTGGTGGTGGCCGACATCAACGCCGAAGGCGCCGAGCGGGTGGCCAAGCAGATCGTCGCCGACGGGGGAACGGCGATCAGCGTGCCGGTCGACGTGTCGGATATCGACTCGGCCAAGGCGATGGCCGACCGGACGCTGGCCGAGTTCGGCGGGATCGACTACCTGGTCAACAACGCGGCGATCTTCGGCGGGATGAAGCTGGACCTGCTGCTCACCGTCGACTGGGACTACTACAAGAAGTTCATGAGCGTGAACCTCGACGGCGCGCTGGTGTGCACCCGCGCGGTGTACCGCAAGATGGCTAAACGCGGCGGGGGNGCGATCGTCAACCAGTCGTCGACCGCGGCGTGGATGTACGCGAACTTCTATGGGCTGGCCAAGGTGGGCATCAACGGCCTGACCCAGCAGCTGTCGCGCGAGTTGGGCGGGATGAACATCCGGATCAACGCGATCGCGCCGGGGCCGATCAACACCGAGGCGAACAGGACCACCACCCCGCAGGAGATGGTCGCCGACATCGTGAAGGGTATTCCGTTGTCCCGCATGGGCGAACCCGAGGACCTGGTCGGCATGTGTCTGTTCCTGCTTTCGGATCAGGCGAAGTGGATCACCGGCCAAATCTTCAACGTCGACGGCGGGCAGATCATCCGATCATGAGTGAGCACGCGAAGCTCGGCTACATCGGGCTGGGCAATATGGGCGCCCCGATGGCCAAGCGTCTGGTCGACTGGCCCGGCGGGGTAACGGTTTTCGACGTCCGCACCGAGGCGATGACGCCGCTGGCCGAAGCGGGCGCCACCCTTGCGGACAGTCTTGCCGACGTCGCGGCCGCCGACATCATCAGCGTCACCGTCCTGAATGACGAGCAGGTGCGCGACGTGGTGGGCGAGCTTGCGGTGAACGCGAAGCCAGGCACGGTCATCGCCATTCACTCCACGATCAGCCCTGACACGGCCGTCGAGCTGGCCGAACGGCTTGCACTGCAAGGTATTCACGTCGTCGACGCGCCGGTCAGCGGCGGTGGCGGGGCGGCCGAAAAGGGCGAGCTGGCGACCATGGTTGGCGCCGACCGCGAGGTGTACGAGCGCATCAAGCCGGCGTTCAAACAGTGGGCGTCGATGGTGATCCACGCCGGCCAACCCGGCGCGGGTACTCGAATGAAGCTGGCCCGCAACATGTTGACGTTCACGTCGTATGCCGCGGCCTGCGAGGCGATGAAACTGGCCGAGGCGGCAGGGATCGATCTGCAGGCGCTTGGTCGGGTGGTGCGCCACACCGACGCGCTGACCAGCGGAGCCGGTGCGATCATGGTCCGCGAGGACATGACGCAGCTGGGGCCCGATCACTGGCTCCACGACGCGTTCACCCACACCCGCGGTCTTGGCGAGAAGGACCTGAGCCTGGCGTTGGCTTTGGGGGAGGCGGTGGACGTCGACCTCCCGCTCGCAGAGGTGGCGCTGGAAAGACTCGCCGACGGGCTCGGTGTGCCGCACCCCGCATCGACCACGAAGGAGTAGGTCATGGACGAGCTACGCCGCAAGGGCCTCGCGAAGATGAACGAGGTCTACGCGTGGGAAATGCCCAACATCGAAGGGGACGAGTTCTTCGATCTGACCGTCGACCACCTCTTCGGCGCGATCTGGACCAGGCCAGGACTGTCGATGCGCGACAAGCGGATCATGACGCTGACGGTGGTCACCGCGCTCGGTTTGCAGGACCTGTGCGAGGTCCAGGTCAACGCCGCCATGCAGAACGATGAGCTGACCGAGGACGAGTTGAAGGAGATGGCGGTCTTCCTCACCCAATACGTCGGATTCCCGCTCGGTTCGGGCCTCAACGGCGTCGTCGGGCGCGTCACCGCCAAGCGCAAGAAGGCCGCGGAGAAAGGCTCAGGCAACGACAAGAAGGCGAACGTGAACGACGCCGTCAAGATGCACACCGGTAAGACCCTCCATGACCAGTAGGTACGCCGAGCTCTCCCGCGAGCAGCTAGCCGCCCTTGTCCCCGAGCTGCTGCTTATCGGGCAGATGATCGATCGTTCTGGAATGGCTTGGTGCATTAGCAATTTCGGTCGCGAAGAGATGCTGCAGATCGCGATCGAGGAGTGGGCTGGGTGCAGCCCGATCTACACGCGGCGCATGCAGAAGGCCCTGCGCTACGAGGGCGACGACGTCATCACCATCTTCAAGGGCCTGCAACTCGACATCGGCGCGCCGCCGCAGTTCATGGACTTCCGATACACCGTGCACGACCGCTGGCACGGCGAGTTCCGGCTCGACCACTGCGGGGCGCTGCTGGACGTCGAGCCGATGGGCGAGGACTACGTCCGCGGCATGTGCCACGACATCGAGGATCCGACCTTCGATGCCACGGCGGTGGCCACCAATGCGAAGGCTCAGGTGCGGCCGATTCACCGTCCGCCGCGCGCGCCGGCCGATCGGCATCCGCACTGCGCGTGGACCGTGATCATCGACGAGTCGTACCCACCCGTAACTGGTATTCCCGCGCTGGACGTCATCCGCCGAACCCGCGCCGCCGGCACCGAACTCGATCCCATCGACGCTTCCGACCAGGGCAAGGCCGATTACTCGGGGGCGTTGCTGTCGGACCTCGACTTCGCGGCGTTCTCACATTCCGCATTGGTGCGGATGGCCGACGAGGTGTGTCTGCAGATGCACCTGCTCAACCTGTCGTTCGTGCTCGCGGTGGGCAAGCGGGCGGGAACCGACACCGAACTCGCGAAGGAGATCTGCACCAAGCAGCTGATCGGCCTTGCTGGTGTGGCGGCCGAACGCATCCACCGTGCTCTTGACCTGGCCGGCGGGATCGAGGGTGCGGTGCGCGTGCTCGAGTTGCATCCGCTGTTCAATCCGACGGCCTATGTGTCGGGCGAGTTCGGCCAGGACTCGGTGCATGTCCACCGGTCGCCCGCGCACGAGGACGTGGCATGGATCTCGTTGGTCACCCCCGCCGAGACGCGGCCCCTTCAGGCGATCGTCGCCGCCGTCGACCCGCATCTGGACGTGGAGGTTGCGGGAACCGACACCGACTGGACTGCGCGCGTTATCGAGACCGGCACGGCAGCAAAGGAATTCCCGGAAGTGTCGGTGGCGAAGGTCAGCGGCGGTTCGACGTTCGTGTTCGAGCCGAGGAAATCGTTGCCGCTGACGGTGGTATGACCGCGGCGCCCACCCAGCGCCGCAGGTAGTCTCGCAATTCGTCGCCTTGGCGCGGCGGTCGGCCAGGGTCGATGACGAACGACTGGATGATCCGCAGCAGATGCTCGGCGAGTTCGTCGAGATCGGCATCCGTGAAGCCAAGGCCGACCCAGTCGACGTCGAAACGGCGAACCATCGAGTGGGCGAAGTCCAGCGCAACGTCGGATGTCACCGACTCGGTATGGGGATTCGGCCGCCCGGGAACGACGAGTAGGCCAAGGTGTTTGTCCGCAGGCAACCACTCGAGGGCGGTAGCGACGGCTTCCGCGACGGCGTCGGCCGGATCGGTGATGTCCTGCAGATGAGCGGCCAACCGGTCAAGGAAGCCGCTTGCGGCGTGTACGGCCGCCGCGACGAGCAGCGCCTCGGTGCTTGGAAAATATCGGTAGACCGTCTGCCGGGTGACGCCAAGCGTGCGGGCGACGTCGGCGATGGAAAAGTCGGCGCCGCGCGCGTCGATGGCGTCGCCCGCCGCGTCGAGGATCCGCGAGATCGCTTCCTCGTCGGTCGCCGGCGCCGATCCCGACCAACCGTGGGTGCGCACAGGCGGATCGTACGTCGCTACGTTCGGTAGGAGACCGCCAGCTCCTTGACCCCGTTGAGCCACCCCGACCGAAGCCGGCGGGGCTCGGACAGTTTGGCGATGTTCGGGATCTGGTCGGCGATCTCGTTGAAGATCAGCTTGATCTCCATGCGGGCCAGGTTCGCGCCGATGCAGTAATGCGCACCGTTGCCGCCGAAACTCAGGTGCGGGTTGGGGTCCCTGCTGATATCGAATTGGAACGGGGACTCGAAGACAGATTCGTCGTAGTTGGCAGAACTGTAGAACAGACCGGCGCGCTGGCCCTCGCGGATGGTGACACCGCCGAGTTCGGTGTCGGCCAACGCCGTTCGCTGGAAGCAGTGAACGGGCGTGGCCCAGCGGACGATTTCGTCGGCCGCGGTGTCGGGGCGTTCACGCTTGAACAGTTCCCACTGATCAGGGTTCTCGAAAAAGGCGTTCATGCCGTGCGTCATGGCGTTGCGGGTGGTCTCGTTGCCCGCGACGGCGAGCAGGATGACGAAGAACGCGAACTCGACGTCGCCGAGCGCTTCGCCGTCGATATCGGCCTCGATCAGCCGGGTGACGATGTCGTCTCGACGGCTGGGGGCACCTCCCGCTTGCGGGGGACGGCGACGCTCCTCGGCCATGTTGTAGGCGTAGCCCATGAGCTCGGCGTTGGCGGCGATCGGATCGTCGGCGAAGTCCGGATCTTCGGTGTTCATGATCGCGTTGGTCCAGTGGAACAACTTGTCCCTGTCGGCCTCTGGCACGCCGATCAGGTCGGCGATGGCAAGCAGCGGCAGGCCCATCGCGATGTCACCGACGAAGTCACCGCTCTCCTTCTCCCTTGCGGAGGCAACGATTACGCGGGCGGCGACGGCGAGCTTCTCCTCGAGCGCGGCGACCGACCGAGGCGTGAAGAGCCGTGACACGATCTTGCGCAGCCGGGTGTGCTCGGGTGCGTCGTGGTTGATCAGCAGCGCCTTGGTCAGCTCGAGCTGTTCGGATGTGGTGCCGTCGGGCATCCGCATGACCGCACCCTTGCGGTTGGTTGACCACAGGTCGCCGTCGCGCGAGATGGCCTTGATGTCCTCGTGACGGCTGATGACCCAGTAGCCGCCGTCGTCGAAGATCGAGTCGGTCTGCTCGCTCCACCACACCGGCGCGGTCGTGCGCAGTTCGGCGAACTCGGTGACGGGGATGCCCTTGAGCAAGACGTCGGGGTCGGTGAAGTCATATCCCTGGGGCAGGCGCACGGCGCCTTGGGGATTGGCACGGCCCTGTCCGAACGGACATGTGCTCTGCGTCATACCCTGACCATACACCGAAGTGTCAAGTGTATGGCCGAATCAGAGGCGTTAGGGTTGGCCCTTGTGCGCGTCCTGGTGATCGGATCCGGAGCCCGTGAACATGCGTTGCTGCTCGCGCTGCGCCAAGATCCCGAGGTGGAGGAGCTGGCCGTCGCCCCTGGCAACGCGGGGACCGCGATCATCGCCGACCAGTACGAGGTCGACGTCACCTCCGGCGACGCCATCGCGCAGCTGGCACAACGCATCGGCGCCGACCTCGTTGTCATCGGGCCCGAGGTGCCGCTGGTCCTCGGGGTCGCCGACACGGTGCGCGCCGCAGGCATCGCTTGCTTCGGGCCGACGAAGGACGCCGCGCGCATCGAGGGGTCGAAGTCGTTTGCCAAGGACGTGATGACCGCCGCAGGGGTGCGCACAGCGACCAGCGAGATCGTTGACAATCCGGCGCACCTCGACTCGGCGATCGACCGGTTCGGGCCATCCGCCGGCGATCCGGCCTGGGTGGTGAAGGACGACGGGCTGGCTGCGGGCAAGGGAGTGGTGGTGACCGCCGACCGCGACACGGCAAGGGCGCACGCCGCCAGCCTGCTCGACGCCGGCCATCCGGTGCTGCTCGAATCCTTTCTCGACGGACCCGAGGTCTCGCTGTTCAGCATCGTCGACGGCGAGACCGTGGTGCCGTTGCTGCCCGCGCAGGACTTCAAGCGGGTCGGCGACAACGACACCGGGCCCAACACCGGCGGCATGGGCGCCTACGCACCGCTGCCGTGGCTACCCGACGAGGTTGTCTCGCAGATTGTCGACGATGTCGTGAAACCCGTTGCGGCCGAGATGGTTCGGCGGGGCAGCCCGTTCTCGGGTCTGCTGTACGCCGGGCTGGCGATCACATCGCTGGGTCCAGCGGTCGTCGAATTCAACTGCCGCTTCGGCGATCCCGAGACGCAGTCCGTGCTGGCGCTGCTGGAAACCCCGCTCGCGCAACTGCTGCGTGCCGCCGCGACGGGTCAGCTGGCCGACCAGCCTCCGCTGCGCTGGCGCGACGGCTACACCGTGACGGTGGTGCTGGCCGCCGAGAACTATCCGGGCCGGCCGCGGGTGGGCGACGTCATCGCCGGCGCCGAAGCAGACGGCGTGCTGCACGCCGGAACTACGCGCCGCGACGACGGCGCGATCGTATCCTCGGGTGGCCGGGTGCTGTCGGTCGTCGGGGCGGGCCCCGACCTGGTGGCCGCCCGTGAGGCCGCTTACCCGCTGATCAAGTCGATTCGGTTGCCGGGCAGCCACTTTCGCAGCGACATCGGGCTCGCCGCAGCCGAAGGCCGGATCAGCCTCTAAGCCGTAAGCAGCGGCGCCATCCAGACCAGCTCCGCAGGAAGCTGCGAACTCCAGAACCCGCCGTCGTGTCCACCGGGTGAGAACCCGCCCGCGGGCGGGTTGGGCAGCTGCGCGATGAATTGCTTTGTCGCCGAATAGAACGGATCGCTGTCGCCGCAATCGATTCGGATCGGAATGGACCCGAGCTGGGGAAGTCCCCAAACGGTGTTTGCCGCGAAATCGTCGGCGCCGTCGAACGCACCGGACGCGGCCGCGCCGGACGTCGTCCACAGCGCCGGGCTGACCGCGCAGATCGCGGCGGTGCGGGCCGGGCCGAGCCGCCCGCCGAGCAGCAGCGCACCGTAACCGCCCATCGACCAGCCGAGGAACGCGACGCGTGATGTGTCGAGGCCTTGCGAGCTGAGCATCGGTATCAATTCATTGGCCACCATGGCGCCCGAGTCCTCGCCCGACGCCCGCTTGTGCCAGTAGCTTCCGCCGCCGTCGACCGCGACGACCGCGAACGGCGGAAGGCCCGCCGCGACCGCCTGCGCCAGGCCCTGCTCGACGCCACCGGCCATCACGCCCGCCGCGTCCTGACCTTTGCCGTGCAGCGCGATCACCGGATGCAACGGCGCAGCCTGGCCGGGCGGGCGGGCGATCGCCCAGTGCGTCGCCACGCCGCCCCGCGCCGCCGAGACGAACGAGCCGTCGACGTATGTCGGCGCAGCGGTCGGCGGGG